>Ga0105243_10001248_pt1 | contig 22864 bp, 16 predicted proteins | sample KBSM34metaG_FD_81525 | JGI IMG/M metagenome (GOLD analysis project Ga0105243, IMG submission 81525) | Miscanthus rhizosphere microbial communities from Kellogg Biological Station, Michigan, USA - KBS M3-4 metaG | ecosystem: Host-associated > Plants > Roots > Rhizosphere > Soil | place... | reverse complement strand
CAATGGGCAGCAGATTGAACAACCCCGCGGCCGGGTTGGTGCGGTAAAGGTCGACGACGTGGTTGAACTTGGCGGTGTCATCGCAGAAAACGGCGATCGCGATACCGGCCGACATGTTCAGCAGGCCTTTGTTGAAAGTGCCGGGGACATTCCAAGGGTTGGCGGTCGCGGGCCAGTAAACGTTCAGAAAGAGGTTTTTGACCTTGGCTGTGTCATCGGCTGTCCAGCCCGGCCAGGTTCCGCGAAGGATGCTCGCGCCGCCGCCGAAACGGTAGGCGTAGTCACCGAGAGCGAGGCCGGCTTGATTGCCGCCGAAGTTCGTCTGCGTGTTCGCCCACGCGATGAGGATGTCACGCGCTTTTTTAGCGTAGGCGCTGTTGCCCGTGAAATACCACATGTGCGCCAGATTATACACGGCGGTCATGTCATTGTTCCATGCGCCGAGGTTTGAGTCGGGGTTGCGGGTGACGCTCGCAAACGGCCCCTGCATGGTGTAGGTCAACGAGGAATGGCCGTCCGCCGCGAGTTTGGCGTAGCCGGACTTCCAAGGCTCCCGATTGAGGTTGGCCTTGATCGTGTCCAGGTCCTCGAGGGAGTTCGGGATGGAGGGATGGGTGAAGGCGTGAGCTTGAACGGAAAGACCACAAAGAATCGCGAACGCAAGGAGGACGATCGCTCTAACAGCCTGGCCGAATGGAAGGAAGCGCATGGGTGAGAAAAGGAATGGGAATGCTGGGAGGAAACCGCGACCCGGGTGTTCGTGAGCGATGCAAAATGAGTCCGAACGCTGGCGAAATGAAACGCACCTCAGGGTGTCTCTGGAAAGCAGGTTTCTAGGAGGCGGCCTGAAAAAAAGCTTTGGCCGGACTTTGATTTGCGGCGAAGGTCGGTGGTCGGGAAACAGCGGATTTGAGAGGCTTTAGGCCGTCACTTAGGCGCGCGGTAGTGCAAGATAGGCCTCGCCAGCGTGGTCGTGATAGTTAGCGTGTGCCCGCAATGATGAAACGGATAGTCAATGGATTGGCGCTGGTGTTCCTGCTTGGGGTTTCGCTGGCGGGAGCGCAGGAAGCGGATCAAAAGCGCGAGGAGACCCGGCAATGGGTGGCGGGCTTGAAGTTCCAAACCGGTGAAGTCTCGATCGGCAACGGCGTGGCGAAGGCGAACGTTCCGCCCGCGTTCAAATATCTTAATCCGAAGGACTCGTCGAAATATCTCGAACTGCTCGGAAATCCGCCGTCGCAGGTGCTTGGCATCCTGTTCCCGGCGGAGAGCGATCTGCTGAGCTCAACTAGCTGGTTCACGGTGCTCGAATACGCCCGCGAGGGCCATGTGAAGGACAACGACGCGGCGAAGATCGACTATCGCGAGTTGCTCGCGGACATGCAGAAGGGGACCAAGGAGCAGAACGAAGAGCGCGCCAAGGCGGGCTATCCGAAGGTCGAGTTGGTCGGCTGGGCGTCCTCGCCGCGCTACGACGCGTCGAGTCACAAGCTCTACTGGGCGAAGGACTTGCGTTTCGAGGGCGAGGCCGGCGACACGCTCAACTACAACATCCGGATGCTCGGCCGCGAGGGCGTGCTGGTCGCCAACGTCGTCGGTGGGATGGAAGACCTGCCCGCGATCGAAAAGGCGACGCCGGAGATCCTGGCGATGCTCGATTTCACCCAGGGCAACCGCTACCAGGACTACAACGCCAGCACGGACCACACCGCGGAGTATGGCATCGCCGGGCTGATCGCCGGCGCGGCAGGGCTCAAGATCGCGGCAAAGGCCGGGATCTTCGCGCTGATTCTCAAGAAAGCCGCGGCGCTGTGGAAGTTGATCGCGGTGGGCGGCGTAGCCTTGGTCAGCGCGTTCAAAAAGCTCTTCCGTCGCAACGCGGAGGGTGCCTGAGCGGAGCCGCTTTCACGAAAAAGGCCGGTGGCTTGTCGCCACCGGCCTTTTGTGTTCCGTTGGGAAAGGGGCGCTTACTTCTTCGCCAGCATCGACTTGCCGGTCATTTCGGCCGGTTGGGCGAGGCCCATCATGGCGAGCAGCGTTGGCGCGACGTCGGCGAGGATGCCGTCCTGCACGTTGAATTGATCGGCGTCGTCGGCGACGTAGATGGCGTGCACGAGGTTGGTCGTGTGCGCGGTGTTCGGCGAACCGTCGGCGTTGCGCATGAACTCGCAGTTGCCGTGGTCGGCGGTGATAAGGAGTTTGCCACCGAGGCGCAGGGTTTCTTCGACGACCGCCTTCACGCCGGCGTCGATGGTTTCACAGGCCTTGATGGCGGCCTCCACCACGCCGGTGTGGCCGACCATGTCGGGGTTGGCGAAGTTGAGGATGACGAGGTCGTAGTCCTTGAGCTTGTCGACGACGGTCTGGGTGACCTGGGGCGCGCTCATCTCCGGCTTGAAGTCGTAAGTCGGCACGTCCTTCGGCGATGGGATGATGAAGCGGTCTTCGCCCGGATACGGCTGCTCGACGCCGCCGTTGAAGAAGTAGGTGACGTGCGGATACTTTTCCGTTTCGGCGATGCGCATCTGCGTCTTGCCGGCGGCGGCGGCGGTTTCGCCGAGGCCCATTTCCAGCGTCTGCGGTCCGAAGATCACCGGGCAGCCGAAGGTCTTGTCATACTCGGTGAGGGTGACGAAGTGGACGGCGGGGACGACCGGGCGCTCGAAGCCGTCGAACTTCGGCAGCAGGAAGGCTTCGGAAATCTCGCGGGCGCGGTCCGAGCGGAAGTTGAAGAACAGGACGACGTCGCCGTCGCGCACGCGCTGGGTGTCCGCCTCGGCGAAAATGAGCGCGGGCATGAACTCGTCGGTCTTGTCCTTGCGGTAGTAGTCGGCGACGGCCTCGCTGGCGAGCAGGCTGGAGGATTCGCCTTTGCCGAGGACGATGGCGTTCCAAGCGAGCTGGACGCGGTCCCAGCGCTTGTCGCGGTCCATCGCGAAGTAGCGGCCGACGACGGTGGCGATGCGGGCACCGCAGGGGGTGATCTCGTCCTCGAGTTTGGAAAGGTAACCGGCGCCGCCGGTCGGCGAGGTGTCGCGGCCGTCGGTGATGGCGTGGATGAAGATGTCCGGCACGCCGGCGGCGTGGGCGAGCTTCACCATCGCGGCGAGCTGGTCCTGGTGGCTATGGACGCCGCCGTCGGAAACCAGGCCGATAAGGTGGAGGCGGCCGGATTTCGCCTTGGAGAGCGCGTCGGCGAAGACCGGGTTGCTGGCGAGGGTGTTCTCCTCGATCGCCTTGTTGATGCGGGTGAGGTCCTGATAGACGATGTGGCCCGCGCCGAGGTTGAGGTGGCCGACCTCGGAGTTGCCCATCTGGCCGGCGGGCAGACCGACGTCGAGGCCGGACGCGCTGACGAAGCCCTTCGGGTATTTTTCCAGCATCACGTCATGGAACGGCGTGTTCGCGAGCAGGGTCGCGTTGCCGTCGCGCGTTGCCGTTTCCTGTCCTCCGGGGTTCACACCCCAGCCGTCACGAATGATGAGCACCACCGGTTTCTTGGCCATAACGGGGGCGGTGTACCCGCCGGCCGGGCGGGCGTCGAGCGATTCGTAGCTGCAATCCGCCGCAAATCCGCTCAGTCTCCGCGCATGAACGACGACCTCTTGCCGGAATTGCGCCAAGCCGTGGAACAGCAGCTGGTCTCGCCGCAGACGAAGTATGTGGCGAAAACGTTGGAACGGCTGCTGAAAGAGGGCGTCGAGGAAAACGAGGCGAAGGAGCAGATCGCGCTGTGCCTCGGCCAGGAGCTCGACGCCTCGTTCCGCAAACGCCGGTCGTTCGACGAAAAGGCCTACCGCGAATTGCTCGACGAGCTGCCGGTGGAGGAGGGCGACGAGGAAGAGGGCGAAGAAGAGGGATCTGAGATTTGAGATCTCGAATTCCGAAGGCCGTCCTCAGCTGCGGAGTTTGGCGTAGGCGCGGAGGTAGCCGACGCACTGGGCGATGTCCGGGACGGAGTTTTCCCAGTTGTGTTCGTATTCGATGCTGACGTTGCCGGCGAAGCCGTGCTTGCGGGCTTCATCGAGGATGGCGGGCAGGTCGATCACGCCGGTGCCGAACGGCCGGTCGTGGGTCCATTGGGCGATCGACCCGCGGTCTTTGAAATGGAACGCGCGGACGCGAGGGGCGATCTTGCGGACCACCGCCAGCGGATCCAGGCCGGAGCTCGCCCAGTGGCCGAGGTCGGCGCAGTAGCCGAGGTTCTCGTGGCGTTTTTCGACGAGTTGCCAGACGGTGTCGGGGTGCCACAGCTTCGTCGGGCGCGGGTGGTTGTGGAAGCAGACCTTGAGGTCGTATTCGCGGGCGAGCGCTTCGAGCGTGTCGATCGAGCCGGTTGATTCGGTGGTCAGTCCGTAGAGGCCGAGTGTTTTCGCCAGTTCGAAAAATGGCCGCGCGTCGGCCTCCTTGGCGGGGATGTCGACGACGCCGAGGTTCATCGGCGTGATGCCGTGGGCGGCGGAGTGGTCGAGCAGCGAGCGGTAGACGTCGACGTCGAGGCCGGGGGCCAGTTTCAGCTCGCCGTGCGGTCCGCCGAGCGGCTGGCCGGGGTAGAACTCGGCGGCGGCGGCGCCGGATTCGGCGGTTTTTTCGATCGCCTGCCAGAGCGTGAAGCGGCGGAACGACCAGCACTGGACGGAGATGGCGAAGCCGGCGGCGGTGAGAACTGGCTGGGGGACCGGCCGGCCTTCGGAGCGCAGCGCGACCAGCGCCGAGGCGGCGGGCAGCAGCGAGAGCAGGGACCGGCGTTTCATCCGATTTACTGTTGGACCGGAAATGTCCGCCGGGCGAGGCAATCTTTCCCTGCGCGGCGGGTTTGACGCCTCCGGGGCGAGCCGCTCTAATGCGTGGCCTATGCAGGAATCGGCGCAGGAGGGATGGTTTTTCACCCACAAGGGCGAACGCATGGGGCCGGTGAGTTTGGCCGATTTGCGGGTCAAGGCGAACGACGGCGCGCTGGATCCGCGGCATGATCTGGTGTGGGGGCCGGGGATGACGGATTGGAAACCGGCGGGCGAGGTCGAGGGGCTGTTCGCGCGCCGCGCCACGGAGGATGCCGCTTCCGCCGGGGGCTTCGCCGCCACCGGGGATTTTTCCGATTTCGACGTGGATGAAACCGCGGAGCAGATGCTCGGGCGGGAGCGTGAGTGGCCGGGGGTGAAACGCTTCGGCTACATCGTCGGCTCGATCGCCATCGGCGTGGTGTTCCAGGCGGTGCCGCCGAAGCTGCTGCCGGTTCTCCAACCGTATCTCGACGGCCACGACGACTGGTTCCTGCTGGCGACGGCGGTGTTCGCGATCCTGTTCTCGGTGTCGCTGGCGCTGCGGCGCTTCGCCAACCTCGGGATGAGCGGCTGGTGGTTGCTGGGCACGCTCGTGCCGATCCTCAACTGGTGGGTCGGCTACCGCTTGTTCGCCTGCCCGCCCGGCTACGCGATGCACAAGAAGATGGACGGCGCGGGGATCGCGCTGGCGATCCTCTACTGGCTGGGCGTCGCCCTCGGGCTGGCGGTTTTCGTGCTGTTCGTTGCCGTGCTGATCGGCGCGGCGGGTTCGCCGGAGTTCCAACAGAAGCTCAAGGAGGTCATCGCGGAAATCGCGCGGCAATCGCAGCAGGCGAAATGACGGCCGGGAAACGCGGCCGGAGGCTTCTCCGGCCGGCGTTTCCATGCGATCGTGCCGCATGCCCAACGCGCTGATCGACGAGACGTCGCCTTACCTGCTCCAGCACGCCCACAACCCGGTCGAGTGGCTGCCGTGGGGCGAGCGGGCGTTCGCCCTGGCGAAGTCTCTGGGCAAGCCGGTGTTCCTGTCGATCGGCTATTCGACCTGCCACTGGTGCCACGTGATGGAGCGCGAGAGCTTCGAGGTGGCGCGGGTGGCGGAGGCGATGAACCGGAACTTCGTCAACGTGAAGGTCGACCGCGAGGAACGACCGGACGTCGACGCCACCTACATGGCGTTCGTGCAGGCGACGACCGGGCAGGGCGGCTGGCCGATGAGCGTGTGGCTGACGCCGGACGGCAAGCCGCTGGTGGGCGGGACGTATTTCCCGCCGGAGGATCGCCACGGGCGCGCCGGCTTCGTCACCCTGTGCGAGGAAATCGGGCGGCTGTGGCGGGAGGACCGGGGGCGGCTGGAAACGAGCGCGGAGAACGTGATGGCACACCTGCGCTCGCAGGCGGAGCAGGGTGCGGTGATGCACGGGCTGCCCGGGCCGAAGGTGTTCGGCGATTTCCTCGACCGCTGCGAGGCGCTGTTCGACGCCACGCTCGGCGGCTGGGGCGGCGCGCCGAAGTTCCCCCGACCGGTGGTGCCGCGCCTGCTGCTGCAGCTGGCCGACCGTTTCGGCGCGGCGAGCGACGAGGGCGGGACGTGCCTCCAGATGGTCGAGCGCACGCTGCACGCGATGGCGGCGGGCGGCATGAACGACCAGCTCGGCGGCGGGTTCCACCGCTATTCGGTCGACCGCTACTGGCACGTGCCGCACTACGAGAAAATGCTCTACGACCAAGGGCAGCTCGCGTCGCTCTATCTCGAAGCATGGCAGGCGACGGGCGAACATGCGTTCCGGGAGACGGCGGAGGAGATTTTCCGCTACGTGCTCGACGATCTGACGGACGCGGGCGGGGCGTTTCACGCGGCGGAGGACGCCGACAGCCTGCCGTCGGCGGAGGCGGCGGAAAAGCGTGAGGGTGCGTTCTGGACGTGGGAGGCGGCGGAGCTTTCCAAACGGCTGCCGGCGCGGGATGCGGCCTTGTTCGCCGCGGCCTACGGCGTGCAGGCGGAGGGCAACGCGCGGCCGGAAAGCGATCCGGATGGCGAGCTGGCGGGGCAGAACACATTGTTCCGCGCGGCGCGGGACGAATCGCTCGCGGAGTTGTTCGAACTGCCGGCCGGCGAGGTCGGGGCATCGCTGGCGCGGTCCCGGGCGGTCCTGCTCGCGGCGCGCCGCGACCGGCCGCTGCCGCATCGCGACGACAAGATCGTGACGGCGTGGAACGCGCTGATGATCGCGGCGCTGGCTCGCGGCGCGCGGGTGCTCGGTCGGGCGGACCTGCTGGCGGCGGCGCGGCGCGCGTGCGCGTTCCTGCGGGAAAACCTGTGGGACGGCGGGCGTTTGATCCGCAGCTACCGCGGGAAATCGAGCGGCGTGGCGGGCTTCGCCTCGGATTACGCGTTCCTCATCTCCGCGTTGATCGAGCTGCACGCCGCCGACGGCGATCCGGCGCACCTCGCTTGGGCGCTGGAGCTCCAGGACGCGCTGGACGCCGAGCACTGGGACGCCGGGCGGATCGGCTACGTGACCAAGGCGGTGCTGGCGGGCGAACCGCTGCTGGTGCTGCGCGAGGATTACGACGGCGCGGAACCCTCGGCCGGCCACGTGGCGGCGGAGAATCTGCTCAAGCTGGCGGTGCTGTCCGGGCGGCCGGATTTCGCCACCCGCGCCGAGGCGATCCTGCGGGCCGAGGCGAAGGTGGCGCAGACGCAGCCGTTTTCCGTGCCGGTGCTGCTGGGCGCGCTCGATCTGCTCGACCGCGGCGTGCGGAAGATCGAGGTGCGGGGCGAGCCGGAGGCTGGTCTGGCGGAACTCCTGCGGACGTCGTACGCGCCGCGCGCGGTGTTCACGCGCGGCGGTGGCGCGGGCGAGGTGGTCGTGTGCGACGGAACCGTCTGCCTGCCGACGGTGCGTGACGCGGCGGGATTCCGTTCGCTGGTAACGTGATCACGCGCCGAAGATCCGCCTCGAAAGCAGCCGGGCGAGCCGGTAGAGGAAGCGGTGTTCCTCCCGGAACAGGAAGAGCGCGTCCCAGCAATCCCGCTGCATCGAGACGAGGCCCTCGCGGTTGAACTTGAAATGGCTGACGCCGCGGAGGGTGTGCAGCTTGCCGCGGTGGTCGCAGGTCACGCTCCAGAGCAGGAAACCGGTGTGGGCGTCGCCCTGGGCCTCGATGATCTCGACGTTCGTCGGGTTTAGCCGGTGGATCAGATCGATGAACGCCTTCTGGAGCTCCGGCAGGCCTTTCGCGGCGCCGAGCGGCGAGTCGAATTCGGCATCCTGCGCGTAAAGGTCGCTGAGGAAGTCGAACTTCACGAGGCTGGTTTTCTCGAAAAACGCCACCACGGGGGCCAGGGATTCCGGGCAGGACAACAACATCGGGGCGGAGTGTGGGCGCGGATCCCCGCGGCTGCAAGGATGGGAATCGGGGTGGGACATCCGCGGGGCGTGAGGAGATTTCCCAACTTTTGCTTTCGCGCCGCAGCCGGGCGCGGCAAGAGATGCGGTCATGCCTCAGCGCGTTTTTCTCGGATGGGACCGGCCATTCTTGCCCCTGGCCGTCGACTGGCTGTGGGAGCGTCGCGCCGAGCTGCCGGGGATGCTGCTGGTCGTGCCCACGGCCCAGGCCGGGCGGCGGCTGCGCGAGGCGCTGGCGGAGCGCGGCGCGTGTCTCGCGCCGCGGGTGGTGACGCCCGAGGAGTTTTTCCGGGTGGAGGCGGACGGCACGGTGGCGACGGAAGTCGAGGAACGGCTGGCGTGGATCGGGACGCTGCGGGAGCTGAGGTCGGGCGAGTTGCCCGCGTTGTTTCCGGTCGAGCCGCCCGAGCGTTCGTTCGCGTGGGCGGCGGGCGTGGCGGAGGAATTGCTGGCCGTGCGCGAGACGCTGGCGGAGGGCGGAATATCGCTGCCGGAGGTCATGGCCGCGACCCCGGAAACCGAGCGCTGGGAGGACCTGCGGCGGCTCGAAGCGCGGGCGCTGGCGCGGCTGGGCGAGTGGGGGAAAACCGACCGCGCGTCGGCGAAGCGCGGGCGGGCGGAAGGTTTCGTGCCGCCGGTGGGAACCCACCGGTTGGTGGTCGCCGCGGTGCCCGATCCGGTGAAACTGGCGGAAACGGCGTGGGCGGCGCTGGAGGCGGGCGGCTGGCCGGTGGACGTGCTGGTCCACGCTCCGGTGGGCGAATCGGAGCATTTCGACGCGTGGGGGCGGCCGTCCGACGAGTCCTGCGCGTGGAGCGAGCGCCCGGTGCCGGTGGCGCGCGGGCAGGTGCATCTCACCGCCGGCGCGGCGGAGCTGGGCGCGCAGGCCGTTCGCCTGTGCGCGGGCAAGGCGAGCGACGAGGTTTCGATCGGCCTGTGCGACGCGGCGTTCGCCCCGGCCTTGGAGGAGGCGTTCGGGCAGGCGGGCTGGAAGGCTTGGAACCCCGAGGGCCGGCCGGCCGGGCGGTCGCTGGCTTTGCTGCTCGAAAGCCTGGCCGCTTGGGTGCGCCAGCCGACGCGCTGGCGGTTGGCGGTCGAGGTGCTGCGCAGCCCGTTGTTCGGCGAGGTGATCGGCCGGAGCGGCTGGTGCCCGGCGTTGGCCCGGCTCGACCAGCTGGAGGCCGACCATTTGCCCGGCTCACCGGCGCGGGTGCGGGATTTGCTCGAATGGAAGCTGAGGGACGACGGGACGCACGCCGCGGATTGGGAAAAACTGCGCGTGGCGCTGGAGCGGGCGGATGGCTGGCGCGAGCGGTTTTCCAAAGGAACGGTCGGCCGGGCGCTGGCCGGATGGGCGGCGGAGATGCGGGCGAACCGGATCGACGACGGCGCGGACGGCAAATGGCTGGACGGGCTGGAGTCGGCCGCCGCGGCGGTCGCCGCGCTGGAAGGCCGCGGGTTGCTCAAGGCGGCGGGCGACGCGCTCGACCTGGCGCTGGCCGTGCTCGGGCGGACGCGCTCGACGGGCGGGCGCGAGGACGCGGTGGTCGATCTATCCGGTTGGCTCGAACTTTCCTACGACGGCGCGGGCTTCCTCGTGCTCGCCGGATTCCACGAAGGCTGCGTGCCGGACGGATCGCTCGACGACGGGTTTTTGCCCGACGCGGTGAAAACGAAGCTCGGCCTGCGCGACGCGGCGGGGCGTTTCACGCGCGACGCCTATTTGTTCCACGCGCTGGCGGCGAGCCGCCGGGTGGAGGTGGTGGTGGCGAAGGTCGATCCGCACGGCGAACCGCGGAAGCCGTCGCGCCTGCTGCTGGTGGCGAAGGGCGTCGAGCTGGCGGAGCGCGTGCGGGCGTTGTTCGGCGAACCGCCGGGCACGGGCAAACGTCTGCCGGCCTGGGACCGTGGCGATTGGAAGCTGGTGTTCGACGGCGAACCGGCGGGCTATCTCGAAAGCGGGCGTCCGCTCAGCCCGTCGGCGTTCAAGGACTACCTGCATTGTCCGTTCCGCTTCTACCTCCAGCGGGTGCTGAAGTGGGAGCGGGTCGATTGCGACAAGGTGGAAATGGACGCGCTCGATTTCGGCAATCTGTGCCATGGCGCGCTGGAGGCGCTCGGACGCGAGCTGCCGGACAGCGAGGATGTCGCCGAAGTCAGGGAGTTTCTGGAGCGGAAGTTGGACGACGGGTTGCTGAAATACGGCCTGCCCTTGTCGCTGCCGCTGATGGTGCAGCGCGATTCGGCGCTCGCCCGGCTGTCGCGCTTCGCCGCGGTCGAGGTCGCCCACCGCCAGAACGGCTGGCGCACCCGGCACGTCGAGCACGAGGTCGGGGACTGGGCGGTCGGCGGCCATCCGATCAAGATGCGGATCGACCGGATCGACCATCACCCGGATTTCGGCTGGCTGGTGCTCGACTACAAGAGCTCGGGCAAGGCATCGCCGCCGCAGCAGGCGCACCTCCGGGTCGCGAACCCGGCCAAGCGCCGCGAGTTCGGCGAAGCGGTCGCGCTCGGCAAAGGCAAACCGCAGGCGTGGAAGAACCTCCAGCTCCCGCTCTACGCCGCCTATGTGAAACAGCGGCTCGCGGGGAGCGAGCCGGTGCGGGTCGGCTACGTGAATCTGCCGGTGGCGCTGGGCGAGGTCGGCATCTCGCCGTGGGAGAATTTCGACGACGCGCTGCTGGCCAGCGCGCTCGAGTGGGCGGGCGGCGTGGTCGACGCGCTGCGGCTCAAACTCCACTGGCCGCCGGTCGAACTGACCGGCAACGAAGCGGCGTGGGACGCGTTCGCCGCGCTGGCTCCCGACGGTTTGGCGAACGCCGTGACCGGACCGTTGATCGAATCGCTCCAACAACTCGCGGCAAGCTACGACGCGGAAAGGACTCCGGCATGCATTTGAACAGCCTCATGATCCGGGCCTCGGCGGGCTCGGGCAAAACGTTCCAGCTTTCGAACCGCTTCCTCGCCCTGCTGGCGGCGGGCGCGGACCCGTCGTCGGTGATCGCGCTCACCTTCACCCGCAAGGCCGCGGGCGAGTTCGCCGACCGCATCCTTTCCCGGCTGGCGGAAGGAGCGCTCGACGCGGGCAGGGCGGCCGCGCTGGCGAATGAGATCGGCCTGACGCTGGCGGGCAATCCGGCGACCGGCATGCCGGGGTTGTCCGACGGCGGGAAGGCAGTCCCGCTCGATCTGGCGAGCTTCCAGCGACTGCTCGAAGGGCTGGTGGCGAACCTGCACCGCGTCGCGCTCAGCACGCTCGACAGCTTCTTCGTGCGGATCGCGAAACGCTTCCCCTACGAGCTGGGCCTGAGCCGGATGGACCTGCTCGAAGCCGACGAGCTCGAAGCGGAGAAAGGCCAGGTGCTGGCGCGGATTTTCCGCGAGGTGCCGGAGTCGCAGCAGCAGGCGTTCCTCGGCGGCTTCCGCTACGCGACGTATGGCAAGGAGGAGGTGCGGCTGTCGGCCCTGCTCGGCGATTTCCTCGGCAAGCACCACGAGCGTTTCCTCGGCACGCGCGATCTCGACCAATGGGGCAACCTCGACTGGCTGTGGCCGGACGGCTGCCCGTGGCCGGAGGTGGACGATTTCGCCGCGGCGGCGGAGGCCGTGCGCGCGCGGCTCGGCGAGGTGACGTGCGACGGCAAGGTGGACGCGCGCTGGAATCCGGGATGGGAAAAGGCGTTGGATTTTTTCGCGACCTACGAGCCGGGAGGCGGCGGAAAACTGGAGTCGAGGGCAGAGGAAGCACTTAAAGCGCTTCCGTCGTTGGCGGCGGGCGGCGTGAGCATCACGTTCAACCGGAAGGAATATCGAATCGCCGGTCCGCTGGCCCGGTCGATGACGACGTTGTTCGGCGGCTATCTGCGGGCGGAGATCGAGATCCGGGCGAAGCGCACCCGTGGCATTGGCGCGCTGGTGTTCGCCTACGAGACGCTTTACTCGAAGGAAGTCAGGCAGCGCGGGCGGCTCGGCTTCGCCGATGTCACGCGGATGCTGTCGGAGGTCGGCCTCGCCTCGCGCATCGGCGAACGACTGGACGCGGCGTACCACCAGTGGCTGCTCGACGAGTTCCAGGATACCAGCCGGATGCAGTGGGCGGTGTTGGAAAGCCTCGCCGACGAGGCGGTGATGGACGCCGCGGGCGAACGCTCGTTGTTCGTCGTCGGCGACACGAAGCAGGGCATCTACGGCTGGCGCGGGGGCGAGCCGCGCTTGTTCGACGACCTGCTCGGGCGGCCGGGCTGGGCCGGGCGGCTGGAGGAATGCGGCATGGAAACCTCATGGCGCTCGGCACAGCAGGTGCTCGATCTGGCCAACAGCGTCTGCGATCCGGCGGGCGGAGCGATGACGGAGCGCTTTCCCAAGGCCGCGCTGGCGCGCTGGAAATACGCGCCGCACCGCGCCGCGCCACGCAAGCCGGACGAGACGCTCGCCGGCTACACGGTGGTGATCGACACCGGCGTGACGGTGGCGGAGAGCGACGCGGACGAGAAGCTCGGCACCGAGGACGCGTTGCTCGATCTGCTGGCGGAGGTTCGCCCGATCGCCCGCGGCCTGAGCTGCGCGATCCTGGTGCGCTCGAACAAGGAGGCGCGCGGTTTGGTCGACCTGCTCCGGCGCGAGCTGCCCGACCTGCCGGTGGAGATGGACGCCGAGATCGAACTGGCGAACGACAACCCGCTCGGCGCGGCCTTGCTCGATCTGTTCCGCTGGCTCGCCCATCCTTCGGACGCGCTGGCGATCGGCCACGTCGAGCGCTCGCCGCTGGGCGGCTGGCTCGCCGCGCTGGGCGAATCGCGGTCGCGACGCTGGCACGCGTGCCGGGCGATGGTGGTGGCGGACGGCATGGCCGGGCTGTTGTCGGACCTCGCCGCCGGACTGCGGGCGAACGGCGTGCTGAATCCGTTTCTCGAAGAACGCCTCGCCGGGATCACCCGCGCGGCCTTCGATTACGACGAGGCGGGCGGGCGCGATTTCGCCTCGTGGCTGGCGCGTTTGGACAAACTCAAGCAGCGCGAGCATTCGTCGGCCGGCGCGGTGCAGGTGATGACGGTGCACAAGGCGAAGGGGCTGGAGTTCGACCTGGTCGTGCTGCCGGACCTCGCCGGGCGCGCGTTCGACGACCCGTCGCAGGCCGACATGCTGGAGTTCAAGAACGCCGACGGGCGGATCGAGTCGCTGCTGCTGCCGCCGAAGAAACTCCTGTTGGAGGCCGATCCGCAGTTGAAACGGCGCTTCGACGAATGGGCGTCGGACCAGGCCTACGAGCGCTTTTGCAACCTCTACGTCGCGCTGACCCGCGCCAAACACGCGACCTACGTGCTGCTGTCGAAGGCGCCGAAAGATCCGAGCTCGCCGATGCGCGCCGACCTCTGGCTGCGCGCCGCCGTCGGCGACGAGGGCGGCAAGGTGACGTGGGGTGGCCGGGAATGGCACGCGCTGGAGGCGCGCGGCGACGCCGGTTGGTTCGTGAAAGTGCAAAAGGAGGCGAAGGCGGAAACCGCCGCCGCGCCGGCCGTGGTGCTCGGGGCCGCCGTGCCGCGCCGCGAGCGCGCGACGCCGTCCGGGGCGAAGGAGAAGGGGACTGTCGTCCATTCGCCCGCCGGCATGGCCTTCGGCGGCGAGGTGCACGCCGCGTTCGAGCGGGTCGGCTGGATCGACGAGGAAACGCCGGTTTTGCCCGCGGTCGAGGCGGGCGAGCTGGTGCGGATGCTGCTCGCGTCGCCCGGCGTTCGCCCGCGCTTCGAACGCCGCGGACGGACGGTCGAGCTGCTGCGCGAGCAGCCGGTCGAGGCGGTGATCGACGGCAAATGGCTCAGCGGCGTGATCGACCGGCTCCACGTCCTGCGCGACGCCGCGGGCGGGGTGACCGCGCTGGAGGTGATCGATTTCAAGACCGATGCGGTGGAACGGTCGGACGAACTGGTCGTACGCTACCGGCCGCAGATGGACGCCTATCGCAGCGTGCTGCAGGAGGCGTTCGGCGCGGTCGAGATCGACTGCGTGCTCGTTTCCACGCGGCTGGGGGCGGAGTTGAGCCTTTAGGCGAGGAGGGTCTTCCGGGGCGGAGCCGGAATGGCGGTTGAGCGGAATGTCTCGGGAGACTCCACCCCCACGGCTTCGCCCTGCCTCGGCTGAAGCCTCAACTCCCTCACTTCACCAGATAGCCCGTCAGGTCGACCTGGAACAGGGCGTCGGGGAGCTTGGCGTTGAGACGGGTGTTGGAAAAAATCGTGCGGATGCGCGAGCGGTCCTTGAGCTCCATTTCGAAGGCGCGGAGCTCGTTTTTCGCCGGGTCGATGTCGAGGAACAACCACGGGACGTGCGCCTGCAGGCGGCGGTCCTTCGGTTGCAGCGTGTATTGGTGGATGCCGGAGACGACGCGGGATTCGACGATCTCGAACGCCTCGCGGAAGCGCTCCGGGCTGGCGAGCGCCTCGCCGCCGAGCATCGAGTATTGCTTCGCCTGGGGCGAGTCGGCGTCGATCCGCGCGGCGCGCTTTTCGGCGACCTGGACGAGGGTCATCGTGGTGCCGTCGCAGACGGCGAGGGTGGCGGGCGGGTTGCCGAGCGCCCAGCGGAGCTTGCCGGGGCGGACCAGCGACAGGTGGCCGGGGGTGGTGACGGGCTGCTTGAGGGCGGGCAATTTGCGCTCCTGGACGAAGTCGGCGTCGACCGAGGCGATCGACGGCTGGCGTTTCAGCCAGGTGTCGAGCACGGCCGTGTCCGGTTCGGCGCGGGCGAGGGAGGCGAGGAGGACGAGCGGCAGCAGCAGGCGCATGCGGGAAGCTGGGGGGGCGAGTTTCAAATCTCAAATTTCAAATTTGAAATTCCAGTGGCTTGCCGCTGGCGGGATTTCCGGGCTGATTCGCCCGCATGTTTCGCCGTGTCTGGCTCGGGCTGTTGGTGGTGGGGATCGTGGTCGCGGCGTCGGGCTTGTTCCGGCTGCGCTTCGACACCGACATCCTGTCGATGTTGCCCGGCCATCTGCCGGAGGTGAAGGGGCTGAAGGCGTTCCAGCAGGCGTTCGCCCGCGAGGACGAGCTGGTGATGCTGGTCGAGGGCGAGACGGCGGACGCGGGCGCGGGCGCGCTTTCCGCCGCCACGGAATCGCTGGCGAAAGCGCTGGAGGGCGAGGGCGTGGTGAAGCGCGCGCGCTGGCAGCCGAAGTGGAAGGACGACCCGAAGGGGCTTTCCGAGCTGCTGGCGTATCTGTGGCTCAACGGCGACCCGGCGGCGGCCCGGGCGATGGCCGGAAAACTCGCGCCGGAACGCTCCGGACAGGCGCTGCAGGAATCGCTGGCGAAGGTGGCGACGGCGATGGAGGGGGCGTCGATGGTGATGCAGGCGCACGATCCGTTCGGGCTGCTCGACCAGCCGGCGGTGCAGGCGCTGGCGTCCTCGGCCGAGCAAGGGGCGGAGGCGTTCGAGAGCGCGGACGGCCGGGCGCACCTGTTGTTCGCCGAGGCACCGCGGCCGGTCCACGGCTACAAGGAGGCGGGCGAATGGCTCGACCGGGTGCGGGCGGTGATCGCGACATGGCAGGCGGGCGAGGGCAAGGGGCTGACGGTAAGGCTGACTGGCGAGCCGGCGTTTTCCTCGGAAATCGGCAGGGCGATGGACTACGACCTGAGCGGGTCGATCGGCATCACGCTGACGTTGATTGCGATCTTGTTCTGGTGGATGCAGCACCGGCTTTCGCTGCTGGCGGGCCTGAGCGGGATCCTCGTGCTGGTGTTCGCCGTGGCGCTCGGGCTGGCGGGCTGGTTCTACGGCAAGCTTAGCATCATGGCGCTGAGTTCGGCGGAAATCCTGATCGGGCTGGCGACCGACTACGGGCTGGTCATCTGCCAGGAGGCGAAGCTCGCCGGGCACGACCGCAAGGCTCTGCTGCACGCCAGCGCCCGGCCGGTGCTGTGCGGGGCGTTGACGACGACGGTGGTGTTCTCCGCGCTGAACTTCGGCGGGCTGCCCGGCATGGCGCAGCTCGGCACGATCGTGGCGCTCGGCCTCGCCGCGGCGGGCGTGATGATGATCGTGTTCTACCTGCCGTTCGTCGCGAAATTCGGCGTCGACCGCGTGGCGCGCGAGGACGAGGCGCGCTGGCTGCCGCGGCGGAAACGGTCGTGGGCGATCACGCTGGCGCTGGTGGCGGCGGCCGGGCTGGTATTAGCCTGGCTCGGGCTGCCGACGGCGAATTTCGACTCGAAGATCATGCGGCCGCGCCACAGCGATGCGATGGACGCGCTCGACCGGGTGCAGGAGAAATTCCCGTCGTGGAATCCGCACGCGCTGCGGCTGGTGGTCGAGGCACCGGACGACGCGGCGATGACCGCGCGGCTGGCGGAGGCCGGCGCGCGGATCGGGCGGGCGAAGGCGGACGGCGTGCTGGCGGATTCGCTCATGCCCGCCGGCTGGTGGCCGGACGCGGCGGTGCAGGCGGTGAACCGCCCGGTGCTGGCGGCGCTGGCGGCGGACCGCGAACGGCTGCTGAAGGAGGCCGATGCGGCGGGCTTTTCCGAGGAGGGCACGGCGCTCGGGCGCTCGGTGCTGGAGGCGATCGACGCGATGAGCCGCGGGGGCGGCACGGCTTTCCCGCAATCCGAGGCGGCGCGCGAGGTGATGCGCTTGTTTCTGAAACGCAACGAGTCCGGCGGCGGACTGGTGCTCGGATCGGTGGTGCCGGCGGCGGGCGTCGATCCGGAAAAGGATGGCTACGACCGCCTGCGGGCGCTGAGCGGCGATGGCATCTGGTTGTGCGGCTGGGAGCTCTTCAAACCGGCGATCTCCCGCCTGGTGAAGGAGGATCTGGTGAACATGTTGGTGCCGATGGGCGTGCTGCTGGTCGGCATGATGGTCGCGATTTTCCGCCGCCTCCGCGATGTCTGGTTCGCCTTGTTCACGATGGTCGTCAGCACCGTGCTGCTGCTCGCGCTGATGCGGGTGTTCGGCCTGCAGTGGAACTTCGTCAACCTGATGGCCACGCCGCTGCTGCTCGGCACCGGCATCGACTACGCCATCCACGTCACGCTGACGCTGCGGCGTACCGGCGGCTGTTTCAAGGAGTTATGGAACGGCACGGGCAAGGCGCTGTTGTTCTGTGGCGCGTCGAACGTCATCGGCTTCGGCTCGCTGTGCTTCTCTTCGAGCGACGCGATGACGAGCCTCGGCAGCGTGTCGGTGATCGGCATCCTGCTGAGCATGGGCGTGTCGCTGTTCCTGCTGCCGGGGTGGAGTTTGGAATCACGAAACCCACGAAATTCCACGAAATGAAGATGAGCTGAGCCTTTCTCACGAGTGCCCAATCCATTGGTCCTTTCGTGAAATTTCGTGTCTTTCTTGGTTTCTTTCCCTTCTGTTGGAAGCGTGACCGCCTCCTCCCCGCCTGACCCCGAACAAGCGCCCAAGCTCGGGCGGCTCGGGTTGTTCGGCGATCTGCCGACGCGCTTCCTGCGTCACAGCATGCGGGTCGCGCCGTGGTTCCTGGAGCCGGTGCTGATCGCGGCGTGGACGACCCTGATTTTCGCTCTCGCGAAACCGCAGCGGCGCGCGGTGGCGGCGAACCTGCGGGCGCTGCACCCGCGCTGGGGCGCGCTGCGGGCGAACGGCGGCGCATGGCGCGTGTTCTGGAATTTCGCCTGCACCTTCGTCGACGCGCTGCGCTGCGAGACCGGCACCGGCGCGGTCGACTGGGAGGTCGAGGGCGTGGCCGCGTTCGACCGGCTTTCCCGCGGCACGGGCGGCGCGGTGATCCTGACCGCCCACATGGGGAACTACGATCTGGCCGCGCCGTTGTTCTCGACGCGTTTCGGCGGCCGCACGATCTACGCGGTGCGCGCGCCGGAACGCCGGCCGGAGCTGCAGGCGATCCGCGAGCGCGAGTTGCGGGAGCGCGAGGCGGCGCATCCGTTGTTCCGCACGCTCTACAACACCAGCGACAACCACCTCGGCATCGTGCTGGCGAACCTGCTGGCGGAGGGCAATATCGTGGCGGTCCAGGGCGACCGCGTGATGTTCGACGTTTCGCCGATGGAGGTGACGCTCGACGACGGGCTGGTGCTGCGTTTGCCGAAGGGGCCGCTCTACCTGGTGCGGGCGACCGGCGTGCCGTGCTTCCCCTTGTTCATCGTGCGGACCGGCTGGCGGCGCTATCGGGTGAAGGTGTTTCCGCCGTTGGATCTGCCTCCGCGCGTTCGTGGCGACGACTCCGCCGCGGCGAAGCTCTGGGCGGAGGCGATCCTCCAGGTCTGCCGGCCGCACTGGGCGCAGTGGTTCGTGTTCGAGGAAATGCTGCACCGCGCGGGCTAACGCCCCTTTTCTTCCGGCGGAAATCTGGCATCCTCCCGCCATGAGCCGAAAAGCCCCCTTGCTCGCCCTCTGGTTCGCCTTCGCGGGCATCGCCGCGGCCGAGCCGTCGGTGCCGCCGCCGAGCGCGCCGCGCCTGCCGATGAGCACGGTATTCCAAGGCGAATCGAAGTTTTACGCGATCGTGGCCAAGGCGGAGCGCGAGAACTGGCGGGCGCTGCCGCTCGGCGCGCGCACGATCCGGGTGGCACGCGAGCTGATCGGCACGCCGTACCAGCACTACACGCTGGAGGTGGACGACCGGATCGAATCGCCCGTGGCAAATTTCCGCGGGATGGACTGCTGGACGTATTACGAGAACTCCCTGGCGATCGCCCGCATGCTCCGCCACAAGCCCGGCCCGTACAAGCCGGAGGACATGCTCCAGATGATCGAGCTGGAGCGCTACCGCGGAGGCCGCTGCACCGGCAGCTATCTCAGCCGGATGCACCAGCTGGAGGAGGTGTTTTACGACAACCAGCGGCGCGGATTCGCCCAGAACATCACGCCCCGTTTGCCCGGAGCGGAAAAACTGAGCCGCGAGATTCACGAAATGACCGTGCAGTGGCAGAGCTACCGGTACCTGCGGGCGAATCCCTCGCTGCTCGCGCCGATGGCGGGCATCGAGGCGCAGGTTTCCCGCCTGCCCGTCTACCATGTGCCGAAATCGAAGGTCCGCGCGATCGAACCCTACCTCGCCGACGGCGACATCTGCGCGATCACCTCGTATGACAAAGACAGCTACACCTCGCACGTCGGCTTGATCGTGCGGGTGAACGGTCGCGCGTATTTCAGCCACGCCACCTCCGACCGCGACAAAGGCCGGATGGTCATCATCGACCGCCCGATCACCGACTACCTCAACGGTATGTCGAAGCACGCCGGCATCGTCGTCTGCCGGCCGCTCGATGTCCCGCCCGCGCCGCAGTGGAAGAAGCAGCTGGCGGAGGAGGGCGGAAAAGCGAAGAGTGGGGGCTGAATGGGGGGCGTTTGGCGTCGCTTGGCCTTTCCGCGTTGGAGGGGCCAGGTGTCAGTGGTCAGGGGGTAGGGAAATAGTTCCCTTCGCTGCGACTGGGAGCGAGGACTTCAGTCTGCTTCTGCCCTCTTTCTGGCCCCTAATCCCAGGCCCCTGGCCCCTCAATGCTGATCGGCCATTCGAGCTCCATCGCCTCAAGCCCCGGCCAGTTCTCCGGCGAGATGCCGGATGCAGTGCTGCGACCACGTTTCCAGTCGTTCGAACAACGGGCCGGAAAGCTCGTCGAGCGAGGAAAACCCAAGCTCGGCCAGCGCGTCCTCGCGGGAGGCCACGGCGTCACTATCGAGGTCGATCAGGTGGACAATGCCGAGGTGGACCTGGCCGACCGGATTCGAGTCGTCGTTGAGCAGGGCGATCACGCGCTGCTGGTAGCGGCCGGGGAGGTCGAGTTCCTCCTCGATCTCGCGGTCGACGGCGGCCTGGTAGGCGTGCGGGCCGGTCTTGCCGTCGCCGGTGTCGACCGGGTTGACATGGCCGCCGACGCCGACGGAAATTTTCGCGTGGAGCCGGCTTTCGCCGCCGGATTTGCCGCGGGTGTAGTGGAGGATGCGGTCGCCGTGGCGGAAGACGCAGTAGGGGATGAGCTGCTTGTGCGTCGGGTCCTCCTCGGCCTCGGCGCGGTCCATGAAGAAATGGTTCGCCGGATCGAGCAGCCGCTCCATCGCGGACTCGATACCCTCCGTCAGCAGACCATGGAAGGTCCCGATCTCCTCCAGCAGCGCGCGCGGCACCACCAGCACTTGCTCACCGGCGTATTTCGACATGCGCGGAGGGTGGCGAGGCGCGGCCGCCCGGAAAAGAGGGAAACCACGAATGGCCACGAATTTTCACGAATGGCCGGAGGGCGGGGCGGGGGGGAGGGAAAAATGAGGCGGGATGATGGACACCTCACGGAGACAAAGTCATGCGGAAGACGACTTGCATAATTGATCTAGTTCACCATGATTCTCTTGGTCGCCCGCGCTAGCATGGACAAAATCCGAATAAAATTATCAGATCTCGAAGAGCGGTTATCTACCTACGGTTCACAAGGTTACTATCTGCTGGAGGTGTTTGTTCTTCACTTGCTCAAGCTTGAAGCAGAAAGTGATGGCCGCTCGTTTCAAACTGAGGCGCGCTCACCAAATTCGCCGATGGACGCCTTCGCTCCAGATGGTATCGGGGATATTAAAGGGCCTCTGTCTATAGAGGTTGTCCGTATGCTCAATGCCGACAAGCTGAGTAGGGCGTTAGATGCGCATTCAATCTATAAAAAAAGTGAGAATGAGGGGCTTTTGGTGGTGGTTTTGCGACAAATAACACCCGCGTCCGAATATATTAAGAGTCTTTACCCTGCGGCCACCACGCTATTGTATATACGGGATAGGGATTATATCCAGGGGTTGATTGATAAGCATCACAAGGCTGCGGGAAGCATTGCGGAAAATCTTTTCTCTTTGCGGCTACAGATGGCGGTTTCACGCAGCAGTCCGGAGGATTGGAAGGAAAAACGGGATCGAATAATCAGGGATGTGAACGAACAGTATCGCTCTGGGAGGTTTGCTCTGATGCTCGGAGCGGGTGTTTCAAGCAGTGCAGGATTGCCTGATTGGAACACGCTACTCAACTCTTTGTTTGTTTCAATGCTGACAAACGAGAGGCTCAATGAGAATGTGGGAGACAGCGAGCAAGTGGCGAGTATCGTGAAGCGCCTTCGTCAATTGGATGGGCCGTCGGCGCTTATGCTGGCAAGATATATAAGGAGAGGTCTTTCCGGTGGTTCTGAAAAGGAACAGAATGATTTTATTCAAGCGGTTACCGCTCGACTTTATTCTCTAAGGGATAAGAGATTCTCATTAAGCTCCCCTCTGATAAAGGAAATTGCAAACCTTTGCGCGCCCACTCGGACAGGGGCAAAAGTGCGATCGGTGATAACCTATAATTTTGATGATCTGGTTGAGCGCGAGCTTCGGCAGCGTTCTCTTTCTTATAGGAGTATATTTGAAGAGGTGGAGTTGGCGGCGCCGGAGGAGTTGGCGATTTATCATGTGCACGGATTTCTCCCGGAAAATCGTTCAGATTATTCGAATCTCGACCGTTCGACACTAGTGTTTTCGGAGGAGGGTTATCACCGTATTTATGGGGAGGCGTATCATTGGTCGAATCTTATTCAGCTTACAGTGCTCAAAGAGACGGCTTGCCTGATGGTCGGGCTATCGCTAACCGATCCTAATCTAAGGAGGCTCCTTGAGATTGCTTCTAAATCAACAGATCGTCCCAAGCATTTTGCGTTCATGCAACGGGTGGATTTTGAGAAATTCACACAGAATGAGGGTAAAAGCGTAGTGAAGGGGCCAATGAGTGTTTCTAGAAGTTTTTTGGATAAGCATCACAATCTTACCGAGGAGGTTATGCGGGAGCTGGGTGTAAATGTAATATGGTATGATGAATATGACGAAGTTCCCAAAATTCTTAACCGCATTGGAAAGGGTGTTTAGTGGCAAATGTTAAGCCGGCAGCTGCATTGGCTCACTTGCCCGCCGGGGTATTAGTAGAAATCGATATCGAATAAAAAGGATCCCAATGACTACCTTCACCACTTCCCGCGAAATCCCGGCCACCGTGGAGCAAGTCTTTGCGGCGATCCGCGATCCGGAGCGCCTGGCGCGGTGGTGGGGGCCGGCCGGATTCACCAACGCCTTCCTGTGCTGCGAGTTCCAGACGGGCGGGCGCTGGTCGTTCGTCATGCACGGGCCGGACGGCCGGAATTACCCGAACGAAAACGTGTTCGAGGAAATCGACGCGCCGCACGAGGTGGTAGTGCGGCATGTCTCGGAGCCGAAATTCCGCCTGACGATCGCTTTGGCTCCTTCTGCGACGGGAACGATCGTGTCGTGGGAACAGGCTTTCGAGGATCCGGACGTTGCCCGCCGCGTGGAAAGCATCGTCGTGCCGGCCAATGAGCAGAATCTGGATCGTTTGACGGCGGAGGTTTTGGGGGAGCGGGGCGGTGCGTGAGCGTTCGCTGCGAGCTTGCACCCCTCCGGGGAGCGTCCTTTTGGGGTCGGTGATCCGGTGGTGGTCGTCGCATAGCTCCTCGACCACCGGCTAAAGGCTGGCATTCCTCCGGAATGGAAGGCGGGAAAATTGGTCGTTGGCCCGGCGGATTCGCGTCATCGAAAGGAGTTGAGCCTTCAGTAACGGTCTCAATCGACAAGGGGATTTCCCAAGAAAATGGCCATCCGCGTGTTGAGGTGGAGCAGCAGCTTCCGCGTCACCGCAACGATCGCCACTTTGAAGGGCTT
>Ga0105243_10001246_pt1 | contig 22879 bp, 19 predicted proteins | sample KBSM34metaG_FD_81525 | JGI IMG/M metagenome (GOLD analysis project Ga0105243, IMG submission 81525) | Miscanthus rhizosphere microbial communities from Kellogg Biological Station, Michigan, USA - KBS M3-4 metaG | ecosystem: Host-associated > Plants > Roots > Rhizosphere > Soil | place... | reverse complement strand
TGCTGAATCACATGACTCTGTTTATCCGCTTGCGCCCGCTTCCCTTCGTCAATGACTCTTTTTTGATAATCCGCAAGGGGCCTGTCCAATTTGATCGAGATGATCTTGAAACCGAGCGTAGTCGCATACGCACTCAGGTTAGCGCTTTCGCGGGCAACTACGACTTTCTCAAGGTCTCTAAAGTGGGCCCTGAACATTTCTCCTTTTCGTTTCTTGCAGTTGTCCCCTATTGCCTGGACAATTTCATTGCGCAACTGGTTCAGCGGATCATGCTCTCGTGTTTGGGCAATTTTCTGGGGATCGGCAACGCGGTAAGATAAACGAAACTCCAGGTCGAACTCGTCGCTACCATCATCCAGCGTGAGTCGATGGTTGAAGGTATAGCTCAACACCGTGTCGTTCACCGCGATGGAAAAGTATTTGTGCGACCAGCCAAGCACAAGCATTCTCAACCCTGGTGGAAAACGCTCGTTGGCCTTTATGAGGCGAGAGAAGATTTCTCCCCCCTTCGAGGTTTTCTCGAAAACCACCAGCACGTAACCGGGTAATGAATCGATACCCGAATGATTCTTGACTACGTTCTGTTCGTAAGTCAGATTCACAGTTGGCGCTCGCCTTGCTCCTCGATTGCCGAGGCCATTTGCTTCAGGTCTTGTGATGTCCATTTCAATTCACCTTCGTTCGATCGGTACGTGGCTAGACGTCTTTTCCAAAATTGCTATAAAGAAACTCAGGTTGTGTGGTGGACTGTTTTCATTTGCTTCCACTTCCAATCCCCGATGGTTGCTTTGACGATTTCAGTCTGCGCCGTTTCGACATCCGGAGCAGCCAGATCCTCAATACGCTCAGAGCTCAAGGTGTCTCGAATCAGTTTGGTTTCTAACTTCCGCCGCGCTTCGGCATTCAGTTGATAGAGCTCCAGCGCCATATTTGTGTCACTGTTAAAATTCGAGACGTCTACCTGCTGGGCGATGTGGACCTTATGCTCGATGGCATCAAGCAAATCGTCGTAAGGGCCACGCTTAGCGAAGAGCTTTATGAGCACCGGTGTCGTTTCGATTAGCGTAAGCAGAACGATCAGAAACAGGGTGACATTTTTGATCGACCCGTCGGCGGTGAGTTGGTGCAGCGCCTGGAAACGCGCTAGAAATCCATTGCTGTCCTCTGTGATCTGCCTCTTTTTCCTGATCGCTCCCTCAAGATCGAGGCGCAAGGTGTTGAGCCGGCCGGTGAGGTACTGTATCCGTGCTTCATTAGTTTTGTGATGGTTCGTGAGGTCGGCCTCAGCCTGGTTCGACTCGCCTAGCCTCTGCCTATAGATCGGCCCAGCGCCAAAGCGTCCTGAGTAACCTGGCCCGGCGACGCCCTGGCCTTCGTACATTAGCTGGTCTCTTAGTAAGTCCCGCCGTTCACGCAGCTTGTTATCCTTGTCGGCAAGTGCTGCAAGTTCCTGCTCCACCGCTACCAACTCTGGCATCGAGTCGTGTATCTGCGTGGCTTGATCTCTTGCAGCCTGGCCGTGAGTATCATCCAATAGTGCGGTAATTTCCGGCTCAAAGTACTTCATCTCCAGCGGCACAGCGACAGTTACGGCAATGAAGCCCGCGAGTATCAGCCGGGGCACCGCCGTCAGCAGCTCGCCCGTCTTGATCCAAATTTTGTGGCCCAGCGAGCTATCGCTGTCGATCGCCTGTTTGCGAATACTCGAGATGATGAATCTATCGAGAGTAAATATGAACGCGCCCCAGAGCAGGCCGACGGGAATCGCCAGCAGTAGTCTCTTGAATCCTGTGAACAGCGCGAAGCCACCGGAAAGAGAAGCAAAGAGGGACGTAAATACAACGAACGCTCCCATCATCGCGTAACGGGCCACTTCGATTTTGCATTCGGGCCGCTCCAGAATGTCGACGGTTGCCCCAGAGCAAACCAGGAAAAATCTCCGGAAAGAATTCATCATGATGATTTACTTCCTCGTGTCATCGTCCACGAGCCATTGGCGCGCGCACGAAATAGCCCTGATTGATCTTCACGAAAGCTGATTTGTTGACTTCGACATAATGCGGCTCATAGTCAGCGGTATAGAGTGATTCAACCTCGACCGCCTGAGCGGTTGCTTCGTCCCAGGTTGTTTGATCGCTGCTCGACAGCTCTCTTTCGGCCAGCTCGGTCCACTCCGAGGGGCTGGGACACTCGGCAAAACTACGAGCTGCCAGGGCTGCATCCAGAAACTCGACCGCAGCCGGAAACGAACGTCGAAGATTCTGTCGCATCGCGTCTATACTGCTGCCGGATCGGTTCTGCGAGCCGTTATGAGGAGACGAACCGCTACTGGAAGACAGGCCATCGCTCGCGGTCAGCAAATCGACGTTCAATACAGTCATCGCAAAGCGGTCGGAATTGGCTTGCCAGGTTGCGTGAGCGTCTTCAATGCCGTCGACTGTGACGAACGGAGCAAGGTACCCGCGAGTCCCACACGTGGTGTGGACAGGCCACGGGAGCGACGCATGATAGAGACTGTCCCAGTCAATTAAATGGATCTCGATATTCAGAGTATCCATCATGAGGTTAGTGCTTGACAGATCCCGGTGTGCGAGACCTGTTGACTCGAGCACACCCACCGTTTCTGCCAGTCTCTGGCAGAGCAACAATTTTTCAACTCTTGAGAGGACTGCAGCTCCCTCTCGAATTTCAGTAGAGACTTCGGCCCAGGTGGGCGCCATAACCTGTGGCATCAAGATGGCACCGTCAATCCAGGCCAAGAACTGAGCCTCGCAGTAACCCGAACCGGATACACTCGAGCTCTGTAGAACCTGTCGTCCGAAACCGGACTCAAATCCTGTCTTTCTCGGAATCAATCCCTGAATCGCTTTTACATAAGCGCTATCAGGCTGACTTTCGGGCAAGAACTTCTTGAGGATCCATCCATTGTTTTCGTCGTCGATTAGGTAGAACGACAGTGCCTGTTCCCCGCTGGCTAGCAGCGGTATGGGGGACAAGTCATCCAGCCGGCGAGGACTGACAACAATGCCGTTCAAGATCGCGGGCTGACCTGAAGCTAACCAGGATGTGACAACATCAACCATTCTGTTTCCGTGCTGCTATTGAGCGTTCATGAAATACATAAATCGATCGTTGAAATGAATGTCCTGTAGTTCAGCAGGAGGCGGAACCGGAGGCGGACCTTCGATCATCACGGGCACGATCTCCGGACGAGCCAGCCGATCGATACCCTTCCTTTTCAGCGCATGGCGAATTTCGTTCATGACCCATTCCGAATTCCGCGCTGCGGTAGACCAGAAGAGAAAAAAGACATCGCTTCGATCGATGTTTTCGAAAATGAGATCTTCCCATTGGTCGCCTGGCTCTAAGGTCAGCAAGTCCTGGAAGAAGTCGATGTGAAAGCGCGGCAGCATCTGTACCCTTTTCAAAACTTCGGTACGATCCTCAGCCGCATAAGAAATAAACGCGTATTCATAGCGCTTCCACGAACTCGATTTCTCTGGCTTGGTATTCGCTGGTGCAAGAGCGCTCGCCTCCCCGATTCGCAAGAGAAATTTGACGTGCCCAAACGGAACACCGTTCTGGCTCACGTAAATCGTGCCGACGATTTCCCGCTCGTTAAGATCTTTGGGAACATGAACACCGAATTGAACCACATCCGGCTGACCGCACCAGACCAATTCCTGGACCGGTTCATCAATTTCCAGCCCCGGCATCGAAATGCAGAAAGTCAGTTTCGCGTTGCGCCTGACTTCATTCGTTAGGAGTTTTGATGCGAGGCGCTTGGACTGCTCGTCAAATTCAGCGGCGATTCGCTTCACGGCTTCGGAGTCGTCAACCAGATGGGCAAAGACCTGCACCAATATGTTCCCGCCGATGTAGGCTGCCGGTGGAGTGAACACAGAGCACATGACCGAATCGAAAATCGGCTCGTCGACAGGCTCACTTAAGACTTCTGGTACGTCAGCAGACGGAAAGTATCGAGCAGCGATAGCTTCAAGATCATCGCGTACGCGCGTGGTCGTATCCGCATCCGCTCCAGCCTCCTCCAACAATTTGATTAGCCGTGACGATTCATCTTTCCACGTCTCCCCGCGATGAAATTGCTCCGTATCTTCGACGACTGTGCTTGAGCCATTGGCTGGCTGCACGCTCTCACTTGTGCTTTCAGGCATTGCGGGCACGGTGTGAGTAACCGGTTCGGTAGTGACGTCAACATCACGCGGAATTTCCCGCACAGCGTCGAACCCCTCACGCAACTCCGCCGGTGTGTTTATGCCGGCACCCACATTCAATAGCGCTTGCGCGACCGCCTCTTGAATTTCCCGGAGCTGCTTTTGCTTTTCTCGCCGCGCCTCGTCAACTTCAGCCTTTTTCCTTCCTTGAACCGGCAACGGCATATCCAGATCGATTGAAATAATCTTGAACCCCAACTCGGCTGCAAACGGCCGCAACCTGGCACTCTCGCTGTCGATCACAATTCGTTCAAGATCTCTAAAGCGTTCACGAAACATTTCCGCCTTCCGCTTAGCGCAGTTTCGCCCAATCACGCGGACCACTTCGTCGCGCAATTGACGCAGAGGATCATGTTCGAGTGTTTCAGCGACCTTCTTTGCGTCAACCACGCGATAGGTCAAATGAAAGTTGATCGTGAGCTCTTCACTGCCGTCGTTCAGGGCAATCGAATGATCGAAGGAGCAGCTGAGCACAGAGTCGTTCACAGCAATCGCAAAGTATTTCTGGGACAAATCCCGAAAAGGAATTTTGAACCTCGAGCTAAAGCTTTCACCGGAGCTAACCAGTCGAGAGAACACCGCGCCGCCCTGGTCGCGTTTCTCGAAGACAACCAGAACATATCCCGGCAATGAGCCGAGACCGGGATGCTCCATGGCCACTTGTTGCTCGAGCGTAAGGTTTGCTACCGGCCGTCGTTGAAGATTCAGACTTATCATCGTGTCCTTACGTTACAGTTACCTGCGAATCCTTTTGTTGATGAATTTCGTGGTCCCATGCGGGACTTCCAGGCTGTCGATCCTGATTGCGAATTTATTTTCTTCGTTCGGCTCTCGCGCATCGATTGACGTACCCTCGTGTGGACCATCGTGGCTGACATTTACAAATTCCGCGTTCTGTAACCGGGCCTGCTTGAGATCCATGTCGTAGGTATTCCTGTTAGTAGGCGGCAACATCGGCGGCAGGAGCGGCTTGCTGTCGTCCGTGCCGCTGCGAACGAGTAACTCATATTGGTCGATTGGCGTGGGGTGATCGGACGTCAGCGCGGCTTGAGATTTAAGATGAGCTTCCCTGACAGTTTTTCCGGTCGCGAGCTCTTCATAAAAGTGGGCTGCGAATCGAATGGCAACGTCATCCGCAACTGCTGCTGTCGTGCCCACTACATAATCTACTGCCTGGTGGATTGCTTCGGCCTGAACCGCAGAAAAGCAGGCATTCAACACTACCAATCGCAAGCGTCTGCCTAACGATTGCAACAGATCCGCCAATTCCTCTTTGGAAATGGGACTGTCGTTGCCCTTGTCATCTTCCAGGCAAATGCCGTTTCTGGTTCCATGTCCGGCAAAATGGATCACATGAGGCTCGTGGGTGGCGAGTAGGTTTTTGAGATCCTTCAGTCTGGCCGCCCATTCAACCAGCAACTCACAATTCCCTGCGGCAGCGTTATCGCGCATCGTGTTTCTCAACAACCGATGCTCGACGTCTAAAGCCAGCTTGTTTGTCTCTACCGGATTAGCCGCCAGGACAAGAATTCGTAATGGTTCAGTCATGCGATAACCTCAACACAGCTTGCTTTGAGTCCGGTTTCGTAAACACCTAAACCTCACTTCGACTGAAAAAACAATTGCCACTTTCTGATCCGCTGACCCTGCTTTACCTTCCTGCCCAGCAGAAAAGCGTCCAGCACATTCAGCAAGAGTATGACGAGGCCCAGCGGACCTGACGCCGCACTCATGATCAACAGCAAGACAACTCCGAGCATGCATAATCCTTTTTCCACCTGTCCCAAATAGATTTGCCCCATACCCACCAGTAGAAAACTCAATAACGCAGCAAGGCCCGGCGACTTCGGCGAGTCAACTGGAAGCAAGCCGCTATCTTCAGCATGGACCACTGTTGGTTTGTCCGCCGTCGAATCATCTGTGGCTGATGCTTCCAACCCGTTTGCAACACTGGAGAGCAGTTGATCGCCGCAACCAACGCAAACCGGAACACCGTCTGACGCCGGCCGATAAATGGACCGACATTTGTTACAAGTGAGTTGCATGATGTCACTCGGCTCAGTGAAGAGTCTGGAGCGCCATTCAACAGATCATGGCAAGGCTCGCGAATCATAATGAACGCGGTGAAGAAACCGTTTTGCCCCAGACCCCTTTCGTGGCGTGAACTCTGGCACACACAAATTCGTTTCGGACATCGCCAGAATCCATTGGGGTGAGATTGTGTGTTTCGGCGTCGCTGCGTTTAGGCGAAGACACCCGTTCAAATGGCTAACGCAGGTCTCTGTCCTGCGACAGCAGAATTACCACCTGGATTATCCCTGGCTGCGAACTTCACATCGGATGCTTCTATCGGATCTGACAAGTACGAACTCTTTCTAACTCCTAATGCGCATCGACGAGGTCTATTACACTTTTTTCCAAATATTTTTTGAGGGTCGACGTGGACCGAGTGTAGGTTGCACAGAGGATATGTCGAATTACGGCACTACATCTGTTTTCAAAGTCTTGTAATGCCGAACCTGTTTCGTCATATTAAGCAGAAGCTGCCTTGGCATTACTCAAGATACGCTCCATTAATGAGATGAAAGTTTCCACACACTATTCAAAAGGAAGGAATCTGAGTCATGAAAACAGAGACTACCGACGAAAAAGCTGGCGGTGATGCGCAAACTAAAGGAATAGAAGACACACGCGCGGGCGGTGATGCACAAACCAAGGACGTCGACAGTGAAAGAGCCGGTGGCGACGCACAAACAAAGGGCGTAATCGATACGCGTGCCGGCGAGAGTGCAGAAACGAAGAGTGTCTAATCACAAACTGGCTTGCCGATTCAATCTTATGGGGGGACTATGACTAATGCTTCCTCACTCAGGCTTATGCACTAGTCTCCCTATACCCACGCATCACTTATCCTCAAGCACCGATTTGAATGTTATACTCCGCGCGTTGGTCTTATCGTCACGACCGGCGCTGGCCGGTACTATCACGCTCACGAAGGACCTGCAAACACAGTCACCAGAAGTAGTGTCAGGATAAATCACATTCTCAAGCTGCCCTGGCGCTACAGAGAGGGTTTCCACTGAGCACCCCACGATACCCGGTGATCGTTTCTGAGACTCATTGGCAACCGTTTTTCGCCAAGTTACTCCCACTACTGCATTGCGTTGTGGTGGCGGTTCTTGTTCACCCCGTCGTTCGGGCGCAGTCGCTTACTTTGCAGACTGGTTCATCGGTCACACGTGAAATAGGGCCGAGCGAATCACACTCCTTCCAGCTAGCACTTCAGCAAAATCAACTTGTTGAATTCACACTCTTTGCTCAGGACTTCAGGCTCCGTCTAAGTATTGTCGCGGCGGATGGTAATACGATGGCAGAGAGGATCTATAGACGTTACGGTCCAGCAACGTGGAGTTTTATTGCCCCGCAATCAGGCGGGTACAACCTCGTGATTTCTTCGCTGGAGCAGGCCACCCAGAAGCGTCAATACGAGTTGAAGATCGATCGCGTAAATGCCGCCACTGAGCTTGAGAAGAAAGGGCAATTGGCTGAGGAGGATTTCTACCAGGGTGAAGTCCTTAGTCTTAAGTTTGAGAACAGCACGCTGACTAGTTCCCTGGAACGATATCACGTTGCCGCAATGGCCTGGCAGAAACAGCGACAGTGGGCTAAGTCAGCCGGCGCCTGGCAGCAGATTGGAGAGGTACATTTCAGCCAGGGAAACTATGAGCAAGCGTTGCACGCATTTGACCAGGCCCTGCGACAGAGTCAGAAGACTGACGACTCATTGCTGCCAATTCTGCTGGAGGCCAAAATCGGTTACGTTCGCATGTCTCTCGGTAATCTCGAGAAAGCGGCTGCGCTGTTCGATCGATGTCAGGCAAAACTCAACGGAATCACTGAGACCAGGACAGTTTCGAGAGAACGCCTGGAAGCTCAGCTACAAAACAACCACGGCGAAGTAGAGTACCTGCGCGGAAATCTGAAGGCCTCACTGGAGTTGTTCGGTCGCGCACTGGCCCAGTGGACGAAGATTGGCGACCGGCAGGGTATGGGGCTAGCTCACCTCAACTCAGGATATACATATCTCGACTCAGGTAGCGTTCCGGAGGCGGACAAGGAATTTAAAGAGGCGCTCAGACTGTGGCGTGACATTGGAGATTTGCGTGGTGAGGCCTTGACACTAACCGCTCAGGGCGAGCTCTACAGCCTCCTGGGCGACAAGTATGCTGCGTTGACCGCACACCGCGAGGCTCGAGACGTCTTTCGTCGTATTGGAGACCAGCAAGGTGAGGCAGTAGTGTCGAATGGTCTCGGAAAAGTCTTTGAGGATTTGAATCTGAAACAAGAAGCTGTAGACAGTTATTCTCTGGCTCTGCGACTGAATCAGACGATTGGAAACCGCGATTTCGAAGCGGTCAGTGCCTACTACATGGGCCGCGTGTGGCGTGACTTGGGAGATTTCTCTCGAGCGCTCGAATACTACAACAACAGTCTCGCACTCAGCCGGCAAAGCGGTAAGTCACGAATGGTAATAATGGCGTTGATGGACGTCGCCGCGATTTACGTCAAGCAGCAGCGACTAGCAGAGGCCATGGACCTGTATCAAGAATCTCTGGCCTTCTACAAGAAAATCGTCGACCTCCGGCGCGAGGCCCTCATTCACCAGGGTCTCGGCGAGCTGTTTCGAGTCCGAGCGCAACCGGAGTTGGCCGTACAGGAATACCGGCTCGCACTTGATCTTTTTCAGCAGATCAAAGATCCACAGGGTCAAGCGGAATCGCTCTATTGGCTGGCAAGAGTCTTTCAGGGACAAGGATCTCTGGATGAGGCTTTGACGGAGAGTCAAAAATCCATCGACATAATTGAAGTTCAGCGTGCGCGCGTAATTGGTCAAAACTGGCGCTCGTCTTACTTTGCCTCCGTACACCGGTATTTCGAGCTGCAGGTGGACATCTTGATGCAATTGGATCGGCAGAAACCTAATCAGGGTTTCGCTACCCGGGCGCTGGTGGCGAGTGAGCGCGCCAGAGCCCGCTCTTTGCTCGAGTTGTTGAATGAAACTCAGAGCGAGATTCCGCGCGATCTTGACCCTGCCCTGCTTGCGCGCGAGCGCCAGTTGCGACAGCAATTGAGCGTCATGGGAGCCTACCAAATAAAAGCACTCAACGGCCCGCGGGAAAAAACTGAAACCGCTGATATCGAACTGAAGATTAGAAACCTGAATATCGAATACGATGTTGTACAAGCGCAAATCAAGGCACGTAGTCCTGTCTATTCCCAATTAAATCAACCTGCCATCCTGAGCTTGAAACAAATTCAAGCTGAGCTGGCACAAGACAAGAACACGATCTTGATCGAATACATGTTAGGCGACGAACGTAGTTATGCCTGGCTGGTGACTGCCACGGACTTAATCGTGCGAGAATTACCGGGGAGACGCGCTCTCGAGGATCTCGGGCGGGAAGTTTACCAAACCTTGTCTGCACGGCAGCGACAGCCGGACGAAAATTCTGAAGCGTACTACAATCGCTACACCGCTGCTGACGAACGGTTTTGTGATAGCGCCACACAACTGAGTCAGCAATTGCTTGGCCCGTTCAAATCTTTTTTGAATGAGAAACGCTTGCTGGTGGTAGCCGACGGTGAGCTATTGTACATCCCTTTCGATGCTCTTCCCTTACCCGCCGAGGATGGTGCAGGAAGAATCTGCCGGTTGGACACCGAGTCGACCAATTATGTTCCGTTGTTGACGGCCATCGATGTAGTTCATCTGCCTTCTTTTTCTTCTTTGGCTACGCTGCGGCAACTCAGTTCCTCTTCATCACGCCCCGCCAGAGAATTGGCTGTTTGGGCTGACCCGGTATTTGAATCGGACGATCCGCGCATTGCTGCTCATCCACGCAAGGCTTTCCTTGACAAGGACCCGAGAGGAACAACATCTTCAGCAGGGAGCGATGGGCCACTGTCCGTCAACTCTTATCCACCACCGACCCGGCTGCTGGCAACAGAGGATGAGGCTCGCGGCGTGATGCGATTTGCTCCGGCTGGAATTTCAATGTTGCTGACCGGCTTTGCCGCCAACCGGGAAAGCGCCCTTAACTCCGACTTACAGGATTATCGTATTCTGCATTTCGCTACTCACAGTACAATTAACAGTCGCTATCCCTCTCTCACCGGTCTTTTATTGTCGACAATTGACGAACGCGGGGAAGCACAGAATGGTCTCCTGCAATTACATGACATCTATGGGTTGCGGCTCAACGCAGATCTGGTGGTTCTAAGTGGCTGTCAGTCCGGTCTGGGCAAAGAACTATCGGGCGAAGGACTGGTCGGTTTGACTCAAGGTTTTCTCTACGCCGGAGCGAGGAGCGTCGTCGTTAGCCTGTGGAGCGTGCAGGACAAGACGACCGCAACTCTAATGGCAGACTTTTACCAGTCCATGCTCAAGGATGGCGCGACCCCTGCCGAGGCATTGCACCGAGCCAAGCTAAAAATGTATCAACAGTCTTTCTCGCGGCACCCATTCTATTGGTCGGCATTCGTAATTCAGGGTGAATATCGCGCGCCACCGAGGTCGTGGTCTCAGATCATTCAATCTCGCACCTTATGGTCAGGTCTTTTGCTTTCCGGGATCGTGGCCTGGCTGTTGAATTTCTGGTGGAAGAGTTTCCGTCACCGACCACTGAAGTAACTCAGAAGATGTCCCTTGACAGCATGCCACCCGAAAACTTCGAGCTTTTATTATCCTGGCTGGGGCCCGATCGGGACAAAGCCGGAGAGAAGTATGAACAGATCCGTCGGAATTTGCTTGACTACTTCCGTCGCCGCGATGCCCCAGACCCTATTAGCCTGACAGACGAAGTCCTCCTCCGCGTTACTAGAAAAGTGAACACGGTAGCTGAGAATTTTGTTGGCGACCCCTCTGCTTATTTCATGGGGGTAGCTCGCAGAGTACTCGCCGAATCGTGGCGCCAGCAGGTTGAGACGGAACTCCCGGAAAACATTCCGGTGTTTTCGAACTCGGAAGCGGGAGAACGCGAAGAGTTAATGCTCCGCAGCCTGGAACGGTGTTGGGCTCGGCTCTCTACTTCCGAACAAGAGATCCTCTATCGCTATTGTGTCGAAACGCCACCGCTGAAACTCGCCGATAGCCGCGAGTTACTTGCGAGAGAAATCAATCTGAGCCTGAATGCGCTCAGAGTCATGGCACACCGGCTCAAAAGGAGACTGAGAGACTGCATCGATAGATTGATGGGAATAAAAACCTGAAATAGGCTCTCCATTCCTGCATAATGAAGTAGGAGAGTTCCTCGAAACGCATTAATTCTATGAGGGATTTCAAAGAACAGCACCAAACAATAAAAAAGTTCCTGCTGGGTCAGTTATCGGATGATAAGGCCAATGAAATCGAAGCGCGGATCTTTGCCGAAGCTGACTTCGCTGAGGAAGTGCAAATAGTCGAGAGCGAACTGGCAACGGAATACCTCGAGGGGAACCTGATAGCCGAAGAACGGATCGTATTTGCAGCAAAGTATTTCAAAAACAAAGCCAACCGAACGACATTGGAATATGAACAGTTGTTCAGGCAATTCATTCGTTCGAAGTCCGAAGGCAACTTGTCGCGACATGGCCAGAAATCGGAATCGAGCGATTCCGCGTCATCCGATATCGAAATCAATGCACCGCCCGTCCCGCTGAAACCAGAGCGGGCGCGCTTCGGGTCGTGGTTCCGTGCCAGTTTCAGGAATCGGGCCTTGGTCTACTCAACCATCATGGCAGCGTTCTTGTTATTCGCCGTAGTTGTTTGGTATCTCGCCGGACAACGGGCAGGGCAGCCGAGCAACCCACTTGAGGCGCAGCGGCAAGCGATTGAAGCCGATTTGGCACACTTGAATGCGGCCGGGACATTTGGAGAGGTGTTGTTAACCGTTAACCTCCAGCCCGCAGAACGCGATCGGGGTGCGATGGCTCGTGTGGCGATAGATAACACGTCGCAGGATGCGTTAATCGAGTTTCGCTTGAGCTTAACCGAAGCGAGCAATCAACAATATCGCGTCCTTTTTCTTGACGATCGACACCACGAACTGTTTTCGATCTCAAAACTGACTGCACAAGCCACACCTGGTGGCCCGGAGATCAGGTTCGTTGTCCCGGCCCGCTATTTAATTCCCGGTGACTATCAAATAAATCTGGGTGTTACGAATAAGACTGGAGGCAACGACGACGTTAACAGCTATGCCGTTCGTGTGGTCACCAAAGAGTAGCTGAAAGAACTGACCCTCTGATAATCGCCGTAACGTTTGGTGCTTTGCCGCATTACAAGTTGAATGAGCCGGATTGTTTCTGGATTGATACCTTGTGAAAGCTGAGAGCAAAGACGATGGTTGAAGCTAATGCACCAAACAAGCGAGCGCTCTTGATCGGCGTCAATAAGTACCCAAACTTACCTCCCTTTTCCCAACTCAGGGGCTGCGTCAACGACGTCCAAATAATGAAGCAAACATTGGAGACTTCGTTTCGCTTTCCGCCGAGCAACATCAATATTTTGATTGATGAACAAGCGACTGTAAGAGGAATACGCGATGCAATGGAAAAGCTCCTCGCGGATTGCCGGACAGATGACATTGTGGTTTTTCACTTTAGTGGACATGGTTCTCAGATGGCGGCGCTTGGTGACAAAGCCCGCGGCTATGACGAATCGATCATGCCTTGTGACAGCGGGCGCATGAATCCAACCTTTCCCAAGCAAGTTACCCCCTGCGACATTCGTGATACCGAGATACAAGAATGGCTTTCGCGCCTAACACGAAAAACGTCTCACGTTACGTTGATCTTTGATAGCTGTCATTCGGGCTCGATAACCCGGATGCAAGGTGATGAGGAACAAGGGACTCGACTGCGCTGGATTGAACCAGACCTCTTACCCGAAGGCCAATCGTCGAGCTTTAGGCCGGAAGTTTATGACCACCCCCGCAACGGCGGCAGTGGCTGGCTGCCGCAAAGTGATAAGTACGTTTTGCTTGCCGCCTGCGCCGCGGAGCAGGGTGCATATGAAATGGACCATGAGGTACCGGGCACTCCAACTCGAAACGGCGCCTTCACTTTTTTTCTTACGCAGGAACTTAATCGAGCCACCGAGAACACCTATCAGGACATTTGGGACATCGTCGCCACTAAAGTCAACAATAGATTTCGAAAGCAAACGCCGCTTCTTGAAGGTGCCCGCGATCGGCAGATATTCGACGTATCTGACTTCGTTCCCATGCGCTACCTCTTAATCATCAACCGTCAGGAAGATGAGGTGCAGCTTGCTGGCGGCGCAATTCACGACGTGATCGTTGGCTCGCAATGGGAAATTTTTCCGCCGGGTACCAAGGAAATAATGGACCCCGAGCATAAGTCTCAAGGTTTGGTGAAAATCACCGCAGTCGAGCCGGTCAGAGCTTGGGGCAAGATAATCGAGGAAGGCTCAATCCCAATTGGTCAAAGCGCGCGGGCGGTTGAAGTCACACGACCTCATAAGGAAACGAGGATGACCGTATGGTTAGCTAACGCACCCGCCGGTTATGAACAGTCCGTCGCAGAGATGCGCCAGACACTGGCACAATCAACCCTCCTGGAAGTCACAGATTCGCCTGCGGGTGCTCAAGTCTTAATAACGATTGTCTTTCAAGAGGGCGCTAACAATACTGGACCGGTGCCAGCCTGGGATGTGTGCGATCAATCACAAGCGCAACTGATGAACCAACGTTTATTGAGTTCAGAGGAAGCCAGGTTCAGGATTTTGGAAAACCTTGAAACCGCGTGGCGCTATGAAAAGGTATTGGAACTACGCAATGAAAAGAGTGCACTGAAGGGCAAGGTAGATTTCGTTTTGTTGAAAAAGGGACCAAACCATCAATGGCAGGAAACCACCGAGGAGGAGCCGATTTACAAAAATGGTGATCTCATTGCTTTTCGGATCACCAACCGATCTGGTATTCCACTTCATGTGAGTGTCTTGGATCTCGGATTGAGCAAACGCATAAGCCTTCTTTACCCATCGGCAAGCGCGAGTGAGATGATTGCATCCGGCCGCTCGGGCGGGGCGGAAACTGCCGTAGAGGCTAGTGGCGTACTCACTGTGGGTGATCGGCCCGAAACCGAAATTGAACTTTACTATCCCGCCCCTCTTACGTCCACGCTATCTGGAGCAACCACTGAATCGACACGCGGAAAAGAAGTGTTCAAGCTTTGTGTTACCACTCAGCGTCACGACCTAGCATTTTTTAGGCAATCGGGACTGCGAACCGAACTCGATCAGGAGTTTTTGCATCCCCTGGAAAGACTGCTCTATTCGTATGCAGGTGGGGCGGCGACGCGAGAAGCGCAGATGAAACTTACACCGCTGGACGAATGGTTCACGATCGAACGCTTTTTTTGGCTCGAGCGAAATCCTACTCCGAACTAAGGGTTCGTAAATTCACTTCGCTCCTGAGACGTCTCAAGAATATTCAGCAGTACCCCAAGCGGTTACTCACCTTGCAGATCGCCGAGATATCAGGAGGAATGATGGATTGGGGAAAGACAGCGAACATTGCAGCAGTGGTTGAGTCGATTGTAGTAGTCGTCTCAGTCATTTTAATTTTGATTCAGTTAAGACTACAGACCAAACTAACAAGAATAGCTAATACTCAGGCTCTCGTTGAAATCTCCTCGCCTTTCAATCTGGAGTTGATCAAAGATCCCGCCATGGCGGCCCTCTGGATAAAAGGTGTGGAGGATTACGATTCCTTCGATGAGGTAAAGAAGTATCAGTACAAGAGCCTATTGATCTGGTGGTTGATCTTTCAGGAGAATATTTTTTATCAGAACCAGGAGGGTTTATTGGATGAGAAGATTTATCGTTCCTGGGACTATGACCTCAGGTTGTTCGTGGCGCGGAATCTCGGAGCACGTTGGGTCGAGCTCAAAGATGCTTTCCAGGCTGACTTCAGAGACTACGTGACAAGTTTGATTCCCAAGCAAACTACCAACCATTTATGAACGGGCTCTCACATTTCATTAGTACCAATACTCCCAGTGAGGGTAAGGATGGGTCAAATAAAGAAAATGCATAATCCCCACGATGCGATGTTGTTGCTCCGGACTAGTGCCGATGCTCTCGATACGATGCCAGAGGAATGAATCGAATAGAACAAGTGTTCCTGGCCCATAACGGCAGTAAGTGAGGCCCGTTTCGGGAGGACGGATGTCGCGGTCGAACCCGATGTGCCTCGTACCCTCCCAAACGTAGAGGCCACCTCCTTTTTTCGGGGCGGCGATGCTCAAACACGCCGAGTACATGAGCGTATCAGGGGATAGCATCAACGAGGGATAGGGCGCCAAGCCCTCGCTATCAATATGTCCCTTGCCGAATAGCTCTTCACTCTCGACTCCATCGAGGTCTCCCTCGGTGTCATTTAGCGTCAACCCGCCGTGTACCCACAACGCCTTGCCTCCAACAGCGCGAGGGTGAGCAGGAATGTGTCGATTGGTGGGATTCCAGAGAAACCGGCAACCGTGAACCATCACTTCGCGAAACTCCGGCAATACTCGATCGACAATCGCGTCCGCTTGAGCCGCTTGTTCATGGTAGCGTGCTACGTCACCACTCTCCATTTCGGCGTAGTAAGCCATGCCAAGAACGTAATGGTCTATCGAGAAGCGCCACAGATCCCGGTGGGCCAAACTCTCGCGAGACCAACGTGCTGCTGTGGCAGGACTGAGAAACCCGGGGACTACGAGGGCGCGACCAGCGCGTAAGGACAATTCCATCTCTGATTCATGCATTGTCTTGCTTTCGCCCATATTCATAGAGTGCGAGGTGCAGGCGGCTGTCAGTATCCAAGGACCAAGCCAAAAATTAACGGCGCTACAATCGAGGCATCTGATTCGATAATGAATTTCGGCGTCTTTGGACTCAGCTTACCCCAGGTAATTTTCTCGTTAGGAGGTGCTCCCGAATATGAGCCATAGCTCATAGTAGAGTCACTGATTTGGCAGTAATATCCCCACAAAGGCACCTCCTTTTTCTTCATGTCTTCCCGCAACATGGGAACCACACAGACGGCGAAGTCTCCGGCAATCCCACCTCCTATTTGGAAGAAGCCGAGTGAGTGCTCGTGCGTTGTCGTTTCATACCAGGCAGCCATCTCGAGCAAGGATTCGATACCGCTTTTCACAGTGTGCACATCTTTGATATTGCCTATCATGCAATGAGCCGCGTACATGTTCCCCAGCGTGCTGTCTTCCCAGCCTGGCACGAAAACCGGAAGATTCCTCTCCATCGCCGCATAAAGCCAACTGTCTCTCACGTCGATGTCATAAGAATTCTCAAGCTTTCCATTGCGCAAAAGGGTGAATAGGAACTCATGCGGAAAGAAGCGTCGACTTGTGCTGTCAGCTGCGGTCCATTCCTCCAAAAGCGCTCGCGCGAGTTTCCGTATCGCCTCATTCTCGGGGATGCACGTGTCAGTGATTCTATTTAAGTCTCGCTCATACAAAAGAAACTCATCGGTAGGCGTCAGGTCCCGATAGTTCGGAATGCTTTGATAGGAATTGTGAGCTATGAGGTTGAAAACATCTTCTTCGAGATTCGCTCCAGTACAACAAATAGCGTGAACTTTCTCCTGGCGAATCATTTCTGCCAATGAGATTCCAAGTTCGGCCGTGCTCATGGCTCCGGCTAGAGCCAAAAGCATTCTTCCGTTGCTCTGCAAATGCTGCGCGTAGCCATTGGCGGCTTCGATAAGGGACGCAGCATTGAAATGGCGGAAGTGGCGCTTAAGAAACGCCGAAATCGGTCCCTCGTTCATGTCTCGTCGCATTCTCCGTAAACAGATGGAGTGGCGCCTTTGGGAAGCGTGAAGTACTGATAACTAGAAATTATGTTCCGCAGCGGGGAAGGGATGCAGGCTATTAAAGCGTCAGAAACGGAGGCGACAATGAAAGAGCTTAAAGTGTTAAAGCTCAAAACCAATTGTGGAGCATGCGTGAAGAAGTGCTGTAGCCAGCCTTATGATTGGGTCTATCTTACTTCTCGAGAGAGTTCGCGGCTTCGAGACATATCGGGGATCCCTGAAGAGGAATTCATCGCGAAACGACCAGGCGCAGACACCCGGTGTCTGGTTCACACTCTGAATCGGCCTTGCCGGTTTTTAGATGCTCAGACGGGCCATTGCACTGTGTATGAGTCCAGACCGTTAGCATGCCGCTTGTTCCCGTTTTATATAGATCCTTTCACAGGCAATGCGACCCTGTATGCGACGGAATGTAATGAGAACATGATATTTCCGCCTGCCGATTCTGAAGAGGGTTGGCGCTTGATCGATCTTGAAGATGATGTGCGCCAGTGGATGATCGAGTTTTGGAATGAAGTGCAGTTAGATAGTGTCCATTGAGTCAACTTCAATGGCGCGTGCGGCAGGGTCTCCGTAGAGCACCGCCGAGGACCACGTCAGATTGTCAGGCCACTTAGGATCACGACTCTGAATCCTCGCACGACGTAATGATTCTCCAATGGTCTGGCCTTGCGCGAGTGACTCATAAAAGGCGAAGGCAAACCGCGTAGCGGAATCATCGGGAACTGGAACCAGATACCCTAAGAAGGCTGTCACGCCGGCATACAAGAATGTACGGCCCAAACCTCGCATCATAGGAGTGTAGGAATCCGGCTTTCTTAATTCTTCAGCCGACCAGCAAGCGTTAAGAAAAACAACTGCCGGCGAGCGACCTCGCATGAACCGTTCAATTTCAAAGGCCTGAATTTCGCCGTCACAAAAAACCAAACAACTCTCGTCCGGGCTACTCGGATGATGTGAGGCGTGACCGGCGAAATGCACAATGTCATAGTCTTTGAGCGACAACAGAAAGTCCATCTTATTCAAACCGCTGGCGGCGAACTCATCAACTTGCATCCCGCACTTGTCGCGCAGCAGAATCCCAACCTCAAGACCTTCTTGTCTCGCCGCAGGCAAATCGCCCGTCGGATCAGCGACAATAAGCACGCGGGTGTTTCGCGCTGTTTGAACGCGGCGACTCGGCGAATGAAAACTCTGAGTTGATACCAACCGTCGACCGAGTGCGTAACGAAGGCACAGAAACTCCGTCCCATCATGAATAAGTTCCCAGGGCAAATCTATGAGCCGTTCGTCAATGTCCATTCGCAAGTGGTCGGCTGAAGAGTTTTCCAACTGATATTGGATCTTGGTCGGGATTAGGTGTCCAAAGGCATACTTTCCGGTCTTTTCTATTCCAGGGGCACAGAGCTCTTCGGCTTATATCTCGCATTGCGGCGACGGTTTTCAGAAGCATCTTTACGGCTTTGGCTTCGGAATTTTCCTAAAGCTGTCATAACTAGTTGCTGATTTTCACTTAAGTCCGAGCGCACTTTTGGTGAGAGCTTGATTCTATCAGCCAGAGTCATAGCTCCGGTCCCCGGCCCATCAATGCTGACGCGGATTATTCCGTTTTCTCTAATCACGTTAAGTATTGCCATACGCGGGGCAGATATATCTACCAGAGGAGTCGTAAGCAACCCTGACAGCGCGAGAACAGCCATCGCCGTGTCGTCCAGACCTGACACCTGCTTCCATTGTCCGTCAGACTCTTGAGACGCCAGGAACCAATCCACAGCCTTTGCTACGAGTGGATCTTCAAGGGTGGCTCCGTAGTCTAATAAGGCCTGGAGGGGGTAGTAATTTGACCATGAGGCACTGTTCCAAATGGGCTTTTCGTTCATGTCGGAGCGAATGTACTCGATGCCCAATTCGATAACTTGCTCATAAGTTGTAAGCCCCAGCCTCCGAGTCAGGCAGAAGAGGGACGCAACCATTGCAGTTTGCCGGGCCGCAATCACAGAACCGTCCGGCTTTTGCAAAGACGCGAGCCAGCGTAAAGACGCATCACCGAAGACACCCATCTTTTCCGGCGCTACACGAGCTATCAAATCAAGCACCAGAAGCGTCTCAAACAGCTCATCGTACCAGGTTCCAGTAAGCGGATCCTGATTGGCCTCGACGAAGCGAAGAGCTCGCTGCATCGCCGGATCCTTGATGCTGTATCCTACGTCGTAAAGCGCCTTAGCTGCCCAAGCCGTGTCCCATAACTCGTCGTTCCAACTGCCGTTCATGGCTTGTTGTCTGAGCAGCGCAGCCGTCAAACGCTGAACAAGATGCGAGTGCGGATTTCTCTCGGCGGCCACGAGTGCTGAGATAGTAATCGCCAGATCCCTGTCGTCCTGCATAATGTCCGCGGACTCCTTGAGCCAGCGGACACCCCTCTGGACAGATCGAATAATTAATTGAATCCGGGGATCACTCAATTTGCGGGTCTCCCAGAACTATGTATAATTTCTAGTTATCCAAATCAACCAAGGTTAGATCGAGACCGAGAGTGTTCATTATCATCCGAAACTCACGCTACGACAACTGATTTGGTCAATGGCAGGCATCGCAGGACACTATGTAATCTGCCAATCTTGTCACTCTCTGGGCCGCATAGAGGCCAACCGTCGTGATTGCGCTTGAAACCTTGCGTGGCCGACACTAGACTCACTCCCGTTTCCGACTCACCAACGAGACAACATAACAGGCTTTTTAACTCTTCGGTCCAGATTGGGACTTGGTGTGCCTATGGAACTAACGCAAGCAGTCGCGGAGTTTATGAGCGGCTATTTCTCGACACATGAGCGTAGCCATAAAACAAGAACGGCCTATGGTTCGGACTTGGAACAGTTCAAAGCATTTGCTCAGAAAGAAATTAACCTCGAGTCTCTCGGAGGGAGTCTCATTGAAGATTGGGCAGCTCATCTCCGCAAGGAAGGTTACTCTCCAGCGTCGATGCGCCGAAAGATGGTGGTCCTTAAGGTGTTCTTTTCTTACTGGGTCCGAAGAGGAGTGCTAACAGAGTCGCCGTTCTGGCGCGTCAAGCTCAGTTTTGGCCGAATTGAGCAACTGCCTCGGGCTCTTACGGAAGGGGAAATAGAAGGACTCCTGGCTCACGCCGGAAGACGTCATGATGTCGAATTGGTACCCCGCAAAGGATCGGTGCTGGCAAGGCGTGAGTTAGCGCGTAGTTCATCACGTGAATATCGCGCCCTTCGTAATCTTGCGCTGGTGGATCTTCTCTTCGCGACCGGGATGCGCGTGGGCGAGGCGTCCTCTCTTGATATTGACGATTTCCTGGCGACGGAGTTGGTATTCAGAGTTCAAGGCAAGGGTGGGAGAAACAGGCTGGCCTACGTTGTTGATGAGCAAACTATTCTAATCCAACGTCGACATCTCGAGGCGCGGCTGAAACTGATAACAGAAAGTCGGGCTTTGTTCCTGAATGCCTCAGGGCAGCGTCTTTCAACGCAGGGGATAGCAAACGTCATCGCTCAGTTTCAGAAAGATGCCGGGCTGGAACGACATGTGACCCCGCACATGTTGCGACATACTGTCGCCACTCTACTTCTTCGCAACGGTATGGATATTCGAGTCGTGCAGGAGTTCTTAGGACATGCATCCATTGCTACGACGCAACGGTACACCCACGTGGTTAAGGAGCACTTGATTGGCGAATTAAGAAAACACCATCCATCTTTAGGCCTTCGAGCACGAGCGTAATGCACTTAACACGGCGTCAGATCTTAGGAAAAGCCTCGGACAAGATTTGGCTCAGGGGTTCCCAATTCGACCCTCCTCGATCAAGGGCTTGGCGTTCCAATCCAAGTGTCGCCGTAAGAGCTACGTCCACGTTGTCGTCCTCCGCAAGTTCATGCAACACACCGATAACCCTTGGATCTGCTAAATTTCCCAAGACCTCAGTTGCTTCGTGGCGAACAATAATTGATGAGTCCGTTCGAGCGCTCTTGCATAAAGCTAAGAAAACTTCATCGCCCACCAAATCACTATATAAGTCGTGAACGCGACCCAACACGAATGCAGCCTCGTGACGCACGACACCATTCGGATCCTCTCGCAGCGTTCTCAGCAAAAGGCTTACCAAAATATGAGATCTTGGCATCTTCGGCATGGCAGCCAATTGTTCTAGACAGCTCATCCTAACTGCATCAGAACTAGTCCAAGAAAGCGCATCTTGTACCCGAGCGATAAAGTCTGCGTTCGCAATTGTATCGCTTTGCTCCATTAGTGACCTCCCAATGCCTCGCAGCCCGCGGATGGTTTCGTCTGGTCCACGCCGTTAGAATAAGGTGTCAGTCGAGCGCAAGTCACGCAGGTTGGTGAACAATTGTAGCGCACAGCATTCCAAGAGCCTCGGCAAAATCCGATTCGTTATTGACTCTGATCTGCTCACCCCATCCGCAGCACTAAGATTCGTCGCATCGGTGGTGGCCCAATTGATTGTTTGTCCATCTGAATCGAACTGGCGTGATCGGCGATCAATCAAATCTTGCGCTCACACATGGGAGGCAAAGAGTCGGTTGCTGCTAAAACGCCGGCTATCGCAGGCGAAACGCGCAACGTTTTCCGAACTTAAGGATGAGGAGATTTCTGCCATCGAAGAAGCTGTGGCCTCTCTCAGTCAGGATGGACCGTCGAGTTAATGGCATTTCGTGACGCATCGTGGCAAAAGATAACGGATGACACCGCCCCGCTACTCCGCGGACAGGAATCGACCAATGTGTAATAGTCTTGCCAGATTTTAATATGTGGCTATACTTTTACACATGCGTAAAGAGCTCACCAAAGAGAAGCAGGTCCTCGACCTGGCGCGTAAGGCAAAGATACTACGGGTTCGAGATCTAACTGAAAAAGGAATCCACCCGGAACATCTACGGCGACTCTATCAGAGAGGCCTGCTGGTTCGAATGGGCCGCGGTGTCTACATGCTTCCGAACGCGAGAATCTCCGGCAACTTTTCTCTCGCGGAGGTGGCAAAGAAGGTGCCGCGCGGCATCATATGTCTACTGTCGGCGCTCCGTTTCCACGACATTGGCACGCAAAGCCCTTCCGAAGTCTGGATTGCGCTTGACCGAAAATCTGCCCGTCCGCAGGTTGAGACACCAAGGCTTCGCGTAATGAGATTCTCTGAAGAAGCTTTCTCCTCGGGTGTTGAGACTCACAAGATCGACGGCGTTAATGTCCGAGTTTATTGTCCGGCGAAGACCGTCGCCGACTGCTTCAAGTATCGCAACAAGATAGGACTAGATGTGGCGATTGAAGCCCTGCGCGAATGTCGTCGTAACCGCAAGTGCAAAATCGATGATCTCTGGAAATATGCGAAAGTCTGCCGGGTTGCAAACGTGATGCGGCCCTACCTGGAGACGATCGCATGACTCGGGCTTTGCGAAATATCAGCGCTTCAGTTGAAAAGCGATTACTGAACCTCTCGCGGCAATCAGGCGAAGATTTTCAGTATGTTCTAATGCGCTATGGATTGGAACGGCTAATGTACAGGTTGAGCCGCTCAGTCTACTCAAAGGAATTCGTCGTCAAAGGTGCCATGTTGCTTCGTGTATGGACTGGCGAACAATACCGGCCCACCAAGGATTTGGATCTGCTTGCGATCCTGGAAAAGTCTCCCGAAGAACTAGACCAGATCTTCCGCGACATCTGTACACTGACCGTTGAAGACGACGGTTTGGTCTTTCGTAGCGAGACGATTCGAGTTCGGCAGAT
>Ga0105243_10001244_pt1 | contig 22879 bp, 17 predicted proteins | sample KBSM34metaG_FD_81525 | JGI IMG/M metagenome (GOLD analysis project Ga0105243, IMG submission 81525) | Miscanthus rhizosphere microbial communities from Kellogg Biological Station, Michigan, USA - KBS M3-4 metaG | ecosystem: Host-associated > Plants > Roots > Rhizosphere > Soil | place... | reverse complement strand
GTCGTCGGCGGGCAGCTCGGTCGTCAGGTCCTCGCGGCTCAGCTGGCCATCGCGCCGCAGTTCGACGTGGAGGATGTCGCACCAGTCGATCAGCATGAAGACCGATTGCAGCAGGTGGTAGCCGTCGTCGCGCTGGCCGGTGATGTGGAGGAAGAGGTTGAGCTTGGCCGGCGCGGGAAGGTCGTGGATCGCCTTCATGACCGCTCGAACACGATGCGCAGGTCGGCCCTCGGGCTCGGCGATTCGCGCACGGCCTGCAGCCGCCCGTTGCCGAGTTGCGCAAGATCGGGCTTCCAGCCGGGAACGGGATCGTTGCGGCCCGCGAGCCAGCCGAACAGCGCGCCGACCGGGATGGCGGCGCCGGTGGCGGCCTCGATCAATGCATCGACGGAGTCGAAGCGCCGCGTCTTGCTGCCGTCTTTCAGCAGGGCCTCGCCGGGCGCCCAATGCAGTTGCGCCAGTGTGCTGCCGATGGGTGTCGTGAGTGTCAGGTCGCCGGTCTCGGCGGAGCCGCGCAGCTCGAACAGCGCAGCGAAGGTCTGCACCGGCTCGCTGTCGATGCGCAGCGACATGCGGCCGCTCCAGCTGTCCGAGGGTGGGCGGGTTGAAGGGCCGCCCGAAAGCTGGGCGCAGCCCGCCACCGCAAGCAGGGCCACGCCCCCCATTGCCAGAAGGACGCGCCGGCCACTGTCGACCTGCCTGGGGGCGAGCATCATCTACGGCTTCACGCGCAGGCGCTTGAGCGTTTCCTGCAGCGTCTCGTTCTCGGCATCGCTCAGCAGGGCTTCCTTCCAGACCGTGACCGCGCGGTCCTTCTGGCCGGTGCTCCACAGGACTTCGCCGAAATGAGCACCGATTTCGGGATCGGGCCGCGTCTTGTAGGCCGCCTCGAGGATGCGGATCGCCTCGGTCGTGTTGCCGAGCCGGAACTCGACCCAGCCCAGGCTGTCGGCAATGAACGGATCTTCGGGCGCCAGTTGCACCGCCTTCTGGATCAGCGTGCGCGCCTCGTCGAGCCGGATCTTGCGATCGGCGAACGAGTAGCCCAGCGCGTTGTATGCGTTCTGGCTCTCGGGCTTGAGCTCGATGAGCCGGCGCAGCAGGCGTTCCATGTCGTCGAGGCGATTGAGCTTCTCGGCGACCATGGCCTGGTCATAGACGAGGTCGCCGTCGTCCGGCGACTTCGCCGAGGCCTGGGCGAGCATGTCGTAGGCCGCCTGGTACTGCTTCGCGTCGCGCAGCAGCTGCACTTCGGCAAGGAATTTCTGCTTCTTGTCCTCGGGCGTGCGCTCGGGCAGGCCACGGATGATTTCGCGCGCCTGGGGCAGCTTGCCCTGGCGCGCCAGCAGGGCCGCGCGGCGGGTCTGCGCGGCCACCAGCTCGTCGGCCCCATCGACGCGCGCGAGCCAGCGCTCGGCCGCTGTGAAGTCCTTGCGCCGCTCCGCCAGTTGCGACAGCGCAAAGTACGCCTGCGACACCCCTCGCTTGCGGTCGGCAGCGTCGTCGGCGTCCTTGTTGCCGCCGCGGTTGGCCGACAGTTCGATGAAGCGCTTGATCGAGGTCTCGGCCGCGGCATCCTGCCTGGCCTGCATCTGGAGGCTGCCGAGCAGCAGCCATGGCTCCGCAAGTTCCGGTCGCGACGTGGTCAGCACCTGGAGCTGCGCGGCGGAGTCGTTGAAGCGCCGGTTCTCGACCAGCACGCGCGCATAGGCGATGCGCAGGTCGGGCGCGGCCTTCGGGTTGCTGCTCAGGTAGCGCGTGACGATCGGCTCGGCGAGCGGCTGGCCGGGGTCGATCATCTCGAGCGCCAGCGCCGCAGGCGCATCGGAGGCCGGGTCGATCTCCTGGCCCTTGCGCGCGGCCTCCAGGGCGCCGGAGGCATCGCCTGCATTGAGGCGCAGACGGCCGACGGTAGCCCAGGCCAGTCCGCCGCTGGTCGGGCTCTTCAGTTCGTCGACCAGGGCCTGCTCGACCACCGAGGCGGCCAGCTTCTTGTCCGAGGCGCGCGCGTAGTTGCGTGCGATCACGGCCATGAGCAGCGGGCGTTCGACTTGCGAGGTTGCAGCCACTTCGGCGCGCAGCGGCTCGACGGTTTCGCCGATGCGGTTCAGCGCGATCAGGATCTGAAGCTCGATGCGGCGCGCGTCGCGCGAGGTCGGCAGGGCTTCCTGCCAGGCCCGCGCCGCGGCGAGCGCCGCATCGCCCGAGCGCGATTGCAGGGCGATCTCGACCGCACGCTGGAACAGCTTGCCGTCGCGCAGCCGGCGAGCGGCATCGAGCACCAGCGCGTAGCCGGAGCCGGGATCGCCGGAGCGGGCGGTCATCTCGCCCATCAGGATTTCATAGAACAGGTCGGCCGTCAGCGCAGACGGCTGCGGTGCGGGTTCGCTGGCCGCCTTGGCCGCAGTGCCCTTGGGCTTGACTGCGGGCTTCGGCTGAGCCGAGTGTTCGATGGTCAGCACGGGGCTGCCAGGAGCTGCAGGGGCGGAGGATTGTGCGTGAACCGCACAGGCCAGCAAGGCGAGGGACGCGGCCGCCGCAAGGCGGTGTCGGCGGGGCGAAAGATTCATCCGACCATAATAATCGAGGCTCCCGAATGAGCGCCCCCTGGGGCCTCGTTACCGCTGGCGTTTGCCGGAGATTTACTTTCATGCCTGAACTGCCCGAAGTCGAAGTCACCCGCCGCGGCTTTGCCGACCGCATCGCGGGCGCGCGCATCGACGCGGTGCGCATCGGCAAGCCCCTGCGCTGGGCGCTGATGGTGCTGCCCGAGGCGCTGGTCGGGCGGCAGGTGCGCGAGGTGCGGCGGCGCGGCAAATACCTGCTGATCGACCTCGACCGCGGCATCCTGCTGCTGCACCTGGGCATGTCTGGCAGCCTGCGTTTCGATGCGGCGCTGCCGCTGCCCGGGCCGCACGACCATTTCGACCTGGTCACCGACCGGGGCACGCTGCGGCTCAACGATCCGCGCCGCTTCGGCGCGGTGGTCTACGTGGACGACGAGGCCGCCCCGTGGGCCATCAAGCTCCTCGGCGGGCTGGGCATGGAGCCGCTGGGCGACGCCTTCGACCTCGATGCCTTCCATGCCGGCCTCAAGAAGCGCAGGAGCGCCGTCAAGCAGGTGCTGCTGGCGGGCGACGTGGTGGTAGGCGTGGGCAACATCTACGCGTCGGAGGCGCTGTTCCAGGCGGGCATCCGGCCGACGCTGTCGGCCGCGCGCATCAGCCGCCCGCGGGCGGCCCGGCTCCATGCGGCGGTGCGTGAGATCCTGGCCCGGGCGGTGGAGAAGGGCGGCAGCACGCTGCGCGATTTCTCCAATGTGGACGGCCAGAATGGCTATTTCCAGCTCGAAGCGACCGTCTATGGCCGCGCGGGCGAACCCTGTCGGGTTTGCGCAACGCCGATCCGCCTGCTGCGTCAGGGACAGCGCTCCACCTATTACTGCCCCAAGTGCCAGAAGTAAGCGTCACAATTCGACGAGAGAAACAATCTAGAAACGGTTGTTGCCACCTCCCGATGCTATATTTGTAAGTTGTTTCTTACATATTTCCCTTGAGCCGCTCTTTCAACCAACAACTCGATCAGCACGGCGCTTGGCGAAGCAATTTCGCCCACCGGCTGCAGTGGCTGTCCCGCTGGCTGACCGAGAACGAGCTGCTCGACCAGGCGGTGGCGGAGCGCCTGCGAGGCCTCGAGACGCAGATCCGCACCAGCAAGGTCATGGTCGCCTTCGTCGCCGAGTTCTCGCGCGGCAAGTCGGAGCTGATCAACGCCATCTTCTTCGCCGGCTACGGGCGGCGCATCATGCCGGCCAGCGCGGGCCGCACCACGATGTGCCCGACCGAGCTGGGCTACGACGCCGCGCTTGCGCCCAAGCTGCGCCTGCTGCCCATCGAAACCCGCCTGGAGCCGCATTCGTTGGCCCACTGGCGCGAGAAACCCGCGCGGTGGACCGAGATCTCCATCGACGTCGGCGACGCCGAGCAGCTGGCGCAGGCCATGAGCAAGGTGGCCGAGGTGCGCTGGGTCACCAAGGACGAAGCGCGCACGCTGGGTTTCTGGGACGACGACACCCCCGACGACAACCCGGCGCAGGACGCGCAGGGCCGCGTCGAGATCCCGCGCTGGCGCCATGCGGTGCTGAACATGCCGCATCCGCTGCTGGAGCAAGGGCTGGTGATTCTCGACACCCCGGGCCTGAATGCGATCGGCGCCGAACCAGAACTCACGGTGAGCCTGATTCCGCAGGCCCATGCGGTGGTCTTCATCCTGGGTGCTGAAACCGGCGTGACGCGCTCCGATCTCTCGATCTGGCGCGAACACCTGATCACCGAGGACGAAGGCAACGACACGCGCTTCGTGGTGCTCAACAAGATCGACACGATGTGGGACACGCTGAGCCAGCCCGCCCACATCGAGCAGCAGATCGAGCGCCAACGCGAAGGCGCGGCCCGATTGCTCGAAGTGCCGCTTGCGCAGGTGCTGCCGGTGTCCGCGCAGAAGGGCCTGCAGGCCAAGATCCAGCACGATGGCCAGCTGCTGGAGGCCAGTCGCCTGCCGGCGCTCGAATCGTTGCTGGCCGAAGGCGTGCTCGGCAAGCGCGAAACCATGCTGCGGCTGGCGGTCGACGCGGGCATGACCGCGCTGCGCGCCGAGGCCGAGCGCATCCTGAAGGTGCGCCAGCGCGACCTGTCCGAGCAGGCGCTCGAGCTGCAGGGGCTGCGCGGCAAGAACGTCTCGGTGATCCGCCACATGCGCGCGCGCATCGACCAGGAGCACACCGAGTTCGAAGGAAGCAACACGCGCATCCTGGCGCTGCGATCGGTGCAGGGCAAGCTGCTGCGCGAGGTATATGCCGTGCTCGGCCGTACCGCGCTGAAGGCCGACATGGTGCGGCTGTCGGCCGCGCTCAAGCGCCCCGGTGTCAAGTTCAACGTGCGCAAGGTGTACGCCGAGACCTTCGACTCGCTGCGCAACAACCTGCGCGAAGTGCAGGCGACCACGGCGGAGATCCAGTCGATGCTGCACGCCACCTTCCGCCAGCTCAATGCCGAGCAGGGCTTCACCCTGCAGGCGCCGGCCGAGCCCGACCTGACGGGCTTCGAACAGGAGCTGGGCCAGATCGAGCGCAGCCACATCCACTACCTGGGCGTGGGCAACCTGCTGAAGCTCGCGCAGGCCGACTTCTGCGACAAGCTGGTGCGTGCGCTGGCCAGCCGGCTGCGGCTCGTCAACGAAGCGGCCATGACCGAGGTCGAGCGCTGGAGCAAGGGTGCGAGCGCGCAGATCGACGCGCAGCTCAAGGAGCGCCGCCGCAATTTCAGCAAGCGCATCGAGGCGATCGAGCGCATCCAGAGCGCGGCGGGCAACCTCGACGAGCGGCTGGTCGAGCTTGCCTCTCAGGAGAGCAACCTCACCGAGCTTCATGTGCAGCTGCGCGAGTTCACATCGATGATCGCGCAGCACGGAAGGCCGCAGGCCGCGGCCACTGTCGGCGAGCTGCGTGCGGCCTGAAGTTTCCGTCTCCACGGCGGCTGCAACCCTGCCATTGCCCCCCGATTTCGCCTCGCAGATCGTGAGCTGGCAGCGCAGCCACGGGCGCAGCCAGCTGCCGTGGCAGAACACCCGCGACCCGTACCGCGTCTGGCTGTCGGAGGTGATGCTCCAGCAGACGCAGGTGTCGACGGTGCTCGGCTACTTCGCGCGCTTTCTCGAACGATTTCCCGACGTGAAGGCGCTGGCCGCCGGCACCGAGGACGAGGTGTTCGGGCTCTGGAGCGGGCTGGGCTACTACAGCCGGGCGCGCAACATGCACCGTTGTGCGCAGGACGTTGTCGCGCGCTTCGGCGGCGAGTTTCCGCGCACCGCCGCCGAGCTCGTCACCTTGCCCGGTATCGGCCGCTCGACCTCCGCGGCCATTGCGGCGTTCTGCTTCGGCGAGCGCGTGGCGATCCTCGACGGCAACGTCAAGCGCGTGCTGACGCGCGTGCTCGGCTTTGCGGGCGACATGTCTTCGGCGGCGCAGGAGCGCGCGCTATGGGACCTCGCGACGCAATTGCTTCCTCCGGCCGGCCAGAAAGAAGCCATCGCGCACTACACCCAGGGCGTGATGGACCTGGGTGCCACGGTCTGCCTGCCGCGCAAGCCGAGCTGCATGATCTGCCCGGTCAACAAGACCTGCGCGGCCCTGCGGGAAGGCGCGCCGGAGCGATATCCCGTCAAGACGCGCAAGCTCAAGCGCAGCGCCCAGTCGCTCTGGGTGCTGCTGGCGCGCGATGCGCACGGCCGCGTGTGGCTGGAGAAGCGGCCGTCGAAGGGCATCTGGGCGGGGCTTTATTGCCTGCCCGTGTTCGACAGCCGCGAAGACCTTCTGGCCGTGCTGCCGACGACTGCGCAGCGCGGCCTGCAGGATCTGCCGGCCTTCGTGCATGTGCTGACCCACAAGGACCTTCACCTGCACCCGTTGAAGCTTCAGGGCGGCCAGCCGCAAGGCGATGGCGCGCGCTGGGTCGATGCGGACGAGTGGGGCCGGCTGGGCCTGCCGGCGCCGATGCGCAAGCTGCTCGAGGGCAGCGAGGCTTAGGCAGTCAGACCGCGTCGAGCTCGCGGTGCCGCTTGAGCGCACCCCAGCGCGCACCGAACGAGCGCGCCAGCTGCTCGACCAGGAACACCGAACGATGCTGCCCGCCCGTGCAGCCGATGGCCACAGTCACGTAGCTGCGATGGTCGCGCGCCAGCGCATCGAGCCAGTGCGCAAGGAACTGCTCGATGTCGTCGTACATGCGTGCCACGTCGTCGTGCTCGCGCAGCCATTCGATCACCGGCTCGTCGCGGCCTGTGAGCGGGCGCAGCGCGGGCACGTAGTGCGGATTGGGCAGCATGCGCACGTCGAACACGTAATCGGCGTCGAGCGGTACGCCGCGCTTGAAGGCGAATGACTCGAACACCAGCGTCAGCGCGCTCTGGGGCGCGGAGATCAACGACTTGATGTAGCTCTGCAGCTGCGCAGGCCGGATCAGGCTGGTGTCGATCACGTCGGCGCCGTCGCGCAGGTCGGCCAGCAGCTCGCGTTCGAGCTCGATCGCCTGCATCAGCACGCGATGCTGCTCGGGCACGTCTGTGCGGCCCTCCTGGCGCGAGAGCGGGTGGCGGCGGCGGGTTTCCGAATAGCGGCGCAGCAGGGCGTCGGTGGTTGCGTCGAGGAACAGCGAACGCAGCGAGATCTCGCCGTCGCGCTGCAGCGCGTCGAGCTGATGCGGAACGATCGGCAGCGAGACGCCGCTGCGCACGTCCATGGCGATGGCCACCCGCGTGGCCTGCTGCTCATGCTGCAGCGCGACGAACGGGGTCAGCAGCTCGGGCGGCAGGTTGTCGACGCAGTAGTAGCCAGCGTCTTCCAGCGCGTGCAGGGCCACCGACTTGCCGGAGCCCGACATGCCCGTGATGAGCACGAGGTCGAGGCTCATGGCGCGGTCGCCGGAGTCTTGTGGCCGAGCAGCTCGCGTGCATGCGCGAGCGAGGTCTGCGAGACCTTCTCGCCGCCCAGCATGCGGGCGATTTCCCTGGCGCGGTTGTCGTCGTCGAGGCGCGACACGCCGCTTTCGGTGCGCGGGCCGTCCTTGCCCGCCGCCGCCGTCTGGCGCTTGGCCACCACGAGGTGATGGTCGGCGCAGGCGGCCACCTGGGGCAGGTGGGTCACGGCGAGCACCTGGCGGTCGCGGCCGAGCTGCTTCATGAGCCGCCCGACCGTCTCGGCCACGGCCCCGCCGACGCCGGCATCGACCTCGTCGAAGATCAGCGTCTGCGCGGCGCCGAGCTGGCTGGTCGTGACGGCGATGGCCAGCGCAATGCGCGACAGTTCGCCGCCCGAGGCCACCTTGCCGATGGCCCGGGGCGTGCTGCCGGTGTGGCCGGCAACGAGGAAGGCCACGTCTTCGAGGCCGGCGCGGCTGGGCTGTGCCAGCGGCTGCAGTTCGACGTCGAAGCGTCCGCCCTGCATGCCGAGGCCCTGCATGGCGTCGGTGACGGCCTGGGCGAGGCGGGGGGCGGCCTGCTTGCGGGCCTTGCCCAGCGCCTTGGCTTCTTTCATGTAGGCCTGTTGCGCGCCTTGCTCGGCACGCTCCAGGCCTTCGAGATCGCTTTGCGCATCGAGCGCCTGCAGTTCGGCCTGCCAGCCGGCCAGCAGCGCCGGCAGCTCGGCGGGTGTGCGCTTGTAGCGGCGCGCAAGCGACATCCACAGGCCCATGCGTTCATCCAGCTCGGCCAGGCTCTGCGGATCGGTGTCGGCGTCGCGCAGGTAGCCGTGCAGCGTGTGGGCCGCATCGGAAGCCTGCGCCACGCAGGAGGCGAGCACCTCGCCCAGCGCGCGGAACTCGGGCTCGATGTGCTCGCAGTTCTGCAGCAACGTGGCCGCCCGCGAGAGCGCGGAGAGGGCGCCGCTGTCGTCGTCTTCCAGCGCCTGGCTGGCGCCCTGGGCTGCGTTGATCAGCGCTTGCGCGTTGGAGATGCGCGAGTGGTTGGTCGACAGCTCTTCCCATTCGTCGGCGCCCGGCGCGAGCTTGGCGACTTCGGAGATCTGCCACTGCAGCCGTTCGCGTTCGCGCTGCAGCGAGTCTTGCGCCGAGCGTGCATGTTCGAGCGCCGAAAGTGCCTGCCGCCAGCCCTGCCATGCGGCGTCGAGCGCGTCGGTGCGCACGCCCGCGTAGGCGTCGAGCAGGCCGCGCACGGCTTCGGGCCGCGTCAGGCTCTGCCAGGCGTGCTGGCCGTGGATGTCGAGCAGACGGTCGCCGAGTTCGCGCAATTGCGTGGCCGTGGCCGGGCTGCCGTTGATCCAGCCGCGGCTGCGGCCCTGCAGGTCGACGGTGCGGCGCAGCAGCAGCGCGTCGCCGGCCTCGAAGCCGCCCTCGTCGAGCCACGTGTCCAGGGCCGGGTCGGCGTCGAATTCGGCGCTCACGTCGAGCCGCTCGGCGCCTTCGCGCACGGCGCCCGCGTCGGCGCGGTTGCCCAGGGCCAGCTGCAGTGCGTCGATCAGGATGGATTTGCCCGCGCCGGTCTCACCGGTCAATACCGTGAAGCCGCCGGACAGGTCGAGTTCGAGTGATCGCACGATCACGAAGTCGCGCAGTGCGATGCGTCGCAGCGCCATTTCAGGAGCCCCCTTCGTTCCAATGAAGTTTCTTGCGCAGCGTGTCGAAATAGCTCCAGCCGCGCGGGTGCAGGAAGCGCACCCGGAAGTCGGAACGGCGCACCACCACGCGATCGCCGATCGCGAGCGAGGCCAGCGACTGCATGTCGAAATTGGCGCTGGCGTCGCGCCCGCCCACCAGCTCGATCACTATCTCGTCGGCATCAGGCAGCAGCACGGGACGGTTCGATAGGGTGTGCGGCGCGATCGGCACCAGCACCCAGCCCGGCACCGCTGGATGCAGCAGCGGCCCGCCTGCCGACAGCGCATAGGCGGTCGAGCCCGTGGGCGTGGCGATGATCAGGCCGTCGGCGCGCTGGTTGGCCACGAAATGGCGGCCCACCGACACGCGCAGCTCGACCATGCCGGAGGTGGCGCCGCGGTTCACGACCACGTCGTTCATCGCGAGCGCGTCGAACACCGAGGCGCCGTCGCGCACGACCTGTGCATGCATCAGGCTGCGGTGGTCCTCCTCGTACTCGCCGGCCAGCATCGGGATCAGCGTGGCCTGGTAGTTGTCGAGCGGGATGTCGGTGATGAAGCCGAGCCGGCCGCGGTTGATGCCGATCAGCGGAATGCCGTAGCTGGCGAGCTGCCGGCCGATGCCGAGCATGGTGCCGTCGCCGCCGACCACCAGGCCGAGGTCGCAGCGCTGGCCGATTTCCTCGACGCTCAGGGCTTCGTAGCGCGGATGGGCGGGGGCGCCGTCATCGTCGTCTTCGCAGGTCGAGCGCTCGACGAACACCGTGCAGCCTTGCGATTCGAGGAAGGTGCCGATGCCTTCCATGACGCCGTCGCGCGCATCCGCCTGCGCTCGGGCGCCGGAAGCCTGGTATTTGCCGATCAGGGCGACGTGACGAAAGCGAGAGGTCATATCTCACAAATTACAACACTAAAATCTTGCAATGCTGGACGACCGTGCCAAGTTGCTGCTCAAGACGCTCGTCGAGCGCTATATCGCCGACGGGCAACCCGTCGGCTCGCGAACGCTCTCGCGTTCGCCGGGGCTCGACCTGTCGCCCGCGACCATCCGCAACGTCATGTCCGACCTCGAGGCGCTGGGGCTGATTGCCAGCCCGCACACCTCGGCCGGCCGCATCCCCACGCACCGCGGCTACCGCCTCTTCGTCGACACCATGCTGACCGCCGAGCGCGAACAGATGAGCACGCCGAGCCTGGCGCCCGACCAGCCGCAGAAGGTGATCGCCAATGCGGCGAACCTGCTGTCGAACCTGTCGCAGTTCGTCGGTGTGGTGATGGCGCCGCGGCGCGCTTCTGTGTTCAAGCAGATCGAGTTCTTGCGGCTCTCCGAGCGGCGCCTGCTGGTCATCATCGTCTCGCCCGATGGCGACGTGCAGAACAGGGTGATCTTCCCGGAGGCCGACTATTCGCAGTCGCAACTGGTCGAGGCCTCGAACTACATCAATGCCCACTATGCGGGCCTGACCATCGAGCAGGTGCGCGATCGTCTCCAGTCCGAGATCGAGAAGCTGCGCGGCGAGATCGCCGCCCTGATGCAGGCTGCGGTGCAGGTCAGCTCCGAGGTGCTGACCGAGGCGCAGGAAGACGAAGTCGTGATCTCCGGCGAGCGCAACCTGCTGTCGGTGAGCGATTTCTCCAGCGACATGGGGCAACTGCGCCGCGCCTTCGAACTCTTCGAGCAAAAGGCCCAGCTGATGCGTCTGCTCGATGTGTCGAGCAAGGCCGAAGGCGTGCGCATCTTCATCGGCGGCGAAAGCCAGGTCGTGCCGTTCGAGGAGCTTTCCATCGTCAGTGCCAACTACGAGGTCGATGGGCAGGTCGTGGGCACGCTGGGTGTGATCGGACCGACGCGCATGCCCTACGAACGCATGATCCAGATCGTCGATATCACGTCGCGGCTGGTCGGCAATGCGCTGAGCCACCGCAAGTAGGGCGCTGCGGCGAATAGAATCGTGGCCAGTGGGCCGTTAGCTCAGTTGGTTAGAGCAGCGGACTCATAATCCGTTGGTCGATGGTTCAAGCCCATCACGGCCTACCACCCAATGCGCCGCAGCGGAGTCATTTCCTGCCGGCAAGGTACTTGCCCACCTCAAGTCACGCCGCCAGCCGGCCGCCACGTCGAGCATGGCGGCGGCGTGGGTCATCGCGGCTCAGATGTATGTCGATGCCAGGCCGCCGTCGACCGGGATGCTGGCGCCGCTGATCCAGCGCGCCTGGTCGCTGCACAGCCACGCGATCACCGGCGCGATCTCGTCGGCGAAGCCGGGGCGCAGCATGCGGTGCGCATCGGCCTGCACCCGCTCCTGGCCGAGCATGCTCACGAAGTCGCCCAGGATCGGCGTGAAAACCGGCCCCGGCGCGACGCAGTTCATGCGCACGCCGTGTTCCAGAAACCATTTCTGCGACTGCGTGGCGCTCCAGACGATCAGCGCTTCCTTGAAGTACTGGTAGCAGGTCTCCTGCGGCACGGGATGGTCGCGCAGCCAATGGGCGCCGGCCTCGAAGCCCTGCGCGGCGGCCAGCGCCTTGTGCGGCGCCAGCCGCTGCGGCCATTCGGCGCCGAGGATGGAGGCCACGTTGACGATGGAACCGCCGCGCGGGATGCGCGGCAGCGCCTGCTCGGTCAGATGGCGCAGGCCCAGGTAGTTGACGTCGGCCACCAGCTTCACGGGCGCCGTGCCGGGCACGCCGGCGATGTTGCACAGCGCGTCGAAGCGTTCGGGCAATTGCGCCACGGCCGCATCGATGGCGGCGACAGAACTCAGGTCGGCCTTGACGAAGCCGTCGAGCGTGAGGCTGGGGTCGTTGCGGTCCATGCCGATGACGCGGGCGCCGGCAAAGCGCGCGATGCGCACCACCTCGGCGCCGATGCCCGACGACACGCCGGTGACGACGATGGTTTTTCCTTCAAGCTGCATGAAATGTCTCCTTTGTGGATTCGGTCGCTGGCATTCAGAACGGATAGGCGTGCGCCGCCTGCTTGATGGTCAGCCACTGCCACTGGGTGTATTCCTCCCAGTCGGCCGGGCCGCCGACGCTGCTGCCGTTGCCGGCGATGCCGGGGCCGCCGAAGGGGTTGACGCACTCGTCGTTGACGGTCTGGTCGTTGATGTGGACCATGCCGGAGTTCAACTGCGCAGCCATTGCCATGGCACGTCCGATCGAGGGCGAGATCACCGCCGAGGCCAGGCTGCCCTGGTGGTTGTTGGCCAGGGCCACGGCCTCGTCGTCGGTCTTGAAGGTGATGATGTTGGCGACGGGGCCGAACACTTCCTCGTCGTACACGCGCATGCCGGCCTTCACGCCCGCCAGCACCGTGGGTTTGTAGAACAGGCCGTCGCTGCTGCCGCCGGCCAGCAACTGGGCGCCGGCCGCGATGCTGTCCTGCACGATGGCGTGCACCCGGTCGCGCTGCTTGGCGTCGATCAGCGGCCCCAGGGCCACTTGGCCGCTGGCGCCGTCGCCCACCGGCAGGTGCTGGGACTTCTCGACCAGCCGCTGCGTGAAGGCGGTGGCGATGCTCTCGTGCACGATGATGCGATTGGTCGCCATGCAGATCTGCCCCTGGTGCAGGTAGGCGCCCCAGGCGGCGTTGCTGGCCGCGATGTCGAGGTCGGCGTCTTCCAGCACGATCAGCGAGTTGGCGCCACCCAGCTCCAGCGTCACCTTCTTCAGGTGGCGCCCCGCCAGTTCACCGATGCGCCGGCCCACCGCGGGCGAGCCGGTGAAGGCGATCATCGGCACGCGCGCATCGGTCACCAGCGCTTCACCGGCGGCGGCGTCGCCGGGTAGCACCTGCAGCAGACCGGGGGGCAGGCCCGCCTCTTCGAACACGCGGGCGATCATGAAGCCGCCGCTCACCGGTGTGCGCGAGTCGGGCTTGATCACCACGCCGTTACCCGCCGCAAGAGCCGGCGCCACGGTTCGAAGGGTGAGGATGAGCGGAAAGTTGAAGGGCGAGATCACGCCCACCACGCCCCGCGGCACGCGCCGCGCCAGGCTGGTGGTGCCGCTCGCGCTCGGCAGGATCTGGCCCTGCGCCTGCAGGGGCAGGGCCGCCGCCAGATGGCACAGGGTGATGGCCTCGCGCACCTCATGCTGTCCCTTGGGCAGGATGGCGCCGGTCTCCCGGGCGACGTAGAGCGCCATCTCGTCGAAGTGCTGCTGGAACAGGGCCGCGGCCCGCAGGAACACCGCGGCCTTCTCGCGCGGCGCAACCTGCGCCCAGCTTTTCTGCGCTTGCGCCGCGGCGGCTGTGGCCAGCCCCACGTCCTGCGCATCGGCGATGCCGACGGCCGCCATCACCTGGCCCGTGGCCGGTTCGACGACGTCGCGCGCACCGCCTGCGGACGCGACCCACGCGCCGTTGAACACCTTGCCGGCCCAGGCTGCCGGGTCCAGGAACGCCGGTTTCTGCGAAACATCCATGACTCACCCCTTGCGAAAAAATTGATCGGCTGGCCGCGGGCGGAAATGCCCGCGGCACCCGCCTTCTTTTCGCAACGGGCGTACCAGCGGCGCCGCGGCGGGGTGGCCCAACGCCGCCGCGCGATGGTGTTTTCATTGGGAGATTAGGGGAATTCCCGAGGCTGTACTGGTTATTCGAAATAACTGGTTTACCCTGATCTGCAGTTTCACCAAATGATCAAAAATCGGCCGCTCGTTTCACCAAACGATGAGCTGAAAATTGACCAAAACCGCCAACTCGCCGTTCCCGGAGCGGATCTCACTGGCCGACGTGGCACGCGCCACCGGCGCCGCGCTGGGCCGTTTCGACGGCGCCGAAGCGACGCGTGCAATGAGCCGCTTCGAGGCCTCGCACGTGGGCAGCGAAGAGCATCCGACGATTGCCGACATCAGCGAGTGCCTGTTCTTTTCGCCCGGTGATGGCCGCATCTGGCTGCAGGATCAGCGCATGGTGCTTCTGCACACCGAGGCGCTGGGGTCTCTGCGGCGCGAGCTCGTCGACAGCCTGGGCCAGGAGAGCGCCCGTGGTCTCTTCACACGCGCGGGCTACGTCAGCGGCGCGCGCGATGCACAGCTGGTGCGCAAGCATTGGCCTGACGCCGAACCGGCCGCCGCCGCCATGGCCGGCACCCGCCTGCATGCCCTGGAAGGCCTGGTGAAGGTCGAGCTGGTGCACGTGTGCTATGACCCCGAGACCTCGGACTACGAGGGTGAATTCATCTGGCACCACTCGATCGAAGACGACGAGCACATCGCGGCCTACGGCATCGGCGGCTCGCCGGCCTGCTGGATGCAGGTGGGTTATGCCACCGGCTACGTCAGCACGCTGTTCGGGCGGCTGGTGGTGTTCCGCGAAGTCGCCTGCCGCTCGATGGGCGAGAGCCAATGTCGCGTGATCGGCAAATCGGCCGAGCGATGGGACGATGTGGAAGAAGACATGCGCTACCTGCGCGCGCGTGACTTCGTCGGCGCGTCCCAGTACAGCGGCGTGGGCGGCGCGGAGCCGCGGGCCGCCGCGTTGCCCACGCCGCCGCGCAAGAACGACGCGATGGTGGGCGCATCGTCGGCTTTCAACGCGGCCTGCCACCTGCTGCATCGCGTCGCGCCAACCACGGCCACCGTGCTTTTCACCGGCGAGTCCGGCGTCGGCAAGGAAAAGTTCGCCAGCATGCTGCACAGCATCGGTCCGCGGCGCGACAAGCCCTTCGTCGCGGTGAACTGCGCGGCCATTCCGGAGACCCTGATCGAGTCCGAGCTGTTCGGCGTGGAGCGCGGCGCCTACACCGGCGCCGGCGCGGCGCGGCCGGGACGCTTCGAGCGCGCCCACGGCGGCACGCTGTTCCTGGACGAGATCGGCACGCTGAGCTACGCGGCCCAGGGCACGCTGCTGCGCACGCTGCAGGAAGGCGAGGTCGAGCGCGTGGGTGGTACGCGCAGCATCCAGGTCGACACGCGCGTCGTCGCGGCCACCAACGTCGATCTGCGCCAGGCCGTGCGCGAGGGCAAGTTTCGCGACGACCTGTTCTTCCGGCTCAACGTCTTTCCCATTCACTTGCCGCCGCTGCGCGAGCGGCGCGACGACGTGCCGCTTCTGATGAGCCATTTTCTTCAGCACTACGGCCGCAAGCACGGCCGCAAGGTCACCGGCTTCACGCAATCCGCCGTCAAGGCGCTTCTGAACTACGACTACCCCGGAAACATCCGCGAACTGCAGAACCTGATCGAGCGCGCCGTGATCGTCGCTCCCGAGGGCGCCCTGCTCGATGTTCACCACCTCTTCACGAGCGGCGAGACGCTGGACAAGAACGTGCTGTCGGTACGGCCGGATGGGCACCTGGCGGGCGGAGACGGCGTCCTGTTGCCGCGGTCCGTGCCCACAGGCCAAGCCATGGCGGACCGCGTCGGCTCCGGCTCATTGGGACAAGTGGAGGAGACGCTGATACGCCGTGCGCTGGAACAATGCGGGGGAAACCTCTCCGCGGCGGCGCGCTTGCTGGGTGTCACGCGTCCCCAACTGGCCTACCGTGCGCGCAAACATGGATGCCGATGATTGCGTATGCAGAGCCCGATCAGTCCGATGGACGCGCGCGTGTTTTCACGTATGCCCTCGCGACAACCTCAACTACCGGAGACAAGCTTGAAATTCTCGATCTGTACCCTCGCGGCAGCCCTGGCGCTTTCTTTCACCGCACTGCAAGTTCATGCTCAGACCAAGCCAGCGCGTGACGAGTTCTTCTGGCTCGGGGAGATCAACAAAGCCTCCGCAGTCATCAACATCGACGAAGGTTTGCTGGATCGGTCCATGGGGCCGCTGGTCTACTCCGGCATCACCAAGGTGTTGGTCGATGGGGGCAAGCCGGGGGGCAAGCGCCCAACGAACGTCATCACTTTCGAGCCATTGCTGATTGACGCCGTAGGCCCTCAGATCACTCTGCTGCATGCCGGCCGCTCGAGCCAGGACATGCTGGCGACGCTGCGCTCGGCCATCTTGCGCGACGACATGCTGGCTTTGGCCGAGCAGCTGAACAAGACGACCGGCACCCTGGTGAAGTTGGCGGACAAACACAAGGACACCATCGTTCCCAACTACACCAACGGCGTGGCCGCCCAGCCCAATAGCTATGGCCACTATCTACTGGGAATTGCGGCGGGCCTGGACCGCGACGCACAACGGATCCGCGAGGCCTATGTTCGGATCGACCGCTCGTCCATGGGGACCACGGTGCTCAACGGCACCAGTTGGCCGTTGAACCGCAAACGCATGGCGGATTACCTGGGCTTTGCAGCCACGGTAGACAACGCCTATGACGCATCTCAGGTCTCATCCGTAGACGAGCCCGTCGAAGCAGGTGCCATCGTCAGCGCCATCGCCCTGCATGCCGGCATGTTTGTCGAGGACGTCATGGCGCAATATTCCCAGGCTCGTCCCTGGATCTTGCTGCGCGAGGGAGGCGAAAACACGTATGTGTCCAGCGCCATGCCACAAAAGCGCAATCCGGGCCTGCTCAACAGCACTCGCCGCGACGCATCGACTACTTTGACACTTGGCATCGGGGCAGCGCTTCTGGCACACAATATTCCGACAGGCATGAGCGATGCGAAGGACGCCAGGCCTACCAGCGCGATGATCCGCAGCGCCATCGGCGTGCTTGGCAACTGGGACAAGATCCTCGGGGCGCTGGTTGTCGATCCGGAGCGGGCACTGGAGGAGCTCAACAGCGATTGGACCGCCTCCCAGGAACTCGCCGACGTTCTGATGCGCAGGTACAAACTGCCTTTCCGTGTCGGGCACCACTTCGCTTCAGAAGTGGTGGAGTACGCCAAAGCCAAGAACATCAAGCCACTCGACTTCCCCTATGTGGAAGCACAACGCATCTATGCCGAAACGGTGAAAGGCGAGTTTGCAACTGCGCTGCCCATGTCCGAGGCGGAGTTTCGCTCGTCGCTCGACCCTGCCGCTATCGTTAAGAACCGCCAGACGGCTGGCGGTCCGCAGCTGAAAGAGATGGACCGGATGTTGAGGGAATCGACGAAGCGCGTTGCCGGGCAGGAGGCTTGGATCAACGCGCGCAGGGCGGATGTCTCGATCGCATTGGGACGGCTCGATTCGGCTTTTGAAAAACTGGGGGCGGGCCGCTAGTTCCGCTCACGCGTGTTCGCACCAGCCGGAACGCAGAAGCCTGCGGTCGACCGGCTCAACCCGTCATCGAACAAGGCACTGGCTGCGGCAAAGGTTCGCGCGCATGGCCGGCCTGGTCTTCGATCCCAAGGCCTCGACGCCGGCCGAACTCACGCAGCGCATGGCGGCGCAGACGAAGCTCTGGGCGCCAATCCTCCGCCTCGGGATGGATCAAGCATTAGCTGCCGTCCCGCGCGCCCTTGCATCGCCTACTGCGCAGCAGGCTTCAAATAGATTTCGACACGGCGATTCTGCGTGCGGCCTTCTTCGGAGGCATTGCTTGCCACCGGCTGTGTCTGGCCTCGTCCTTCGGCGGTCAGGCGGGTGTTCGCCACACCGCGATCGGCCAGGTAGGTCGCCACGCTTTGCGCGCGGCGCTGCGACAGAGCCATGTTGTGGTCCGGATTGCCGGTGCTGTCGGTATGGCCGACTACGCGCGCGTTGATCCTGGGCTCCTGCGAAATGGTCTGGGCCACACCGTCGAGCACGCTTCGGAACGAAGGCTTGATGGTCGCGCTGTCGGTGTCGAACGTGACATTGCTGGGAATGTTGACCATCAGCGAGCCGTCCGGCTGATCGGTGATCTGCGTGCCGGTGCCGGCCGTCTGGCCACTGAGCTTGTTGCGGATGTTGGTCCAGTTGTAGCCCACGCCGGCGCCGACCGCCGCGCCAACCGCTGCACCGATCGCCGTGCTCTTCTTGTCGTGCCCGATGAGATTGCCGACACCGGCGCCGAGGACGGCGCCTGTACCGGTGCCGACGGCCGTGTGAGTCCCTTGTTCGGTTGCACAGCCTGCGGCGAGTCCAGCTGCGAGTGCGAGTGAGATCAGCCCGAGTTTCATAATGGTCCCTTTCAGTTGTTTCCGTTGGATCGACTGCCTTGGCTGATGCTTTGCCAAGCGCAAGCGCGATCTGGAGAAGACAACTCGCGCACGGAGACAAAGGCCGACAGGCGGAACCGCTTCTTTGACTGTTGGCCCAGACCAGGTTTGGCAATCGTGAAATAGGTCGCGCCTGGAACGGCTCGTTACAGGCTTTCCTGCGTTCAGAAGGGCGGTGCTGAACTACGGGCTCAAGGAGGCTCCGGCGCACGATCCACGGAGCGACTGCCTCGAGCCCCTCAGGGCCCGCTGCCACCTGTTCGCGCCTGTTTCGAGGAAATGCCTTGAAAGACGCTATAATGGAAGGCTTAGCGGCTGTAGCTCAGTTGGATAGAGTACTTGGCTACGAACCAAGGGGTCGTGGGTTCAATTCCTGCCAGCCGCACCATCACTGAAAATGCCCGGAAGATTCTTCTTCCGGGCATTTTTCTTTTGTGCCTTCGCGATGGATCGACCGGTGAAGCCCGAAAGGTCGATAAAAGCGGGCTATAATTGCAAGCTGTGCGGCTGTAGCTCAGTTGGATAGAGTACTTGGCTACGAACCAAGGGGTCGTGGGTTCAATTCCTGCCAGCCGCACCACTACAAGGAAAGCCCGCAACGAAAGTTGCGGGCTTTTTTCATTTGGAGGATTTTGCGATGAGCAAGGCATTCACCAAGGAAACCGACTCCGACGGAGATGACGACAGTGCCGATGGCGCGTCACCTCCGCTGCCTGCAGGCAGCAAGAACTACATCACGCCCGAAGGCTATGCGCGCCTGCGCGACGAACTGCTGCAGCTGATGGACGAGGAGCGGCCCAAGATCGTCGAAACCGTGCATTGGGCGGCCAAGAACGGTGATCGCTCCGAGAACGGCGACTACCTCTACGGCAAGAAGCGCCTGCGCGAAATCGATCGCCGCATCCGCTTTCTCACCAAGCGCCTCGAAATCGCGGAGGTCACCGATCCCTCGGTGCACCACGGCCGCGACCAGGTTTTCTTCGGCGCGACAGTTCGCTATGTCGACGAGACGGGTGACGAGCGCAGCGTCACCATTCTCGGCATCGACGAAGCGGAAAGCGCGAAATCGCAGGTCAGCTGGATCTCGCCGATTGCGCGGGCACTGCTCAAGTCGCGCGAGGGCGACGTGGTGAAGCTCGTGACGCCCGGCGGGGCGCACGAAGTCGAGATTCTGTCGGTGAGCTATCCGGCGCCGCGCCCAGCAGCGGCGTAGCCGTCCTCAGGAGGCCGGAACCGTCCTGGAGGCGGTCAGCACCGACGCGGTACGCCGGGCCGCGCGCAGCACCGCATCCAGGTGCGTGCGGTCGCGCACGGCGATCACGAAGCGCAGGTCGGTCGAGTCCTGCGGGGTTTCGTCGGCCATTTCCACGTGCGTGATGTCGGCTTCCGCATCGGCCAGCGTGGCGGCGACGCGCGCCAGCACGCCCTTGTCGTTGCGCACGGTGATGACCACCCCGGTCTCGAAGGCGCGCGTGGGTTCGTCCGCCCACTCGACTGCGAAGAAGCGTTCGCTGTCCTTGTGGCGCAGCCGCTGGCCGACGCCGCAGTCTTCCGTGTGCACCACCAGCCCTTCTCCATGGCCGAGATAGCCGACGATCTGGTCGCCAGGAATGGGCCGGCAGCACAGCGCAAACCGCACCGACGAGTTCTCGCTGCCATCCAGCGTGACCGCACCCTGCGACACGGTTTCGTGCGAGATGAAGCGCTCGCGGCTCAACAGCAGCGCATCGGGCCGTTCGCCTAGTTCGGAAAGCATCGCCACCAGCCGCTTGGCGACGATGCTGGCGATGCGCTTGCCCAGGCCGATGTCGGTCAGCAGCTCGGAGCGGGTGCGGTTGCCGGTGAAGCGCAGCAGCTTTTCCCACAGCGCCTGATGCTCTTCGTCTTCCTCGGGCAGCTTGCTCAGGCCTTCGGCGCGCAAGGCCTGAGCGAGCAGCTTTTCGCCCAGGCCTTCGGACTCGGCGTGCGCCAGCGTCTTCAGGTAGTGGCGGATCTTGGAGCGCGCCCGGCCGGTCCGCACGAACCCGAGCCAGGCCGGATTGGGCGTCGACACGGGCGCCGTGATCACCTCGACCACGTCGCCGTTCTTCAGCTCGGTGCGCAGCGGCACCTGGTCGCCGTTGATGCGCGCGGCCGAGGTGTGATCGCCGATGTTGCTGTGGATGGCATAGGCAAAGTCGACCACCGTGGCGCCGCGGGGCAGCGCCATGATCTGGCTCTTCGGCGTGAACACGTACACCGCGTCGGGGAACAGGTCGACCTTGACGTGGTCCCAGAACTCGGCCGCATCGCGCGTCTCGTCCTGGATGTCGAGCAGCGACTGCAGCCACTTGGTGCCCAGCCGGTCATTGCTGGCCGCGTTCGGCTCGGCGGCCTTGTACAGCCAGTGCGCGGCCACGCCCGATTCGGCCACCACGTGCATCGCCTCGGTGCGCAGCTGGAATTCCACGCTGACGCCGGCCGGGCCTACCAGCGTGGTGTGCAGCGACTGGTAGCCGTTGAGCTTGGCGATCGCAATGTGGTCCTTGAACTTGCCCGGCAGCGGCTTGTACATCTGGTGCAGGATGCCCAGGCCGGTATAGCAGGCGATCACGTTCGGCACGATCAGGCGGAAGCCGTAGATGTCGGTCACCTGGGCGAAGCTCAGGTGTTTTTCTTCCATCTTGCGGTAGATCGAATAGAGCGTTTTCTCGCGTCCTGCGATCCGCAGTGTCATGCCGGCGGCCGAGAACGCGGCCTCGACCTCTTTTTGCACCTTTTGGATCAGGTCGCGCCGACGGCCGCGCGCCTTGGCGACGGCCTTCGACAGCGTGGCGTAACGCCACGGTTTCAAATGCCGGAACGACAGCTCCTGCAGCTCGCGGTAGGTCTGGTTCAGCCCGAGCCGGTGCGCGATGGGCGCGTAGATCTCGAGCGTCTCGCGCGAGATGCGGCCCCATTTTTCACGCGGCGCATCGGCCAGTGTGCGCATGTTGTGCGTACGGTCTGCCAGCTTGACGAGGATGACGCGCACGTCGCGCGCCATCGCCAGCAGCATCTTGCGGAACGACTCGGCCTGGTTTTCCTCGCGGGTGTTGAACTGCAGCTTGTCGAGCTTGGTCAGTCCGTCGACCAGTTCGGCAACCGGGGCGCCGAAGCGCTCGATGAGTTCGGGCTTGGTGACGCCGCAGTCTTCGATGGCGTCGTGGAGCAGGGCGGCCATCAGCGCCTGCGCATCGAGCTTCCACTCGGCGCATTGCGCCGCCACGGCGATCGGGTGCGTGATGTAGGGCTCGCCGCTGTTGCGCAGCTGGCCCAGGTGGGCTTCGTCGGCGAAGCGGTAGGCGCGCCGGACCAGTTCGGTGTCTTCGGGGCTCAGGTAGTCGAGGCGCGCGGTCAATGCCGCGAAGCTCGCGGCGGCCGCGTTCAGCGCCGCCGGGCTCGGCTTCGGCGTGCCTTTGGGGGCATGGGACTGATGTTTGGCTACCGCGCTCATGGCTACCACTTTAGCGTGACCGCTCTGTGGACGCGTCCGGACATAAAAAAAGCACCGCTTCGCGGTGCCTTTTCGTTGCAGGGCTGCGTCAGATCAGCCCGGCACCTTCTTGAGCATTTCGAGGCCGATCTTGCCTTCGGCGATTTCGCGCAGGGCGGTCACGGCGGGCTTGTTCTTGCTCTCGATCTTGGGGGCATGGCCCTGGCTCAGCATGCGCGCACGGTAGGTGGCGGCCAGGACGAGCTGGAAACGGTTCGGAATATTGACGAGGCAATCTTCGACGGTGATGCGGGCCATGATGAGAATCTTTCGGTCTGGGAGCGGTGAACTCGGATATCAGGGGATGTTCAGTGCGGCGAATGTGTCGGCACGGGCACGGCGCTGTGCGGAATACCGGAGCCGCTGAGCGTGGACGATCGCCTTGAGATCGAAAAGTGCGCGCTCAAATAACTCGTTGATTATAACGAAGTCGAATTCCCCCGCCCGGGCCATCTCTTCGGCGGCGTTTTTAAGCCGCAATTCGATGACCGAGGCGCTGTCTTCGCCGCGCCGCTCGAGCCGCGAGCGCAGCTCTTCCCAGCTGGGGGGCAGGATGAAGATCATCACCGCGTTGGCAAAGGTCTTGCGGATCTGCAGGGCGCCCTGGAAGTCGATTTCGAGGATGACGTCCGCGCCCTGGGCGATCCGCTCCTCAATGGCCTTCTTGGAGGTGCCATAGCGGTGGCCGTGCACATGTGCCCACTCTACGAAGCCGTCGGCCGCGATCATCGCGTCGAACTCCGTCGGCGACGCAAAAAAGTACTCGCGGCCATGCTTTTCCTGTCCGCGCGGCGACCGGGTCGTGTGCGACACCGAAGGCTGCACGGCCGAGTCGAGTTCCATGAGCGCCTTGACCAGGCTCGATTTGCCGGCGCCGCTGGGCGCCGCCACCACGAAGATGTTGCCGGGGTAGTCCATTCTGTCGCTCGTCGTCATTCGATGTTCTGCACCTGCTCGCGCATCTGCTCGATCAGTACCTTCATGTCCACGCCGATGCGCGTGAGTTCCAGCGCCGCCGACTTCGAGCCCAGGGTATTGGCCTCGCGGTGCAGCTCCTGGATCAGGAAGTCGAGGCGCTTGCCGATCTCGCCGCCCTTCTTGAGCAGCCGCTCGATCTCGTCGAGGTGCGAATTCAGCCGCGTGAGCTCCTCGGCCACGTCGATGCGGATCGC
>Ga0105243_10001237_pt1 | contig 22992 bp, 25 predicted proteins | sample KBSM34metaG_FD_81525 | JGI IMG/M metagenome (GOLD analysis project Ga0105243, IMG submission 81525) | Miscanthus rhizosphere microbial communities from Kellogg Biological Station, Michigan, USA - KBS M3-4 metaG | ecosystem: Host-associated > Plants > Roots > Rhizosphere > Soil | place... | reverse complement strand
TATATTGGTTAATTAAGTAATCCGTTGTATTAAATGTCTTTCCTGATAGTAACAGTAAGTTACGCCCACCAACTTGAACATTGTCATACAATGGTGACCATGAGTAGTCAGCCTTATTTGTAGATTCTGTAGCAGTAGTTTTGTTATAAGCAAGTCCTAAGTAACGTTTGCCTTCAGGTAAATCATGCATACCGTTTCCTAGTTCATCATCAGCGTACTTAACCCATGTATACGTTGTTTGACCATCCGCACCTTTCGCCCCTGGGATACCTTGAACACCTTGTGCCCCTGTATCTCCTTTAGCCCCTTGGTCACCCTTAATTAAAGACCAGCTATAATCAGAATAGTTTGTACTTTCTGTAGCAGTAGTCTTATTGTAGGCAATACCCATGTAGGTTTTACCAGTTGGTGAATCGGACATACCAGTAGTAGGCGTATCAGCATATTTCAACCATGTGTAATAAGTAATACCGTTCGTACCATTAGTACCAGCAGAACCAGTTAAACCAGTATCTCCCTTGTCTCCTTTGATTAAAGCCCATGCATAATCAGCAGCGTTAGTGGATTCAGTAGGCGTTGTTTTATTGTAAGCTAAACCGATATAAGTTTTACCGTCAGGTAAGTCACTCATATTAGCACCAGCAGCAGAAGTAGCGTATTTTACCCATGTGTAAGTAGTAGTTCCTGCTACACCTTGAATACCCTGAACCCCTTGGTCACCTTTGTCTCCTTTATCTCCTTTAATCAGTACCCATGTGTATTTCGTAGGGTCTGTGCTATCAGCAGAAACATAATCAGTATAAGTACCAATATATGTACGTCCAGTAGCATCAGTAGTAGAAAATCCACTAGTACCAGTTGAGTTATTCGCATAAGCTGTATGGAAATAAGGTGTTTGTCCATCAGCACCCTTAGTACCCTGAATACCCTGTGCCCCGTCAGCACCTTTGATTAAAGACCATTTATACTTACTAGGGTCTGTAGAATCAGTTGCAATATTATCTACATACATACCAATGTAAGTTTTTCCCACAGGGTCACTTACTGAAAAGCCAGCCGTACCAGTTGAGTTAGTAGCGTATGCAATGTGAGTGTAAGAAGAAAGCCCGTCAGCCCCTTTAGCACCTTGAATACCTTGGTCACCTTTTGCACCCTGTAACCCTTGTAAGCCCTGTGAACCAGTGTCACCCTTGTCACCTTTAATAAGTGACCAGCTATAATCGTTGTAATTAGTAGATTCCGTTGCTGTTAGTTTGTTATATGCGATACCCATATAAGACTTACCTGCTGGTAAATCAGACATTCCCGTTGTCGGTGTGTCAGCGTATTTAATCCATGTGTAGTACGTTTTTCCATCAGCACCCGTACCACCTGTTAAGCCCTGAAGTCCTTGGTCACCCTTATCTCCTTTGTCACCTTTAACCCCTTGTTGTCCGTCCCATACTTCATATAAAGTAATTTGACTTTGTGTGACTACTGCCATGCGATTTCCTCCTTATTTTCCGTCATCAATAATAATTTTGAATGTTGCTTGTCCTTCTAAATCCATAGATGTAACTATTTGTTGTTTTCCTGTTCTATAGTTAACAGTACCGCCCCATAATGGCACTTCTTCGCCATTCGCTGTGTACTTATACCATTTGTAAATAAAGTCCATACCATCTGCATCAATTTCTTCCTCATTGTTGTACAGTTTAGCTGTAAGAGTTGTTTCACCCTCACCATTTAAAAACACTGTACCGCCTAATGCTTCAATTGTGATTTGAATGGAAGTGTTATTCCATTTAGCTTCACTTTTAGAAATAGCATTCTGTAAGTCCTTAATAGATTTGTTAGGTGATAGCGTAATAGGCTTGTAGTTTCCTAACTCAATTTCATCTACATTGTTACGAGTGTAAGAACGTTTAATCTGCTTAACACGCCCGTTAATTACGATATAAGGATTAAAACTTTTATCATTAATTACAATTGTGTCGCCTATTCTAAGTTTCTTAGCACTATAGCCCGTAAGACGTTCTAGTGTAGAGATAGCACATGTGTAATGAACGGCTGGTACACATCGTTTCTGTAGTTCTTTAATGGTTCTATTTTTCAATTCGTTATCTGTATCAGATTTATCATCAACAAAGAATCCGAATCTATGACGACCATTTCTACCAAAACGCTGTAAGGCACTTTCAGAACCAATCCAATCAGCCCCACCTTCTTTGTAAATATCTCCATAATCGAAAGCAGCCATTTGTGATAGATTGATACGAGTCTTAGAGTTATCACCTTTACCTACACCGATTAACGCTGTAATTACTTGTGAACTATCTTCAGTACGTCCAACACTTCTTAAATCATACGAATAATCAAAACGTACACCCGTCTTCTGTCCTCGTTCTTCTACAATGTGAATTACCTTTTCAACAATCTTTGTTCCTTGTAATTTAACAGTGAAATACATTTCCATACCAAACTGTGAAACTACTTGTCTGAAAGCTTCGAGTACTGTTAGATAGTCCGAAAACTCAACGTCCTGTGATTGAGTGTAAGGAACGTTTGCTAAAGTGTATCCTACTGTATTGTTAATGATAGAATTTGCCGCTACTTCCAGTGTGGCACTCTTAAGTAAGTCAGGACGCTGCACATCAGATAACAACTCACTGATAGCTGTTTCTTCACAGAATACAGTCTTCATACGCCGTCCATTATTCATTCCCTCATTGATTTCTTTGATAGTAAATAGAATGTGTTCACTATCAAGATTCTTCACGATTACGTGACCTTCTACTTCTAACTTAATAGATTCTGCATGGTCACTAGGCACTTTGAACTCATAGGTATTAATACCCTCTAAGTTTTCTGTGTGCCAGTCCTCAAAATAAGGCAAAGAAAGAGGGCTACTATTACTAGCAACCCCTACTGTTTCTTGATTCTTATTTAAGATAAATAACATTATAGCCACCTCTCCTTAAAACGAATTTTCACTTCTGCTTTAGGCGGTGAAACTATTAAACCGTTGTTCCCTACGTCCAGTGGGAAGAAATCACTAGATGGGTCTAATTCAGTAAAGATAGGTCTACCATTCAAGTAAACTATAGCTTTCTGATTATCAATAGTTACTATATCGCCTTTTTTAAAGATAATTGGAATCTGTCCAGCAGGTTCATCCACCGTTCTCTCCCATACCTTTAGGTCTGTGAAACGCATGATAGATACAGGGTCACTTTCACCAAAAGCACCAATATGTATCTGAATTTTTGCTAGTTTCTTAGATGAATAGTTGTTACGAGTATCAGTCCATTCACGGTATAACTCTGTATGGTGCATTCCGTTAGGTTCAATTTTAGAGAAGTAAGCAGACCAGCCGTTACCTACCTTAGCTATCCATAAGCAACCCTCGTAATCTTCGAATACGCCTTTGTAAGCCCCGTAATCTCGTACAAAGTAGTGACCATCTTGTAATGAACCTGCCCTAGCTTCAGCAATTGGAAACTTACCATCAGGGTTAGCATCAGCCAAAGCAACTTTTCCAATCTGTACATTGTTGGCATCTAGTAAGTAAAGTTCGATACGTCCTAGTTGTTGTGGTGTATTAGATTTAAGTTTAATTCGTCCCTCTACAATGAAGTTAACTAACTGTTTAGGTAATGACTTAATCATAGAAGCACCGTGCCACTTACCTGTACCAGTTCCATAATCTAAGCTAGTTTGTGTAAATTCATATCCATTACTAGAAAACGTACCAGCTACAATACCACCGTCAACTTGACTCGCAGTAGTCCAACCATTAGTAGAAATCATTTCATCCCAAATTTGACGGGGATTTCTTTCAAACTTAGGCTTGTCAGGTACATTGTCCGCACCAATCTGTACGAATTTGTTACTACTGATTACAGCGATAGAAGGCGTGTCCTCTGTAATTTCAAGGTCAAACACTGGGTAACATTCAGCAGAACCCATATTAACTACGTTGTAAGGTTCGTAATTGTAAGCCGTCCAGCTTTGGTTTTTCTCACCGATACTTTCCGCATATGCAGAAGGACATAAGAAATTAATAGTTGCCGTTCCTGTACGGTATAATTCAGCAATAGCAGTTTCACCAACTACTCGTGCCATGTACTGTTTATCAGGTTCGTCAAGTACAATTAAAGGCTGTAAGTCTTTGTAGAATAGCCACACAGCGAAGTCTCTTGCTTTTTTAATCACGTCATTCTGATTAGCACCAATAAGCATTACTGTGACTTCAATCTGTCTTTCTCCTAACTCAACACCGAAGTCATAAGAACCTGAACGCCCGTAAATGCGTTCTGTTTTACTTTCGATAGATGGTAGAATTGTATATTTAACATCCGTTACCTTTACATATGAAGGTAAGGATTTATTTGCAAATTTAATCAATATAATTCCCTCTCTTTCTATTTTTATCAAAAAGAAAAGGCGTACCAGCTTAATAGCTGAATACACCTTGGCTTCTTTCAGAAATTTTTCTTCGTTTTTCTAGTTCATCCACAATACGCTGAATGTCAGCAAGTTCACGAACCGTTGCGTTAATCACAATGTTGTTATTAGAAGTGTTACCCATTGTTCCGCTATCCACTGGGGACATGCTAGGAACGCCACGCATTGCACTATCCATCATTGCTTTACTTGGTACGATTCCAGCAGTTACATCTTCTACAGATTTGTAAGCTACATCAGACTCGTTCTTGATACCTACAGCAATACCTTGTGGAATAAATTTACCTACTTCATTAGCAAACTCACGGGAAGGAGAATGGATACCTAACACCTGTTTACCTTTAGCAAGTAAGCCACTAGCAATATCCGCTACAGTGCCGAATAATGCGTCTTTAGCTGCTGAAATACCTTTACCAATACCACTCATAATATCTTTACCAATGTCGCCCCATTTAACTTTCTTGAAAGCGTCAAAGATAGCTGTAACGATTTTAGGAATGGCAGCCACTAATTGAGGAATTGCCTGAATCAAACCTTTGATTAAAGCTACTAGAATCTTAATACCAGCTTCAATAATTTCAGGTAAATGTTGAATTAAAGTAGTTACCACTTTACCAATCAACGTAATTGCCGTTGTGATTAATTGAGGTAACATTTTAATAATACCGTTCACTAAAGAAGTAAGGATTTTAACCCCTGAATCAATAATCTTAGGTAGATTTTGTACCAGCGTATCTACTAATTTACCTATTAAGGTGATAGCAGCTTGAACTAGTTGTGGCATCATTTTTAAGATACCGTTTACCAATGCAGTTAGTACTTTCATACCTGAATCAATAATCTTAGGTAGATTCTGCATAACGAAATTACAGAATGTCTCTACAATTTTGATTACTGCATTAATCAATTGTGGAAGGATTTTTATAATCCCATCTATCAATGCCATTAGAACTTTAATACCTGCATCAATGATTTTAGGTAAGTTCTGCATCATAATATTCAGGAATGTAGTGATAATGTTTAGTGCTGTATTCACCAATTGAGGAAGCATTTGTACAATCCCGTTAATAAGAGTTGTAAGAATGTCAAGCCCTATTTGTAAAATAGTTGGGAAATACGTAGTAAACAAGTTTACAAATGTTGTTAAAATAGTAGTAATAGCAGTAGACAATCCTTCTAGTACTACAGGTAATGTCTCCATTAAACCTTGTAACAGTCCTAGAATAATAGACGCCCCTGTCTGAAGAACTACAGGCAACATTGTAAGGAATGTGTTAATAATCTGTGTAATGATATTAAGAACATTCGTAATCAATTGAGGTACGGAAATACCCATTCCTTCAGCGATTTTACTAATAAGAGTTGAACCCATAATTAGTAATTGAGGAATACCACCGATTAGGAAGCCTACAATCATAGGAACAAGGTTAGCAAATAATTGCTGAATACCTGCAAAGTCCTCTGCTGTAAACATCGTTTTCAATGCTGTACCGAAAGTAGTCACTGTTTCACCAGCACCAGCCAGTCCATTAATAAGGAAAGTGATTCCGTTAATAACAGCCGCTACTACTTGTCCTAGTACTTGGAATGCCACTGATAGGATTGGAATAGCTACACTAGCAATTGCATTAATTACCGTTCCTACATGGTTACCTAAGAAAGTCCAAAGACTAGCCATAGTACCAGCACCACCAGTAATACTTGCAATAAGATTAGAGAATGCTTGGACTAAACCGCTACATGCTTGTTTAATAGGTTCAACGAACCCACTCATAAACACTTTGCCGATTCCTGACCATAAGCCGTTCCATGCATTACGCAGCTTTTCAGAAGCTTTCCACATGTTGTTAATGGAAGCAACCACTACTACGATAGCTGCTGCAATTGCCGCTGCTACTGGAATTACTGTTAGTAACGCTGTAACGAATCCACCAATCATGCCCCACAGTACAGCAAATGTTGCTGCTAAACCTTCAGCTAATACCCCTGTTACTGCTAACGGTGCTAGAATAGCTGTTAAGGCTACTGTTAAAGCAAGGAAGCCCCAAAGCATCTGTGAAAGTTGTGGGTGTACTTCTGCTAGTTTCTTAGCTAATTCCCCTAAGGCTTGTGCCCCCTTCATAATCCACAATACAAACGTAGTAAAGGCATTAATGAACGGTGTTAAAGCATCAGCCCACGTAGATTTCAATTGGTCAAATGCAGGAATTAAACGTCCGTCAACTGCATTAGATAATTGAACCATTCCATAAAGCATAGCCCCAGTAGTAATACCCATGACTAGCATTAATTGGTTTGCCCTAGCTACACCTTCTGAAATTACTCTCATTTCTTCAGCAAGTTCTTTTGGTGTCGCATTTTCTCCTAACCGTTGTAAAGCTAAGTTAAGTGCAGAACCTTGTCTTGCCGAACGTTCTAAAGCATCAGAAATACCTAGTAATGATTGTTGTAATGCGTTACCGCCCCTACGTTCCATAGCATCATTTAAACGTCCAGCCTGTGTAGTACCTTCTTGCATAAGTGCATTTTGACGTACCATCAATTCAACCCAGCGTTTCCCGTACTGTTCATTTAGTGCCCCAAATGCTGCTGTACTTTGCCCTGCTTCTTGTAAACGTTGTACGTATAGCTGTAAATGTCTTGGTAGATAAGCGAAGTTCTTAGCTGTTTCCATCGACACTCTATTAGCATTACTTCCAAAGCGTTCAAATTCACTGGAAGCTGCTTGTAACACTCGGTACATACTTTCCATATCAGTACCCATGTTTCTAGCTAACTTACGAGAACTAGTACTTAATCTATTAACAGAATTGGAAGCCTGTGACGTACTTTGTGATACGCTTTGACTTGCGTTTTGTGTTGCTTGTGCCATACTTTGCATGGAATCACCCATGTTAGACATGCTATTAGTAAAATCGTTCTCCATGTTTTGTGTTACTTGGTTCACATGGTTACGAAAGTTATTTAATTCTTGACCTGCATCACGTAAACTTCTAGAAAACTCTGAAGTATCTAACGTCAGGGAAACTATAATGTCAGCTAAATTTGCCATTTTCTCACCTTCCTCTATACAACAAAAAGAGGTAGTCAAAGTCATATATTAACTTTAACTACCCACCTTTCACTGTTTATTAAATTTTGCTAACAACTCGTTTAGCTTTTTATCCTTGTCCTGTCTATCAATCGGTGTAAATGCACCATGACCATCATTAGATTTAATAGGTTGTCCCATATCATCGTATTGAGGTTTGTATAACTTTTTGGGGTCAATGCCCTTCTTACCGTAGTTTCCTGAAGCAGACATAATTAAAGATGTTTGCCATGCGGTACGCTGCATTTCCACGTCATACTCTAATGCTTTATAGTGATTTCTAGCTAGAACCATATCTGTAAATTCAGGAAGGGTTAAGTTAAACAGAACATCAGGTGTTAGTCCTAAAAGACCGTACCCTATCCGTTTAACTTCCTTCCAATCTAGTTTTTTACAGAACTACCCATTGCCACGCCTAAAGCTTCTTGAACGTCCTTCATGTTTTCCATTGTGATTAACTCACCAACGAAAGTTTCTGTAATTTCAGGGTCTTCATGACGTAAGCCAGCAGTTAATAGCGTTCGCATTGCACGAATAGAAACATTCTCACCCATTTCTGAAAGTGAGTGTCCTAGTGCATCTTCCACGTCAATTAAAGTATTTAAAGTGAATTTAATCACACGTTCCTTGTCTAAAGTAATTTTTGCTTGTCCTCGTTCTACATTTGCCATAGTGCAAATTCCTCCTTGATTTTCCTAGTGTAAGTTATAGTAAGCTAATTTAAGTTAAGGTAAGTTACCCTTAAGGTGTTACAGGTGTTTCTGTTAATTCACCGCTGCCCTCTAATGTCACAGTGAATGTAACAGCATCGTCTTGTGGTGCTTCAATAGGGAAGTCACTAATAAGTGCTTTACCTTTGTAAGTAACACCAGCTACAACCGCTTCTACATCAATTTCAGCACGGTCTTTAAAAGCCGTATTTAATGCTGTATATCCTGCATCACCAGTTACGATGAATGACTCTAATTCAGTAGACCATTCTTTAGTTCCTCCAATTTTAGTTACCCAACCATTGGAAGTTTTGTCAGTTGTTTCAATAACGTTCATAGAACGGTTAATCGTACAGCCACTTTGTCCGCCTACAGCTACAGCAGGTGAACCAACCTTAACGATAATGTCCACACCTGCAATTTTTGAACCAGTAGTAGTTGCCATGTTTAAGCCCCCTCATTTAATATAAATTTATAGTTATTGCTATACAGATAGTTGCCTGAAGCGTCCTTACCTAAAAACAAAGGAAATGATTGTGCTTCAGCTTGTATTACCTGTACTTGCCCTAACTTAAAGTTCGTTTTATTCTGTAAGAAATCTCTCAATTTAAAACTAGTCGCTTCTGATTTAGATGGATGTGTGTCCCTTACCACAATTTGCACTGTGATAGGGGAAACACCAGCTTTACTACGACTAGAAGAATAGAGGGAAATGTAAGCAGAAGTTATAGGTGAATTAATAGGAAACTCTAATGGGTAAACTGTATAACCAGTAAGCCCTTGTTTCACTAGATTAGTAACGTCAGTGATACTGAACATCGTGTGCCCTCCCTTCTGCTTACATGCTTTTCAATTTATTTTTTATTTCCTTTTCAAACATTTTTCTATAAGTAGGTGCTTCGCCTTCGTGCGGTCTTGTCAGATACTTATTACCAACTTCATAATGTGCCCCTGATAAACCGTCACCACCCGCCTTAGCTTGCGAAAGTTCACCTAAGTTGTAATTCATTTCATGAGTCCATATTGCATAGTTGAAACCTTGATTAAATACACGGTAATCAACAGTGCCTATAATTTCATCACCTGAAACGTTTACTTCTTTACCCCAGCTATCTTCTAAATCCCCTTCTTCAAAAGGTGTAGTTTCAGAAGAAACACGAACAAGGTCAGTCATGGCTTTTTCCATAACATCTTCACTTGTCGCTTTAACTGCTGCTGTTATTTCATTGATAGTATTATGAAAATTAATACGTACCCTACTCATAGAATCACCTTGAAATAAAGGATTTTTCCTGAAAGGTCAGTCAATGGAGAAATAACACGGGGTGTTGCTTTAATAGGGTTGCCCCTACCGTCCGAATACTCTATTAAATCGTTGTAATCAAGTGTTGGAATATCTTTGGCACGGAAATAAACAATGGCACTGTAAATAACCTCTTTACCGTCAGCCATTTGAATAAACTTTTCTGTACCGTTAAAGTCCAACCTGACTTTATATTTAGTAGCAGTTTCTTCTTGAATAGGAATACCCCAGTCGTCACTATCTTTAGTAGACTTATAAACCGTTACATGCTGATTAAGAGGTAACATTAATAATCACCATTCCTTACATCACCATAAGCACGGTATGTGTCAGACTTTGAAATAGTTGTGCGTGCAGCACGTCTACGTGGATAACGATGTAAAATAGTTCTAGCAATACTTCTGTCACGATAGTTCTTATCGAAAGATACATATAAACCACCAGTAAAGAAGTAAGAAAGTCCCATTTCAGCACGTCTATGTGAATCATCAAATTCCAGCATGTGTATTACTTGTTCTGCTAATACATCTATTGGAATAGGTTTCACTTCTACTCTAAAATGGTGAGGTAGTTCACGATATAAAACAGTTGCCGCATTATTCATTAATGCTTCACGCTTTTGTACGTCCTCTACTTCGTCCCACTTTTCTGTGTAGAACATATTCTTACTGATATAATCAGTTAATTCTTCAATCATGATAGGCACGATTACTCACCAGCCTTTTTTGTTTTTGAAGTAGCTTTCTTTGGTTTAGCTTCTTTTACTTCCGCTTCAATTTCATATCCGAAATCAGCAGCAATTTGTTTTGCTAGTGCTTCGTCTTCAAATAGTCCAATACCATTAATGAAATGAACCCCAGCAAATTCAGTGTTATAACCTTTGTTTGGAACGATAACTTTAATCACTTAAGCACCCCCTATATTACTGTCTATGAAATACCCGTTTTTTACAGGTATGTGTAAACTAAAGTTTAAAATAAGTCACTTATATACAAATAAAAAAGGGTAAGGCAATAAGCCCTACCCTAAGTTAAGTTAAACTATGCTACTTTTAAACCTTTAAGGCGTGCAGCACTGAATGGGTTAAACATAGCCATAGCCACGAACCACTCAATACGAGTTACCTCAACTGCTTTAGCAGAAGTTTCACCTAATTTACGAACTGAAATACCACCATTTTGTAAGCCAGTCACATGAGTATGTGCCCCAAACTTAACAGCGTATACGTCAGTTGTTTTTGCAGTACCATCAGTTGGTAAGATTAAGTCATCAATTACCATGATTGGAACTCCCCCGTACATCGAAACTTGGCGTCCGAACGCATCTTGACCATTTTCAATGTAATGTTGAGAAGCTTGCATTACTGAAAGTAATTTACGGCGTGATTGGCGGTTCATGTAAAGAACGTCAGCCCCACCTTTTACAGTGTCAAGTAATACGTTTAATTCATCTAAGATAGCAGCGTTGTCAGCAGCAGCAGAAGTAATTTCTTGTGCAGTACCAGCAATACGCTTGTCTAATCCGTCAAAGCCTTTAGGGTCTTTAGCTACATCACCTTTGAAGAAGTTCTTCGTGAAAGTGTTTGCCATTGCCTTAGCTTTTTCCATAATTTGTACAGCAACTTGGTCATTGACATTTGATAGAGTTTGAATTAGGAATCTATCAAGTTCAATATCTCCTCCAAGAATTACTAGTTTTTCAGAACGTTGTACGAATGTTGCTTCACTAGCTGTGTAAGCTTCGTTAACGCCACGGAAAGCAACTTCAGGTAATTTGTCTTCTAAGTTATAAGCATATGAGTTACCGACAATCTCCATGAATGGAAGACGTTGTAATACAGCACTTTCTTGTGCAATAGTTTCGATAACACCAGCTTGTAACACATCAGTAGACAATTTCTGTGCTTCGATAAGTGTTAAAGCCATGTTTTATTTTCCCCCTTGATATTGGTAATTGGTGCGTTAGTTACGCCCTAGTCCTGATAGAATTTTGTCTAGTGGTGATAATTTTTCACTAGATACTTTCGGTGCTTTTTCAGTTGAATGATTCATTGGCTTTCCGATTTCTTTTACTTGGCTTCCAAATAAGCCCTTAGATTCAGCCTTGTTCAACCAATCTAGCGTTTGTGATACAGATAAGTTAGTAGGAATTAATTCAGCTAATTCTTTAGGAACGGCTTTCATTTTTTCATCAACCATTGCTGTAATTACTGTTTCTAATTCCTTGTACTTGCTATCTAAAGTAGTAGCAGTTTCTTTGTAAGTAGATAATTCAGTTTCAGCAGTTTTATAAAGTTCTTCAAAACGTCCTTGTTCTTCAGCCGCTTTACGTGCTGCTTCTTCTTTTTCTTTAGCTGTTTCAGCTTCTTTCGCTTCAAATTCAGCTAACTTAGTTTGCATATCTTTTAAAGCATTATTAACTTCGTCAAAACGTGATTTAGGAATCATATTTTCTTTTGGTGGTTCAGTTACCGTATTAGGTTCTGTAACCGTGTTTGGTTCTGTTACTACAGTTGTCATAAATCATTTCTCCTTCTACTTCGTTTTTTCCGTGCAACGCCACGATAGAATTTATAGTTTGTATGGCATGTCCTTTAGGACTCGAACCTAAAATAGTAGTTTTGGAGACTACTGTGTTGCCAAATTACACTAAGGACATATGGTACAGACGGCTGGACTCGAACCAGCGTGAACACCGCCCCAAACGGTGTGACTAACCTCTAGCCTACGTCTATATGGAGGGACATAAGGGTTTCGAACCCTTACCCACTGGGTGGAAGCCAGCGATACTTACCGTTATACGAATGTCCCATATTGGAGGAAGGTACAGGATTCGAACCTGTGAGGGCGTGTAAGTCGCCCTAATTGGTTAGCAACCAATCACAATAAGCCACTCTGACAACCTTCCGTATGAGAGTTTTTCCTAAGGCACTCACAAGGTTATTACGAGGATAACGGGATTTGAACCCGTATTACTGCATAGACAGTGCAGCGTGGTAACCGTTACACTATATCCCCAGTTGGTAGGAAAGGTAGGAATTGAACCTACACTCATCGCCTTATCAAGACGCCGCTTTACCTTTAAGCTACTCTCCTATGGCTGGAATGGCTGGACTTGAACCAGCAATCTTTCGGTTAACAGCCGAATGCTTCACCTTTAAGCTACACTCCAATAATTGACACCCTTTAAGATGTCCCTATATTACTGTTTATGAAATAGGGTGTTTTTACAGGTGCTAAATAAAAAAGTTTACGTATTTGTGTAAATTAATGTGTATTCTAAGCAAAATAAAAAGAAGCAAGGCTATTAACCCTGCTTCACTCGTTCATTATGTGCCTTCATTTTATCTTTGTGCTTCTGCATTACTTTAGGTGGAATCCAATCTAGCCCAGCAAGTGGACGTACTGTGTGTTTGCAATTAGGGTGAAAACATTCCTTAGTTGCTTTTATACTTTCATATGATAGATAGCCCTGTGTCTGTCCATTCATTGAAATAATCATGCCTTCATATCCGCTACATGCGTCCGTTGCACCGTGAGAAGAAATAACACCTAAATCAAAGCCCTTTTGTTCAGCTTCATTTCTGATACCTTCCATATAGGAAGTTTGTAACTTAGTGCGGCTTACCATATTAACGTAGGTATCTAGTTTCCACTTTCTACCTTTCTTATCAATAATGGCAATAGCAGCAGCATCAGTTTTTTCTTTCAAAGCTTTCTTATTAAGTTCTTCCTTAATCTTCTTAGCAACTGTTTTACGGTTATTAGACATAACAGCCGCTTCAGTCATTGCTTTAGAAACAGAAGTACGTACCATTTGCTTTACGTTTTGTTCTGTATTATTGGTAGCCTTCAGCAAGTCACTTTGTGTGTCTCTTATCATGGCATCAACTTTCATACGATTAATCATAGAGAATTGAACGCCTTGTCTAGCTTCAGCCATTGAATCAAATGTACCAACGGCAAGCAAGGTGTACGCTTGCCCTTCTACATATGCGTCAGTGAGGTAGTCAACCACTTGTACACCCATTTCTTGCCGTAAGGTACTGAAGATTACAGTAAGTTGCCTTAACACAGATTGTTGTTGTCTTAGAAGTAAATACTGGTCAGGGGATTCAGGCAAAGCAGCAAGCTTTTGAATCTCCTTTAAAACCAGTAACCACGCCTTACCATAAAGCCTAGCTATTTTATTTTCGTCCCCTTCATATACAGGTTGTGGAATGTCATTATACTTAACCACTTTGCCTTACCTCCTATTCTTCAGTCTTTTCTTCTTTAGGCTTTTCACTATTCTCTTTAGCGTTGTCTTGCTTATTGTCACGCTTGTTAACATCTAGTTCAGCAGGGTCATTGAAAATAGAAGGGTCAGCAACCATAGCTGCTTCTTTCTCTTCGTCAATACGCTTAATTTCAGCGTCCGCCTGTTCTTCTGTTAAGCCGTCCATAACCATAAGTGCAGTTTTACGAGAAAGAGTCTGTGAACCGTTAGTACGAATAGCCATACGGTTAGCAATTTCAGTGTCGTCTTTAGGTAAGCCGTCATTGAATTGAATTACTACTTCGAAAAACTCATAATCTACTTCTTTAGGATTTGCATATGCTTCTAGCATTTGTGCTATAGCAAATACTTGTTTTAGTGCGTCCTCAAAGAATCCACGCTTACGGTTAATTTTCGATAGTAAGTTATTCATACGCCACTTGATAGCTAAACCACTATTACCACTAGTACCGCTTTCCCCCATACCTAATGCAACGTTTGGTACTTCAGCAGTAGCCATTAAGAACTCAATAAGCTTTTCAAGTTCTGCATAAGCATGTTCTAATTTACCGTCCCACGTTACGTACTGTGGAATAATGTCTTCTTTACCCATAACTTCAAATGTTTTAAATAAAGCTACTTGGAAATAAGAGTTTCCACTTTCATCTTCCTGTAATAGTCCCTGTGGCACAGCTAAAGCAGGGTCAGCGTGTTTGTCTAGAATGCTACCAATCTGTGAAATACGGTTATTAATTTCATCAAATAGGCTGATATGTTCGGAAATGTCGTCCTGTCCTTCCCAGCTAGTGCCGTCACTAAAGTTAGGAATATGAACTACTAAAGGTACAGGTACACCAGTAGCCACTTCTGAATATCCTGAAGGGATTTCATCACCCAGCTTGTATTGTTTAATAGTCCCGTCACGTTCCATTAACATTGCGTGAATTTCAAATTGACGGTAAACAATTTTACCAGCGTAATGACTTTCTGCATGTAGTACAAACTTATCATCGTCTTCAGTTACTCGTACTGGTTCGGCAATATGGTAGGCTACAATCTTAGTAGAGTCATAAGGGTGTAATTGTGGGTATACCTTCTTAGGGTCAACACTCTCCACGATTAAACGCTTCTTATCGAATACTTCAGGGAATGCCCCAGCATATTCTTGTCCATAACGAATTTTAACGAATGCGTCCCCGTAAGTAGCTGCTTGTAAAGCTAACTGGTAACATAAGCGTTCAAACTTATTCGTCTTAACAATACGGTCAAGTGCTTTTTGTTCCTTTGATTTGTCTTTCTTGCCACTGGAAAATATAGGTTTCTCACCGAATAAAAAGTCCGAACTCTTTCGAACTAGTAATCCTGCAAAGTTAGCAGAAATATACATTTCATTCTTTTTTGCATTCTCTTTGAAAATATCAAAGTGGTCACCTTGTGCTAGTTTTGCATTACGTCTATATTTTTCCATACGGTCTTCATGGTCTGATAAAGGGAAGTAATCGCCTTTATTAAACATTTCACGTAGTTCCATTAATAATTTCCTCCTTAAAATAAAATAGGGCGGTGAATAATCACCAGCCCGTAGGTTTTTCTCTAAATATTCTTTTCCGTCTATTTCCTGCTAAATCTACACATGAAGCGATAGCATCAGGGGCGTCATCGTGGTCATGGCTTGGGAACTGTTCAAACATTTCCACCGCTAAACGCTGTGTACGCTTGAATCTAAGTGCCCCTTGTTCCACTAAAGGTTCTAGCATTTCAATACGCTGTTCCTTCTTAGCACGGGGCTGTACAGCCTTTAAACGTGTCTTGTAATAGCCCTTAGAAACTAGCAATTGTTGTAACTGCTTAAAAGCACTCCACTGTGCCTGAATAGTCTCTACGCCAAATGTATGATGTTCAAATTGCAGGATTTTCTTAGCAGCCACTTCTAAGGCTTCATGCATGTTACACTTCTGTAGCCAGCAATCTAGCACATAGAAAATGCCTGTCCGTCTGTCACGTCCTAAAGTTACGATACAGTTGTAATCACCTTTACCAGTGATAGCAATGTCCCAAAATCCATAGAGTTCTAGGGGAATATGTCTATTAAACTGGTCATATAGGTCTTTTTCATCAAAGAAAGTAAACATAGAAGGCTTGAAAATAGCATCTTCGTCACTATAAGGAATGTTCAGATACTCACTGTTAAATGCCCGTGTTCCTACGTTGTGTTTTTCTTGGATTAATTTGTAATAAGGGAAGCGTCCAGCCCAAAGCGTTTCTACACCTTCGTCCATCTTCTCTTTATTAGCGAAGTAAAAGATTTCAGCCGCTTCTTTTCTATCAGGATTATTAGCATCACTATAAAGCTTCTCGTATTGTTCCCACATGTCTTGGTGAACTGGTGGGCTTACGATAGCCGAATAACGCTTACTTTTAAAGTCAGCCCTTGCCATAACAGCAGGTAATAGTCCTGAAGGGTGTACTAATGTACCCATGTAAATAAATCCCGTCTTGTCAGGTGAACCCAGTGGAACTACCACAGAGTTAAACCAGTGAAGGTTCTTTAACCTAAGTTCAGGCGTGTTAGTATTTTTAGAAGATTCTAAATCATCGCAAATTATTAAGTCAGGACGTTCGTTAAGGTGACGTGCCCCACGTAGCTGCTTCTGTGTGGAAGCTGAAAGCACCTTAATGTTGTTTAAGGTAACAAACTGTTCGTTATTATCCTTTTCGTTCTGTCTAATATTAGTGCTTAATAGTTCGCCGAAATCTTCACGCAGCTTCTTATTATGCTTAAGCTGATTGTTTACGTATTCAGTGAACTGTCTTGCCCCTGCTTCAGTTTCAGAAATGATTACAATGAATGCACGTAAGTTATAACAAATGTTAAATATTGGATAAATATTCGATAACCATGTGCTTTTCGCATGACTTCGGGGAACTGACCATGCCAGTCGATTAGTCGGTTCATACAAATAGTTATCAAGATAATCTGTTAATTCCTTATGAAAATCAGGTGCGGTTTCAGGTGCAATCCCTGTAGGGATAAGGTTATTTTCGTTTTCAGGGTTAAAATCATCACTGAAATACTCATACCCAAATTCTAAAGAAGATGTCCAGCAGCGTAATATACGTTCTACCTGCTTTCGTTCCTGTTTTAATGCAATAGCACGTTCTAATATTTCACGGGGTAAGTCTAACCCCTCTTGTCTCTTTTGCTGCACCCTCATTAAAAATAAATCTATTTCTTGCAATCGGTTATTCCATTCTAAATAACTTTGACCTTTTACCTTACCTCTAATGTCCGTTTGCTTCTGCATACAATCACCCTTTCTATAGTTAGTGGTAAGTCCTACTCTTAAGGGGCGTGAAAGGGGTGTTATTTACAGGTACAAAAGAAAAAAGGGCTGCCCGTAATGGACAACCCTAATTATCGTAATAGCCTTTATTTTTGACTTCTGCCCACTTTGCAACAGAAAAGACTTTCTTTATTTTCTTCTCATGACCAAATTCTTCTACAATCATTTTTACCTTCACAGCGTCACCATAAAATAGATAACGGTCTTCAGGTGTAGTTTTAAATGATTCTTCCTGTAAAATCTTTACTATATTAGTTCTAACAACAAAATACATAGACATCTTACCAACCCAAAGTAGCAGGAAGGTAAACGTTCTGCTGTGTTCTAATGATTTTACGTAAGTCCGTTTGTGGTGGCTGGTGGTCTGTTTCTGTTACACGGATAAGATAACGCCACTCATGTTGTTTTGCTACCGTTCCAGTGTGTAAGTCCCACCAATCAAACTCTACTGCTGTACAGCTAGGCACTTCATAATCTTCTAAAGTCCCATTTGCTACGCCTTCTGTGCATTGTTCATGTATCATACGGTATAGCTTACTGTCAGGTACGTCAGGTACTTCTAATTCAATATCGTTTCCTTTAATAAAGCGTGTTAAGCAACCAGTACCAGTTACTAATAAGTGAAAACGTGTATCACTCATTTCTTCTTGTGATTGAATATTAGGAGGAAGCTTTGCCTGTGGATTTAATGCTGCACCACGGGGCACTCCATCATTATGCCAGCCGCCAATAGCTGGTGAGAAATTAGGCATTAACATATGTATCTTTGTATCAACTACGATGTACTTTCTATCAAATTTTAAGTCCATAGCACCGATAGCCGCTTTTGTCAAATCCCCACCATACTTTAAAGCATCATCTAATGAAGCGTTCCACAAGCCGAATGTGTTTTGAATCTCCGCTACTGAAGGTTGTTCAATACTTCTACCTATTTTTACTTCGTTTCTGTTAAAATTCATTTTCATTTTCTCTTCCTCCTAATAATTTCACGTACTAGATTTTAAACTGTGATAAAGAATGTAAAAATAAATGCCTACAACGTAACAGCATGTAAAGTAAGCAACTATCATCGAACGTACCTACAAGCATAAAAGAATGCTTTATCGTCCTTTGATAATTTACTGTTTGCGTAAGCTTTATCGCCCCATTCTTTGAATACTTTCTTAAGGCTTTCAACGTCACATTCAATGAAGCCGCCACCTTCTAAGTTATCAGGTGAAATAACTAAGTATTCTGTAGGCTTGTTAGTTTCACCGAATACAAAGATAGTTGTAATGTCACTATGTTCTGCTTGGCGAATTGCCTTAACTAACTGTCCCTTATTCAAACTGAAGCGACTCACTTTAAACTCAACATTAAGTGTCCAGCCTTGTAACTCAATTGAACCGTCAACGTCACCTAGTGCGTTACGTCCTTTAAAACATACGTCATACGGTGATAAGTCCCACGAACCCTTTAAAAACATTTCAATATTACGTATATGTGGAAGACGTACATCAAACTGCTTGATTTTTCCGTGTTCCTCTAAGGTAATGTGTCTTACTTCTGTATTTACTGCTGGTCTTGTTACTAGCCCCATATAATTCCCCCTTCTAGGCAAATACGCCTAAAGAGGTAGTACCTAAATGTTTCTAAAATAGGACAAGGAAAACTTGTGGTATACTGTATTTGATTGAGGTGAAAGAATGGAAAGAAAACTAAGGAAGATAGGGAACTCTGTAGGGTTGTTGCTACCTAAAGACGTGTTGGAAGATATGAAACTAAAGGAAGGGGATTGTGTAGAAATACGATATGATGAAGATAGAAAAGAGATTATATTGAGAAATAAAAAAATACCCCGTACCTCTGACGAATCAGAAATAAGGGGCATAGTGCTACAAGTCTTAAAAGAACTTGATTTAGCTTAAAGGCATGGGAAACCCTTAAGCCAATAATGGGTTTTTGAGAATTGCTACAAACAAATTTATTTGTCTCCACTACACAGCCGTTTGCTTCACTAGAAGTTAGCGGCTATTTAAATGGAATCGACTATTTCATGTTATAACAATGTTATTACTTTGTCTACTATTATTTACTATAATCTAGTAAAAAAAGACACCTTATATTAGGTGTCCTTGCATTTGATGTGACTTAGATTCCCATATTTCATTGATACGTCTTGTTGAAATATGTTTCCACATTCCATGTATTTGAATTGGCATGAATCGTTCTTCTAGCTGCATTTCTAGTGGCTTATTATCTTTAATGAATCCTCTATGCTTCTTATTAGGTTCTTCTGTAAATACGAATCCTACTTCTACTGTGCCTTTATCTTGATACATGTTTATAGCCCCCTGAATTGATTAGTTGTTTCCACCATGCTTTATTTACAATTACTTTAAACCGAATTGCGATTTAGATGTTAACTCATTGTTTTGGAACATCATAGTAGCATTTGCACCAATACCGCTTTCGCCTTTAAACATGTACATTACTGTTTTATATCCAGCTACTTCAGATTCAGACTGTAACTCACCTTCAGAACCGATAATCGCTTTTACTTCATCGTAAGTCATACCATTTTGTACTTGTTCAAATTCTGCTTTACTAATACCATCTTTTTTAGGTTCTTCTTTTTTAACTTCTTTTTTAGGTTCTTCTTTCTTTACCTCTTGTTTAGGCGGTGCTGCTGTTTCCTCTGTCTTAGGTGTTTCTTCTTTAACAACTTCCGTATCGTCAGTAGAGTTACCAACCGCACTCGCAGCCACAATAGCCGCCAATACCCAAAACCACCACTTCTTATAAAATGCCTTCTTTTGTTTAGATTCTGTCATGTTAACTTACCCCCATATTAGATTGTGTTATTACATTGTTATAACTTCTGTAATCAGAATACAACACCATAAGGTAAATTGCAAGACGTTAAGGCAAATAAAATAAAAAAAGGACGTGCCCCCAAAACCTCGCATGGGACACGCCACTCTAAAAATGTTAGTGTATGGATTGAACGAAAGAATGATTGTGGATGTACGGATATACCTTACTTAAGTCATCAGACCTCTTAATCCAATATTGATAGTATAAATTAATTATTCCTAGTTGTAAACTGACTTTATTCGACACATTACGACAAGTTTGTAAAGATTGTGTTACAAAGTCTCAAATTCAAGATTTCGCAAAAATGTTGTGTAATTTTTTCTGACGGTTATAACAATTTGCAAAAGTGAATTTCCTTAATACCCCTTACCCAAAATAGCATATTGTTAGGTAACTGTCTGTGACTTTAATCACAGTGGAAACAATTACCACCCAAGTTTAGAAAAGTGGTGTAGGAATGTTTCAGGTACTAGACTGGGGCATATAGTGACCCACCTCCCCCTGTGTACCCCTTACCCCAAAAAAAGAAAACAAATACTATCATTTCATTCACTTTCGTTAGTGTCATTGTGATAGTGATATGTGATAGTGCGTGAAGTCGCTTTGCTGTGTTGCTGTTATGATACTTTCACATGTATTGACTTGTGACAGTGTTCATGTGCATGTGATAGCATGGTGATAGTGGTAGGGTAGTAGTATGCCATATACCTATGTGTATGTGTGCCTGTGCTGCTACTACTGTGCCTTACTATATGGTATGGTAGTGTGCCTTACTATACTGTACGGTGCTGTGTGTGTGGGTGTGGGGATAGGGCATACAGTAGGGTGCTATATAGCAGGTATTATATAGGCACTGTATTAGGGGGCACAGATAGGGGCTGTATGGGAAGGGGGTGTTATATAGGGGTATTGCATAGGGCGGTCTTTTAAAGGGGCACAGGGGGGCTTATTTTAGATTTAGAAAGGGGCTGTGTAAAAGGTGCGTTTAAGCGTAATTTACCACAATTTCACACACTTGATTTCCTATAAAAAAACTAGTTTCTTCTATATATATGTTTTAAAATTTCCCCTTGTGGGTTACAGTAAAAAAGTGCATAAAAAAAGTGCCCCCTGTTAAGGGGACAAAAGGCGTATACTACAATTATTAAATCTTGTCAAGTTCTGCTAATAAATCCTTATCAGACTTTTCTTCCTTAACAATTACTTCACTTTCTAAACGGTCTGTAAGTAGTCCATACGTCTTTAAAGATAACTCTAAATACTTAACGTGTGAACGTGTTCTTTCGTCCAGTGCTTTCTTACGTAATACCGTTAATGTCTCATGTAAAAAAGACTTGTGAACCTGCATAGAAACTTCTTTAAAGTAATCATTAAATTCAGCGTTCTTCTTCCAGTTGTAAATAGTGTTTACGTGTACCCCTAATTCATCTGCAAGACTTTGTTGTGTTCGTGTTGGTTCTGCTATCATTAAATCTATACATTGTCTCTGTGACTCTGTTAATGCCATGTTATCACCTCCATTTCGTTGTGGTACTCTTAAGGGCGTTAAACTATATTCATTTACAGGTGCGGACATAAAAAAAGCAGGGCTATAAGCCCCACTGTATGTATTATTATTTAGTTGGTGTTTTATCTGTCTTATCTTCTATTTTCTCTGTAACTTCTTTCTTGACTGCTGGTTTATCTGCTTTAGGTTTTTGAGTTCTAGTATTAACTTTAGTATTAGTATTAGTACTATTAGAAACGTTAGAAAGTCCCATATCTTTTAATAATTCCATTGCTTTAGAGTGTATTAATAAATCTAGTTTATCTTTAGTCATAGTAACTAATTCTTCATTATTTCTATCAATGTCTATGCCGTTATTACTAACCATATCAGCATTTAACCAATCTAATGAAAACCTTAATACATCTGCATAAGTCATACCTTTAGCATTTAACTTATTAGCTGTTTTATTAAGTTCTAGCTGTATATCATCTAATTTCTTTTTATCTACTTCATTCAATCTAACACTAACATTATGGTAATTAGTCATTTCTGACACCTCTTATATTTTTTTATATTCTATATCTATCTGCATTTAGTATATTATGTATTTAAGTTAGTTTCAAGATAATTAAGGTAAGTTAAGGTTTATTATTTTGTGAATTAGTTGTGAAGTGTTAGTTATAGTTACTATATTATTATGTCACAGGGTTTTCTTACTTATAGGTGTGTGAAACTACGCTGATTACAGGGTATTTCACAAACTATTTTTAACCAATTCTAAGAACCCTTTAATAGCAAGGGTTTAGCAAAGTCACAAAATTTGTGATTAACCTGATTTCACAATGTCTATTTTGTTAATCACAAATTTAATGACCTTAATTCAATGACCTTCAAAGAGTGATTAATGAATTATATTTAATTCTATTAAATTTTATTAAACACATACGTACTGTGATTTACTACTATTTACCTATACTATTTATTACTCACATACGTACTGTGAGTTTCAATTTAAAAGGTTTGGGGCATTTCAGCCCCTTCCCTTTCTTATAAGCCTTTACCCATTTTGTGCTTGTCTCTTTCTGCGATAAATTCTAGAAACATTTCTTTCAGTTCTTCTTCATTGAATAGGCGGCGTGCTTCACCTAGATATTTTTCAATACCATTGATTCGAGTCTTGATTGTACTTCTTTCAAATTCCCACGCCACACGGTCATTGTCACTTGCTTCAAACATCATGTAGCCCCAGTCATCGTCTAGAATGTCAAGGCGTGTTTGTAATTGTAATTTGTCAATCGCTGCATTCACATAAGCTTTTTTCGGCATTTCTCATTTCCCCTTTAATAGTTTTAGTTTGGTTTGTCTTGACAGCTTATTTCTTCGTCCATTCGCTGTAGCCCTTTGATGGGCTGGTGTGTTACCCTGACAAGATTAATAATATCATCTTTACACTTATATGTAAAGCCCTTTTGCAAATTTATTTTTTAAGGGGGTTT
>Ga0105243_10001230_pt1 | contig 23083 bp, 21 predicted proteins | sample KBSM34metaG_FD_81525 | JGI IMG/M metagenome (GOLD analysis project Ga0105243, IMG submission 81525) | Miscanthus rhizosphere microbial communities from Kellogg Biological Station, Michigan, USA - KBS M3-4 metaG | ecosystem: Host-associated > Plants > Roots > Rhizosphere > Soil | place... | reverse complement strand
GCTTTACAGATGTTCTTTGAAGTAACGGCTTTCGCTGGGGCAGCTTTCATCTGTGGACTTATTTCCGCTCATGATATTGCTTCACACCAGATTGCCCTTAGTATGGCTTCATTTACCTTCAACTTGTGTGTAGGATTCAGTGTTGCTTCTACGGTAATGATCGGACGAAAACTTGGTGAACAGAACTTTGTGGAATTAAGAAAAGTGGGAATCAATAATTTGAAGATCGCCTTTATTTTTATGTGCATCTGCGGACTGGTCTTTATTTTAGGAAGAAATATATTGCCTACTTTCTTTACTAAAAAAGAAGAGGTGGAAGTGATTACCCTGGCCTCAAAACTAATGATCATTGCCGCTTTATTCCAACTTTCTGACGGAATACAGGTAACGGCACTGGGAATGCTGAGAGGTTTACAGGACGTTAAAATACCTTCTATTTACACCTTTATAGCCTATTGGGTCATTACCATTCCTCTAGGCTATTTCTTCTGTGTAACGTTAGAAATGGGAGCTTTCGGAATGTGGATTGCTCTGGGATTAGGCTTAACGGTCTCAGCCGTTTTCCTTGTCAAGCGATTTTTAAATATGTCTGCAAAAAGAATTAAGCAGAATACATAAATAAAACGTATGAAAACATCAACGCAGGGCTTAAAGCTCTGCGTTTTTTTATTAGATTTTGTTACATTTGCCTCCGCTAATTAATCATCATGAAAAAAATATTATTCCTGCTTACTTTATCCGCAGGATCTTTTTACCAGGGGCAAACCAATAGATTCACTTATGAACTTCAGTACCGGAAAGATGCTTCAGAAGAATACAGAAAGAATATGATGAATCTGGATATCAATCCAAAATCTGTTACATTTTATGATAAAACCTTTGCCGATTATGACTCTATAAACAAACAGGCTTATGAAGCCGTTTCCCGCTACAGTACAAAAACCGACCAGATCATCGAAAGAAAACCCGATTCTTTCAAAAACAAATGGTACAGAGACTTTTTTGATTATTTTGTTGTAGAAACAAATGATGAAATGAAATGGAAGCTGCTGCAGGAAACCCAGCAATACAACGGCTATACACTTCAGAAAGCTACCACAGATTTTGGAGGCAGAACCTGGAACGCATGGTTCTCCAATGATGTGAATATCAAGGAAGGTCCTTATAAATTCCGTGGACTTCCGGGCTTGATCTTTATCCTGGAAGATACCGACAAAAATTTTGTGTATAAACTGATCAACAATAAGAAACTTGATACTTATTATGATACCAAAGACTTTGTGGAAACCCATTATGGAAAACCTGCCATTCCTATAACGAACGAAAAATTCAATACATACATTGCAGATATTTACCAAAATCCTACGAGAATGTTTTCAGAAAAAATAAAAAACGGGCAAAAAGCAACTTTTAAAAATGAAAGCGTAGAATCTATCGAAGAACTTAATAAGAAAAAAGAGATGCTTCAAAAAGGTATTAAAGGACGGTATATCTATATTGAAAAGGATAAGGAACCGGTATTCAAAAGTAAATAATACTTTATCTAAAGAAGTAATCCCATTATAAAACAAAATCAGTTGTTTCTTACTAAAAAACAACTGATTTTAATTGATATGCTTTAGGATTGTTTTCAAAGGTTTTGACTATTGTCAATATTTATCCAATCTTTTTCCCAAGAATCTTTAAACTTCTTTCGATTCCATCCAGAATGGCTACATTAGGAAGGGTTCCCCAATCTTCAAATCCGAAGTGTCGGAATAGCTTTAAACTGGGTTCGTTATGAAGGAAAATAAGCGCCACGAGATTATGTACTCCAAATTTTGCGGCATTATCAATACAATACTCAAGGATTGTTTTTCCATAGCCTTTTCCTCTGCAGCTTTCATCCAGATAAATGCTTACCTCTACTGTTCCGCTGTACGCAGCTCTTTCATGGAATGAGCTGAAACTTACCCATCCTATGATCTGGTCTTCAGCATCTTGAACAATCCACAGCGGTCTTGTTTCAGGGTTATGCTCCTCAAACCACTCTTGCTTACTTTCCACGGAAACCTCTTCTACATCTGCAGTTACCATCCTTGAAGCAATTGTTGAATTGTAAATGGCCACAATTTTATTTAAATGAGCCCTCTCAGCATTTCCGAACTTTAATTTTTCCATTGATCTTGATTCAACTTTTTCAATACAAAAATACTAAATTTTAAAAACACCCCTTAATAAACAAAGCTTATTTTCAAATTTCAATGCTTAAATAAAACGAACCCCTAAATATTTTAATACAAATCTCAAAACAAACTTATATAACTTAATATTCTTCTATTTCAAATCTTTTAAAATCCTGTTTAAACTTCTTACCGTTATTCCCAGATAAGCCGCCATATCTTCTTTAGAAATTTGAATACCTTGTTTTTCCTGCATTTTTATGAGCTGGGTTAAAGTATGTTCAGTGGTGTAAAGCTGTTGATAAGAAGCTCTGCTGGAAGTATTAATAATCCGTTCTGCGAAGGATTCCAACAGTAGGTTATTCAGACGGAGATCATTTTTAATCAAGGACCTGAAAAAAGGAATACCCACTGCATAAACCTCTACTTCTGATAGGGCTTCAACACTGCATAAACAATTGGTATTTTTGATCACCTCTACTTCCCCGATAATTTCTCCGCTTCCCAAAAATTCAACAATATATTCTTTCCCGTTTTCTTCCATTAAAAAACATTTGACCACTCCTTTTTTAATCAGGATAACCCTGGAGAGCTGCTCACCCTGTACTGTTATTTTTTCTCCTCTGGAAAAAGAGTTCACGGCAATATCTTCCTTATTCTCCTGTTTTGTGTATAGATCTTCGAGATAGTTTAAAAATGTATGATTCGTTCTTAACATGCTGGTCCGGGACAAATGTCCTTGGTTGATTTATTTTTTATGCTGAATTTTGTCGACAGAAAATTACAAAACTAAAATGAATAATCACATAACAACCATTGCCTTTGATGCAGATGATACCCTATGGATCAATGAACCTTATTTTCAGGAAGCAGAAAAAGAATTCTGTGTACTTCTTGAGGACTATCTGCCGCAGCATTCCATATCGCAGGAATTGTTTAAAACTGAAATGCAAAATCTGCATTTATATGGATATGGGGTAAAGGGATTTATGCTGTGTATGATTGAAACGATAGGCAGAGTTACCAACAACACCGCTTCCCTGCAGCTAGTGAACAAAGCCATTGAACTGGGACAGAGCCTTTTGCAAAAACCTATTGAACTTCTGGATGGGGTTACAGAAACCCTCGAAAGCCTGAAAGGAAAATACAGACTGGTTGTTGCCACTAAAGGTGATCTGCTGGATCAGGAGCGAAAATTAAAAAATTCAGGATTACAGGAGTTTTTTCATCATATTGAAATCATGAGTGACAAGAAAGAGAATGATTATAAAAAATTACTGAAGCATCTTGACTGCCAGCCGGAGAACTTTTTAATGCTTGGAAACTCTATAAAATCAGATGTTTTACCGGTACTTGAAATTGGAGGATCGGCAGCCCATATTCCTTACCATGTTACCTGGAGCCATGAACAGCATGATGTTAATTTAGAACATCCCAATTTCATGGAATTGGAAAGTATTGACGAAATTCTGAAATACCTCTAGGATAAGGTAATAATTCATTTATTATAATCCTGTTATACATAAAGGAAGGCTGTTTTTCAACAGCCTTCCTTTTTATTATTTCTTCAAACATTTTTCAAGGAACTGATCCTGCTCCCATAAAAGATGTAAGATATTTTCTTTCGCCTGGTATCCATGTGATTCTTTTGGAAGAAGAACCATTTTAACCGGGGCTCCCAGGTTTTTCAGCGCCTGGAAATATCTTTCCGTCTGCAGTGTGAAAGTTCCCGGGTTATTGTCTGCATCCCCATGCACCAAAAGAAGTGGTGTTTTCATTTTATCTGCATTCATAAACGGAGACATGGTATTATAGATCTCCGGAATATCCCAGTAATTTCTCTGCTCACTCTGGAATCCGAAAGGTGTCAGCGTTCTGTTATACGCTCCACTTCTGGCAATACCACAGGCAAAGAGATTGGAATGTGTCAAAAGATTTGCCGTCATGAAAGCTCCATAGGAATGTCCTCCAACAGCCACTTTCTTTTTATCGATATATCCCAACTGATCTACAGCATTGATGGCAGCATCGGCATTGGCTACCAGCTGAGGAATGAAGGTATCATTAGGCTCAGTTTTTCCTTCACCAATAATTGGGAAAGCAGCATCATCCAAAACAGCATATCCTTTTGTTGTCCAGTATACGAAAGAACCGTAATACGGGAACGTAAATTCATTTGGATTCTGGGTATTCTGCCCTGCCGTATTCTTATCTTTATATTCTGTAGGATAAGCCCAAATTAACAGAGGAAGTTTTTCTTTCTTCGCTTTTCTATCATAATTTGCCGGTAAATAAAGTGTTCCTGTCAGAGTAACACCATCATTTCTTTTATAGGTAATTACTTCTTTATAAACATCTTTAATACTCTCAAAAGGATTGGCAAAATGAGTTACCGTTTCTGTTTTATTAGACTTAATATTCTTTTTAAAATAGTTCGGATACAAACTTGGAGATTCCTGAGTGGTTAGAATCTCTCCTTTTGAAGGATTCAGAATATCAATGATACTCTCTTTCGTATTTTTAAGGTTGGAGGTATACAGTCTCTTTTTCTTCAGTGATTTCACATCCATCTCATCAATAAAAGGATGTTGCCCATCTTTTGTAAATCCGTCCCCAATAAGATAAGCTTTACCTCCTTTCAGGTCAATAACAGATCTTCCGTATTGGTTTTTTACTCTATTAAATTTCCCCGGATCACTGTAGACATCCTGATAATTTCTGTCTTCAATTATTTTGGATTCATTGTTATTAAAATCGACAAGGAAAGATTTTGTATTTCGGGTATCATACCAGCCTTCAGAAACTACGGCATAATGATCATTGGTCCAGTTTACATCTTCATATCTCTGTTTTGTTTTGAAGAATGATTTCGGAGCAGCAGTAAACGGAGCTTCCCACATAAAGATTTCATCTCTGTATTCTGAAGCTTTAGACTGGTCTCCTCCATCAAGTGCTTCAGCAAACACCAGTGTTGAAGGCACATCGCTTCTCCATGACAGATCTCTTTTTCCGGTTCTTACTGATGAAAAACCTTTCGGCATAATCTCATTCAGGGGAACTTCATTCACCACTTTTACAGCGTTTCCTTTTATATCGTACACCGTTGTCGTTATTGGAAATCTGCTTAAAGGAACAATATAAGAGAATGGTTTCTTAATAACGGTTGCCATTAAATAATTTCCATCAGGAGAAAAGCTTAAGCCGGTATACATATCCTGATCTTTTACTTTTTTAAGACCTCCGTTAAGATCAACACTGTATACTTCAGAAGCGGTAAGAACCTCAAAATTCTTCTCATCCTGCGGATTCTTTAAAAGATCCTGGTATGTTCTGTTCTGAGATACTTTTCCATCAGCAGTAGAAACAATAGGTCCTGTTGGAAGATCCTTACTGGAATCAATTAAAGCAGGTCTGTTTTGAGGAAGGGTTTTAATTAATAAGCTCTGGGAATCATTATACCATACATAGGGTGATCCCAGGTTAGCATTCAAAACATCTCCTGTAATTTTTTTGGCAGTAGCTGTTTCCATGTCTACAATCCAAAGCTCCACTCCTTTAGCGGTAGTATTGGTAAAAGCCAGTTTTTTTTCATCCGGAGAGAATGAAGTATATGTAATTTTAGCATCTGCCGGTAAATTCTTTACCTGAACCTCATTCTTATCATTAATCTTCCTGATTTTAAGGTTATTCAGGTAATTGGCAGTACTTGCAATATTGGTAACGGGATTAATCCTCAGCCCTCCCAATTTCATCTCCTGCTGGCTAAGATCGTTCAGCGTCTTATAAGTGGGACGATACATAAAAACAACCCAGTCTTTTTTGTTGTTCATCAGAACACCGGGCGGCCTATCATAGTCTGCAAGTTTAAGGATTTCTGCAGAGGGTTTTTGATACGTAATATTTTCCTGTGCATCATAAAAATTGAGAAATGCCAGAAGGCAAATAGTCAGTTTTATCTTCATAAAATCATTTTTCACGAATTTAGTGATTTTTAATAAATTTTTAAACACTCACTCACAAGATCCTTTACAAATCCCACTATATCGATACTGGAAATAAAAAAAGAGCATTAAACAATGCTCTTTTATATCTATTTTTGAAATCAGCTTACCAATCTGAAGCCCGTTTTCTCTTTTCTATCATATGATCTACTGAAAACTTGCCTGCACCAAATGCCATAAGCAGAAGATACACGGAAAGATAAATAAGACTCAGCTCTCTCTTTTCAAAAGGATCTGCGCCATGAATAAAAAAGCCAGCAATAGCCATTGTAAAGATCAGAAATCCTAAAGAGATTCTTGTGAAAAGTCCTAATATCAGTAAGATTGAACAAACAAATTCCGCAAATACCGTAAGAATCAGGGAGATCTGAGGCCCTAATCCCATAAAATCAAAAAATTCAATTTTACCGCCTTCCAATAACATCTGAAGCTTTGGAAACCCATGAGAAAGCATTGCAAAACCTACAAAAACTCTCACTGCAAATAAAATAATATCTTTAAGTATTGAGCTGGAATTTGAATCAGTATAGTTCATTTACTAAAAAATTTAGACTAAGGTAATAAAAATCTTTTAATACAACGGGATTACAGCGTTTTTTAGTCTATCTGTAACCAAAGTTTTTTAAATCTCTGTCGTTCTTTCGCCAATCTTTTTTCACTTTTACGAATAAATTCAAGTGAATTTTCTTGGAAAAGAATTTTTCAAGATCCAATCGTGCTTCAGTCCCTACTTTCTTGATTGCCTCACCTTTATGCCCAATAATAATTCCTTTTTGGGTATCTCTTTCTACATAAATAATAGAATCTATAAAAATAATTCCTTCTTTTTCTTTAAACTGTTCTGTAACCACTTCTACAGAGTAAGGAATTTCTTTATCATAATTCAAAAGAATTTTCTCACGAATAGCCTCATTCACGAAAAACCTTTCCGGCTTGTCCGTATACTGATCTTTATCATAATAAGGCGGGTTTTCGGGTAGTAAAGATTTTAATTTAGGCAAGATAACCTCTGTATTGAAAGCATTCAGTGCAGAAATTGGAAGAATCTCCGCTTTCGGAATTTTATTGTGCCAGTCTTCTACTAATTTTTCAAGTCCTTCCTGTGTAGTCTGATCAACTTTATTCAGTAAAAGAAGGACAGGAACAGGAATTTTATTCAGTTTATCTATTAAAAACTCTGATGGTTCTGCTTTATCAGTAACATCTACAATAAATAAGAACACATCAGCATCCTGCAAAGAATCCTTTACAAAATCCATCATTTTTTCCTGAAGACCATATTTTGGATCCAATACTCCCGGAGTATCAGAAAATACGATCTGCAGATCATCTTCATTATAAATCCCAAAAATTCTGTGACGCGTTGTCTGCGCTTTCTGCGTTACAATCGCTAACTTCTCTCCCATCAACTGGTTAAGAAGAGTCGATTTTCCGGCATTGGGCTTTCCAACTATATTTACAAATCCTGCTTTGTGCATAAAAATATTATTACGAACTGCAAAGTTAGTAAAAACAAAATTGGTCTTAGAGTGAATCTCCATATTTAAAAAGAAAAAAGAGACTTATTTGGCTTTATGCAGCATTACAAAAAAGAATTTTTAAGGGGAAACTGATAAGAAAAATGACATTCCACTGCTTATTGAGGCATCCGATTAATCATTAGATCAGCCAATGGACTATCATCCCAAGGATATAATACATCAAGAATTTTATCAATTTTTATTCTTCTTTATATTTCAAAAAAATTATAGGATTATTTTGCATTACATTACTTAAAACCGATACTTTTGAATATTAGAATTCATATGTATGAATATAGACCAGATTCTTGATCAGATTTACCTCCTTCCTGAAACCTCAAAAAAAAGTTTAAAAGAACATATTACCGAAGTTTCTCATCCTAAAGGTTTTTGCCTGATGGAAGCCAATAAAGTAATCCCTTACCTTTATTTTATCCGCAAAGGTATTGCCCGTGCTTATGCCAGTACTTCAGAAAATGACATTACATTTTGGTTTGGGAGTGAAGGTCAGTGTATCCTTTCCATGAAAAGTTATGTAGAGGATAAGCCTGGTTACGAGAGTATTGAACTGCTGGAAGACTGCGAATTGTACCAGCTGGAAACCGAAAGTTTAAGAAAACTGTTCAATGAGGATATCCACATTGCCAACTGGGGAAGAAAATTGGCGGAAGCTGAAATGATCAAATCTGAGGAACTGATTATTTCCAGACAGTTTAAAACATCTTTGGAGCGCTATAAAGATCTTATGTTTTATCAATCTGATTTACTCAAAAGAGTTCAGCTTGGCTATATTGCTTCTTACCTCGGAATTACTCAGGTAAGCCTGAGCCGGATACGGGCAGAGATCAAGTAGCTTAAAGAAGGTGTAAGCTACAAGTCCATCCTATTCTTATTTCAGGTACTCAACTTTTTCATCATATTCCTCAATCCCGGAAGATTGAAATCAATTATTTAAAAAATCTATATACTTCCTTCTTCCAGTCTCCGACTTCTTTCTGTATAATATCCCCCATCTCATTTTTTAACAATTGTAAAATTTTGTTTGCTTTAAAATTCTGAAATTTGCACTAGAAAAATTAACAAAAATGAATTGGATCATATTAGTTATCGCAGGATTATTTGAAGTTGCCTTCGCGTCATGTTTGGGAAAGGCAAAAGAAACATCAGGAACGGAAATGTACCTTTGGTATACCGGATTTCTGATCACGATGACTATAAGCATGCTTTTGCTTATCAAAGCCACTCAGACCTTGCCTATCGGAACGGCTTATGCCGTATGGACTGGAATTGGAGCTGTAGGAACAGCTTTAATGGGAATTTTCTTCTTTAAGGACCCTGTAAGCTTCTGGAGAGTATTTTTTATTGTAACGCTTATCGGTTCTGTAGTAGGATTGAAAGCTGTTTCTTCTTCACACTAAGATTCGACCTTAAAAAAGCACATAAACTTCTATCTATATTTAAAAATGGAACCGTCTTCTATATGAAGGCGGTTTCGCTTTTCTCACCCTTATTTTCAGTATTTTCATTTTAGCTTATCCATAAAAAAACCTGCCAAAGATAGGCAGGTCTTATTTATTTTTTGAAAACCAACGGTAAGATTTCGTTCTCTCTTAATCCGTATTTTTTGATTTCTTCCTGGGGAAATTTCTGAGAATAGAAATTCACTTCTGTTTCGAAACCTGCTTTTTGCAAACGATCAAAATAATCCATCCCATACCAGCGGACATGGTCATACTGCCCAAAATGTTTCTGGCGTTCTTTCGGATCTTTAATGGTAAAATCTTCATAGGTTTTTTCCAATGAATTTTTCATCGGAACCTGAAGTATCCCCCATCCTCCGGGTTTCATTACTCTGTACAATTCACTCATTGCTTTGGCATCATCTTCAATATGTTCCAAAACATGATTACAGAAGATAATATCAAAACTTTCATCCTCAAAAGGTAAGTTCAGGATATCCGCCTTTACATCTACAATCGGAGAATATAAATCCGCTGAAATATAATTCAGATTGCTCATTCTCTTAAATTTCCTTAGAAATTCCTGTTCAGGAGCAATATGCAGAACTTTATAGCTTTTAATAAAAAAATCAGTTTCATTCTGAAGGTAAAGCCACATCTGGCGGTGTCTTTCCAGACTCAGTGTTCCCGGAGAAAGAGCATTCTCTCTCTGCTTTCCATATCCGTAAGGCAGAAATTTCCGATACGACCTTCCGTCTATAGGATCAAAGAACTGATCTCCTTTAAAAAACTGATAAATAAGCGGCCTCGCCCAGATGCTCATTTTGATAAGCATCGGACGTGGAATTTTATTCAGTAAAAGTTTCGTTATTTTTTTCATTAAAAATCCAGCTGGAACTGCTTTTCTTCATCGCTTTGAATTCCTAAAGCTTCGTAAATATATTGGAATGTAGAAAGCAACACAGGTTTACCATTGATTACAGCCACATCATGTTCAAAGTGAGCAGAAGGTAAGTTATCTAAAGTAGTTACAGTCCATCCGTCATTATGGAATTTCACTTTTTCAGTTCCAAGATTGATCATCGGTTCAATAGCAATAGCCAAACCGTCTTTAATCACTTTTCCGCTTCCTTGTCTTCCATAGTTGGGCACCTGTGGGTCTTCATGCATTTTCCTCCCTAAACCATGTCCTACAAGCTCTTTTACCACTCCATATCCTTCTTTTTCACAATGAGCCTGGATAGCATGGGAGATATCACCGATTCTTTTCCCTCTTACACACTGTTCAATCCCTTTATAAAGAGATTCTTTACTCACCTTCAATAATTTTTTTACTTCCGGTTTTACTTCACCAATTTCAAAGGTATAGGCATGGTCTCCTACAAAACCGTTCAGGATTACCCCACAGTCTACAGAAAGCACATCGCCTTCTTGTACGATATCATTGTTGGGAAAACCATGAACTACCTGATCATTCGGAGAAATACACAGTGAGTTCGGGAAACCTCCATATCCTAAAAATGCTGGTTCTGCTCCATGATCCTTAATAAAATCATGAGCTAGTTTATCTAAATATAAAGTGTTTATTCCCGGTTTAATTTCTTTAGCCAACATTCCCAATGTTTTAGAAACCAATCGGGCACTCTCCTTCATAAGACGCAGTTCGTCTATCGTTTTTAATTGAATCATTGTTGTATAGATGTTAGATTAGATGTTGGAAGTCCGATTACAGCTTTGTAATGGTTGACTTCCCATGATCTATAAACTCTTCTGATAATACGTAGAAACTTTTAGTAATGACGTTATAATCTCCTGTTACTAAGTTCTATTCTACCAGAAAAGTCCTTTTTTCTTTTCTTTTTTTAGTTTTGAATAGGCAAGAACTTCTCTTCCTTCTACACGGAATTCTATTCTTTCCTGAATAATATTGTAGATTTCACCCCATCCAGGAAATCCTCCTAAGTTTCTGTCATCAATAAACCAGTCTGCATCCAGTTTTCTGGATTGATTTGCAGAATCGAAAACTTCTCCTTCAAAGCTTGAATTTACGGCATAAAACTCTACTCCGTTTTTTTTGCAGAATTCTACTGCTTCATCTAATGTTTTTCCGTGTCTGTATGTCCAAAGGATAAGTCTGTATCCCTCTGCCTGAAGTTTTTTTAAGGTTTCAAAAGCGAAAATTTTCGCTTTTCCAATTGCCGGATATGCATCATCTACAATCGTTCCGTCAAAGTCAACGGCAATCTTTTTATTATTTAACATTTTGTTCTTTTTTAGCTTTGCAAAGATAAGAAATAAAAAAGAGTGCCAAAAAGAAAGGCACTCAATACTTTTATAATTTAAAAAATTCTGTAGAATTTAGCTCTTCACCCAGTTAAACTGGAACTGAAGATCCGGTGTAGAAACTCTGTCTGTAATTTTCTGTAGTCTTGCAGGAAGTTTCATTAAATACTCCTGAGCTTTTTCTGCTTTTTCTGTAAGACCTTTTACGTGCTCAATTTTCCACTCATCCAACAGATCTTTCATAATATTGATATAATCATTACCTGTATACACCATACATCTTTGTGCAGCATCTGAAAAATGTCCCCAAAGTTCTCCTGCCTTTTGTCCTGACTGTCTCATCAGGTGAGCCGGCATTACAATTTTCTTACGCATCATATCTTCAAAGGCAAGAATCATTTCTGAAGGGTCAATTTCAAGAATTTTAGCCACGAAATGTTTGTATGCTTTAGCGTGTCTTGCTTCATCTGCAGCAATTACACCACACATTTTAGCCAGTTTTCCGTTTCCAGATTGCTTTGCCAAAGTACCAACTCTTCTGTGAGAAATATTAGTTGCTGTTTCCTGGAAACTTGTATAAATGAAGTTTCTGTAGGGATCCATACTTGTTCCTAAGTCGAACCCGTCATTGATCAAATACTGAGTTGTGATCTCCACTTCTCTCATATTCACTCTTCCACACAGGTATAGATACTTATTCAGTAAATCTCCGTGTCTGTTTTCTTCTGCAGTCCAAGCTCTTACCCAATTCGCCCAACCTACTTTTTGTTCCTGGTTTACTCCGTCTACTCCCATCAACCAAGACTCATAAGAAGGAAGAGCCTCTTCCGTAATACAGTCTCCGATTAGAGTTACAAATAAGTCGTAAGGCATTTCACGGGCAAAAGTCTGAATTTCCTCTAAATCATGTTTAAAGTCATCGCTTGATGGATCTGGCAGGTAATCGGAAGGCTGCCAAATTTTTTCAATTGGCGTTAAAAATTTATCAAGAAAAGAACCTACTTCCTTTTCCAATATTCCCATTACTTCTTTCCTAACAAGCTTTTGATACATTTTACTATTCAGTTTTTAATTAACAAAGATATGATTTATTTATTATTTAACGCATAATAAAGTATGCAAGTCATACCTTATCTGATATATATCATAAAAAATGCCACTATATCATTATAACGGCATTTTTTTATGAATATTATTGAATTTTAACTAATCAAAACCTCTCCTGTCATAGCATCCGGTATTTTCACACCCATTACATTAAGGATGGTAGGCGCTACATCACCCAGTTTCCCGGGTTTTAAATTCCAGGTATTGTCTTTATCCATGACGATAAAAGGGACAAGGTTGGTAGAATGCTGTGTGTTTGGAGTTCCATCAGGATTGATCATTACATCCGAGTTTCCGTGGTCTGCCAGTATAAAAACAGCATATCCGTTTTCATAAGCAGCTGTTGCCACTTTTTCAATGCACTGATCTACTACCTCAGCAGCTTTTACAGCAGCTTCAAAAACACCTGTATGACCTACCATATCTGTATTGGCAAAATTCAGGCAAACGAAATCGGCAGTTCCATTTTCTAATTCCGGTACAATAGCATTGGTAATATCATAGGCTGACATTTCCGGCTTTAAATCATAGGTAGGAACATCTTTCGGGCTTGGACAAAGTAATCTTCTTTCTTCCTTAAACTCTTCCTCCCGTCCTCCCGAGAAGAAAAAGGTAACGTGAGGATATTTTTCCGTTTCAGCAATTCTGATCTGAGACTTTCCGTTTTTCTCCAGTACCTCTCCCATTGTTTCTGTTAACACATTTTCGTCAAAAACAACCTGAACATTCTGGAATGTTTTGTCGTAATTCGTCAACGTAATATAATAAAGGTTGAGTTTACGCATAGAAAAATCCGGGAAATCTTTTTGTGAAAGAACTTCTGTAATTTCTCTTCCTCTGTCTGTACGGAAATTGAAACAGATCACGACATCATTATCTATAATCTTCGCTACCGGTACTACATTTCCTGTAGCTGTAGTATTCACTAAAATAATAGGCTTCAGGAATTCATCCGTTACATTATGATCATAAGAATCTTTAATAGCGGCCAGGGCATCTGTAGTCTCTAATCCTACTCCATCCACAAGAGCATCATAAGCTAATTTTACACGCTCCCATCTCTTATCTCTGTCCATTGCAAAATATCTTCCTACTACTGTGGCTAATTTCCCTGTAGTAGCTTCCATATGCTTCTGAAGCTCATCTATAAATCCCAGTCCTGAATGTGGATCACAGTCCCTACCGTCTGTAAAAGCATGAACAAATACATTTTCGTTCAACCCGAATTCTTTGGCGGCAGATAATAATCCTTTTAAATGATTGATATGAGAGTGTACTCCTCCATTAGATACCAATCCTATAAAATGTATTTTTTTATTCTCTCTTTTTGCATATTCAAAAGCATCCTGGATCACTTTTTCCTGTCCCAATGTTCCGTTTTCAACGGCCATATTGAGTTTTACCAGGTTTTGATACACTACTCTTCCGGCGCCCAGATTCATGTGGCCTACTTCAGAGTTTCCCATTTGTCCTGCAGGAAGTCCCACTGCTAAACCACTTGCTTCAAGTGTTGTGTGTGGAAATTTTTGATAACAGCTGTCTATAAATGGTGTATTTGCTTTATCTATGGCAGAAACATTTGGGTTGGTTCCCAATCCCCATCCGTCAAGGATTGCCAGTATTGCTTTTTTCGACATTTTGTATAACTTTTGTACTACAAATTTACCTAATTTCCTATGAATAGAAGAATTTGAAGGCTCGAATTTTATTGATTATTGATCATCAGGATGATATTGCACGTAATCCAACCATGTCAAGGTTTAAAACCTTGACATGGTTGGATTAAATAATTCGGAAAATGATCAGATGAATTTCTATCAAATGAAAAAAGATCATTTTTATCATAAAATTTCAGCTTCAATTCCCTTCATAAATCCGTAAATCTTTTTAATTTTGCTGTATGGATTTACGAGATCAATTGAAGAATCTTTTTCCTGATCATGATGAACAGGATTTTGAAATGCCTGAAGAACAGTTCAAGCAGAAAGAACCTTTGGTATGCAAGTTTGAAAAAAAGGGAAGAAACGGAAAGCCTGTAACAATAGTTGAGGGTTGGGAAGGCAGTGAAGAAGACCTGAAGAAAATTTCAAAGAAAATAAAAACCACCTTAGGAATAGGCGGTTCTGAAAAGGATGGGACAATTATCATTCAGGGTGATAACCGTGATAAAATCATGAGTATCCTTAAAGATATGGGCTATAAAACCAAACGTGTTGGCGGATAGGTTTAGAAATAAACCTGAGCTTCCGGCAATAAGGTTTTTAATTGTTCTATTTTAGATTTCTCTATAGGGTTTCCTATAAGAATCAGTGTTTTAAGATTTTTTAAGTGTTTAATTTCTACAGGAATATCTGTCAGGTTATTATGAGCCAGATTCATGCTGACTATATTTTTTAATCCTTTTACTTTGGATGAAATCTCGGTAATATGATTATCACTTACATTCAGAAATTCCAGATGCTGAGATTTATATAGATTTTCCGGTAGTTTTGTAATGGCATTCTGCTGAAGTTCAAGATATTTTATATTTCTGGGAAAAGACAGATTTCCAAGATCATTGATCTGATTATCAGAAAGATTTAAAAATTTCAGATTTTTAATCTGGTCCAGACGGTCTCTAATAAAACTGATCTGATTCCCCTGGAGATTGATTTCTTCTAATGTCGGAATTTCCATCAATGCTTCCGGAAAAACATTCAGGTTATTGGCATCAAGATGAATGGCTTTTAAGTTTTGAAGTTTGGCTACATTGGGATTAATGCTTGTCAGGCTATTCAAATTGATAGAAAATGTAGTGAGCTTTGTAAGTTGGCCAATTTCATCCGGAATATATTTAATACTGTTTTCATTAACATTCAAAATCTCCAGTTCTTTGAGTTCAAACAGCTCCTGATCCATTTTTTCAAATTTATTACCCATTATATTCAGAAAAAATATTGAATTCAGTCTGGTGATCTCAGGAGGCAGATTAAATAATCCTTTTTCCCTGAAACTCATACTGTAAACTACTTTTTTGCTATTTAAAGCATCTTCAATATTCGTGAAGGTAGGATATTTAACGGGATCGATCTGGGCCTTTGCCAGAACGAGAGAGAAAATGGAAATAAACAGTATCGATTTTTTCATAGATAAAAATGTCCGCCGGCAATACTACCGGCAGACAAAAGTTTAATAATTTATTTCTTTAAAAGTTTTACCGTCTTCTGGAATCCTCCTTCTGCTTCAATATTTAAAATTAAAACACGGGATGCTTCCAGCTGTGATGTGAAGTCAAGGTCCAATACTTTGTTTAACCCGTTAAACTTCTTTGTATAAACAATTTTTCCGTCCATACTGTAAGCGGTCACAGCAATATCTTTCAATCCTTTTTCAGAGTTTATTTTAACAATTCCTGAAGTAGGGTTTGGAGCTACGTTTACTGTAGTTTCTGCAGTTTTATTCTCTATAGTTCCCAAAGATCCTTCTATTCCTAAGTTTTCTTTAAGTGCAATCACAATTGTTGCAGATTTTCCTTTATAGTTGATTGTATTTCCAGTCGCGTCAATATCTGTAGAAATAGTAGAATCTGGATGCTGGATAGAGAAGAATCCAAATTTGTGATCAGGTGTGAATGTAAGCCCTGTAGGTTCTGAACCAGACGGCATAGAAGCAAAGAGTTTTACTTTAGGATTAGCCTGTGTATGGTCAGGAGCAATAACCCAGATATAGTTTTTCCCACCATCCTGAAGAACCCAAAGGTTTCCAAGCTCATCAAAGGTAAGGTTATCATTTCCGTCTCCCCAAGCTTCAGACATTGTTCCCTGAGCTGTATTGAAAGAATATGATGTAGAAGCTCCTCCCACAAATGTTTCCACCTGAGAAGCCGTAGTTCCGTTATCCTGTAAACGGTATACTTTGTCTAATCCTTTTGCTGTAAAGTAAATCTTACCGTCTAATGGGCTGATATCTACATCTTCCACTCCATTGAACTTTGTTCCTCCATATGTTTGAGCAAGATTATTGGTATTGTTCTGGTCTGCCTTAGATTTGTTTGGGATCTGAACCCATGTTGCTGTAGTGCCCACCGGATCTCCCGATGTACTAAGTCCCTGATCTAATTTCAATACATAAAGGTTTCCTGAAGCCAGGTTGTTCGGAGTATCCATTACATATTTGTATACCATGTGCGTTCCTCCATCTTCTCCGTAATAAGCAACAGTTCCGGCAGTATTGATCACAACATTTTCATGGTTCATGATTCCCATCTGCCAAAGTTTACCTTTAGTTCCATCCTGATTTTTAGAAATCACCTGAGCTGTGGCAGGATCAATTTCCACAAGCCATCCGTAATCTTTATATCCGTCATTGTTCACATCACTGGAAGTAACAGATTCTTCAGCTGTAACCACTGTTCCCCATGGGGTAATTCCTCCTGAACAGTTTCTGATCGTCTGTACCAGACTAGGATCTGAAAAACTTACAGCTCTGGATTTTGTCAGCTGCCAAAGTTTGGTAGAAGCATTATAGTTGATTTCAGCCATAGTAACTCCTCCAGGGTTGGTTTCATGGTTTACTGAAAGATATCCGTTTGTACTGCTTCCGGTTTTTGGAACATAAGCTGTAAAGTCGTTCTGTCCTCCTACGAATCCTCCTCCTTCGGTATAATTATCTCCTTCTTTCAGGATAAGCTGGTACTTATGCGCTGTAGGAATAATAAGCTTGTTGGTTTGTGCTGTAGGAACGATAGATGTAAAACAGCTGATATGGGTTCCGTTACAAGTGGTAGCGGCAGGTATTGTCTTTAAATAAGCATCAATTCTAAGATCAGAACTTCCTGTGCTTCTATTGTGTAATTCTACAGAAATTCTGTTCACTCCATTTACAAATTTCGACTTTGGAATAGAGAAAACATTGTATACACTTTCTGCAGCACCATCAACGATTGTACTTGAAAGTGTATTAAAAGTGATAGCACCAGCAGGCATATTATCTCTTACGACTTCTTCACCATTAAGATATACTACAATCCCGTCATCTCTCATTACCCCCAATTCCATATGATCAGAAAGCGTAGATAAATCAACGGTGAAATCTTTGGCAAAATAAGCCGTGGTAAGCCCTGTAGCACCATTATGTATGGTAGTGGTTACAGGATCACCATATCCTAAAGGACCATTTCCTGTGGCCCATGAAGAAATATCATATGTTTTAGTTTTCCATGCATCCGGCTGAGCCTGATCAAGGTCTTTATAGCTCCAGGACGAGTTTTTATTAAAAACAAAAGTCTGCGCCTGAACAGAGGAACCGGCAAGTAAGGCCAAAGCTCCCAATGTGAGTAATTTTCTCTTCATTTTAATTTGATTTATTAGACGTTGCAAAACTATTTTTTTAGAACTACCCTTCTGTTAATAGGACTTTAAATATAGTTCCGTCAATATTAATTAATCAATAACCCAATGTTAAGGGAGTTAAATTATCGTTAAATAATGCGGGAGATGAGTCTCGGGGGGAGCGGGTTGCGAGATGCAGGATAAGGGGTTATGGGGTAATCGTTTTGCTAAACCTTATAGGTTTCAAAAACCTATAAGGTTATGGACTATACTAAATACTAACGATCAACATCTTACAACTTTTACCCCGAGCTTTAAAGCCCTTATTATTTCGCTTTACTCACATCAGTAAGAGCGTTCAGGAAAGCAATAATCTGTTTAATTTCTGTCGGGGTAAGATTCAGTTTATCAGGAGCTAATGTTTGATTTTTCATTTTTAATCCTAAGCCTTCTCCTCCACCTTCGTTATAAAAATCGAGAACTTCTTCCAGCGTACTGAAAGCCCCATTATGGAAGTAAGGTTTGGTAAGGGCAATATTTCTTACTGTAACAGTCTTGAATGAATAATCATAAATCCATGATTTCTCTTTTTTCACCGGGCTTTTTCCTCTTCCAAGATCGGAGTCTAATTCTACAGGAAGCTGATTAACAGGTTTTGTTGTGATTCCTAATACTTCAGATTCATTTTCATTGAAAAGCGGTGGTACCAATCCTGAAAAATGAGGGGCAAAATGACAGGTCGCACAATTGGCTTTCCCCATAAATAAATTAAAACCTTTTTTAACATCTTCGGAAACCTCTTTTTCATTTCTCATAAAACGGTCAAAATTACTGTCAAAAGAATATAGCGAAGCCACATAAGAGCTTAAGGCTTTTGAGAAATTTTCTTTATTGATTTTACCGTCTTTAAAAGCATTACGGAATTGCTTTTTGTATTCAGGATCTGTTTTTAATTTGCTGATGATATTTTCATAGCTGGTATTAAATTCTTCTTCATTATAAATGACATGTTCAGCCTGCTGTTCAAGATAAAAAGCCCTAAGGTCATAGAAAAATCTTTTGGCAAAAACAGCATTATAAAGAGAGGGTGAATTTCTTAAGACTGTTTTTCCTTCGATATTGCTTGGAGATTTTGCCTTAAGGTCTGTAAACGCATTGTCCTGAAGATGACAGGTAGCACAGCTCATTTTTCCGTTACCACTAAGGTTCTGATCATAGAAAATGGATTTTCCAAGGTTTCTAAGGGAAGGATTGTCTTCCGAAGATTTTAATAAAGTATAAAAATAAGGATCTAAGAAATCACTGCTAAAGAGGTTTTTGTTACCTACATTCCAGCCTGAGAACTCTTTCAGATCGTCGGGTCTTCCGTCCCATCTTCCCAATTCTTCATATAAAGGCTGTATATATTTTTTGTAAAATTCTATCCTGTCAAAAGTTTCGAAATCTTTATGGGAAGACAGATAGCTGATCCCTTCAGCCAGAATCTGATGGGCTTTCTCTGTATTGTAATTTTTAAAATAGAGATCGTCACTGATATATTTTTTGATTCCCCAAAATGCTGAACGGGCTTCTTCAGAAGTATTTAAAGAACCTGGAGTATCAAATCCGGTCACTCCCAATGTATAAATTCTGATCAGCTCTATACGCAAAGGCAGGGTTTTATTATTTCCTCTGCTAACTCCATTTTTCACGGTACTCAGATAGAAATTTGAATAGCTATTGTATAAAAAGTCAGTAATGGTTTTGATCTTTAGTTTTTCATTCCCAGCATCTTCGGAGAATATAAGTTCATCCAAAACCTGCAGTCCTTCCGGCGGAAGTGTATAAGCCGATGTCCCAGCTGCTTCAATATGAAATAAAGGCGCTGCGTTAAGGTGAGTTTTTGTATATTCAGGGTAATGATAGGCAATATAAAATTCTATTTCTTTGAATGAATTTCTGGTACTGCTCAGAGATTTCTGCAGTTCTTCAAGGGAAATCTTATCTTCTGAAAACCTGTAAACATCTGATTTCAAATGTTCCAGCTTGCCTTTAAAGTCTGTTAAACCTTTATTGATAAATGTATTTTCGTTTTCCTTTCCTTTGTAAACCGGATTAAAAGACATTACTGCAAATCCTATTAAAAGGATCACAACAAGCAATGGGTAAGATCTCATTAATTTTTAACGGCAAAGCTATTCATCAAATATTATCTTAACTTTAATAGGAGATTAAAAAATGTTTATATTTTAGATAACGGATTTTTTACTAATTTTAAACCCCGAAATCAAATTCATTATTCTAAGGAAGACGGTTTATTCTAAAAAACCGGTAAAAAATAATGGTGAAGGTTATTGGGAGAGGATTTTTTAATTTAATTCAACAAATCAAAACTAAAATAATAATATGAAAACAAAGTTATTGTTTGCTTGTATGGCCAGCCTGCTTTCTCTTTCTGCTTTTTCGCAAAAGAAAAAACAACAGGAAATGGCTGTGTATGCAGAGAAGAAAGGTAATGATTATTACCTGGTCCGTCTGGAACAAGGCAAAGATATTCCCAATGTCTATGTTTATTCAAATGGAATCACAAAACCTTATAAAAATTATACTGAACTAAAAGATGTTGTTATGGAATTTCCCGGAATGATGGAAACCAACAACTCAACTAAGGAGGAACTCGTTTCTGTTCTCAAAAAAGATGATCATTTCTATGAGATTACCTCACAAAGGAAAGATCCTAAAAATTTTGAGAAAACAATTATTACGGTATACGAAGTAATTCAGGGGCAAAAAAGAATCGTTGAAGAATATGATACGATCTTCGATCTTGCCGGGTCTCCTTATAAAGACGCAATTTTCATTAATTAAAATATAAAAATATACATTATGCTCAATAAACTTGCTGCCTCAGAACTTGTTCTGAATGAAGACGGAAGTGTATACCACTTGAACCTTTTACCTGAAGATATCGCTGATAAAATCATCCTTGTAGGGGATCCCGACAGAGTAGCGAAGGTTTCAAAATATTTTGACACGGTAGAAATCAAAAAAAATAAGAGAGAATTTTATACGCATACAGGAACTCTTCGCGGAGAAAGAATTACAGTAATGTCTACAGGTATCGGAACTGAAAACATCGATATCGTGATGAACGAACTGGATGCTTTGGTTAATATCGATCTTAAAAATAAAGAGTTCAAAACTGAACACAAAGCTCTTGAATTATTCCGTATGGGAACTTGCGGAAGTGTAAACCCGGATGTGCAGGTTGATAATATGCTGGTTACCCAAAATGTAGTGGGACTAGACGGATTAATGCATTTTTACCAGGATTACAACTTTGAAAATGAGTTTTCTAAAAGCTTCATGGAAAAATTCCCTTATGAAAAAATTAAGCCAATGCTTTATTTCTCAGACTGGGCAGAAGAAATGGGAGACTATTATAAAGATGCCAAATATCACGGAAATACAGCTACATTCCCGGGGTTCTATGCTCCACAGGGAAGACAGCTTCGTTTAAAAGCAGTAGATGACAAATTCCTGGAAACTTTAAATGATCTGGGAATCACGAATTTCGAGATGGAAACTTCTGCCATCTATGCGCTTTCAAAATTATTAGGCCATAAAGCCATTACAGTAAATAACGTAATTGCTAACAGAAGACGTGGAGAATTCTCCGCAGATCACCATGCTTCTGAGAAAAACCTGATTGAATGGGTATTGGAAAGAATCATTAAATAGTTAAGATTATAACTATCATACATACAGAAAGCTATTCTCATTGAGGATAGCTTTTTTATTTTTATCAGGTTTAGGCTAAAGTTTTCTTTGGTAAACGGGCAAAGGTCCGTTTCTATTGAATACACTCTTATCCGTTCATCTTCTTCAGGATTTTTTCAAAAGTATTGGTATTCCTGCTTGTAAACCGGTCTTTAAGGCTTTTTTTGCCTAAAATTTTTCCAAAAGTAGAATCTAAGGTATTTCCTTTTGGAACCTGCCAGTAAAATATACTGTTGATAATTTCTGCCTTTTCATCTTCAGTATGGGAAGCTTTTTGAAATTCTTCCATCAAAACATCTTCCACACCCGAAACGCCCACAAAGGCATAAATATGAAGGTTCTCATTCTTTTCAAAAGGGATACCACTCCAGAATAATTCTACTTCCTCCTTTGATTTAACAAACAGAAAAGCTTCATAAGAAAAATGTCCGGACATAGCTTTTTCCAGAATTTCCTTTAATTCTTCAACAGCCTTATCTGAAGAGAAAACAATATTTCCGGAAGCAAGTATGGAATTTACCTCTTCCATTCCGGCATCTTTAAAAACCTGGCATACATCAGCCATTTTCATGTTTGTTCCTTTTACATTGACACCACGGAGAAAAGCACAGTATTTCATAGATTAGATTTTAGAGAGTAGATTGCAGATACTGGGTTGGAGGGTTTTGGAGTTTGAGTACGTCTACCCTTTCAACTTCTTTATTCTTTATTCTTTATTCTTTATTCTTTATTCTACCTTAATATATAAATTATAATCAGTTCCGGAAGGCTTCAGCTTATAGATTTTTTCTAGTATTTTATGGTCACTTTTCAGATGATCTTTCACTCTGAACTCTTTCAAAAGTTTATAGTGAGTCTGATAATACACAGCATTAGCATCATTCCCCTCATATAAATTTTTATAAGAGAGAAGATATTTCGGCTTTCTTGTTTTTACGGTATTAATCCAATAATTCACTTTATCCTTTTTGATTTCTTCCTGAATCTGTTTATCTACCAAACCTACTTCATCAATGGTTTTTAAGCCTGAGAAATAAGGGACATAGCCCGCCGGTTCCAATAAGATCCATTGATTTTTATCTTTTTCATATTGGTTTAAAAATACACCGATTGTTCTGCGGTAATTCCATTCTCCGTTTCCTGTAGCAATAGCATGAATGGTTTGAAAGGCAAGCATGGGAACAATATAAAATATAGTTAATAATGACAGCCACAGGTTTCTTTTCTCTTTCTGCTCTAAAATAAAAATAAGAACAGGTACGAAAAGCAGAAGCTGCGGAACCCAGTAATACCAATCGAATAAACTCTTCTGAGAGATAAAAAGAATCTGTTTTACCCATCCGAAAATAAAGATCATCCACAGGAAATAATTTCTGTTATTTCTCTGTCTGATCAGATAAATAAAACACAGGACTTCAAAAATAAGTACAACAACCGTTACGGGATTAAAATTCCCGGGTACTTTAAGCATTCCCCAGAAAT
>Ga0105243_10001227_pt1 | contig 23105 bp, 20 predicted proteins | sample KBSM34metaG_FD_81525 | JGI IMG/M metagenome (GOLD analysis project Ga0105243, IMG submission 81525) | Miscanthus rhizosphere microbial communities from Kellogg Biological Station, Michigan, USA - KBS M3-4 metaG | ecosystem: Host-associated > Plants > Roots > Rhizosphere > Soil | place... | reverse complement strand
TGTCGTCAAATTCTGATCCTGCCGGCCGAGGCGGATCCCGCGAAGACGCTTGCGGTCCTTGTCGTCTGTGAGGTTGCCGCCGGGGTTCAGGTGCGCGAGCAACTCGTGCCCGGCTTTCTCGACGTCCTCGGGCGGTGCCGAGCGCGCCAGTTCCGCCAGAATCTGCTCCGCGACTGCGACGTCGGAACTGCTGACGGTGTGGGGGATCTTGCGGATGACTTCGCCTATCGCGCGGGCATGGTCCGGGCCGATGTCTCCGTCGCGTTGCGCGGTAGCGGTTTCGGGCAGGTCCACGGGAAGCGGCTGGCCGGAGAGCGCATGCCAGGTACCCAGTGACTTCGCCGCGGTGACCCTCGCGGAGGCATCAGCCGCGGAGATCCGAAGCACCCCGATGAGCAGCTTGTTGAAGGTTTTGTGGCCGAGCTTCCCGGGTAGGGAACGTTCGGCCGTTTCGACAATCAGCCGGTGCCCCACCGCGTCGGCCCGGCGAAGGGACTTTTCGACCCGTTGCATGACCGACGTCAGTTCGCCGTCCGGCAACCCCGTCAGATCGCATTCGGTGAGCCCGCCGATGGCGGTGGCCAATGCGGACAGGTAGCCGTGCACCTGTTCCGAGACCTCGATGCCATCGTTCGCACTCATGTTCCCCTGGGCTGCGCCAATCGCGTCCTCCATGTAGCTGTCGAATGCGTTGGGACACTCCAATACTCGAGTCCGCAGTGTTGTCGAGGGTGTCCACAAGGCAGGTCATCTGACCCTCGCAATCCGGCGGTTCATCCCGCAGCGGCCGGCGCTCGTCGACGTTGACCGGGCACTGTCGCTCGCCCGAGGCGCCTATCGTCCCGACCAATGCGACACGAAGAATTGGGGACGCCGAGCGGCGTTGGGGGCTAACCTTCGCGCATGTCCCCTGCTCGCAGGAATCTCTGTGTCTTTTACGGCGTGATCGCATTCGTAGCACTGATCGCAACGTGGTGGAACAACATCGCGTACCTCGCGGACGGCAATGATCTTGGCGGATTCGTCGTCGACAGCTACGCGAACTACGCAAGCAGTTCGTTGACCAACGACCTGTGGCTCGTTGTGCTCGCGGCCGTCGTGTTCATGGTCGTCGAGGCCCGCAGGCTGGGTATTAAGTACGTGTGGGTGTACGTCGTGCTGTCGTTCGTGATCGCGATCAGCGTGATGTTTCCGCTCTTCCTGATCGCTCGCGAACGGCGCATGTCGGAGACCTCGGGCACGGCGATGTGATCACCCGGCGCAGAAGACACCGCACCGGTCCAGTGCTTTGAAGAATCCACGATGTTCACAGCGCTTCGTGGCCTGCTAACTGGACGGCTCGCGAAATCTGAGTGCCCGTCTTGTGGATCCGTTCGATGCGGCCCGACAACGCGGCGCTCTCGCACGGTGAACGAGCGGAAGCCACGTTCGACGAACTGGAATCGCTAGATGAGCGTGCGGATCACCGAACTCGCAACCGGGAACAGGCAGCTGCGCCACCAACTCGCGCTCGCACACGGACAACTCCGCAGTGAACACATCAGCTAGTCGAGGACACCCGTCCACAACGCAAACCCACATGTCAGATCACGAAGACGGGCTTTGAGCCTAGGGAACATATGTTCGAATCTACCGCCAGGGTCCGACAAGTTCGCAGTACGAACCGCTGCCGACTGCCGTGAGGAAGCATGTCGACGTGGCGTCCCCGAATGTAGTGTTGGCCGATGGGGACGCGCACGATCGCTCGATTCCTCGGCGCCGCGATGGCGATGTCTGCGGTGCTGCTCTGCGTATCCTTCGAACCCCCGCCGGCGTCGGCCCAGCCATGCCCTGATGTCGAGGTGGTGTTCGCCCGGGGTACCGGCCAAGAGGACGGCGTCGGCACGACGGGGCTCTCATTCATCGAATCGCTGCGCTTGTTCGCGGGTGCGCGATCGATCGGGGAGTACGCCGTCAATTACCCAGCCAGCAGCAATTTCGACGACCGGCAAGCGTTCTTCCGCACCTTCGTCGAAGGGATGTGGGACATGCATTCTCGGATTCAGGACATGGCGGCAAGCTGCCCCAACACGAGGATTGTGGTCGGGGGCTATTCACAGGGCGCGGCCGTTGCCGGGTTTGTCACCGCAGCAGGAGATCTCGCCGGATCATCTGCTGAGCCGGCCCTGCCAGGGCCGTTGTCGCCGGATGTGGCCGGCCACGTCGCCGCCGTCGCCCTTTTCGGAAAGCCCTCGGATCGATTCATGCGCGACGCGGGCAATCCGCCGATCGTCATCGGGCCGCTGTTCGGTCCCAAGACGATCGATCTGTGCGCTCCCGGCGACAACATCTGCGATGGTTCCCCTCTCGGTCGCCCCAACGTCTTGCATGCGTTGTATCCCGTGAACGGGACGACCGTCGAGGCCGCACAGTTCGCCGCCAGTCACCTCTAGCCGGTCTGCGCGATGATCACCAGGTCAACGAGCGTCAATCGCCTTCATCATCTCGGTGGCGAGCGCCCGTTCGCCGTCGGCGTTCGGGTGCACAGGGACCGGCTGCGTCGCGTTCAGCATCGGCTCGATCCAGCGCTGCCCGACGGGTTGGCAGCCGTCGCGCCCGTCTGACACCTGCGACATGTCCACGAAGGTGGTGTCCGTCTCCTGCGCCGCGCGCCGCACCGCGTCGTTGAGCGAGGCCTGGAGCTCGCGGAGGTACTGCACGTCGCCCGGGGCGAGGGGTAGCTGCGGGAAGCAGCTACCGGTGGCGGGCACCAGCCACGGGTAACCGGCGATGATGACCTGGGCGCGCGGGGACCTTTCGTGGATGTCGCCGAGGGCCTTCACCAATGCGGGATACGTCTTGGCCTCGATCGGGTCGGCGAGGCTCGTCCCGTACTGCGCCCGGCACGGCGCCTGCGCGCCCGGAGTGGAGACCATGGCGCCGATGCAGGATGCCATCGCCCCCGCGAAGGTGCTGTTGTTGTTGCCGCCGATCATCAATGTGACCAGCTCGGTCGTCGGTGTCAGCGCATCGAACTGGGCGCGGGTCCCGGCGTACTGCGGCGCGTAGAAGTCCTCCGTCTTCGCGCCGCCGCAACTGACGTCGGTGAGCGTGTAGCCGAGCTGCTGTGCGATGAGGTGGGAGAAGTTCTGCTCGGACTGCCAGCACTGTGAGATCTGAGTCGGGGCCATCGGGGACACCCCGGAGCCGGCGCTGAAGCTGTCGCCGAGGTTCACGTACTCGAGCGGCTGCGATGGGGCCGCCGCCGCGGGAGATGCGAATCCCACCGCGGCAGCGAGCGCGCCCGCAGCGAGTAGCAAACGTCTAGTCCCCGTTGTCACGGACAATTCGGATCCCCTCGGTCGTCTGGCATGGCCACCCCACTCTTGATGATGGAAGTGATCCAGGTCTCTTGATACCGATGAGTAACGTAGTCGCATGTATTTGATTTGACCACCCCCAGTTCACCGGACCGTCGACACGGAGTGAATGCCTAATCCTCCGGGTGCAGAGGCAATTCCGCCCGAACCCGCCAACTCCCGTCCGGCTCCCGGCCGGTCTCGAGGTTGCCCTGGAGGACGGCCACCCGTTCCCGCATCCCCACCAGCCCGTTCCCCGAGCCCTGTGTGAACTGGCTCGACCCCCGGCCGTTGTCGGTGATCTCCACCAGCACGTCCTCGTCGCGCCTGCGCACCCGGACCCGTGCCCGCGGTGAACTGCCCGCGTGCCGGAGCACATTCGTCAGCGACTCCTGCACGACGCGGTGGATGCCGAGGCTGAGCGCGGGCCTGATGTCATCGAGCTCCCCCGTCATCTCGAGCTCTACGCGCAGGCCCGCGTCACGCATCATGTCGACGACCTTCGCCACTCCCGCCGTCCCGTGCTGCGGCATCTCGGCGGGGGTCTGTTCGGTGCGCAGCAGCGCGACCGTGCGACGCAGCTCGGCGAGCGCCTGCCTGCCGGTGCTCGCGATGTTGCCCAGCGCACGCTCGGCGCCATCCGGGTTGCGCCGCACGGCATACGAGGCGCCGTCCGCCTGCACCACCATGACGCTCACCGCATGTGCGACCACGTCGTGCAGTTCGCGCGCGATGCGAGTGCGCTCCCCCGCGACCGCCTCCTCGGCCCGCCGGTCGCGGTCGTACTCGGCGACGGCCAGTCGCGCCGCGACCTCCTCGTCGTACAACCGTCGCGCACCGAGGAACTCCGCCGTGATCCAGGACAGCGCATAGAACAGCGAGACGAATGCCGCGGTGGTCCAGAAGTCCTGGTGCAGGAGCCGGATCGCCAGTGCCGAGTCGGCGGCGAGCCCGACGAGATAGAGCGCCGCCGGCCTCCTGCCGACGTAGGCGACGAGCGTGTAGAGCATCACGGCCAAACCGAGCTGGCCCACATGCGCGACCGCCTCGTCGCCGATCCAGCTGCTGATGACTGTGGTGAGGATCGAGAGACCGAGGAGGGCTGCCGCGGCAAGCACGGGATGGCGGCGCCGAAAGGCGATCGGTGTGCACAACGCCAGGCCGAGCAGCAGGAACAGCCACGGGGCCTGGCTGTTCGGTGCCGACAACCCTTCGAGCACGAACAGGATCGTCGCGAGCATCGAGTCGGCGACGAACGGCTTGCCCCGCAGCCACAGGCTGAACCTCCGCATGATCACAGCCTAGGAGTTGCGGGCCTCGGCCGGTCCTGTGATTGGGTCTGACCCATGGCATGGTTCGACTGGGGTGTGTTGATGGTGGCGGCCACCGCGGCCGGCTGGGTCGATGCGGTGGTCGGCGGGGGTGGCCTGATCCTGCTCCCGGCGATCCTGATCACGATGCCTCAGCTGAGCCCGCAGATGGCGTTGGCGACGAACAAGCTGACGGCCGTCAACGGCACCGCCGCGGCTGTGTTCACCTTCAGCCGGAAGGTCGCCATGCAGTGGCGGCTGATGATCCCGGCCGCCGTGCTGGCCGCGCTGTTCGCCGGACTCGGGGCGGCCGCCGTGTCGCTGATCGACAAGGCGCTGTTCATCCCGATCGTCATGGTGTTGCTGGTCGCGATCGCGGTGTTCGTCACGATGCGACCGACACTGGGCACGACGCTCGCCCATCACCAGCCCAGTCGGATGCGGGTGTGGACGACGGTGCTGGTCGCGGGCGGCGTGATCGGGTTCTACGACGGGCTCCTCGGCCCCGGCACCGGCACCTTCCTGATTGTCACCTTCGCGGTGATGCTGGGAACGGAGTTCGTGCGCAGCGCCGCGATGGCCAAGGTGATCAACCTCGGCTCCAACCTCGGCGCCCTCATCTTCTTCGCGGCCACCGGGAACGTGTGGTGGACCCTGGGACTCGCCATGGCAGCCTGCAACGTGCTCGGCGCGGTGCTCGGCGCCAGAATGGCACTTGCCAAGGGCGCGGGCTTCATTCGGATCGTGCTGTTGGTGGTGGTCGTGGTGATGGTCATCCGGCTGGGCTGGCAGCAGTTCGCCCAGTAGGTAGCGTGTGACCCGTGACCGCCACCCGCGACGTCGACCCCGACTTCCTCGCCCTGCCGCTGCGCGCCCTCGCGGACGCCGCGTTGTCCGCCGCCCGGACCGCGGGCGCCACCCACGCCGATCTACGGGTGCACCGGCTGCTGACCCAGTCGATACGACTACGGGACGGTGCCGTGCAGTCCGCGGTCGACGGCGCGGAACTCGGCGTGGCGGTGTGAGTGGTGGTCGACGGGACCTGGGGATTCGCCTCGCACGCGGAACTGACCCCCGACGCCGCGGCCCGCACGGCGGCGCAGGCGGTCGAGGTGGCCAGGGCGCTGCGGGCGCTGAACCGGGAACGGGTGGAGTTGGCCCCGGAGCCCGTATACCCGGATGCGGTCTGGGTTTCCGGCTACGAGGTCGACCCGTTCGAGGTCCCGACGGCCGAGAAGATCGAGCTGCTCGGCGACTACTCGGCGCGGCTGTCCTCCGCCGACGGCGTGGACCACGTCACGGCGAGCGTGATGCAGGTCAAGGAACAGACCTTCTACGCGGACCTGGCCGGGTCGACCATCACCCAGCAGCGGGTCCGTCTGCATCCGCAGTTGGAGGCGACCGCCGTCGATCAGTCGGCGGGCAGCTTCGAGACCATGCGGACCCTTGCGCCCCCGGCCGGGCGTGGCTGGGAGTACCTGGGTGCCGGAGTCGGCCCGGGTTCCTGGGACTGGGCAACGGAACTCGCGCGGATCCCGGAATGGCTTGCCGAGAAGGCCAAGGCGCCATCGGTGACGTCTGGCCCGACGGACCTGGTCATCGACCCGACCAACCTGTGGCTGACCATTCACGAATCCATCGGCCACGCAACCGAGTACGACCGCGCCATCGGCTATGAGGCGGCATACGCGGGTACCTCGTTCGCGACCCCGGACCAGCTCGGCACCCTGCGATACGGGACCGAGATCATGCACGTGACCGCCGACCGCACCGAGGAGCACGGGCTCGCCAGTGTCGGGTACGACGACGACGGCGTCGGTTCGCAGCGCTGGGATCTGGTACGCGGTGGCACCCTCGTCGGCTATCAGCTCGACCGGGTGTTCGCTCCGCGGCTCGGCCTGGAACGTTCCAACGGATGCTCCTATGCGGACTCGCCCCACCACGTACCCATCCAGCGGATGGCGAACGTGTCGTTGCAGCCGGATCCCGAGCGCGACACCTCCACCGAGGATCTCATCAGCCGCGTCGAGGACGGGATCTACGTGGTCGGCGACAAGAGCTGGTCGATAGACATGCAGCGGTACAACTTCCAGTTCACCGGTCAGCGGTTCTTCCGGATCCGGAACGGCGTTCTCGACGGGCAGCTCCGGGATGTGGCGTACCAGGCCACCACGACCGACTTCTGGGGTTCGATGGAGGCCGTCGGCGGTGCCTCCACCTGGCAGCTGGGTGGCGCGTTCAACTGTGGGAAGGCCCAGCCTGGTCAGGTGGCGGCGGTCAGCCACGGTTGTCCCTCCGCGCTGTTCCGCGGTGTGAACGTGCTCAACACGCAGGCGGAGGGTGGCCGATGATGATCCAGGCGCAGGACGTGATCGAGCGGGCCCTCGCGCTGCGCACGGTGGACGAATCGATGGTGTTGGTCACCGATGCCAGCGAGGCATCGCTGCGCTGGGCCGGCAATTCGATGACCACGAACGGCGTGTCGACCTCGCGAAACTGGACCGTCATCTCGATCGTCCGCGACGCCGAGGGCGCGCACGTGGGGACGGTGAGCTCCAGCACCGTTGACCCGAAGCAGATCCCGGAGGTCGTGCGGGCGAGCGAGGAGGCGGCGCGGACCGCCCCACCCGCCGAGGACGCGATGGACCTGATGTCGGGTGCAGGCGTTCCCGACCCGGACTGGTCCGCGGCCGCGGCGTCGACAGGGATCGACGTGTTCGGCCGACTGGCGGGTGATCTCGCCGACGGGTTCGACGGCGCCGACCGGCTGTACGGCTTTGCGCACCATCAACTCCACACCACCTGGCTGGGCACCTCCAGCGGGGTACGCAGGCGTTTCACCCAGCCGACCGGCTCGGTGGAGATCAACGGCAAGCGCGGTGACGCCAGCGCGTGGGTCGGCGCGGGCACTGCCGACTTCGAGGACGTGTCGGTGCCGAGCCTGCTGGCTGAGCTGACCACCAGGCTGAACTGGTCCAAGCGCACGGTCGACCTGCCCGCGGGTCGCTACGAGACCCTGCTGCCTCCCTCCGCCGTGTCCGACCTGATGATCTACCTGATGTGGACGATGGAGGGCCGCGGCGCGGAGGAAGGGCACACCGCGCTGTCGAAGGCGGGCGGCACCCGGGTCGGTGAGCGGCTCAGCGATTTCCCGCTCACCCTGCGCTCGGACCCCATGGCGCCCGGACTCGAGTACGCACCCTTCGTCGCGACGACGACATCGAGCGACTCCCTCTCCCTCTTCGACAACGGCATGGATGTCGATCGGGTCGACTGGGTCCGTGACGGTGCCGTCAACGCGCTCGCCTACCCCCGCCACGCGGCGCAGGAGTTCGGGGCCACGGTGGCCGTGCCCGGCGACAACCTGCTGCTCACCGGCGGCGGTGCGGCGACCATCGACGAGATGGTCGCCCGGACCGAGCGCGGGCTGCTGCTGACCACGCTCTGGTACATCCGCGAGGTGGACCCGGCCACGCTGCTGCTCACGGGCCTGACCAGGGATGGGGTGTATCTGGTCGAGGACGGGGCGGTCACCGGCGCCGTCAACAACTTCCGTTTCAACGAGAGCCCGCTCGACCTGCTGCGGCGGGTCTCGGAGGTCGGGGCCACCGAGAGCACCCTCCCGCGCGAGTGGAAGGACTGGTTCACCCGAACCGCGATGCCGCCGCTGCGGATCCCCGACTTCCACATGTCGTCCGTGAGCCGGGCACAGTGATGACCCGCTGTCCCTGCCTCAGTGGTGAGACCTACGAGCGATGCTGCGGGCGGTTTCATTCCGGTGCCGCGGAGGCGCCGACCGCCGAGCAGCTGATGAGGTCCCGGTACAGCGCATTCGCGGTCGGCGACGCCGACTATCTGCTGCGGACCTGGCACCCGAGTACGCGCCCGGGGCGGCTGACCCTCGACCCCGATCAGCGCTGGACCCGGCTCGACATCCTCGGCCACACGGGCGGCGGGCTGCTGGAAAACGAGGGCACGGTCGAGTTCGAGGCACACTACGTGCACTCCGGGCAGCGGGACTCGCTCCGCGAGCACAGTCGGTTCGTGCGCGAGGACGGGCGCTGGTCGTACCTGGACGCCCTCGACTGACTTCTCGCCGCGGGATTCGCACCCACGCCATCGGGGGTATCGAGGAGTAACGTCCGGCAGAGGCGGGAATCCCCCGCGATCGCCCCAGGCGGCGACGGTGGACTGGTTCAACGCGGATGGCTATTGGCTCGGGCGGCTGCTCTTCACGGAAGGCCTCGCCGCCATCTACCTGACCGCGTTTCTCGTGGCAGTCAACCAGTTCCGGGCCCTGATCGGCAGCAACGGGATGCTCCCCGTCCCCGACCATCTGGCGACGGCATCGTTCCGGCGGTCACCGAGCCTGTTCCACCTGTACTACTCCGATCGGTTCTTCGCTGCCGTTGCGTGGACCGGGGCCGGGCTGGCGGCACTCAGCGTGCTGGGTGTCACCGCCCGGCTCCCGCTGCCCGCGCACATGCTGGTGTGGTTCGCGATGTGGCTGCTGTACCTGTCGATCGTCAACGTCGGCCAGGTCTGGTACGGGTTCGGCTGGGAGTCGCTGCTGCTCGAGGTCGGTTTCCTGGCCGTCTTCCTTGGCAACGCCGACACCGCGCCACCGTTGGCCATCCTGCTGTTACTGCGGTGGTTGCTGTTCCGGCTCGAATTCGGCGCCGGGATGATCAAGATCCGCGGGGACTCCTGCTGGCGCGACCTGACCTGCCTGTACTACCACCACGAGACGCAGCCGATGCCGGGACCGCTGAGCTGGTATTTCCACCGACTCCCCCGGCCGCTGCACCGGGTCGAGGTCGCGGGCAATCACCTGGCGCAGCTGGTGATGCCCTTCGGACTGTTCGCCCCGCAACCGGTCGCCGCGATCGCGGCGGGCTTGATGATCGTGACGCAGCTGTGGCTGGTGGCCAGCGGCAACTTCGCGTGGCTGAACTGGCTCGCCCTGGTGCTGGCGGTGTCGGTGCTGCCGGACAGCGTGCTCGGCGTGGTCCTGCCGATCGGCACACCCGCCGAGACCGGGACCACCCCGCCTGCCTTCGTGGTCGTGGTGATCGCGGTGACCGCCCTGGTCCTCGTGCTCAGCTACTGGCCGGCGCGCAACCTGGCCTCGCACAGCCAACTGATGAATGCCTCGTTCAATGCCTGGCACCTGGTCAACACCTACGGCGCGTTCGGCCACGTCACCCGGATCCGGTACGAGGTGATCGTGGAGGGCACCGAGGCCGCGCACCTCACCCCCGACGCGGTCTGGCGGGAGTACGAGTTCAAGGGCAAGCCGGGAGACCTCCGGCGGCGGCCCCGCCAGTTCGCTCCGTACCACCTGCGCCTCGACTGGCTGATGTGGTTCGCCGCGATCTCTCCCGGCTACGCCAGGGGGTGGTTCGTCGCGTTCGCCGAGAAACTGCTCCAGAACGACGCCGCGACGCTGGCGCTGATCCGGCACAACCCGTTTGCGGAGTCGCCGCCCACCTTCGTGCGGGCGCGCCTGTTCCGCTACCGGTTCAGCACCCGGCGGGAGCGCCGAGACAGCGGCGTGTGGTGGCACCGGACCCCGGTCTCGGACTACCTGCCGCCCGTCCGGCTGGCGGTCGGGCCTGCGGGCGACGGAGCGAATCGGGGCTGAACGGTCCGCTCGGTACCCTGGACGGCATGTCGAGCGGGGAAGCCACCAGCGTGCGGGTGGACAGCTGGGCGTGGTCCGTGCGCCTGTTCAAGACGCGCTCCGCCGCGGCCGCCGCGTGCCGGGCAGGCCACGTGCGGGTGAACGGGGTGTCGGCCAAACCCGCGCAGCCGGTGCAGATGGACGACGAGGTGCGGGTCCGCGTCGCGGGCACCGAACGGATAGTCGTGGTGGCCAGGCTCATCCGCAAGCGGGTCGGGGCGCCCGAGGCCGCGCTGTGCGTGATCGACAGGACACCTCCTCCGCCGCCGCGTGAGGAACTGATCGCCCTGCCGCGCCGGGATCGTGGATCCGGTCGACCCACCAAACATGAACGGCGCGAGCTCAATAGGCTGCGCGGCTTCAACGACGACTGACTTTCAGGCGCCCGCGGAATCATCTCACCCATTCTCGATATGCGGCGCGAAATCTCGTGCCATGCTTCCCCCCGCCGGTGGCGACCGCCACCGAATCGGCGTGATCTCGGAGGAGCAATCGATGATGGGTCGGGTTCGACAGGGTTCGGTGTGGGGGCACCGTGCGGTGAAGGTTGCCGCGGCAATGGGGCTTACCGCGGCGTGCGCGTCGGCGGGCCTGATCAGCGCGGGCGGGGCATCCGCGACCGTCTTCTGTGCCACCGAGATCGGGCACACCACGTGCTCCTATGACAGCTACGGCCCCCACGAGTACTTCGTCGATGTGCCGGCAGGCATCACCTCGGTGAAGGTGACCGCGAACGGTGCCAACGGTGGCGGATTTCGGGGTGGACGCGGCGGCGTGGTCACCGCCGACCTCCCCGTGACGCCAGGGCAGCGGCTCTACATCATGGTGGGCAACGGCGGCGGGTCGGGATTGAACCCGGGCGGCGGGTTCGCCGCGGTCGCAACGGAATCTGCCGAGGGCAGCTGGACCGCCGGCATGAACTCACGCCTGCTGGTTGCGCCCGGTGGCGGTGGCGGCGGCGCGGGTGTGGGCGGTGACGCGGGCGCCGCGGCGCCCGGCGCCGGAGGCGGACAAGCCGGTACCGATACCGCGGGGGGCACGGCCGGCATCGGCGGCACCGACGGTGCGTTCGGCACCGGTGGCGCGGGCGGTCTGGTCGGCTCGGGCGGTGGCGGCGGCTACTTCGGTGGTGGTGGCGGGTTGAACGGCGGCGGCGGATCCTTCCTGGTCCCGGCCGGTGGCAGCACCGCGCTCGCCCCGGCAGGCGCTTCCGTCACGCGGGTCGTCGTCGAGTTCGACTCGTCCTATGTGGGCGCCAGTGGCAGCTCCGACAGCGGCAGCGGCTCCGGCAGCGCGGGAAGCTCCGACTCCGGCAGCGCGGGCAGCTCCGGCGGCTCGGGAAGCGTGGGTAGCTCCGCGTCCTGACGCGGGGTGTAAACCCAGCGTCCAGTTCGCTGCGTCAATGTGCCCACCTCGCGTCCGGGAACATGGCATGCTTCCAGCGCCGGTGGCGATCGCCCCGGATCGATTAGGACTCTGCGAGGTTTGTTGATGCAAGGGCGTGTGTGGGCGGCGGGCTCGATGGGGATGCGGCGAACCGTGGGACTGGCCGCGACGGTGGGTATGACGGCAGCCGTCGCGGCCGCGGTCACCGGCGGTACCGGCGTTGCCGCCGCCGGCGACAAGATCGTGGGATGCGCGCAGTCGGGGATTCTCGTCAACTGCATGGTCAACGTCGAAGGCGAGCATGTCCTCGACATCCCCGCCGGCGTGACCTCGGTGACGGTGACCGCGATCGGTGAGGCAGGCAAGGGCGGGGTCGGCGCAGGCGGGCTCGGCGGTCGTGTCACCGCGGACCTCCCCGTTACCCCGGGATCGAAGCTGTACATCCTCGTCGGTGAGGGTGGCGGTTCCGGTGGCGGCTTCTCCGGAACCGCCACCGAGTCGATCAAGCAGGACCGGGAGAAGGGCCTGCGCTCCCGCACGCTCGTCGCTCCCGGCGGGGGTGCGGGAAGCCTCGGGGCAGGCGGCAATGCAGGCGTCTCCGCGGCGGGTGCCGCGGGCGGCAAGGCCGGCACCGCGACCGCGGGCGGTGCGGGCGGCACCGGATCTCCGTCCGGCGCGGCAGGCGTGCTCGGTGACGGTGGCGCGGGTGCCGACTCCGGCGGTGCCGGCGGCGCCGGCTACTTCGGTGGTGGCGGCGGCGCCGCGGGCGCCGGTGGCGGCGGCGGGTCCTTCCTGGTCCCCTCCGGTGGCAGCGAAAAGCTCGCCGCCGCAGGCGAGGAGGCGAAGGTGACGCTCCGGTTCAACTCGCTCAACCCGATCATCCCGATCCCCGGACTCCCCGATCTCAGCCAGTTCGGCAGCGCAGATCTGGGTGGCTCATCCTTCGGTAGCTGACCGATCACCTCAGAAGTCCGAGGCCCGCACCGGCGAATCGCCGGTGCGGGCCTCGTCCTTCTTGTGTCGACCGGCGATCAGGGTGTGGTGACGGCCAGGCCGATTGTGCCGGTCTTACCGCGGCGCAGCAGGCTGCCCTTGACCGTGAGCCAGCCGAGGATCCCGTACTTGCGGGTGATGACCTCGCGGGCGTGCTCCGTCCCGGCGTCGTCCAGCACCACCGCGGTCGCCTCGATCGCGTCACCCTTTTGATTGCCGCGCACGTCGCAGGGCGCGACCGTCACCTGCGGGTTCCGACGGATCCGCTTGACCTTCCAGGAGTCGGTGACCGTCCACAGCAGCAGGCGGTCGCCGTCGAGCGCCGCCCACAGCGGGGTCGGGACCGCCGAGCCGTCCTTGCGGAAGGTGGTCAGCAGGACGTACTTGGCGGCACCGATCTCGCTCAGCGTGGGGCTCATGGGCATCAGCCTAGGGGCAACCGGCCCGACTACTCCCCCTCGAGCTCACCTTCGGTCTCCAGGTAGACCTGTCGCAGCCCGTCCAGCGTCTGCTGTTCCGGCTGCTCCCACATGTCGCGCTCGGCGGCCTCGAGCAGCCGCTCCGCGATCCCGTGCAGGGCCCAGGGATTGGACTCGGTCATGAACTTGCGATTCTGCTCGTCCAGCACGTAGGTCTCGGCAAGCTTCTCGTACATCCAGTCCGCGACGACGTTGGTCGTGGCGTCGTACCCGAACAGGTAGTCGACGGTCGCGGCCATCTCGAAGGCGCCCTTGTAGCCGTGCCTGCGCATCGCCTCGAGCCAGCGCGGGTTGACCACCCGCGCGCGGAACACCCGGGCGGTCTCCTCCGACAGCGTGCGGGTGCGGACGGCCTCGGGGCGGGTGCTGTCACCGATGTAGGCCTCCGGCGACTTCCCGGTCAGCGCGCGGACGGTGGCGACCATGCCGCCGTGGTACTGGAAGTAGTCGTCGGAGTCGGCGATGTCGTGCTCTCGGGTGTCGGTGTTCTTGGCTGCCACCGCGATTCGCCGGTAGGCGGTGCGCATGTCGTCGGAGGCGGGCGCGCCGTCGAGGCCACGGCCGTACGCGTAACCGCCCCAGGTCGTGTACACCTCGGCGAGGTCGGCATCGTTGCGCCAGCTCTTCGAGTCGATCAGCTGCAGCAGGCCCGCGCCGTAGGTGCCAGGCTTGGACCCGAAGATGCGGGTGGTGGCCCGGCGGTCGTCACCGTGCTCGGCCAGGTCCGCCTGCGCATGGGCGCGGATGTAGTTGCTCTCGGCGGGCTCGTCCACGGCAGCGACCATCCGGACCGCGTCGTCGAGCAGCGCCAGCACGTGCGGGAAGGCATCCCGGAAAAAGCCGCTGATCCGGACGGTCACATCCACGCGGGGCCTGCCCAGCTCCTCCAGCGAGATGACCTCCAGGCTGGTGACGCGGCGCGACGCCTCGTCCCAGACCGGCCGGACACCCAGCAGGGCAAAGACTTCCGCGATGTCGTCGCCGGAGGTGCGCATCGCGGAGGTGCCCCAGACGGACAGCCCGACGGAGCGCGGGTACTCGCCGTGATCGGCCAGGTAGCGGGCAAGCAGCGACTCGGCCATCGCCTGACCGGTCTCCCATGCCAGCCGCGACGGCACCGCCTTCGGATCCACCGAGTAGAAGTTGCGGCCGGTGGGCAGCACGTTGACCAGACCGCGCAGCGGCGACCCGCTCGGCCCGGCGGCGATGAACCGGCCGTCGAGCGCGCGCAGCACCTGGGCGATCTCGCCTGCGGTCTGCCGCAGCCGAGGCACCACCTCCGCCGCCGCGAACTCCAGTACGGCCACCACCTGTTCGCCGTGGTCGGCGCCGATCCGTGCCGCGGCGGCCGGGGCCCAGTCAGCGGCCTGCAGGTCCGCTACCAGCCGGTGCGCGATCTCCTCGATGGCGTCGACCTTGGTGCGGGCCTCGTCGCCGTCCTCGCTCAGCCCCAGCGCCTCGCGCAGGCCGGGGACGGTGCGTTCGCCGCCCCACATCTGCCGGGCCCGCAGGATCGCGAGCACCAGCTCGACCTCCGCGTCGCCCTCGGGTGCCTTGCCGAGGATGTGCAGCCCGTCGCGGATCTGCACGTCCTTGATCTCGCACAGCCAGCCGTCGACGTGCAGCAGCATGTCGTCGAAGACGTCCTCGTCCGGGCGCTCCGCGAGGCCCAGGTCGTGGTCCATCTTCGCCGCACGCATCAGCGTCCAGATCTGCTGGCGGATCGCGGGCAGCTTCGCCGGGTCGAGCGCCGAGATGTTGGAGTGCTCGTCGAGCAGCTGCTCGAGGCGCGAGATGTCGCCGTAGCTCTCGGCGCGGGCCATCGGTGGGATCAGGTGGTCGACCAGGGTCGCGTGGGCGCGGCGCTTGGCCTGGGTGCCCTCGCCCGGATCGTTCACCAGGAACGGGTAGATCAGCGGCAGCTCGCCGAGCGCGGCGTCGGTGCCGCAGGACGCGGACATGCCGAGCGTCTTGCCGGGCAGCCACTCCAGGTTCCCGTGCTTGCCCAGGTGTACCACCGCGTCCGCGCCGAAGCCGCCCTCGTCCTGACGGGCGGCCAGCCAACGGTAGGCGGCGAGGTAGTGATGGCTCGGCGGCAGATCCGGATCGTGATAGATGGCAACGGGATTCTCGCCGAAGCCGCGGGGCGGCTGCACCATCAGGACCACGTTGCCGACCGGCATCGCGGCGATGACGATCTCGCCGTCGGGGTCGGACGACCGGTCCACGTACAGCTCGCCCGGCGCAGCGCCCCAGTGCTTCTCGACGCCTTCGCGCAGGTCCTGCGGCAGCGTGGCGAACCACCGCCGGTACCGCGCCGCGGAGATGCGGATCGGGTTGCCCTCGAGCTGCTCCTCCGTCAGCCAGTCCGGGTCCTGCCCGCCCGCCGCGATGAGCGCATGGATCAGGGCGTCGCCGTCGCCTGCCGCCAGACCGGGCAGCGCGTCGTCTCCGTCGAGCGGCCCGAGGTCGTATCCGGCAGCGCGCATCTCGGTGAGCAGCGCGATCGCGCTGGCCGGGGTGTCCAGGCCGACGGCGTTGCCGATACGGGCGTGCTTGGTGGGATAGGCGGAGAGCATCAGCGCGATCCGCTTCTCCGCGAGGGGGATGTGCCGCAGCCGGGCGTGCCGCACCGCGATGCCGGCGACCCGGGCCGCCCGCTCGGGGTCGGGCACATACGCGGTGAGGCCGTCGGCGTCGATCTCCTTGAACGAGAAGGGAACCGTGATCAGCCGGCCGTCGAACTCGGGCACCGCGACCTGCGTCGCCACGTCCATCGGCGAGAGGCCGTCGTCATTGGACTCCCAGGCCTCGCGGCTGCTGGTCAGGCACAGGCCCTGCAGGATGGGCACGTCGAGCGCGGCCAGTTCGGTGACATCCCAGGCCTCGTCGTCCTCCCCCGCCGATGCGCCCGCGGGCTTGGTGCCGCCCGCCGCGAGGACGGTCACGACCATCGCGTCGACGGTGCCGAGCGTCGTCAGCAGCTCCGGCTCGGCCGTGCGCAGCGAGGCGCAGAAGAGGGGCAGCGCGTTGGCGCCTGCGGCCTCGATTGCGCGGCACAGCGCCTCGACGTACTCGGTGTTGCCTGCCAGATGCTGGGCGCGGTAGTAGAGCACCGCGATGGTGGGGCCGTCGATCTCCGCGACCGCGCCCCGCTCCAGGTGACCCCAGGTGGGGGTGTGCACCGGCGGCTCGAATCCGTACCCGGTGAGCAGCACGGTGTCGGTGAGGAAATGGTGCAACTGGAGCAGGTTCTGCGGGCCGCCCTCGGCCAGGTACGAATGCGCCTCGGCGGACACGCCGCCCGGCACCGTCGAGTGCTCCATCAGCTCGGCATCCGGGGCGAGCTCGCCGCCGAGCACCACCGTCGGCAGGCCTGCGGCGAGGACGGCGTCGAGCCCGTCCTCCCAGGCGCGGCGGCCACCGAGGATGCGCACGACCACCAGCTCGACCCCCTCGAGCAGACCGGGCAGGTCGTCCACCAGGAGCCGGGACGGGTTCGCCCAGCGGTACTCCGCGCCGCTGGCACGGGCGCTGAGCAGGTCGGTGTCGGACGTCGACAGCAGCAGGATCACGGTGAGGCCTCCTCGGGGTTTTCGCGCCCCATCGGTTCGGAACGGCAGCGGCGGAGGGTCTGGCTCCCCGGTGCCCGCGGGCAGGCGGTCGGGTGACAGTGGCGCGACCGCACCGGATTCCCACCGGTTTCCTCTCGAGCTGCCGCAAGCGCCGCTGATGCTACCGGTGCAGGGACGTAACCTTGGAGACGATGTCCGCTGAACCGAACACCCCCGACCGTTCCCGCCCCGACGCCTGCCCCGGAGCCCTCCAGGTACACCAGGCGGCGGACGGCGCGCTGGCCCGGGTGCGGCTGCCCGGCGGTTTCCTCGAACCCGGTCAGCTGCAGGCGCTGGCCGAGGCGTCCCGCGAACTCGCGGCAGGTGAGCTGGAGCTGACCTCGCGCGGCAATGTGCAGCTGCGCGCGGTCACCGACCCCGACCGGTTCGCCGAGCGGCTGGCCGAGATCGGCCTGCTGCCCTCGGCCACCCACGAACGGGTGCGAAACATCCTCGCCAGTCCCCTGTCCGGGCGGATCGGTGGGCTGGTCGACGTGCGCGACTGGGTGCGCGAACTCGACCGCGGCCTGTGCGCCGACCCGGTGCTGGCGCAGCTGCCGGGTCGGGTGATGTTCTCCCTCGATGACGGCCGCGGCGACGTCTCGGGGCTGTCCGCGGACCTGGGGCTGCACGCCGTCGGCGCCGACGAGGTGACCCTGGTCCTGGCCGGCCGCGACTCCGGCGCCCGGATCCCCGCGGCCGACGGGGTGTCGGTGCTGCTCGAGGCCGCCCGACACCTGCTGGAGATCCGGGGGGAGCAGTGGCGGCTGCACGAGATCGACGGCGGTCCCGAGCGGATCCTCGCCGGTCTCGGCCTGCGGGCCACGGTGGAGCCCGTCGACGTGACAGGTGACGGGGCCGGACCGATCGGCTGGCTCGATCACGGCGACGGTGGCGTCACCCTGGCCGCCGGCCTCGCACTGGGAGCGATCCCCGCGCGCACCGCAGAGTTCCTGGCCGCGGTCGGCAAGCCCCTTGTCGTGACGCCCTGGCGATCGGTGCTGCTGTGCGACCTCGACGAATGGACCGCGGAGCAGGTCGTGCGGGTGCTCGCGCCGATGGGCCTGATCTTCGACGCCGCCTCGCCCTGGCTGCAGGTCAGTGCCTGCACGGGAAGCCCCGGCTGCGCCAAGTCCCTTGCCGATGTCCGCGGCGACCTCGGTGCGGCGGTGGCGGCCGGGGAGCTGCCGGTGGAGGGCAGGCAGCACTGGGTGGGCTGCGACCGCAAATGCGGCAGGCCCCGCGGGGAGGTAGCCGACGTGGTGGCCACCGGCGACGGCTACCGGGTGGACCGACGGCCGCGCTGACCCCATATCGTGTGGCGCATGACCGACTACATCCGCGACGGCGCCGAGATCTACCGTCAGTCCTTCGCCACCATCAGGGCCGAAGCTGACCTGGGCCGGTTCCCGGCGGACGTATCGCAGGTGGTGGTGCGGATGATCCACGCGTCGGGACAGGTCGACCTGGTCGACGACATCGCGTTCACCCCCGGCGTCGTCGAGTCCGCCCGTGCCGCGCTGCGGGCCGGCGCACCGATCCTGTGTGACGCGACCATGGTCGCCGCGGGGGTCACCCGCAAGCGGCTGCCCGCGAACAACGAGGTGCTGTGCGCCCTGGCAGATCCCCGGGTCCCCGTGATCGCCGAGCAGCTGGGCAACACCCGATCCGCCGCCGCGCTCGAGCTGTGGGGCGACAAGCTGGACGGCGCGGTTGTCGCGATCGGCAACGCCCCGACCGCGCTGTTCCACCTGCTCGACATGATCGATCAGGGCGCACCGCGCCCGGCCGCGATCGTGGGTGGACCGGTGGGGTTCATCGGCGCCGCCGAGTCCAAGGACGAGCTGATCGCCCGCGGCGGCTCCGAGTACCTGGTCGTCCGTGGCCGCCGCGGCGGCAGCGCGATCACCGCGGCCGCGCTCAACGCCATCGCCAGCGAGGTGGAGTGATGGTGGATCACGTCACCCCCGGCAAGCTCTGGGGCATCGGGCTCGGCCCGGGCGATCCGGAGCTGGTGACGGTGAAGGCGGCCCGGATCATCGCCGAGGCCGACGTCATCGCGTTCCACAGCGCCAGGCACGGCCGCAGCATCTCGCGCGCCGTCGCGCAGCCCTACATGCGGGACGGCCAGATCGAGGAACACCTGGTCTACCCGGTCACCACCGAGACGGTCGATCACCCCGGCGGCTACCAGGGCGCGATCGACGAGTTCTACGCGGTGGCCGCGGAGCGGTTGGCGAAGCATCTCGAGTCGGGTCGGACGGTGGCGCTGCTGGCGGCCGGCGACCCACTCTTCTACAGCTCGTACATGCACATGCACAAGCGGTTGCAGGACCGGTTCGAGGCGGAGGTGATCCCGGGCGTCACCTCGATCAGCGCGGCCTCCGCCGCGCTCGGCACTCCCCTCGTCGAGCGCGACGAGATCCTCACCGTGCTGCCGGGAACCCTTCCCGTCGAGGAGCTGACCAGGAGGTTGCGGGAGACCGATTCGGCCGCGATCCTCAAGCTCGGCCGCACCTTTCCCGCCGTGCGGCAGGCGCTCACCGATTCCGGCCGGCTCGCCGAGGCGAGCTACGTCGAACGGGCCAGCACCCCCAAACAGCGGGTGATCGCGGCCGCCGACGTGGACGAGTCGCAGGTGCCGTACTTCTCGATCGCACTGGTGCCGAGTCCGTCGAACAACGGGGCCGCGGCGGATCGGGCCGCGGCGACAGGTCCGTCGACGGGTTACGTCACCGTGGTCGGGCTCGGGCCAGGCGACGAGGCATGGACCACCCCCGAGGTGCGCGCGGAGCTGGCTCGCGCGACCGACGTCGTCGGGTACACCACCTATGTCAACCGGGTGCCCGTGATCGACGGCCAGAACCGGCACGCGAGCGACAACAAGGTCGAATCCGAGCGTGCGGCAATGGCGTTGGACCTGGCCAAGCGCGGAGCGCGGGTGGTCGTGGTGTCCTCCGGTGACCCCGGCGTGTTCGCGATGGCCGCCGCGGTGATCGAGATGGCCGCCGACGACCAGTGGTCCGGCGTCCCGGTCCGGGTGCTGCCCGGCATGACCGCGGCCAACGCCGTCGCGAGCCGCGTCGGTGCCCCGCTCGGTCACGACTACGCGGTGATCTCGCTCTCCGATCGGCTCAAGCCGTGGGACATCGTCGCCAAGCGGATCTCCGCGGTGGCCGCGGCGGACATGGCGATAGCCGTGTACAACCCGGCCTCGCGCTCGCGCACCTGGCAGGTGGGCGCGATGCGGGACCTGCTGCTCGAGCATCGCGATCCCGCGACTCCGGTCATCATCGGCCGTGACGTCGCGGGTCCGCAGGAGAGCGTTCGGATCGTCACCCTCGGTGAGCTCGACCCGTCCGAGATCGACATGCGCTGCCTGCTGATCATCGGCTCCTCGCTGACCACCGTGGTCAAGGGCGCCGAGGGCACGATGGTGTTCACGCCTCGCCGCTACCCGGCCTGAGATCCGATAAGTAGCGAATGAGTTCTTCGAACGCACACGTGCAGCCTGCCCACGAGTCGATGCCGCCGACCGAGCGGTTCGGCCGACTGATCGAGCGTCGCGACGACGCCGATTTCCCGTTCTACAACGGTGTCCCCACGGCGCTGTCGATCCGGCAGTGGCTCTTGGTGTGGGCCTCCGTGGTGGTGGGCTTCGCCGCACTGGTACTCATCCCGCAGCCCAACAACGTGGTGGCTCTGATTCCGCGGATCTTGTTCGTCGGCATCCCGCTGGTCGTGCTGGCGACCGTGACGCGAGAGCACTGGCGGGCGCTGTTCCGCAGAGTGCGCGGCCGCGACGTCCTGACGATGATCGGGTTCGCCCTTCTCAATATGGTCGTCACATTCGCGTTGGCGTTCATCGTCTCGTCCCTCTTCGGTGTGTCCTCCAACGAGGCGATCGACGAGGCGGGCAAGGGCAGCACGCTCGACACCGTCGCGTTCTACGTGGGCACCGGGTTCCAGTTGGTCGGTGAGGAGGTCTTCACCATCCTGCCGTTCCTCGCGGTGCTGTACTTCCTGTTCGCCAAGGCAAAGGTCTCCCGCAAGACCGCGATCGTCCTGGCCTGGCTGCTCAGTTCGGCCTGGTTCGCGGCCGCCCACCTGCCGACCTACGACTGGAACTTCGCCCAGGCGTTCATCATCATCGGCGGGGCCCGGGTGGTGCTGACCCTGGCCTACATCCGCACGAAGAATCTGTGGGTTTCGGCCGGCGCGCACATCATCAACGACTGGACGCTGTTCACCCAGGCCGTCGTGGTCAACGCGGCGCTGATGGCCATCTGAGGCGACGCGATTGCGGCGCCGAACCCGGTTGACGCGGTTGGGATCCCAGACAAACGGACGACACGCGGCGCTCTGTTGGACAATTGTCCAACAGAGTGCCTGTCAAGCGCTAGGATCGCTGAATGGGAAGTAGGCTCACTGGGGATGAGCGGCGCGCCACCTTGGTGATGAGCGCGCTGGAACTGGCCAAACGTGGCGGCATGGACGCCGTCACCATCAGGGCGGTCGCCGCGCACACGGGCGTGTCGATCGGCATGGTCCAGTACTGCTTCGAGAACAAGGAAGAGCTCGTGGTCGCGATGGCCGAGCAACTCGTCCTCGAGCTCAGTGGCTCCGCCCGAATCACGTTCGACACACTCGCCGACTGGGAGCTACGTGGCCGAGAAGGCCTGTACGCGCTGATCCGAACCGGGCTCGAGTGGGGCTGGCCGGTGATCGAGGCCAACCCGGAGCGTCGACTGCTGACGTACGAGATCATGACCCAGTCACTCCGCCATCGCGCGGCCGGTTTCCCCCGGGCGGGCGCGATCGCCGTTGCCCAACGGGAGCACATGACGGCCGAGGTCGCGGCCTTCATGGACGAATGTGCGCGGGCAACCGGAACCGCGTGGTCCGAACCTGTTTCCGCGATCGCTCGTTTCGGTCTCGCGACCCTGGACGGACTGGTGCTGCGGTGGCTGGTCGATCGCGACACCGAGGGGACCAAAAAGCATCTGGACGCGTTGGCGCGGGCGGTGGCGGACAAGGCGGTCGAGGTTCCCGCCGAGGACGAGTCAGCCGGCGACCGCGAGTAGCCAGAGCTCCGCCTCGTCGACGCCGTCGAACACTGTGACGCCGAGCGGATTCGGCGGCCGACGCACCATCAGGACCGGGATGCCGAGCTCGCGCGCCGCCGTGAGTTTCGCGACTGTCAGGTCGCCCCCGCTGTTCTTGGAGACCAGCACGTCGATGCGGTGCTCTCGCATCAGCGCGGACTCACGGCCGACGTCGAAGGGACCCCGGTCGAGCAGGAGCGTCATCCGGGCCGGTGTCGGGCCTTCCGGCGGATCGATCGCTCGGACCAGGAAGTCGGCGGCCACCGTGGCGAATCGGTCCACGCCCTGCCTGCCGATGGTGAGGAATACCCGGCGGCCCAGCTCCGGCAGCGCGGCCGCGGCAGCCTCGAGCGAGTCCACCTCCAGCCAGCTGTCCCCCGGGCGGGCCGACCACGGTGGCCGTTGCACCACGGCGAACGGGAGTCCCGCCTCGGTCGTGGCTGCGGCGGCGTTGCTCGAGATGCGGGCCGCGAACGGGTGGGTGGCGTCGAGCACGGCACGGATGCCGTTGTCGCGAAGCCAGTCCCGCAGGCCCGTCGCTCCCCCGAAACCGCCGATCCGCACCTCGCCCTCGGGGAGCCTCGGATCGCGGACCCGCCCGGCGAGCGACGAGACGACCTCGACGTCCGCCGCCTCCGACAGCCGGGCCGCCAGGGATCGGGCCTCGGAGGTCCCGCCGAGGATCAGCACGCGCACCGTCGGCGCCATCAGTGGTCGGTTCGACGCCGCGAGGCCGAGTACAGGTAGCTGTCCGGGAATCCCTCGGCGCTCAGCACCCGGCCGACGATGATCACGGCGGTCTTGGTCACCCCGGCCGCGTGTACCTGGGCGGCGATCGAGTCGAACGTCCCCCGCAGGATGATCTCGTCCGGTCGGCTGGCGAATGCGACGACCGCGACCGGGCAGGCTTCGCCATAGGGGGCGCGCAACTCCTCGGCGACCTGATCGATGCGGTGCGCGGCCAGGTGGATGACCAGCGTGGCCCCGCTCGCCCCGAGGGTCGCCAGGTCCTCGCCCGGCGGCATGGCGGTGGACAGCGTCGAGACCCGGGTGAGGACGATCGACTGGGACACCCCAGGGACGGTCAGTTCGCGCCCCAGCGCCGCCGCGGCGGCGGTGAATGCCGGTACCCCGGGCACGATCTCGTAGCCGACGCCCGCCGCGTCGAGGCGGCGCGCCTGTTCGGCGACCGCGCTG
>Ga0105243_10001226_pt1 | contig 23107 bp, 20 predicted proteins | sample KBSM34metaG_FD_81525 | JGI IMG/M metagenome (GOLD analysis project Ga0105243, IMG submission 81525) | Miscanthus rhizosphere microbial communities from Kellogg Biological Station, Michigan, USA - KBS M3-4 metaG | ecosystem: Host-associated > Plants > Roots > Rhizosphere > Soil | place... | reverse complement strand
GAAGGCGGCCGCGGCTGCGGCGGCGAGCGGCAAGGTCCACCAGGGATTGAGCCCGAGCGTGTTCGACACCACGAACAGCGCGTAGGCACCCACGCCCACGAACACGTGCTGACCGACCGCCACGAGTCCGCCGAAGCCGGCGAGCAGGTTCCACGCCGTGGCGATCGCGAAGACGACGAAGACTTCCACCAGCAGCCGCTGTGTCGCGAAGCCCGCGTACAGCGGCAGCGTGGCAAGGCTGACCAGGATGGCGACGCAAACAACCCAGCGCAGGTGGTGTCCACGCGCTTGGCGAGCGTTCGGCTCGACGGTCGCGGCGGCAGGCGAGTTCGCAGTGGCGGACATGTTGTTCATCGGTCAGTGCCTTGCCGCGCCGAACAGGCCCTGGGGGCGCACGAGCAGCGCGACCAGGAAGACGAGGTGGCTGAAGAAGGGGCCGAGCCCGGTGCTGACCTGAGCACCCAGCACCTGCGCGAGACCGATCACGAGCCCGCCGGCGAAACTGCCCCACAGGCTGCCGAGGCCGCCGAGGACCACGGCCTCGAACGCGAACAGCAGCCGCTCCGGGCCCGCCGTCGGTGAGAACGGCGTGCGAACGCCATAGAGCACAGCGGCCAGCCCGGTGACGGCCATCACGAAGCCGGCCATCAGCGCGAAGAAGCGACGGGCGTCGACGCCGACCAGGCGTGCCGTCTCAGGATCATCGGCCACAGCCCGCGCCTGCCGGCCCAGATGGGTGCGTGACACGAGCACGTGCGTGCCGGCGTACAACGCCACACTGACGAGTCCGATCAGCAGCGGCAGCAGACCGATGGACACCTCGCCGAGACGCAAGCCCTGCAGGGCCAGGTCGCCGGACGGGAGGCTGCGTGTGTTCGCGGTGAACACCTCCATCAGCACGTTTTGGATCACCACCGACAGGCCGAAGGTGACCAGGAGTGGCGACAGCTCGTGTGTGCCGACCACGCGGTTCAGCAGGCCGGCCTGCAAGGCCCAGCCGATCGCGAACATGGCCGGTACCACGAGCCCCATGCAGGCGAGCGCCGGCCAGCCGGTGGTCGACATCGCCGCGCCCGCGAGGTAGGCGCCGAGCACGATGAAGTCGCCGTGGGCGAGGTTGATCATCTTCATCACGCCCAGGCTCAGGCTCAAGCCGAGCGCGAAGAGCGCATACAGGGCGCCGAGCAGCAGCCCGTTGATCAGGAGTTCGACGATGCCGGCCATGGACTCACACTCCGAAATACGCTTGTGCGACGGCGTGACGATCCGCGCTCGCGGAGATGCCCTCGAGCACCACGCGCCCCTTCTGAATGCAGACGTAGCGGTCCGACTCGATCAGCGCACGCCGCACGTTCTGCTCGACCAGCACGATCGCCATGCCGTCGCGCCGGGCGATGGCGAGCAGCCGATAGACCTCGTCCACGACCAGCGGAGACAGCCCGAGCGACACCTCGTCGCAGAGCAGGAAGCTCGGGTTGCACACGAGTGCGCGGCCGATCGCCACCAGCTGCTGCTGCCCGCCGGACAGCGCGGTCGCCGGCCGCGACAGCAGCGGACGCAGTGCCGGGAAGGCCTCGAGCACACGCTCGATGGACCAGACTCCAGGTCGGCCGTTGGTCGCGGCGAGCTGCATGTTTTCGTGGACCGTGAGACTGGCGAACAGGCGTCGCCCTTCGGGCACCAGCGCGATGCCGCGCGACAGCTGCTCCCGCTCGGTGGAGCCGCCCACGGGCTCGCCATCGAGCAGCACGCTGTCGGCACGCACGCGCAGTGCGCCGGCGAGCGAGCGCAGCAGGGTCGTCTTGCCCGCGCCGTTGGAGCCGATCAGCGCGACGGTCTCGCCCGGCGCAATCGACAAGGTCACGCCGAACAGCGCCTGGAAGAGCCCGTAGTGGGCGTCGAGCGACTCAATGCGCAGCACGGGCCACCTCGGCTTCCATGTCGAGCTCGGACCCGAGGTAGCTCTCCCGCACCTCCCGACTCGCGATCACTTCCTGCGGCGCGCCGTCCGCCAGCAGGCGGCCTTCGGTCAGCACGACGAGCCGCCGCGCCACCGACACCAGGGCGTGCACCAGGTGCTCGATCCAGAGCACCGTGACACCGCGGGCGTGCACGTCCTTCACGAGGTCCAGCAGCTCGTGCACTTCGGCGTCGGTCAGGCCGCCGCCAACCTCGTCGAGCAGCAGCACGCGCGGAGCGGTGGCCAGCGCTCGTGCCACCTCGAGCCGCTTGCGCTGCAGCAGCCGCAGGCTGGCGGCCGGCACGTCGCCGACCGCGAGCAGACCGCAGCGCTCGAGCGCGTCGCGGGCCGCCGCGCGGGCCGCTGCGCCCCGCAGCCCGGCGCCATAGGTGGCCGCGACCAGCGCGTTCTCGTAGACCGTCATGCCCCCGAAGGGCTGGGGGATCTGGAAGGTGCGTCCGATGCCGACGCGGCAACGCTCGTCCGCACTCAGCGCGGTGACGTCCCGGCCGTCGAGCCGCACGGTGCCGCTGTCGCAGCGCAGGTGCCCGGCGATGAGGCCGAACGCCGTCGTCTTGCCGGCCCCGTTCGGGCCGATCACGCCGACGAATTCGCCCTCGGCGACCTGCAAGTCCAGGCCGCGGATCACGGCGGTGGAGCCGTAAGCCTTGTGGACGCCATTGACTTCCAGCAGCACTTGTCGCCGCCCTCAGGCGCCCAGGAGTTCGAACTTGCGCTGCACCGGGATCTCCGGCGCCGTGCCGTTGTGGGTGACGACGATGTCCAGCTTGCCCTTGTTGTCGATGATCCACTGGCCGCCGACGCAGCGGATCTTCGAGACGTTCTTGATGCCACTGCCGGCGAAGTCGAGCCGCCCGATCACGGTCTCCTGCTTCATCGTGCGGATGGCGTCGGCCACCTTCTGCGGGTCCTTCGGATTCCCGCTGGCCTTGAGCGCCGCGATGCCGGCCTCGACCAGCGCGTGCATCACGCCGATCGGCTGCGTCCACTCCTTCTTGGTCGCCGCCATGTACGAATCGGCGAGCTGACGGGCGGTCTGGCCGGTGAGGCTGCTCTTGAAGGGATAGGCCGGCGACCACCAGATCTCGGTGGACATGCCGTGCGCGCTCTTGCCCAAGGCCTGAACGCCGCCCGGAAAGAGCAGCGCCTTGGCGATCGTCATGACCTTGGGCCGGTAGCCCATCTGCGCGCTCTGCTTGACGAAGCTGGCCCACTGCGGCGGCGCGAACAGGCCGGTGACGATCTCGGCGCCCTCCTTCTTGAAGGCCTGGATCTGCGCCGAAAAGTCGTCCGCATCGGCGGAGAACTTGCCGATGTCGACGATCTTGTAGCCGCCCTTCGCGAACAGGGCGGGCATGCCCATCTTCAGATCGCCCATCGCGTTGCCGGGCAGCGTGTTCTCGAAGGCGGAGCCGACCACCTTCGCGACCTTGAGGTCCTTCCAGATGTCGAGGTAGACATTGGCGATGTCGTCGATGCCCCAGAAGAAGTGGAAGACGTTCTTGAAGCCCTTGGCCGGATCGCCCTTCATCGGGAACATCCACGCCTGCCACGGCGACATCGTCGTGATGCACGGCACGCCGTTGGTCTCGCATTGCTGCGCGATGCCCGGGCCGATGGTGGCCTGGCCGAGCATCAGGTCGACGCTCTCCTTGTTGATGAGCTCGGCGGCGAGGTTGGACTGGCGGTCGGGGTTGCTCTGGTCGTCCCGCGCGACAAACTCGACCTTGTACTTCTTGCCCCCGACGGTCAGCCCGCCGGCCAGCGCCTTGGCGGCGTTCTCGAGGATGAACGCGTCGGCCTCGGCGAACGGTGCGAACGGTCCCGTCCGGTGCGTGAGGTAGCCGATGCGAATGGTGTCGTCGGCCGCGAAGACGGCCGGTGCGCTGAGCGAGCCGGCGGCCAGGGCGGCGGCACCCTTGAGGAAGTTGCGCCGCGGCGTGACGGTTTCGGGTGCAGCATCGTCGTCGTGCATGAGGATCTCCAGGGTCGGTCAGCGATACCCGAGAGCGTAGGGACCGGCCGACGTGTTGGCTCGGCTGCAAACGCTGCGCGACTTGACCGGATCCGACCGATCGGCTCGCTCCGACGTGACATTTGGCTGATTCCGTCGCCGCGCGAACGGGATTGACCTGACCCAAACCTTGGGGCGTTTGCACTACGCTGGTCGGCGTCCCCCGGCCCGGGACTTGCATTCACGGAAATCGCTTCTGGAGGGGCCCGTCATGTCAGCCATCACGCTTCCCAAGATCGTTTCGTCGCTGGCCGCTGCTCTGCCGCCGCGGGTGGTGCTGAGCACCGCCCAGGCGGGTTCGGACGATCGCCTCGCCTATTGGCTGGACATGATCTGCAAGATCTACGCGCGACTGGAGTGCGAACGGCCCGACCGCGAGGTGTTCGGCGAGATCGCGTTCAACCAGCTCGGGACGCTCGCGCTGACGGAAGTGCGTTCGAATGTCCAGCTGGTGCGGCGCACGCCCAGCATGATCTCCAGCGATCTGCGCGATTCCTGCCTCGTGCACATCCAGCGGGCCGGTCGGTCCGTGGTGCGCCAGGACGGCCGCGAGGCGCAGTTGGTCCCCGGCGACTTCGTGATGTACGACACCACCCGCCCTTACGAACTGCACTTCGAGAACACGGGGCACGAGGTCATCGTCGTGCGCTTGCCTCGGGTCGAGCTGCAGCCTCACGTGGTGAACCTGCACGACCTGACGGCCACCACGGTGCCAGGCACGTGTGCCGCCGGCAACCTCCTGCTGACGATGATCGACACCTTGCAGCGCGACATCGATCGCCTGCACCCCTCTTCGGCGATCGGTGTCTCGGAGGGCATCACGAGCATCATCGCGGCGGGGCTGCGCAGCCTGCCGGGTGCCAACACCCAGCGCCCGTCGCAGCTGAGCGCCTACCACATCGCCCGGGTCAAGGCCTTCGTGATGGAGCGCCTGCGCGACCCGGAACTCTCGATCTCGGTCATCGCAGCGGCGATGCGGATGTCACCGGATCACCTGTCGCGCCTCTTCCGCGGCGAACCCGTGCCGCTCTCGCGCTGGATCTGGCAACAGCGCCTCGAGGCATGCCGGCGCGATCTGTGCGATCCGCGGCTGGCGCATCAGAGCGTGAGCGAGGTCGCCTTCTCCTGGGGCTTCAACGACGCGACCCATTTCAGCCGATCGTTCAAGGAGCAGTTCGGCCTGTCGCCTCGCGACTGGAAGCAGCAGTCCGGCACCCTGCCGATGCGCCCGTAGACCGGCCCCTCAGGCTCTTTGTCGTGGTGCTGGCGCTAGGGCAAGGTCACCGTGCCCGCCAGCCCGATGTCCGCCGATGAGGCTCGGGCAGTTCAAGGTGGCAGTCATCGCGGCGCCTCTCCAATGCGATGGCGCGCCAGCGGAGGAAGATGGCGGCGCACGACCGACAGAGAAATCAACACCAGGACCATTGCCGAGCCCAGCATGACCAGGTAGGCGGACGCCCCTCCCGCGGTGATCACGGCGGCCCCGGCGAATGCGCTGAGGATGGCGCCCAGGCGACCGAACGCCAATGCCGAAGCGGTGCCGGTCGCACGGACCGCGGTCGGGTACACATAGGCGCACAGCGCGTACATCGTCGACTGGACGGCGTTGACGAACAGGCCGTGGACCGCGAAGCCGCCGATCACCAGCATCGCGTGCTCCTTGACGCTGAACTGCGCGAGAAAAAGCGCGCTCGCGGAGGCGCCCACGCAGCAGATCAGGAGCGGCCAGCGCGATCCAAACCGTGTGATCGCGACGGCGCAGCACAGCGCCCCGAACACCCCGCCGAGGTTGTAGGCCGTGAGGCCAGACGACGCCAGGCCGACGTCAAGGCCTTCGGAATTCAGCATGGTCGGAAGCCAGCTGAATGCACTGTAGACCGTGAGCAGGCACATGAAGAACGCGCACCAGATGGCCAGCGTGTCGCGCGCGAAGGCCCTGTCGAACAGCGCCGTGAAGCCCTTGTGCTCCTCGGCGCTTTGCTCGACCTGGTCGCTGAACACCGCAGCGGCCCCGCTCGGGCGGGACATCCTGCCGAGCAGGTGCCGCAGTTCGGACCAGCGTTGAGGACGGCGCACGAGGAATCGCGGCGACTCCGGCAGCGTGAACAGGAGCACCGCGCCGAGAATCAGAGGCAGGGAACCGCCCATGAAGAACAGCGACCTCCATCCATGCGAAGGCAGCACGGCGCTGGCGAAGAGCCCCGCCAGCATGCCACCGAGGGGAACGCACACGATCGTCGCCGTCACGGCCAAGGTGCGGCGCCGCAAGGGCGTGAACTCCGCCGTCATCGTCGTCGAACTCGGCAGTGCGCCACCGATTCCAAGGCCCGCTACGAATCGCAGCGCCGCAATCGTGAGGATGTCAGGTGCAAGGCCGATGGCACAGGTCGCTGCTCCGAACAGGAAAACGCTCGCGATCACCGCCCAGCGACGCCCGAAACGGTCGGCGAACAAGCCCGCGCAGGCGCTGCCGATTCCCATGCCGACCAGGCCGGCGGCGACCGCTGGCGCGAACGCCGCTCTCGTAATGCCCCATTCCTTGATGATCAGGGGAATCGCGAAGCCGATGAGCTGCCCGTCGAACCCATCCATGACGATGGACAGCGCCGCCAACATGACGACGGTGATCTGAAAGCGTGTGTAGGGGCCATCGTCAAGCAGCTGGCCGACATCGATGGATGCGGGGTGAGCAGATGCATTCAAGGTAGTCTCCGGTCGGTGTGGTTGAGGCGCCCACGGAAGGACGCCTGCAGCGGCGAGGCGCGCTTACGGTCTCGCCGAAGTCGAGCGGCAGGCCGACGTGGTTTTCGGCGACGGTCCGCATGCCTGCCTCGGAGTGCATCGGGTAGTCCAGCTCTGCGCTGGCCGACGCCAACCTCATCGAGCAGGTCGGTCGCGACCTGCTCGAGAACTCCGGCGCGGATTCGGCCGAGCACGTAGTCGCCCACCTTGACGACGTCCATCAGTCGCCGACGATCTTTCGCTCGCGGATGATCTGGCCGAAGCGCTTCGCGTCTTCCATCGCCTTGTGGTGGAACTGAGCGGGCGTCATGACGGCCGGCTCGCCGCCGAGGGCCTGGATTCGCTCGCGCGGCCCCGGCAACGCGAGGATGCGGTTGATCTCCCGGTTGAGCCGCGCGATCACGTCGGCAGGCGTTCCTGCGGGCGCGTAGAAGCCGAACACGGTGTCGGCGTCGAATCCCTTCAGGCCCACCTCGTCGAGCGTTGGCACGTCCGGGAACAGCGGTGACCGCTTGGGGCTTCCGACGGCGAGCAGCTTGAGCTTGCCCGCCTTGATGTGCGGGATCGCCACGCCCGGATCGAACAGGAACTCGATCTGCCCGGCCAGCAGGTCCGTCAGCGCCGGCGCGGCGCCACGGTACGGCACATGGGTCGCGAACACGCCCGCCTGGGACTTCATCATCTCGGCGGCCAGATGCGGCGAGCTGCCGTTGCCGGGCGAGCCGAACGAGGTCTTGCCCGGATGCGACCGAAGGTAGGCGAGGAACTCCTTCGCGTCCTTCGCCGGGAACTCCGGCTTGGTGACCAGGAAGACGAGTACGCGCGCTGCGGCGGCGACGGGAACGAGGTCCTTCGCCGGATCGAACGACATCTTCGGGTAGATGAACGGATTCACCGACACCATGCCACCAGAACTCATCAGGAGCGTGTAGCCGTCGGGCGCTGCCTTGGCCACGGCATCGCCGCCCAGGTTGCCACCCGAGCCGCTGCGGTTCTCGATGACGATCGGCTGGCCGAGCGCCTCCTGCAGCGGTTGGCCGACCGCTCGCGCGATCTGGTCCGCCGCGCCGCCGGGTGGGAAGTTGACGATGATCTTCACCGGCTTGGCCGGCCATGTTTGTGCGAGCGCGGTGGCGCCCGGCACGGCCAGCACGGCGGCGGCGAGCCATCGCACCGCGCAACGCATCCAGGATCGCGCCTTCGTCAGCGCGAGGCCGTCACGAGCGGTCGATGCGGGTCGCCAAAGTTGGGGTCGTGTGTTCATCGAGGTCTCCATTCGGTTATCGGCGACAAGCTCGCCCGTTGCGTGTTTCCGCGTTTCGACAAGAGTTCGAGTCGGTCCCGTCGTCAGGCGACCGTCTCTCGCAATTCCTCTGCGCGCCTTGCGCCGAGCAGCACCATGGTTCGCACGAGGTCGTCCCGGAGCGACTGCAGCCAGGCGCTTGCTCCGTCACGCCCCCCGGCTGCGAGCGCGTAGAGGAGTGGCCGTCCGACGAAGACAGCAGCGGCGCCGAGCGCGAGCGCCTTCGCGACATCCGATCCGCGCCGCACACCCCCGTCCATGAAGACGGGAACGCGCCCCGCAACCGCTGACACGACGGCAGGAAGTGCGCCGATCGCGGAAGGCGCCGCATCGAGCTGCCGTCCGCCATGGTTCGAGACGATCACGCCGTCTGCGCCGTGCTCTAGGGCGCGCCGGGCGTCGTCCGCGTGCAGGATGCCCTTGAGCAGCAAGGGGCCCTTCCACAGATCGCGTAGCCACGCGAGGTGCTCCCAGACCAGCGTCCGATCCATCGCCCGGGCCAGCAAGGCGGCCTGCAAGGCCGCGGAGGCGGGCTCTCCTTCGTCGGGCCGGAGGTTCGCAAAGTCGGGCGCGCCATGTCGCGCGAGACGCAGCGCCCAGCGCGGATGCGATGCGACGTCCCACGCGAGCCGCGGGGTCGGCCGGAACGGAAGTCGGAACCCGTTGCGAAGATCCAGTTCGCGGTTGCCGCTGACCGGGACATCGACGGTGAGCACCAGTGCGCGGTATCCGGCAGCTGCCGCCCGCCTCACGATGCGCTCGGCCATCTCGCGGTGCATGACGTAGAGCTGCATCCACTGTTCGCCCTCGGCTGCGACCACTCGCAACTGCTCGAGGCGCAGGTTGGACGCCGTCGACAAGGTGAAGGGGATGCCTGCTCCTGCGGCTGCCGACGCCAGCAGCCCGTCACCTCCGGGCCTGACGAGGCCGTTCAGCCCGGTCGGCGCGACACCGACCGGCATGGCCCAGCGCCGGCCGAAGATCTCCACGCCGGTATCGATGGTGCTCGTGTCGCGCAGGACGCGCGGCTTCAGCGTGATCGCGTCGAGGTCGGTCCGGTTGCGGCGCAGGCAGAGGCCGTCGTCGGCTGCACCGTCGACATAGTCGAACACGAAGCGCGGCAGTCGGCGCCGTGCCTCGCGGCGCCAGTCGTCGGCGTTGAGCAACATGCTTGGACCTGCGCCGAGGCTCGAGACTCAGAAGGGGTAGTGGCGATCGGCCGCCTGCAGCGTCACCCAGCGCAACTCGGTGAACGCCTCGATGCCGGCGCGACCGCCGAAGCGGCCCCAGCCACTCGCCTTGACCCCGCCGAAGGGCATCTGCGCCTCGTCGTGCACGGTGGGCCCGTTGACGTGGCAGATGCCCGACTCGATGCGCTGCGCGACACGCCAGCCGCGCGCCATGTCGCGGGTGAAGACGGCGGAGGACAGTCCGAACTCGTTGTCGTTGGCACAGGCGATCGCAGCCTCCTCGCCATCCACGCGCACGATGGCCTTGACCGGCGCGAAGGTCTCCTCGCGGTAGATGCGCATCGCCGGCGTCACGTGGTCGAGCAGGGTGGCAGGCATCAGCGTGTTCTCGGCCTTGCCCCCGCACACCAGCGTCGCCCCTTTGGCCAGCGCGTCGTCAATCAGATCGTTGACGCGATGGACCGTCTTCAGGTCGACCACCGAGCCGAGCACCACCGGCCCCTTGCGGGGGTCGCCCAGCGGCAGTGCCGTGGCCTTGGCCGCGAGCATGGCGACGAAGGCATCGGCGACCTTCTCGTCGACGACGATGCGCTCGGTGGACATGCAGATCTGCCCGGAGTTGGCGAAGGCGCCGAACGCGGCCCCGTTCACCGCCGCATCGAGGTCGGCATCATCGAGCACCAGCAGCGGCGCCTTGCCGCCAAGCTCGAGCACCGAGGGCTTGAGGTGCGCGGCACAACACTGCGCGATGATCCGACCGACGTGCGTGGACCCGGTGAAGTTGACGCGCCGCACCGCCGGGTGGGCGATCATCGCTTCGACCACCGGGCCGGCATCGGCCGGTGCGTTGGTGACGAAGTTCACCACGCCCTCGGGCAGCCCCGCTTCCTGCAGCGCCTGGATGATGAGGCCGTGGGTCTCGGGGCACAGCTCGCTGCCCTTGAACACCACCGTGTTGCCGCAGGCCAGCGGCACTGCAACGGCACGCACGCCGAGGATCACCGGCGCATTCCACGGCGCGATGCCGAGCACCACGCCGGCGGCCTGCCGCGTGGCCATCGCCAGGCTGCCCGGCACGTTGGAGGGGATCACCTGGCCTTCGATCTGCGTGGTCAGCGCGGCGGCCTCGACGAGCATGTCGGCCGCCAGGTGCACATTGAACCCCGCCCAGATCGCCGAGGACCCGGTCTCCGCGGCCATCGCCTGCGTGAAGTCGGCGGCGCGTTCCTCGAGCGCCTGGGCCGCCTTCAGCAGGAGCGCGCGGCGCTCGCCGGGGCTGGTGCGCGACCAGCTCGGGAACGCCGCAGCGGCCGCTTCCACCGCCGCGATCGCATCCTCGGGCGAGGCGGCGGGCGCCGTTGTCGCGACCTGTCCGTCCAGCGGGTTGGCGCGCGTGAAGGTGGCGCCCGAACGCGCTTGCGTCGGCTCGCCGTTGATCAGCATGGAAATCGAACTCATGAATGTCTCCTTTGGAATGGCCGGCACGCCGGCGGGTCAGTTCACGACGATCTCGACCAGGTTGGGGCCGTCGTCTTCCAACGCGTCACGCAACGCGGGGGCGAGTTCCGCGGCGCGCTCCACGCGTCGCCCGGCGAGCCCGTGGCCCTTGGCGAGCGCGACGAAGTCCAGGCCCGGGAGATCGGTGCCGGCCGGCTTGTCGTCCGGGCCGTAGCCGAACACGGGCGCGAAGTCCTGCAGCGCGGCATAGCGCCGGTTGTTGAGGATCACGAAGCTCATCGGCACGCCCCACTGCACCGCGCTGTACAACGCCTGGATCGAGTACAGGCTCGAGCCGTCGCCGATGAGGCAGATCACCCGCCCGGCTTGTTGCTGTCGCTGGCGAGCCAGGGCGATGCCAACCGCGGCGGGCATCCCATGCCCGAGCCCGCCACTGGCCATCGTGTAGAAGCTCTGCGCCCCCGCCATCGGCAGGCTGCGCTGCATCGTGCCGCGTGAACCCGGCGCTTCTTCCACCACCACGTCGCCCGGCCGGCGCACCGCATCCAGCGTCTGCAGCGCGAAGGCGGCCGACATCGGCTCGCTCGCGTCCGCGCGCGCCACCTCGGGACGGGGTGCAGGCGGCACACGCGGGGCGCGCGGGCCTGGACCCTCGAGCAACGCGTCGACGGCGAGGCCGATGCTCGACACCACGCTGTCGCCGCAGGGCGTCCACGCCGCCACCTGCGGATCGTCGACGATCTGAAAGAGCCGCGCGTTCGCAGGAATGTGCGGGCCGCGGCCTTCCACGTGGTAGCTGAAGGCCGGCGCGCCGAGCACCAGGACCAGGTCGTGCGGCGCGAGCGCCTCGACGATGGCTTCGCGCATCGCCGGCAGGAAGCCCTGGAAGAGCCGATGGCGCTCCGGAAACCCGCAACGGGCGCTCATCGGCGCGACCACAACGGCGGCCTCGTGGCGCTCCGCGAGCTGCACCACGCGATCCACGGCATCATCGCGGTCCACGCCGGCGCCCACGACGATCACCGGCCGGCGGCTCTCGGCCAGGGCCTCGGCCACGCGCGAGATGGCTTGCGGCTCAGGTGCGATGGCGTGGCTCACCTGGCGGACCTGCACCCAATCGCTCGGCCGATCCCAGTCGTCGGCCGGGATGGAGAGGAAGACCGGCCCGCAGGGCGGTTGCATCGCCATGTGGTACGCACGCAGCAGCGCTCGCGGCACGTCTTCGGCGCGTGCCGGCTCGCACGCCCACTTCACGTAGGGGCGCGGAAGTTCAGTCGCCTGCGCGGCCGAGAGGAACGGGTCGAACGGCAGGATGGAACGTGACTGCTGGCCGGCGGTGACGATCAAGGGTGTCTGGTTCTTGTAGGCGGTGAACAGATTGCCCATCGCATGGCCGACGCCCGCAGCCGAGTGCAGGTTGACGAGCGCTGCGCGTCGGGTGGCCTGCGCGTAGCCGTCGGCCATGCCGACGACGACCGACTCCTGCAGGCCCAGGACATAGCGGAAGTCCTTCGGGAAGTCGCGAAACATGGGCAGTTCGGTTGACCCGGGGTTGCCGAACACCGTGTCGAGGCCGAGGTCGCGCATCAGGCGCACGAAGGCCTCGCGGACAGTGGGTCGGGTCGGCGCCTGGGCCGGCGTGGAATGTTCGCTTCGCATGTGGGTGTCAAGCTCCTGCATGCAGTCTGGGCACCTGTGCATCATTCGGCAATAAGATGCACCGACTAAGCTTCATCCACACAACCAATATGCGCGAGGTCGACCTCAACCTGCTTCGCCTGTTCGACACGGTCTACCGGACGCGCAACATCAGCCGCGCCGCCGAGGAGCTCAACATGTCGCAGCCTGCCACCAGCCAAGCGCTGACGCGGCTGCGGCTCGCGCTGGGAGACCACCTGTTCGAACGCACGCCGGGCGGTGTGCGGCCCACGCCGCGCGCCGAGCGCCTCGCGCGCTCGGTTCAGGCCGGCCTCGCTCTGCTGGAAGCCGGACTCGCCGACGACGATGCCTTCGAACCGGGGACTTCGTCCGGGCAACTGCGGCTGCACCTCACCGACATCGGCGAGGCACGCTTCCTGCCCGCGCTCATGTCGGAAGTGCGGCGCGCGGCACCGGGCATCCAGATGCACGCCTCCACCTGGCCGAAGGAGGACATCGTCCAGGCGCTCGACAACGGCCTGATCCACTTCGCGATCGGCTTCCTGCCCGAGCTCGTCGACACGGTCAAGGTCGACCTGCTCACCGACCGCTACGTGCTGGTGATGCGTTCAGATCACCCGCTGGCGGAATCGCTCGGGCGCCGGACGCTCAACCTGGATCAGTTGCGGCGCCTGGACCTCGTCTCGGTGCAGTCACATGCGCAGACGCGGCGCATCCTCCACTCGCTGAACCTGGAGAACCGGATCCGGCTCGAGACATCGACCTTCCTCGCGTTGCCATCCATTGTTCGACAGACGGACCTGGCGGTCTTGATGCCCAGGGCCATCGCCATGGCGTTCGAGCCGGCCAAGCGCTTCCGCATCGTCGAGGCCCGACTGCCGGCCGGCGACTTCACGGTCGCATTGCACTGGAGCCGCCGTCACGAGCACCTGCCGATGCTGCGGTGGGCTCGCGAGCTGTTGATCCGGCTGTTCGGGTCGGCGCCGAGACGCCCCTGAGAAAGAAGGACGATCAGTTCACCGCGGTGCGACCCATCGTCTGCCGGCGCATCTCGACCAGCGCCTGCACGCGCGACGCCAGCGCGGCACGGTTGTCCGTCTGCAGCTTGCGGAAGGCGTTGGCGAGGTGGAAACGCACGGTGGCGTAGCCCACGTCCAGGCGACGCGCGATCTGCTTGTCGGGGCAGCCGCACGCCACCAGCCAGGCCACCTCGGCTTCCCGCTGGCTCAGGCGTGCGGTGCGCTGCAGCAGTTCCTCGGCGCGTTCCGTGACCTCGCCCAAGGGGGCCACATGGCGCTCCCAGTGCAGCCGCCCCAGCGCGGCGGCAACCGCCGGCTCCACCATCCGCAGGAGTTCCACGTCGTTGGCTTCGAAGTTGCCCCGGTCGCGCTTGCGCCAGACGCGCATGTCCCCCACGGCCGCCTGCCGGTCGAAGAAGTAGACGTTGATGCCCCAGTGCATGTGCTCGGGTTGCAGGAAGTCGTTGAAGAACTCGGTCCGGGCCAACGCGGGCTGGGGCAGGACCTGCGTCGCGATCGTCGGGCGGCGGCGCTCCATCATCGGAAAGGTCAGCGGGTCCACGAGACGGTAGTACTCGTCCCAGCGACGCAGGCTGGCCGCCGAGACGTTGACGGCCGTGACACGTTCGAACCGTCCCGCCTCCGCGTTCCACACCATCGACACGTATTGATCGGCGGCGAGCAGGTCGAGGAGCGGCAGCGCCAATGCCTCACGCAGCGCGTCGCCGTCGTTCGCCTCGGCCAGCAGCCGCATCACGTCGCCCAGTGCGCGTGTTTGGGTCGTTGAAAGATGCATACCGGGCCTCTAGCAAGCTTTGTGCAAGAGCAACAGCATGCGGTGCACCTGGATGCACCGCATCCGTACGACCCCGACCCCTAGCGATCCTGTCAGGTGCTCGCGCAGGAGCCCGCTCCTAACCTCCGGACTCAGATATCGGAGAGGGGGCCATGGAGTTCATCGACCGGACGGCCAGCGAGATGCTCGCTGCCTTGGAGAGTGGTTCGACGCGAAGCGTCGAGCTGGCCGAGCGACTCATCGCGCGCGCCGAAGCCGCGGCGGCGCTGAACTGCTACGTGTCGTTCGACGCAGCAGGCCTGCTGAAGCAAGCCGCAAACGCCGACGCACGCCGTGCGGCCGGGCAGTGCCTGCCGCTGCTGGGCGTCCCCATCGCGCTCAAGGACAACATCGAAGCAGCGGGTCTGCCCTGCGGCGCCGGCACGGGCGCGCTGCATGGCAGGCATCCGATTGGCGATGCCGAGCTCGTGCAGCGCCTGCGCGCCGCCGGTGCGCTGATCGTCGGCAAGCTTGGCCTGCACGAACTGGCCTTCGGCATCACGACGAACAACGCGGTCACCGGAGCGGTTCGCAACCCCTGGAACACCGCCCGCATCCCCGGCGGAAGCAGCGGCGGCTGCGGTGCTGCTGTGGCGGCCCGGTTGGTGCCGGCCGCGATCGGAACCGACACCGGTGGATCGGTGCGGGTGCCGGCCGCCCTGTGCGGCGTGGCGGGCCTGCGGCCGACGGTCGGCCGCGTCAGCGCCCAGGGCATTGCTCCGATCTCGACGACGCGCGACACCGCCGGCCCCCTGGCCCGCAGCGTGGCCGACCTCGCCTTGCTGGACGGCGTTCTCAGCGCAGACGCGTCGCCGCTACCTGAGGTGACGTTGCGCGGCCTTCGATTGGGCCTTCCGCAGACGTACTTCTGGGACGACCTGGACCCGGGCGTGCGCGCGACGGCCGAGGCCGCGCTCGCGAACCTGCGCTCCGCCGGTGCGGACCTCGTGCCGATCGATCTGCCGGGCATCGCGCAACTCGATGGCGAGGTCAGCTTCGTCGTCGCGCTTTACGAATTCGTGCGCGACATGACGACCTATCTGCGCGAGCGCTCGCGCGGCATCACGTTCGAGCAACTGATTGCCGGCATCGGAAGCTCGGACGTCAATGCCATCGCCGGCCCTCTGCTCGGCGACGGCCTCGTTCCCGAGGCGGCCTACCGGCACGCACTGGAAGCGCGCACACAACTGCGGGCGCTCTACGCCGACACCTTCGCGCGGACCGGCGTGGCGGCCTTGGTCTTCCCCACGGCACCCAGCACGGCCGCACGGATCGGCGACGACGAGACCTTCGAGCTCAACGGTCGAGCATGCCCCACCTTCGCAACCTTCATCCGCAACACCGACCCCGGCAGCAACGCGGCACTCCCCGGCCTGTCGCTGCCCATCGGCCTGAGCGGCGGCCTGCCCGTCGGGCTGGCGATCGACGGCCCGGCGGAGAGCGACCGCCACCTGCTCGCCATCGGCAGCGCGATCGAGGCCGCCCTGCCGCCGATGCCGCTGGCCACCGTCGATCTCTGACCGCTTCACTCCCGCGACCCCCGCAAACCACCAGGAGAATCCATGGACCGTCGACAGTTTCTGCAATCGGCCGCTGCCGCCTCTGCACTCGGGGCCCTGCCTCCCGTTTTCGCCGCAGGCGCGGTGAAGGTGGCCGTGATGATTCCGCAGAGCGGACCGGGCGGCCTGTTCGGCCCCTCGTGCAAGGCGTGTGCGGAACTGGCCGCCGACACCATCAATGCCCGCGGCGGCCTGCTCGGCCAGAAGATCGAACTGCTGTTCGCCGATGCCGGCCTCGCACCGGCCGAAGCCGCCCAGGCCGCACTGAAGCTCTGGAAGGGCTCGGGGGCCGCCGCCGTCATCGGCATGCACGACAGCGCCGTGCGCGGGGCGCTCGTGAACCTGTTCAAGGGCCAGGTGCCCTACTTCTACACGCCCGTCTACGAGGGCGGCGAATGCGCCAAGGGCACCTACATCAACGGTGAGACGCCGCAGCAGCAACTGCAGCCGGTGATTCCCTGGATCGCCGCGGAGCACAAGCCGAAGAAGTGGTACATGATCGGCAACGACTACATCTGGGGCCGCAACACCAACGCGGCGGCCAAGGGCTACATCGAGAAGACCGGCGCGCAGGTGGTCGGCGACGAGTACCTCCCCTTCACCGTCGACAACTTCGATGCCAGCCTCGCACGCATCCGCGACAGCGGCGCCGACGCGGTGCTGGTCTCGCTCGTCGGCGGTGCGTCGGTCGGTTTCAACAAGGCCTTCGCGAGCTTCGGGCTCGCAGAGAAGGCGCTGCGCCTGGGCACCCTGATCGAGGAAAACACGCTGGCCGGCATCGGCCTGGCGAACGCGAAGAACCTGTACTCGAGCGCCGGCTATTTCGCCAACATCACGACGCCGGCCGCGACCGCTTTCGCCGGCGCCTACGCCAAGCGCTTCGGCCCGCAGGCGCCGGCCCTCAATGGGCTGGCGGAGTCGACCTACGAGGGCTTCCTGATGCTCGAGGCGGTTGCCAAGAAGGCCGGCGCGCTGAGCGTCGTGAAGATGGACGCGGCGTGCGAAGGCGCGGCGTACAGCGGCCCGCGCGGTGCGGTGACGATGAAGTCGCGCCACGTCGAGCAGGACGTGTACGTGGCCGACGTCGGCGACAAGGGCTTCCGCATCGTCAAGGCCTTCTCGCGCGTCAGCTCCGGCCAGACCTGCCAGGCAGCAGCATGACCATGGACGGCGGCACGCTGCTGCATTCGCTGAACCTCGTCTACGAGCTGGCGACGCTCGCGTTGACCACGCTCGGGCTGGCGGTGGTCTTCGGACTCCTGGGCGTCATGAACATGGCGCACGGCGAGTTCGTGATGATCGGGGCGTATTCGGTCGTCGCCGTCCAGCAGTGGGGCCTGCCGACCATCGCGGCGTTTCCGCTCGCCATCGCGGTCTGCGCGGCGCTCGGCTGGGTCGTCGAACGCTGGTTGATCCGGCCGCTGTACCGGCGGCCCTTCGACACGCTGCTCGCGACCTGGGCGCTGGCCATGCTGATGCGCAAGGTCGTCGAAGCGATCTGGGGCAAGGGCTTCCGCAATGTCGACAACGCGCTGACCGTCGCGGTACCCATCGGCGACACCTCGTACCCGGCCTATCGCCTCGGCCTGATCGCGCTGGCGATCGTGCTGCTCGCGGCGCTGTCCTTCTGGTACCGGCGCAGCAGCGCAGGGCTGCGCGTGCGCGCCATGACGGGCAACCCGATCCTGGCGCAGGCGCTCGGCATCGACACCCAGCGGTTGGCCTCGCGCACCTTCGTCGTCGGCGTGGTGTTCGCCGGCGCCGCCGGCGTGATGCTCGCGCCGCTGATCCGCGTCGAGCCAGGCATCGGCGTCGACTACCTGCTGGATGGGTTCTTCGTGCTCGTCGTCGGCGGGCTCGGCACGCTCGGCGGCTTCGCCGGGGGCGTCGGCGTCATCGGCGGATCGCAGGCGCTCGTCAGCAGCATCGCCGGGCAGACGAGCGGCTATGCCGTCGTGCTGATCATCTCGATCCTCTTTCTCTGGCTGAAACCCGATGGCATCTTCTCTCGCCGCTGACACGCCGGGCGCCCTGCCCATGCGCCGCCTGCGCGGGCGCTCGCTCTGGCCCGCAGCGGCGCTTGCGGCGGCTCTGGTCGCACTGCCGCTCGTGGGCAACGACTTCCTTGCCTATCAGGTCGCCCTCTTCCTGATCTACGGCATCGCGACCCAGGGCGTGGCCCTGTGCTGGGGCCGGCTCGGCTTTCTGCCGCTCGGGCACGCGCTGTTCTTCGGCCTCGGGGCCTATCTCGCGGGCGGCACGGCCAAAGCGGGCGTCGCGCAGCCCCTGTGGTGGCTGGCATTTCCGCTCGCCCTGCTGCTGCCAGCGCTGCTCGCGTGGGTCGTCGCGCGGCTCGTCTTCGCGCGCCGCATGCGCAGCGGCCCTTACTTCTCGCTGATCACGCTCGCGATGACGATGCTCGGCTTCCTTGCGGCACAGCAGTGGACGGGGCTCACCGGCGGGTTCAACGGCATGGGCGACATCCCGGAGCCGCCTGGCCTGGAGCGCTTCTCGACGCTGTACTGGCTCGTCGCCGCAGCAGCCGTGGCCAGCACGGCGGCGCTCGGCGTGCTGGTCGGACGCCCTCTCGGTGTGCTGTGGCGCGCCATCGCGCAAAACGAGGAGCGCCTGCAGCTCTTCGGGTACGCGACCGACCGCATCAAGGCGAACGCCTACGCGCTTTCCGCCTTGCTGGCCGCCGGGGCGGGCGCGCTCTTCGCCACACACCAGGGCATCGTCACGCCCCAGGCGATGAGTTTCGTGCTGGCGACGGAGTTCGTCATCTGGGCGGCGGTCGGCGGCAAGGCGAGTCCGCTCGGCGCGCTGCTCGGTGCCGTGATCGTCGGCTACGCCTCCGCGGAGCTGCGCGACCACTTCGCGACGTGGGAGGTGTTCGTCGGGCTGCTGTTCATTGCGGTCGTTCGCTTCCTGCCCGAGGGTCTGTCGGGGCTGGCCGGCATGAAGGTGCTGCGCGCCGCGCGCCCGCGGCTGGCGCCTGTCCCTGCCCCGCCCGCGCGAGCCCCCAGGCAGGTTCCGGCACTGGTCTACGACAACGTGCGTTCGTCGCAGGGCGGCGTGCGCATCCTCGACGGGCTGAGCTTCAGGCTGGAGGGGCCCGGCATCCGCGCGGTGATCGGTCCCAACGGAGCCGGCAAGACCTCCGCGTTCAACGTCCTGACCGGGCATCTGCCCGTCATCGGCGGACGCATCCTGGCCGGAGGGCGTGACGTGACCGGACAGGCCGCCTGGCGCGTCGCGCGCATGGGCGTCGGGCGAAAGCTGCAGGTGCCTTCGGTATTTGCCGAACTGACCGTGCGGGAGAACCTCTGCGTCGCGCTGTGGGCCGGACGGCTGAACGCCCCTGCCGCCCTGCGGAACGCCCCGCATGCCTGGCACACGCCGCTGCTCGACGAGATGCTCGGCTGCTTTCCCGAGCTCGCGGCATCGCTCGACGAACCGGCCGGTCGGCTGTCGCAGGGGCATCGGCAGGCGCTCGAGTTCGTGATGACGGTACTGCCCGAACCGCACCTGCTGCTGCTCGACGAACCGTGCGCAGGCCTGTCGCCCGCGGAGACGCACCAGATGATCCAGGTGATCCAACGCGCGGTTCGGCGCCTGAATGCCGCGGCCTTGCTGATCGAGCACGACCTGGCCGCGGTGGCTGCACTGCAAGGCGAGGTCTACGTTTTCCACCAGGGCCGCATGCTGGCGCAGGGCTCGCTGCAGGCGATGCAGGCCGATGTCGCCGTGCGCGCCGTCTACGCGGGAGCGCGCAAATGAGCGACGCCTCGCTGGCTTTCGAAGACGTTGTTTGCGGGTACGGCGACACGATGGTGGTCCGCGGCGTGACAGGGTGGGTGGAGCCGGGCCGGGTGCTCGGCATCGTCGGCCGCAATGGCGTCGGCAAGTCGACGCTGCTGAAGGCGCTGGCCGGCTTCCTTCCCGTGAGCCGCGGTCGGGTTCGCTGGCGAGGCGAGGATCTGCGCAGCGTTCCGGCCCACGCCCGACTGTCCGCCGGCTTGGCATATGCGCCGCAGGAGAACGTGGTGTTCGGCGAGCTCAGCGTCGCCGAGAACCTCTGGCTTCACTTGCCGGACAGGAACCCGGCGCGCTACGCCGCGCTGCTCGAGGCCTTTCCGCGGCTGACCGAGCGCCTGAAGCAGCGCGCCGGCCTGCTCAGCGGCGGCGAACGCAAGCTGCTCTCCTTCACGCGGACCTTGGGCGTGCAGGCGACGCTGTCGATGCTCGACGAACCCACCGAAGGGGTACAGCCGGAGAACATCGACCGGATGGCGCGCCTGGTCCGCGCGTTGAAGGCCTCGGGCCGGAGCTTCGCCATCGTGGAGCAGAACCTCACGTTCATCGAGCAGGTCGCAGACGATGTGCTCGTCCTCGACCATGGCGAATGTGTTCGGGCCGGTTCGATGGCGGCCCTGGGGCGCGAGGCGCTTGAGCGTCACCTGCTGGTCTAGACACGGGTGTCTTACCGGCTCACCACTGTCAGCCGGCGCCCCGCGAAGCGAGGTCCCAAGTCATGGACTGCCGGTCAGCTGCGGGCCGACAATGCCTGCGACGCCAAAGTATTCAGGGAGCGGCGCTCGGGCGGGAAGCCTCTGCGAAGTACACGCGAATATGGACTTCACAAGTGTTCGGAAGATGGTGTGACTCGAAGCACTGATCGGGTTGCCCCTGCCGGACGCACCTACTCCGGCGACATCTCGAACGCGTTGAGTGTGTACGCGACGAACGCGTAGTAGCCGATCACGCCGACGATCTCGACGAGCGCCGTGGTGCCGAACAGGTTTTCGGCCCGCCGGAATAGCGCCGGGCTGAGCTGCTTCGTCGTGCACAGCTCGCCGGCGATCTCTGCCAGCATGCGCAGTCTGGCCGTGGGCAGCTCAGCGACGGTGCCGCAGCGGATGGCCGCCACCGCCTGCTCAGACAAGCCCGCCTCGCGTGCGATCGGCTCGTGGATCTGCTGTTCGCCCGGACAGCGGTAGGCGGCAGCCACGCACAGGATCAGCAGCTCGGACTCCTGCAGGTCCAGCGATGTCCGGTAGCGGCAGAACGCGCCCAGCGCCTGCGCCGGCTGCGCCAGCCCCGGGCTGTGCAACCACGCGAGGAACGGGCCGCTCGCGTTGGGTCGCGTGCGAAGCACGTCGTCGTAGACGCGCTGCTGCTCGGCGCTCATCTCCGCCGGGATCGGCAAGCGGATGCGCGCTCTCATGCCGCGGTACGCCCGCCGAGCGTGCGCGCCCACGTCCCGCGGAAGGCCTGCGTGCCGGCGGCATCCGGCTGGGTCGACGCCCCCATCAACGGGGCACACATCTCCTCGACCTTGCCCCTGCGAGCACCCATATCGATGGCGAGATCGACCGAAAGGTTCCAGACGCAGTTGCCAGGAAAGAAGCGGAACAAGAGAAGACCCCTTTTGCGAAAGAATGGAAGCCGGTTCCGTAAGAAACCAGCCATGAGATTCAACAAACTCGCCTGCACCTGCTTGTGGCGCTGGACGTCCTGCTGACCGACTGCAGTATCACGCGCGCCGCTGAGGGTTGCACATGCGTGCCTCGGCCACCAAGGGAGGCGACATCGCGCAGCAGGTTGTCTCCTGTCGTCGGTGTTGCGCCGTCGATCTGCGGCGATGCATGAAGGTTAAGGAGCGCCGCGACTTCCAAGAAACCCTTTCGGTGGATTGGTGCTTTCGGCCTGATCGAACGATCGAGGGTTATCCCCAGTACACCGATGCCGACGCCTTCGAGCGTTGGTTCCTGAAGCGCAACGGCGTCACGATGCTCGCGGAGGCGGCCCGCAGGCTTACACACTTTGGTCACGCCAAGGAAGTCGGTGCGCATCGGGCCTTCCAACCGCGTTACGCGCCACGCCCGGCCGCCTCGAAAGCTGCCGCCCGGTGGCTGCCATCGCAGAACGGCTTGTCGTTTGACTGCCCATAGCGGCACAGTCTCACGCCCAGCGTGCGGTCGATGGTGCGTCGGGTACCTGTGCAGAGCTCGGCGGCACCTCGCACATCGAGCGGCCCATTGCGCAGCGGAGTCACCACGAGCGGGCCTGCTCGCCGTTCCAGGTTCGGCGATGGCCGGGTCGCCTCGACGCCATACGGTGAGGGGCTGCAAGCGCGCGGGGCATCAGCCGCCCGGTCCGCTACGTGCAACTCCCCGACGTGCCGCCGCAACCGGGAACTGGTCGGTTCCGGGAATTCTCGGAACGCGGCAGCTCGCTGATCAATTCCTGCGTTTGCTTTGTGCGCATCCAGGCGCGCGCCATCAGGCGGTGCGGCGAGCTGCTCCGGCAAATTCCCGCCGGTGAAGGTGCACGAGATGGCAAACGGGAGGCGGGCGCCCTCCCGCCGTTGACGCGCACTCAGGCTGCCGTCGATGCCGAGGCATGGGTGGCCGCGGGCCCTCCTTCTGCCGCCACGGTGTCGCAACGGCACAAAGCCGTGTCTCTCTGCCGAAGGACTTCCCGCCGTGCGCGAAATATTCTGAGTCCAGCAAGGCACATATCCGGTATCCAGCGTGCCGTGCCGGCGAGTTCCGCTTCGGAATTCGTCACCCCCTCCACACCGCAAAGGAAATCAAATGGACAAGCTGAAAGTTGAATCGAAGCTGGCTCATTCGGAGCAGAAGCCGGCGGGCACGCAGCGCCCGGCCCGGACCCTGGAAAACTTGGCCTGCCTGCAAGAGCTGCTGCGCCACGTATCGGGTGCGGGTCGCCGTCCTCCTCCTGTCTGGGTGACCGAATTCCACTTCTGAGCCGCAGCGGCCTTGGATCTCTCGGCCTGTATGCCCACGAGGGCGTGACCGCCGAGCAGTATTGGTTCAATGCCCGGAAGAGACGCGACCCGCGAGAAGGCGCTGCGCAGAGGGCGCAACTCGCGGGCGCCTGCTGCACAAGGCACGCGACACGCTTCTGGTCGCCGTCGCTCAACGCCTGCGCGGCGCGGGGGCGACAAAGACGTTGACGCCCACTAGGCGTCAGGGCCGCCGCGCTGCGCAACAAGGCCGTCTCTGGACCGGACATCTACTCGTCGTTCAGATCTTCACCGCTGTGCGCCCAGCTCATCACGTACCTGGGTTGCGATGGAAGTCACTCTAGCGGTGAGCCTTCGCGATCCACGACGATCGCGAGCGACCGCACTACGAGCATCGAATCGCGGCATGAATCAAGCCGGGACCGGTGGTTCGGTTGCACTCTGGCAGCTTGTCAGTGTGCTGTCCAGCCATGACGCATTGCGGGCGCCGGAGATCCTGCGCCGCCAACACGTGTCGAGTTCCGTTTACGGGTTGGCTTGGGGGTAAGAAACCACAATCGCCCGCAAACCCGCAT
>Ga0105243_10001220_pt1 | contig 23146 bp, 24 predicted proteins | sample KBSM34metaG_FD_81525 | JGI IMG/M metagenome (GOLD analysis project Ga0105243, IMG submission 81525) | Miscanthus rhizosphere microbial communities from Kellogg Biological Station, Michigan, USA - KBS M3-4 metaG | ecosystem: Host-associated > Plants > Roots > Rhizosphere > Soil | place... | reverse complement strand
GGCGCCGTCGCCGGCGCTGAGCTTGTTTACGGGGGCATGAGAGCTGTTGGTATTGCGCAACTTGCGGGTCCGGGCTGCGCACTCGAGCGGGATGTCGCCCGAGTTGACGAGGTGGATCGACGGCGCGCAGTGGTCCCGCTTCTGGGTTCTGTGGCTGCCGGCTCGCACTCGCCTCGTGCTGTGACGCGCATCGCTCGGACGTCTCACGGAGACCGTATTGCCGTCTGTTTGGTTCGTCAAGACCTAACGATCGCTAAGTTTCGAACGAAGAGGTGTTCGTGCTGGTGGCGAGAGGGTGCCGGTTCGGTCGCGGGATACCGTGGTGGTCATGGAGCGGGTGGGACGAATCGGTGGGGAAGGCCTGGGCGCGAGGATGCGCGCAGCGCGTATCGAGCGCGAGGTCGGGCTCCGGCAGCTGGCTCAGGTGGTCGGCATGAGCCCGTCATCGTTGAGTGAGTTCGAGAACGGGAAGAGCCTGCCGGGTCATGAGCGCTTGCAGGCGCTCTCGGCCGCGCTCGAGGTACCGCTGGATCTGCGTCCGCCCGAGCCCGCGGGGCCACGGTTCGACGACTGGCGAGACTTCGAGCCGCTTGACCTCCCTCCGGTCTTTCGGACGGCGCTGGAGGTCTTTGTGGAGGTCGGCTACCACGCTGCCACCGTCAGGATGATCGCCGACCGGTGCGGCTTGTCGATGGCAGGCGTCTATTACCACGTGGAGAGCAAGGATGTGATGCTCACTGAATTGCTGCAAGGCGCGATGGCCGAGCTCATAAGTCGATGTGTGGCCGCAGACGCCGAAGCGGATTCACCCGATCAACGGTTGGCGAACCTCGTCGAGTGCGTGATCCTTTTCCATACACACCGTCAGGCCTCGGCGGTGCTCGCGTCCACTGAGTTACGGTCGCTCGACGAGCCCGGCCGATCGCTACATCTCCAGGCGCGAACGCAGGTCCGGGGCATTGTGCAGGCAGCCGTGGAGGCCTGCCGTGCTGCGGGGCGGGTCGGAACCGTGCCGGCGACGTCGACGGCCACAGCGATCGTCACGATGTGTGTTGCCGTGGCCGATTGGTACCGGCCGGGGATCGGTCAGTCGCCGCACGAGATCGCACGGGAGTACACGGACCTCGCGCTGGCAATGGTTGGTGCCGGCTCGACCGATATCTCGGGTTCGCGGGACTGACGACTCAACGCGCGGCGATCTGCTGGATCGACGCTGAAGTGCTCTACGCAGTGCCTTTGCCGACGGCTGCAGCTTTTGTGCCTCAAGCCTTGACTTGCGTTATCGGCCCGTGCAACTCTGAAACAGAGAGATGTTCTGCTTTGCAGAACGATGCGGTGCCTGGGTGATCAGTCCCGCGGAGAAGCTGTCGCCAGTAGAACTGGCCGGATCCGAGGAGCGCGCAGTTGACCGCGATTGTCAAGGGGCACCCGTCGACGAATGACGACTCGTATCAGCTCAACACGACCACGCTGATCCGTCATTCGGCCCGCAACTACCCTGAGCGCGAGATCGTCTATCGCACCGGCGACGGGGGATGGGGCCGCTACACCTATGCCGACGCGTACGCGCGCATCAAGCGGATTGCCAACGCTCTGACCGACCTGGGCGTGAAACCCGGTGACGTGGTGGGGATCCTGGACTGGAACAGTAAGCGGCACTTCGAACTCTACTGGGCCATCCCGGGCACCGGAGCGGTGATGCTGCAGATGAACCTGCGCCTGGCGCCCGAGGACGTGGGGTATGTCGCCACCCACGGTGGCGCGTCTGTCGTCCTGGTGGACGAGAGCCTGCTGAGCGTCGCAGAATCGGTGGCGCCATTTGCGCCGGAGGTCACCTGGGTGGTGATGTCCGACAAGCCCCTCTCGGAGATCGCCACCACGTTGCCGAACGTCCGTCATCTCGAGGACCTGGTGGCGAAGGCGTCCCCGGAGATCGACTGGCCGATGATCGACGAGAGTTCCGCGTACAGCGCCTGCTACACGACCGGCACCACCGGCCGGCCGAAGGGCGTGTACTACTCGCATCGAGCGATCTACCTGCACACCCTGACGCAGGCCTCGTCCTACGGGATGAGCGCCGCCGACGCGGTCATGCTGATCACGCCGATGTTCCACAGTCAGTCCTGGGGTCTTCCGCAGTCTGCCGTCTACGTCGCGGCCAAGATCGTTCTGCCCGGCCGCTATTCGGCAGAGGACACGGACTTGTTGGCGGACGTGATGATCGCCGAGAACGTGACGGTCGCGAACGGCGCCCCGGCGATCTTCCAGCCGATGCTCGACTACATCGAGACGCTCGACGTCAAACCGGACTTCAGTCGCACCCGACTGCTGTCCGGCGCCACCGAGCCCGCACTCTCGCTCATGCGTGGGTTCCACGACCTGACCGGCGCCGATTTCATCCATGCGTACGGGGCTACCGAGACTGCGCCGATGGCTTTCGTCAACTACGGCCGCAAGGTCACCTTGCAGGGCAAGGTGACGGAAGACGAGTGGTGGAGCATCAAGCGCTATCAGGGTCTTCCCGCGGGCGGTGTCGATGTGCGGATCGTAGATTCGGAGGGCAACGACTTGCCGCACGACGGCAACAGCAAGGGTGAGGTCCTGCTGCGGGGGCCGTGGATCACCGCGCGGTACCACAAGCTCGATGACGACGCCGACAGGTTCCTCGACGGTTACTGGCGAAGCGGCGATATCGGGACCATCGATCAGAACGGCTACCTCAAGCTCGCGGACCGGCTGAAGGATGTCATCAAGAGTGGCGGCGAATGGATTTCGTCGATCGATATGGAAAACGCGATCATTGCCCATCCTCGGGTGGCCGAGGCGGCGGTGATCGGTGTCGAGCATCCGAAATGGCAGGAACGGCCCGTCGTGATCATGGTGACCACGGACGGAGCGGAAGTCGAGCTCGCGGAGGTCCACGCGCTGCTCGAAGGCGCCTTTGCCAAGTGGCAGCTTCCTGACACGGTCGTGTATGTCGACAAGCTTCCTCGCACGAGCGTCGGAAAGCTCGACAAGAAGGTCATGCGCGTGGAGCACGGTGATATCTATCGAGCCACTCGGCGATGATCGACAGACAGGGCGCTGTGTGAGCGACTGACGTGCAGCGCACGCGAAAATTGTTTCCTCGCTGAAGAATTCAGACCACCGCGGAAGGTTGTCGGCCGAGAGTGCGTAGGCCGACGACCTTCCGCTCTTGTATGGAGCTGCCTGTCGTCGCCACGGGCTGAATCTACGAGTCTGATTCTGGTAGAGGGAAATTCGAACCTCATAGCTCGGCTCCTGCCCTCGATCGGTGTCCAGATTCCTCTTCTCAGAAGAACCGGTTTCTGATACCGTCCACGGAGTGACGGCGCTCACCTTCGCAATCGAGGAGAGTCAATTGACCAAGCGGATCGCATACTTGGGCCTGAAGGGCGGCGCGCAGCGGGAGGGGACTCGGATTCCCGAGCACCTGATCACGCCCGGCTTCGCCATCGACGTGGTGGATACCGTGATTCGGGTTACCCCCGTCGATGCAACCGACCTGCTTCTCGCCGATCTGACGTACGCGGAAGCGGCCATCCGAGCCGACCGCGACGGGTATGCCGGGGTCCTGATCGGCGGGGTGCCGGACTACGGTCTCGCGGCCGCGCGTGCGGCTGTGGACATTCCGGTGATCGGTAGCGGTCAGGCCAGCCTGCTGGCGGCGGCAGCGCTTGGCGGCCGGTTCAGCATCGTCACGATCTGGCCGGAGACGATGAGCTTCGTCTACGAGCGACTCCTCCGTGAGAACCCGGTGGGGCAGCAGTGCATTTCGGTGCGCTACGTCTCGACTCCGGACGAGCAGGGCACGCTGGCCGACGAGGACAACTTCCTCACCCAGATGAGGTCCGGGCGCGAGCATATGATCGAGCGCATCCTCGCCGAGATCGAGCATGCGGTGCAGGACGGCGCCGAGTCGGTCATTCTCGGCTGCAACTGCATGAGCCCGGTCGCCGATGTGCTCATGTCGCGCGCGAGCGTCCCGATCGTGGACCCGACCACCGCCGGATATCGGCAGCTCGAATCGATGGTCGCGCTTGGCTTGCAGCCGGCACGCGATCATCGCGTGCCCAAGTCGGATCGCCATCACGTCCTGGCGGAGATGATGAAGGCGGCAGAACTCGCGTTTGGCGATGACCAGGAAGATTGCCCTGTCTGTGTGCTGAATGACGACGGAACCGCTTCCTGCGAACTGCCGGCGCGCGAGCCCGCCGAGACACAGGTGTGACCGACACATGCACGCTGAGTGCACACTCGAAACAGTAGCGACCTGCTGACATAAACGGTCTCCCGCAACCCGGGATCGCCGCAGGAGCGGAGCGTGCCGGCCGGAGAACAGCCGGCCGGCACGCGTGCATCGGCGAGTGATCGGCGTTGGGGGATTACATGAGCGAGTCGACGGTTCCCGTGGCGAGCGAGGGTCGACCGGCGAGCAGCGGACCGAGATCGGTGATGGCTCCCTCGCCGGCTCGGAACTCGCGGTACGCGGCGTCGTGTGCGGCCGACTCCCAGGTCTCGACGAAACGCCAGATGTTGGGTTCCTTGACGTCGATGATCGACTTCACATCGACGCAGCCGGGAAATCCCCGAGTCTCCTTCAGCACTCGCGTCATCACCTCCCGCGCGGTGTCAAGGGACTCCGGCTTGAAGGTCAATTCCAGAACTGCGATCACTTCCATGTCAACTCCTCGGTGTTGAGGCCAATGATGTTGTCTGCGATCCGCAGACAGTTCGGTCCGACGGCCCTCGGGCCTTCGAACCCCGTTCGTGTCAACGGAACTCGGAGGCGATGGCCCGCCCGATGATCTCCTTCATGATCTCGGTGGTGCCGCCGTAGATCGTCTGGATGCGGGTGTCGACGTAAGCGCGGCCGATCGGGTACTCCATCATGAACCCGTAGCCGCCGTGCAGCTGCACTCCGCGGTCCACCACCCGCTTCTGCAGCTCGGTGGCCCACCACTTCGCCTTGGACGCGTCGACGGCGGTCAGGTCACCTGCGTTCAGGGCGATCACGCAGCGGTCGATGTGCGACTCGGTGACCTCGATCTCGGTGAGCATCTCGGCGAGCACGAACCTCGAGTTCTGCAGGTCGCCGATCGGCCTGCCGAACGCCTTGCGCTCGAACGCGTAGCTCTTGGTCCATTCGTAGGCAGCCCTGGCGGCGGTGATGGCGCCGACGGCGATCCCGATCCGCTCCAGCGGCAGGTTCTCCATCAGGTGGATGAAGCCGCGGCCCTCTGTGCCGAGCACGTTCTCCGCGGGCACCCTGACGTTCTCGAAGACGAGCTCGGCGGTGTCCTGTGCGGCGAGGCCCACCTTGTGTAGCTTGCGTCCGCGGCTGAAGCCGGGGGTGTCGCGTTCGACGACGATCAGCGAGAAGCCCTTACTGCCCGCGTTCGGGTCGGTGCGGCACACGACGATCACCAGGTCGGAGTGAATGCCGTTGGTGATGAAGGTCTTCTGGCCGTTGATCACCCACTCGTCGCCGTCCCGGACCGCAGTGGTCTTGACGCCCTGCAGGTCGGAACCGGCGCCCGGCTCGGTCATCGCGATGGCGCCGATCAGCTCACCTGCGGCCATCCGCGGCAGCCAGCGCTCCTTCTGGGCCGGGGTACCCAGGTGCAGGATGTAGGGGATCGTGATGTCGTCCTGCAGGGAGAGGGTGGACCCGAACGATGTGGTGCCGGTGCGGGCGATCTCCTCGGAAACGACGTGCCGGAACCGGTAGTCGGTGACACCCGACCCGCCGAACTCCTCGGGGACGCCCAGGCCGATGATGCCGGACCTGCCGGCGGCGACATACGACGCGCGGTCGATCAACCGGTCTTCCTCCCACTGCAGGTAGCGGGGTTCGACCTCGCGGGCAAGGAACTCGCGGACGGTGCCGCGGTAGTCCTCGTGGTCGGATTCGAAGTGCTTGCGCTGCATTGTCTTGTTCCTTGCTGGATCAGGCGTTGACGGTGTGGGCCCCCGGTCGCTGCCGAGCGTTACGGGTGGTCAGGAAGCGGTGGGATGGCCGACGACGCGCAGGGCGATGGCGGTGTAGCGGTCGGCGACAGCGTCGGGGGTCAACGGACCGTCGATCTGGAACCAGCGGGCGATCGACTGACCCATACCGAGGAGCGCTCGCACGGTCTCCGGGATGTCGTCGACGACGAAGACCTTCCGGTCGACGCCGTCCGTCACCAGGTCGAGGGCCATGAGCTCGAGCCTCTTGCGGGTCGCCGCGTAGTTGCGGCGGTTCTCCGGCGAGACGTGCCGCAGCTCGGAGTCGAGCGCGGACTGTCGGGCGCGGTGCGTCATGTTCAGCACCACCGCGTCGAAGAAGTAGGCGAAGCGCAGGACCGGATCGTCACCGCCGTCATCGACCGCGGCGGCGCAGCGGTCGATCAGGTCGCGGACCGCGGTGTCGAGCAACGCCACGAGAACCGCTTCCTTGTTCTCGTGGTGGTAATACAGGGCGGGCACCGTGACCCCGACCCGCCGGGCCAGGTCACGGACCGTGGTGCCGTGGAAGCCGTTCTCGTGGAAGGCATCCAGGGCGTGGTCGAGGATGGGGCCGAGCTGCATCGGCTCGAATTCCCGCCAGTGGGTGATGGTTTCGGGCGGTGCGGACATCGGCCCCTCCTCGATCACGTGTGGGTCAGCGCGGTGCCATGCGGATGGCGCCGTCGAGACGGATGGTCTCGCCGTTGAGCATCGGGTTCGAGACGATGTGTGCGGCGAGGGCGCCGTACTCCGACGGATCGCCGAGGCGGGACGGGTGCGGCACCTGCTGGCCGAGCGATGCCTGTGCGGCTTCCGGCAGCGAGCCGAGCAGCGGGGTCTTGAACAGGCCGGGTGCGATGGTGACGACGCGGATCAGCAGCGACGCGAGGTCACGGGCGATCGGCAGGGTCATGCCGACGACGCCGCCCTTCGAGGCCGAGTACGCGGCCTGGCCGATCTGGCCGTCGAACGCGGCGACGGAGGCGGTGTTGATGATGACGCCGCGCTCGCCGTCGATGGGCTCGGTCTTCGAGATGCGCTCGGCGGCAAGGCGAAGCACGTTGAAGGTGCCGACGAGGTTGACGTTGATGATCTTGGTGAAGCCGTCGAGCGGGAAGGCGCCCTGCTTGCCGACGGTCTTGACGGCGTTGCCGATGCCGGCGCAGTTCACCAGGACTCGCAGGGTGCCGAGGGACTCGGCCAGGTCGAGGGCGGCGGTCACGGCGGCCTCGTCGGTGACGTCCGCCGCGGCGAAGCGCACCCGGTCACCGAGTTCCTTGGCGACGACCTCGCCGTTCGAGCTGGGGAGGTCGACGATGACGACCTGGGCGCCGTCGGCGAGCAGGGCCTTGGCGGTGGCCAGGCCGAGTCCGGAGGCGCCGCCGGTGACGAGGGCGACGCTGTCATTGACGATCATGTGGTGTTCCTTTCGGGAAGTGTTGTGTCTCAGAGTCGTTCGATGATGGTGGCGTTGGCCATGCCGGCGCCCTCGCACATGGTCTGCAGGCCGTAGCGACCGCCGGTGGCCTCGAGGTGGTTGAGCAGGGTGGTCATCAGTCGGGTGCCCGAGGACCCGAGTGCATGACCGAGGGCGATGGCGCCACCGAGGGGGTTGAGCTTGGCGGGGTCGGCGCCGAACTCGTGGGCCCAGGCCAACGGCACCGGCGCGAAGGCCTCGTTGACCTCGTAGGCGTCGATGTCGTCGATGCTCAGGCCCGCCTTGGCCAGGACCTTGTGGGTGGCCGGGATGGGTGCGGTGAGCATGAGCATCGGGTCGTCGCCGACCACGGAGAACGAGTGGAACCGGGCGCGCGGGGTGAGCCCCAGCTTGGCGGCCATCTCCTCACTCATGATCAGCACGGCGGAGGCGCCATCGGTGAAGGGGGAGGAGTTGCCAGGGGTGATCTGCCACGGGGCGTCGGGGAATCGTGCCGCGAACTCGTCGGTGCGGAACGACGGACGCAGTCCGGCCAGGCCCTCCGCGGTGGTGGTGGTGCGGACCGTCTCGTCGACGGTGTGTGTGACCGTCTCACCGGCGGCGTTGGTGACGGTGATCGGCACGATCTCCCTGTCGAACGCGCCCGCGGCGATCGCGGCGGCCGCGCGCTGGTGCGACTGCGCGGAGAAGGCGTCGAGGGTCTCGCGGTCGAGCTTCCACTTCGCGGAGATCAGTTCGGCGGAGATGCCCTGGTGGATCAGGCCTTCCGGGTAGCGGGTGGCGATGCCGGCGCCGCCGGTGTCCTGGCCCATGGCGGACGTGCCCATGGGGATACGGCTCATCGACTCGACGCCGCAGGCGATCACGATGTCGTAGGCGCCCGCGATGACGCCCTGGGCGCCGAAGTGCGCGGCCTGCTGGCTCGACCCGCACTGGCGGTCGATGGTCGTGGCGGGCACGGACTCCGGGAAGCCTGCGGCGAGCAGCGCAGTGCGGCTGATGTTGAGGGCCTGTTCGCCGACCTGCTGGACGCAGCCGCCGATGACGTCGTCGACCTGGGCTGGGTCGAGGCCGTTGCGGTCGACGATCGTCCGCAGCACGTGGGAGAGCAGTTCGACGGGATGGGTCCCGGACAGGGCGCCGCCGGGCTTGCCTCGTCCGGATGCGAGGCGGATGGCGTCGACGATGACAGCGTTGGTCATGAGGGGAACCTTTCGGGGGAGGGAGGAAGGTGGTGCGACCCGGCGCTCCGGAGGCAGGGGCTCAGCGGAGCGCCGGGCCGAGATCGGGGGGTCAGCGGCCCTGCCAGACCGGCTGTCGCTTCTCGGTGAAGGCCTTCGTGCCTTCCTGCGCGTCGGCGCTGGCGAAGACGACCTTCAGGGCCTCGGCGTTCAGGTCCCACACGTCCTGTCCCCAGTCCGAATCGGACGCCGTCCAGTGGATCATCGCCTTGGATTCGCGCACGGAGAGCGGCGCGTTGGCGGCGATCTTCTCGGCGAGTTCGAGGGCGACCTCGAGTGCGGTCCCCGCCGGGGCGACGCGGTTGACCAGGCCGAGCTCCTTGCCCTGTGCGGCGCTGATCGGTTCACCGGTCAACGCGAGCTCGAGGGCGATCTTCTTCGGGATCTGCTGCTGCAGGCGGACGACGCCGCCCGCCGCGGCAAAAAGGCCGCGCTTGACCTCGGGCAGGCCGAGCTGGGCGTTCTCGTCCACGACCGCGAGGTCACTTGCGAGGACGAGTTCGGTGCCGCCGCCGAGGGCGAATCCGTTGACCGCAGCGATGGTCGGCTTGCTCACCCAGTGCTGGGTGTAGCCGGCGAAGCCCCATTCCGGATGGCCGTCGGCGTCGAGGGACTGGCCGGAGCCGAGTGCCTTCAGGTCGGCACCCGCGCAGAATGCCCGTCCGGAACCTGTGATCACGACGACCCGTACCTCGTCGTCTGCTTGGGCCTGCTGGAGCAGGCTGCCGATCGCCGTCGCCAGGGCCGCGTTGATCGCGTTCATCGCCCGGGGTCGGTTCAGCGTGATGAGCGCGACGTTGCCGCGGCGCTCGTACAGCGCGACGGGCTCGGGCGCGGTGGTCGACTCCTCGGCCATGGGCTGCTCCTCGGGGATCTTCTGCGAAACTGATTTACTGAACGCTCGCTAAGACAACTATCACGCGGACGGGGAGGTGGTCAACGGGCCCGGTTAGCTAGCGACCGTTAAATGGGTCTGGTACTGATGAAACGGCTGCGGCAAGTGGCGTGCACCTTCCGACCCCAGACTTCCCGAGAAGGACAGTTCATGAGCACCGAAACCGACGACGTCCTCGTCGACCTGACCGACGGCGTCCTGCGCATCACCATGAACCGGCCCGCCCGGATGAACGCCGTCACCGTCGAGACCCTCGATGCGGCGGCCGCCGCCCTGGACGAGCACGCCGGTGATCGCAAGGTTCGTGCCGTCGTGCTCACCGGTGCAGGCCGGGCGTTCTGCACCGGTGCCGACCTGTCCACCGTCGGCGACCTGTCCGCGCCGCCCGACCCGTCCACCATCGATGCCGCCAACCGGCTCGTCGCCGCTCTGCGCGCGTTCCCTCGCCCGGTCGTGGCGGCCGTCAACGGCCCGGCCGCAGGGGTGGGGGTCTCGCTCGCACTCGGCGCCGACCTGACCGTCGCCGCTGAGTCCAGCTACCTGCTGCTGGCGTTCACCAAGATCGGCCTGATGCCCGACGGCGGTGCGACCGCGCTGGTCGCCGCGTCCGTCGGCCGGGCCCGCGCCATGCGGATGGCGTTGCTCGCCGAGCGACTACCCGCCGTGGACGCGCTCGACGCGGGTCTGATCGCGCGGGTGTTCCCGGACGCGACGTTCGCAGACGACGTCGAGGCGCTCGTCCGGGGGCTCGTCGACGGGCCGTCGGACGCGTTCGCGGCCACCAAGACCGCGATCAACGACGCGACCCTCGGGCAGCTCGACCCGGCGTTCGCCCGGGAACGGACCGGCCAGCTCGAGCTGCTCGCGGCCGCCGACTTCGCCGAGGGCGTCGACGCGTTCCTGGGCAAACGGTCGGCGGTCTTCGGTCGCTGACGCAGCCAGGAGTCCCTCCGGTCCGCAGAGGGCCGGCTGGACACGCGGGGCGGAGCCCTCTAATGCGCCCCAACGGTTTTCAACGCGATCGCGGCGTACTTCTTCGCGACCTCTTCGGGAGACAGCGTGCCCTCCGCGTGGTACCAGCGGGGGATGGACTGGCACATGCCGAGCAGTGCGCGCGTGGTCTCCGCGGGATCGTCGACATCGAAATCCCCATGGGCCGTGCCGTCCTGCACGATCCGGAGCACGACCTCCTCGATGCCCTTACGGACCGCGCGGTACCGCTGCCGGTTCTCTGTGCTCAGGTACCGCACTTCGCCCTCGAGCGCCGCGAGGCGAGCGCGGGTTGTCATGCGCAGCACGATCGCCTCGATCACATTGGCCAGCCGCCGCACCGGGTCGTCGCCACCGTCGGTGTCCGCGGCGTGCGCGCGGGCCAGAACGTCGCTGGTGGACAGCTCGAGCAGGGCGATCAGCAGCCCTTCCTTGCTGTTGTGGTGGTAATACAGCGCCGGCACCGTCACACCCACCCGGCGCGCCACCTCGCGCACCGTGGTGCCGTGATAGCCGAGCTCGTGGAATGCGTCGAGCGAGGCCGACAGGATCGGCGTCAGCTCCAATTCCTGGAGCCGCCGCCAGTCCGAGTCGGACTCGTCGGAAGCCGCGGAGCCGGGGGGATTCGCCATTGCCTGCCACATCTGTCGATCGCAAATCGGTCGGATCGAGAGTACCGGGGTGGTGAGCGCATTCCGCACCACTGGACCTGTCTACGGCCGGACTGAGGAGTGGCTCGCCCAGTGGCCGCGACGTGTAGGTTTCCGGACGTGGGTAAGAGCAAAAGAAACAGTGGTCCGAAGCCCGGCAGCAACCGCGCGGCGAAGCTCGCCGAGCGCCGCGCCGCCCAGGAGAGCGCCGCGGCCGCCGCGGTGCCGCGCCCGTTCGAGGGACTGGCAGCCGAGTGCGATCTCGTCGCGATGCGCGAGTTCGTCCCGTCCGCGACGGCGACGCTGCCGCTGACCGGCGGCGAGCGCACGGTCGTGGCAGCGACGGTGCTGCCCGGCGCGGTGGCGGGCCTCGTCCGCGACGAAACCACCGCGACATCTGGCGGCACCGCCGCCGCCGCAACAGGCTTCGTCGGCCTGCAGGTGCCCGGCCAGTCCGCCGATCTCTCGGCCGATCTGGCCGCCGCCGTCAACTGGGCCGCAGGCGCGGAGCCGGGGCAGTCCCTCGCCGCGACCGACGCCCAGCCGGGCGGACCGCGCCTCGGTGACGTGATCGAGGCGGGCACGCTGCTCGAGATCAGCGTGTACCAGGACTTCAACTGGTGGATCCCGGAGGGCGTCACGCCCGCCCCGGAGGTCGCCGCCACCGTCGAGCAGGCCAACTCGGTGATCATGCCGTCCGCTCGCCTCGACGGCGAGGGCATCGTCGCCGCGTGGTGGGTCGACGCGGGGGAGAAGGCGCACCTGCGCTGGGTGCGGCCCGAGGACGAGGACCAGCTGATGCTGGCCCTGGCCCGCGTGCATGCGGCCGGTGGACTGCACCTCGGCGAGGGATCGCGGTACGCCGGTTCGTTCCGGACCCACGGGCTGCTGGTGCCGGTGTTCGATCTCGACCCCGAGCGGCACGCCCAGGAGTGGGCGCCCGCGACGGCCGAGCTCGGAGTGCGGCTGGCCGACGCGCTGGCCGTCGACGCGCCCCTCACCTCCGACGAGCTGCGCTCGCGCGACGGTCTGCGCGCCCGCCAGGTCACCCTCCGCTGATCAGACGCGGCTGCGCCGCCCGTGCGCGCTTACCGAGTCCCTGGACTCCATGAGCACGCACGGGCGGCGCAGCCGCATTGGTCAGACGTCGAGGACGACCTTGCCGGGGATGCCCCGTCGCTTGGCGAGAAATGCGGTCCGTGCCTCGGCGAGCGGATAGGCGGCGCCGACGTGGGGGCGTAGTACGCCCCGCTCCGCCAGCCGCGCGAGTTCCCGGAGCTCCTGCCTGTCGGGCTCGACGATGAAGAAGACCGCACGACCGTCGACCGGCGTGACCGGGGGCGGCGCCGTGATCGACACCAGGGTGCCGCCGGGCCGCACGAGCGCGGCCGAGCGAGCCAGGACCTCCCCGCCGATCGTGTCGAACACCAGATCCACCGGACCGAACCGGGTCTCGTCGAGGCCACCGGAGTCGAGCGTCACGTAGTCGTCCGCACCGTGACCGCGGGCCGCCTCCTCGCCCGCCGCCCGGCCGGTCGCGATGACCCGAGCCCCCGAGGCATGAGCGAGCTGGACCACCAGCGAGCCGGTGCCGCCCGCGCCCCCGTGTACCACGACCGTCCGCCCGGACGCGTCGCCGTAGGTCAGTCCGCCGTGCCTGAAGAGTCCCTGCCAGGCGGTGAGGCCCGCCAGGGGGAGGGCGGCGGCCTCCCGGAACCCGATCGACTCCGGAATCGCGGCCAGGTTGCGGGCCTCCACGGCCACGAACTCGGCGGCGGCGCCGTCGCGATGCCAGTCGGTCAGACCGAACACCCGGTCGCCGACCTCGAAACCGGTGGTGCCGTAGGGGATCTCGCTGACGACACCGGCGACCTCGTGGGCCGGGATGCTCGGGGTCCGGTCACCGCCTGCCCGGTCCGTCCAGGTCCCCGGCCAGTCGAGTTCGTCCGGGACGAAGGAGGCGGCGCGCACCCGGACGATCACGTCGCCGGTGGCGGCCTGCGGGTACGGCGCCTCCTCGAGCACCAGGGCATTCGGGTTGTCCGCTCCGCGGTTCTCCTGGATCCGAACAGCTTTCACTTCTCGATTCCTCTCAGGGGCGCGCGCTCAGCGGATCGGTGGGACGCGGCGGGTGCTGACCGCGATCCGGTTCCACGCGTTGATGGTGAAGATGACGGCGATCAGCTGGGACAGCTCCCGCTCCTCGAACTGCTCGGCGGCCCGCGCGTACACCTCGTCCGGAACGAAGCCGTCGGTCAGCACGGTGACCGCCTCGGTGAGGGCAAGGGCGGCGCGCTCGCGCTCGGTGTACAGGCCCGGCACCTCCTCCCAGGCATTGAGCAGGTAGAGCTTCTGCTCGCTGATGCCGACCTTGCGGGCGTCCTGGGTGTGCATGTCCAGGCACCAGGCGCAGTGGTTGATCTGTGAGGCACGGGTGAGCACGAGCTCGACGAGGACCGGCTCGAGGCCCTTCTTGGCAGCGGCGTCGAGGGCGATCATCGCCTGGTAGACCTCGGGGGACTGCTTGAAGATGTTGACCCGCTGTGCTGTCTCGGTTGTCGTCATGGGAATGACTCTAGGCGGGTAATGGACCGAATGAGTGGTTCAATTCGGAGGTGGAATCATGGGCCAATTCTGGATTGGATCTACACCTCGACCTCCGCGGTCGCGGAGGTCTGCGCTCGTCGTTGATGGCCACCCTCCGGGAGGACATCCGCTCCGGGCGGTTGGCGCCGGGTGCACTGCTACCGCCCTCGCGCACGCTGGCCGCGGATCTCGGCATCGCGCGGAACACCGTCGCGGACGCGTACGCCGAGCTGGTCGCGGAGGGCTGGCTGACCGCCCGCCGGGGCTCGGGTACCCGGGTGGCCCCGAGGGCCGCGCCCGCGGCCGACCTTCGGACGCCGCGGCCGGCCCCGCCTGTCCGGCCCGCGCACAACCTGATGCCGGGTTCCCCGGACGCGGCCTCGTTTCCGAGGACCGCGTGGCTGGCCTCGACGCGGCGCGCCCTGACGGCGGCGCCGAGCGACGCGTTCGGCCCTGGCGATCCGAGGGGACGGCCGGAGCTGCGAAACGCCCTGGCGGACTACCTGGCCCGCGCCCGCGGCGTGCGCGCGGACCCGGACCGCATCGTCGTCTGCGCGGGCACCGCGCACGCTCTGACCCTGCTCGCCCCACTGCTGGGTGGGGCCGTCGCGGTCGAGGGCCATGGCCTGCACGTGCACCGGGAGCTGCTCGGCTCGGCGGGGGTGCGCACGGTGCCGCTGTCCGTCGACTCGGACGGCGCGCGGGTCGACGAGCTCGTGCGGTCGGGGGCGGTCGCCGCGCTGCTCACGCCCGCCCACCAGTTCCCGATCGGTGGTCCGCTACATCCGGAACGCCGTGCGGCGGCGGTTGATTGGGCGAGCCGGTCGGGAGGGCTGATCCTCGAGGACGACTACGACGGCGAGTTCCGATACGACCGACAGCCGGTCGGGGCGATGCAGGACTTGGATCCCGAGCGGGTGGTGTACCTGGGCTCGGTGAGCAAGAGTCTCTCGCCCGCGCTGCGCCTCGGCTGGATGGCGCTGCCCGACCGCCTCGTCGACCCCGTGCTGGAGGTCAAGGGAATCTGGGAGCGGTGGGTCAGCGTGCCCGATCAGCTGACGCTCGCGGACTTCGTCGACTCCGGTCGATACGACCGCCAGATCCGGCTGATGCGCGGCCGCTATCACCGGCGCCGCGACCAGTTGGTGGCCACCCTCGCGGATCGGGCTCCTGCAGTTCGGGTCACGGGCATCGCGGCGGGTCTGCACGCGGTGCTGGAGTTGCCGCCGGGCACCGAGACGCGGGCCCTGTCGGCCGCTGCCGCGGAAGGCCTTGCGGTGGGCGCACTGTCGACCTTCCGGCACCCGGATGCGCGCGACGCCCCGCGGGACGGACTGGTGGTCGGGTACGGGGCCCCCGCCGAGCACGCCTTCGCCGGGGCGCTGGAGGCGCTGTGCCGGGCGCTGGTCGTCTCCGCCCGGATCCACTGAAACGCGAAGCGGCCGAGGGTGTGTGCTGCACACACCCTCGGCCGCGATGCCGCGTCCGGCTCGACCGGGTCTAGATCGACCCACCCGCGGCCGGCGGCGCACCCGAGGTGTCGCCCACGCTGTTCATCTCGCGGGCGACGAAGTCCTCGAGGTGGAAGAGGTTGTCGCCTGCCCGATCGGCGATGGCGAGCAGGGTGGTCATGGAGGCGACCTCCTCGACCTGCTCCTTGAGGAACCACTGCATGAACTGCTCGCCGAGGTAATCGCCCTCCTCGCGGGCGGTGCTCGCGAGCTGGATGATTTGCTCGGTGACCACCTGCTCCTGCTTGAGGGCCAGCGCGATCGGTTCGCGGGTGTTCTCGAAATAGGACTTCGACGCGTCGACGCCACTCAGTTCCACGGTCATGTCCCGATCCAGGAAGTACTGGACGATCATCATCGCGTGGTTGCGTTCCTCGACGGCCTGCGAATAGAAATGCTTGGCCAGCTGGGGGAGATCCGCGTTGTCGAAAAAGACCGCCGTCGCGATGTACTGATGCGAGGCGTTGAACTCGTTGCGAATCTGATCGTGCAGGAGCGCATGGAATTTGGTCCGTTGAGTGTCTGCGGAATCGCTCATGCGGCGAAACAATATCGCTGGTCAGGCCGCATGTCATCCAAGTCGAACCTTATTGAGGGGAGTATTCCCTAATTGAGTGAAACCTAATTGAGTCGAGCCTAAATGGCGCCGCCGGCCGGTTTCGGAGCGCCTGAATCGGCCGCCACCGGCGACTTCATCTCCCGCGCGACGAAATCCTCGATGGCGAACAGGTTCTCGCCAGCCCGATCGACGATGGTGAGGAGGGTGGTCATGGAGGCGACCTCCTCGACCTGCTCCTTGAGGAACCACTGCATGAACTGCTCGCCGAGGTAGTCGCCGGTGTCGCGGGCGGTGCGGGCGAGCTTGGTGATCTGGTCGGTGACCTGCCGCTCCTGCTCGAGCGCCAATTCGACGGGCGCGCGCACCGAGTCGAATTCGGTGACCACGGCGTCGATCCCGGGGATCGTGACCTCCAGGTCGTTGTCGATGAGGTACTGGATCATCATCATCGCGTGGTTGCGTTCTTCGTCGGCCTGCCCGTAGAAGCGCGCCGCCAGCTGCGGGAGGTCGTACCCGTCGAAGAACACCGCGACCGCGATGTACTGCTGCGAGGCGGTGAACTCGTTGCGCACCTGTTCGCTGAGGAGGTCGTGGAACTCGCTGCGCTGCCGGGAGTTGGTCATGGTCGTGAAGATTACCGGCGCTGGCGCCGGAGTTGGTGAGCTCGCTCAGTGCCGGGTGGCCGTCGGGCGCGGGCCGTCAGCCCGTCGTCAACAGCTCGGGGGGAACGGGTCGATCCTCGGCGAGGGCCTCGAAGAACGACGAGGCGCGCTCGCGGTCCCACAACAGAACGTCGCCGACGTCGAGGACCTCGAAGCCGCCCACCGGCACGGTGGTGGTGACCAGGTCGCTGCGCATCGCCCATCCCAGGCCCGCCAGGTTCCACAGGTGGTCGCCCTCGTCGACCTGGATGGTGTCGGCCGTCTTGGTGACGAGCGGCCACAGCCGGAACGGGTTGATCAGGGTGCCGATGCTCGTCGACTGCGCGAGCAGCGCGGACATGAAGGCCCGCTGGTTGTTCATCCGGTCCAGGTCCGCCATCGGGGTGGCTCTGGTGCGCACGAAGCCGAGCGCCTGCGCCCCGTTCAGGTCCTGGCAGCCCGGCTGCAGGTTGATGCCCGCGAGCGGATCGTCGATCGGGTACGGCACACACAGGTTGACGCCGCCGATCGCGTCGACGATGCCGGCGAACCCGCCGAACCCGATCTCCGCGTAGTGGTCCATCCGCAGGCCCGTTGCCTCCTCGACGGTCTGCACCAGCATCTGGGGACCGCCGATCGCGAAGGCCGCGTTGACCTTGTTCTTGCCCTCGCCCGGGATGCTCACGTAGGAGTCGCGGGGGATGGACACCATCGTCGAGGCGCCGCTCTTGGGGATGTGCACCACCATGATGGTGTCGGTTCGGCCGTTTCCGGTGTCGCCACCGGTCGCCAGCGCGGCCTCCTCCTCGGGTGTCATCCCGGCACGGCTGTCCGATCCGACCAGCAGCCAGTTGGTTCCAGGGGTGTCCCCGATCCGGCCGGGGTAGTCGGCGAGCGCATCGACCCGGTTCAGCCCGCGATCCAGGTAGACGACCGAGCCGCCGACGAGGACCAGCAGTGCCGCAAGGACGAGCCCGATTCGGCGGCCCCAGTTCGCCTTCCGGCGGGTCTTCGCCGGCCGGGGTGGCTGCGGGGGAGGCGCCGCCGGACCGGTTCGGCGGGGCGGCTGGACCGGAGGGCCGACGCGGTCGGCCTGTCTGCGGTACGGGTCGGCGTACGGCTCCGGTTTCTGGGGCGGTGCGTAGGGCGACCCACCCTGGGGGCGGTGGGCCCTGGTCGGCTCGGTCGCGCCCGGGCGGACACCGTGTTGCGGCGACGGCTCGGGAGCCTGCGACCAGGCACGCGCGCCCTGCGTCGGCTCGGCGCGGCGACCGTCGCGGCGGATCACCTGGGTGCCCTCGGGGCCGGGGGGTATCGGCCTGCCCTGGCCCTGGGGCGGCGGCACCCGCCGCGGGGGCATCGGCTGACCCTGCCGCGGCTGCGGCGGTAGCGGGCGACTCTGCTGCGGGGGCATCGGACGGCCCTGTTGCGGCGGGACCGGACGGCCCTGCTGTGGGGGGACCGGACGGCCCTGCTGGGGCTGCGGTCCGCGCGGCGGCGCGCCGCGGCCCACCCGCGGATCGCGGGGGTCGCGGTACTGGGGATCCTCGCCGTTCACGGCTCGACTCTACTGGTCACGGCAGCCAGGAGACGTGGCCACGCAGGGCGGTGTACCCGACGAAGGCGACCGCGTCGATCAGCCAGTGCGCGACGATCAGCGGCCACAGCCGGTTGGTCCGCTGCCAGTATCGGCCGAGGACGAGGCCCATCGCGATGTTGCCGATGCCGCCGCCGAGGCCCTGATAGAGGTGGTAGCTGCCGCGCAGCAGTGAGGAGGCCAGCAGCGACGAGTTCTCGCTCCAGCCGAGCCTGCGTAGTCGCGAGATCAGGTACGCGACGACCAGCACCTCCTCGGCGCCGGAGTTCGCGAGCGCCCACAGCAGCAGTGCGGGCAGCCGCCACCAGTGCTCCTCGATGGTGCTGGGCAGCACGGTCAGGTTCGCGCCGATGGAATTGGCGATCAGGTAGAGAGCGAGTCCGGGCAGTCCGATCAGCGCGGCCAGCCCGACGCCCGGCAGCAGGTCGGCGCGGGCTCGCGGCCGGCCGAGCCCGATCTTCGCGGGGCCGAGGCCGCTGCGCCAGAGCAGGTACAGGCCCAGCGCGGCCCAGGCGCAGAGCCTGACGATGCCGAGCAGCTGGCGGCCGAGGTCGATCCAGCCGTGCTCGGATCGGGAGGCGTTCAGTGCGACCGTCTGGTCGGCGAGTCCGCCGGGCGCGAGCGCGTCCTCGATGAGCGAGAGGATGCCGGACAGTCCGCTGAGCCCGAAGGTGACCAGCAGCACGATGGTGATCTCGAGCCACAGTGCGCGACGGCCCGCGGCGTCGAGCGGCGGTTCGGTCTGCGGGGGCGGGGTAGGCCGGAGCCAGGCGTCGAACCGGGTCACACCGGTGAGGGTATGCCGCGCGTCAGCGTTGGGCGCGCAGGCCGTTCACGAACGGGCAGCCCACGAGCAGGCGCAGGGCGCGGCTCAGCTCGGACACGTCGTCCACCGGCTGGGCGAAGGCCATCCGCACGTCGCTGTCGCCCTTCTCGCCCTCGACCCGCAGCCGGATGCCGTAGCGGTCGATGCCGAGCGGGCGGACGCGGCCGGTCCGCAGCGCTCGCGGCAATCGGCCGGCGAGCTGGTCGACGAGTTCGCCGTGGTCGGACTCCAGATGTTCGAGCCAGGGGCCCTCGACCTCCCAGAACGGGTCGGGACGGGCGGCGAGCAGCGCGTCCACCGGGACCGGCTCCGCGCCGTGCGAATCCGCCACGACCGCCGAGTCCAGGATCAGGCGCAACAGGGTGGTGGTGTGCCCGACGTCGAGCAATGCGGGGTCCGGGCGCTCGTCGGCGACGGCGGCCGCCAGCGCGCGGGAGGCCTCGGCTGGCACCGGGTGCAGGGCGCCGCGCAGCCAGACCAGCGACCGCACCGGTTCCCGCAGGGAGAGCGGGGTCAGGTCGGTGAGCTCGAGCACCGCAGGCAGCCCGGCTCGCCCCGCCTGCCAGGTCAGTGCGGTGGCCACCGAGTCGGTGCGGACGGTGAGAACGACGTCGCCGCAGGCCCGCAGGTGGTGCACGGAGACCTCGACGGGATCGCTGCCGTCGATGGCCAGCACCGCCTGCTGGGCTCGGGCGCAGGCGCTGCGGACCCGCTCCGCGGTCGACGGACCCTGGGTGGTGGTGGCAGCAGTCATGTGGCGCTCGCTTCGTTCGGTCCGGGTCACGGAGATGCCGATCACAGTAGGTTAGCCATGCCTAAGTTACGGCAGGACCCGATGGCCCGCAAGATCTCCGCCCGCGGCGACTACGGTTGGGGCCGTGTCCACCCTGCTCACCCTTCATCCGCCGACGCCGAACGATCGGCAGCCGCCCTTCACGGGCCTGCTCTCGCAGCGATGCCCGGACGCGCCCGCGGTGTCGCGCAGGCGCCTCGGAGCGATCTTCGGTCCCCCGGTGCTGGCGGCGAGCGCGCTCGGTTCGGGCTCGGGCTCGGACGATTCGGTCGTCGTGTCGCTCGACGTCGCGCCCGACACCCTCGCGTCGGACGGGCCCGCGGTCGCGCGCTTCGACATCGACTGCAGCCTGGAACAGTTCGACGACGCCATCGAGCTGACGCAACCCGGGGAGTCGAACCCGCACCCGCTGTCGGCGCCGCTGGCGGTGTTCGTCGCCCCCGACGACGACGCGGAGGCCGGCTGGGCGGCCGAGGTCGCCACCCGGATCGCCGATGCGGGGGCGCACCCCGGGCTGCGCGCGGGTGCGAGCCCCGACGAGGTGGCCGACTTCCTGGCGGTCCTCGCGCACTCCCACGCGGGCTTCGTGGCCAGGGCGACCTCCGGGGCGGAGGCGCTGGCGATCCTCGCGGCCACGGTCGCGGCCCTGCGCGGCGACGACGTCCGGGCCGCGTTCGTCGCCCCCGACCCGACCCGGGTCGCCGGGCTGAACCAGGACGCCGCCGAGGCGCTTCGCACGGTGCTGCTGAGCATCGAGGTCGACGACGCCGAGGAGGTCGAGCGCCACCTCGCGGCACACGGGATCACGGCCACCGCTGCGCCCTGAACCCCGGCTCGTATCGCGGCAGGTGAGTAACCTTGTCGTGTGCCTCGTATCGCCTACTTCGGACCGTCCGGAACGTTCACCGAGATGGCCCTCGCCCAGATGGAATCGGGTGGGGCCTTCGACGGTCCGGTGGAGCGAGTGTCCGCACTCAGCCCGCCTGCCGCGCTCGCGCTGGTCCGGGAGGGCCGCGTCGACGGTGCTGTCGTCCCGATCGAGAGCTCGGTCGAGGGGCCGGTGCCGCCGACCCTCGACGCGCTGGCGTCCGACGAGCGGCTGCAGATCGTCGCGGAAACCGAACTGGACGTGAGTTTTACGATCCTCGGGCGCGCCGGGACCACCCTCGACCAGGTGCGCACCATCCGCGCATATCCGGTCGCGGGCGCGCAGGTGCGCATGTGGATCGAGCGCAAGCTCCCGGATGCCGTCATCGAGTCCGCGTCCTCCAACGCGGGCGCAGCGGAGGATGTCGCGGCGGGGATCGCCGATGCCGCGGTGTCCACGGCGCTGGCAGGCGAACGACTCGGGCTCAGCGTTCTCGCCGATTCGGTGGCCGACTTCGACGGCGCGCGAACGCGTTTCGTCCTGGTGACGCGCCCGGCTCAGGTCCCCGCGGCCACCGGCGCGGACCGCACCGCGGTGGTCCTGCAGCTCAACAACGAACCCGGCTCCCTCGTGAGTGCGATGGCGGAGTTCTCCACTCGGGGAATCGATCTCACCAGGATCGAATCCCGTCCGACCCGCATCGAGTTCGGCACCTACAGGTTCTTCCTGGACTGCATCGGGCACCTCGAGGACACCGCGGTGGCCGAGGCGCTCAAGGCCCTGCATCGCAAGCACGACGTCCGCTTCCTCGGTTCGTGGCCCGCCGCCACCCCCGGTGGGGTGCGGCCGCCGTCGGACGAGGAGGCGACAGAGTGGTTGCGCCGGATACGGTCCGGCGAATCGGACGGGAGGTGACGGCATGGGCAAGCTGATCCTGGTGCGCCACGGCCAGACCGAGGCGAATGTCGAACGGCGGCTGGACACCCGGCTGCCGGGGGCCCGGCTCACCGATTTCGGGGAGAGCCAGGCCCAGGCCTTCGGGCTCTCGGTGGCAGGCACGGCGCCGCGCGCCCTGGTGGCCTCGCCTGCATTGCGGGCGAGGCAGACCGCTCAGTTCGTCGAGCGGGAATCGGGCATCGCGACTCAGGTGCGCGAGGGCATCCACGAGGCGCAGGCGGGGGAGTTGGAGGACCGCTCGGACCGCGAGTCGCACGAGCTGTTCATGAAGGTCTATCACTCCTGGCACGCCGGCGACCTCGGCGTGCGGGTACCGGGCGGTGAGTCCGGGCACGACATCCTCGAGCGCTACGTGCCGGTGCTGCGTTCGTTGCGCGAGGAGTTCCTCGAGGAGCCGGCGGACGACGCCGAGCCGGGTTCCGGCGACGTGCTGGTCGTCAGTCACGGCGCCGCGATCCGGCTGGTCGCGGCGCACCTAGCGGGCATCAACGGCGCCTTCTCCGCGAACACGCACCTGGACAACACCCAGACCGTGGAGCTGGTGCCGACCGCGGACGGTGGCTGGCGATGCGTGCGGTGGGGGTTGCTGGTGCCGCCCTTCGAGCCCTTCGCCAGTGCCGGGCCCGACGACCCGATGGGCTGACGCGGTGCCCGAGTCCGATCGCGTGGACAAGCGCACCCTGCGGTACGCAGGCCGGCGGGACGAGCTGCTCGCGTCGGTGACCGAGTACGTGATCGCCAACGGGGTCGGGGAGTTGTCGATGCGCCCGCTGGCCAAGGCGGTCGGGGTGTCGCATGCGTCGCTGCTGCACCACTTCGGCAGCAAGGAGAACCTGCTCGCCGAGGTGATCGAGGGGATGCGGGGGGAGTCGATCCCCGCGGAGTTGCTGGCCGAGTCGGGTGCCGATCCGATTGCCTTGCTCACTGCCTGGTGGGAAGCGCGGACGGCGCCCGAGACGCTGCCGCGATTCCGGGTGATGCTAGAGATCTACGTGCAGGCCCTGCTCGACCCGGCTGGGCACGAGCGATTCCTCGAGCAACTCGTCGGCCAGTGGCTGGTCGCCCTCGAGCACGGCCTACGCGGGGCCGGCTGCCCGGACGAGCAGGTGTCGCAGGTGGCCACCCTGATCCTTGCCCAGATCAGGGGCCTGTCGATGGACCTGCTCGCCACCGGTGACCGTCCGCGGGTGGACCGGGCATTCGCGTTCCTCGTCGACGATCTCGCGGCGCGGGTCCGCGGCTGGAAGATTGCTTGACCGATCGGTAGGTCTAACTTTATGGTCTGTGTGCCCGGCGCTGAATGTGACCGGGCACACTGCCGTGAGGAGAGCGTGATGACCCACCGACTTCGTACCGCCCTGGTGGCCGCGGGCGTGACTCTTGTCGCCGCCACATGGGCCGTGGCGCCGGCCGTGGCCGCGCCTGTCGCCGGCGAAGGCGAGGCCCCGGGCTCCGTCGTGAGCAGCGAGGAGCTGCCGCACGATCGCTGGCTGCCGGGCACCGCGACTGCATCGCTGCTGACGTACTGGTCCCAGGGGCCGCAGGACAAGCCGATGCTCAGCACCGGCGCCGTCTACCTGCC
>Ga0105243_10001215_pt1 | contig 23194 bp, 18 predicted proteins | sample KBSM34metaG_FD_81525 | JGI IMG/M metagenome (GOLD analysis project Ga0105243, IMG submission 81525) | Miscanthus rhizosphere microbial communities from Kellogg Biological Station, Michigan, USA - KBS M3-4 metaG | ecosystem: Host-associated > Plants > Roots > Rhizosphere > Soil | place... | reverse complement strand
TGGAGAATCGAAATCATGAAACGTCGAGAGTTAGTAATTGGTCTGGCGCTGCTGATGGCTTGCTACGTGACCCAGTTCACGGTCGCAACGGCCACGCGCAAGGTCGAATCAACAAAATTCACAGTTCGCGTCGAAAACATTTCCAACCCGGAAGGGATGACAGCTTCGAACGGACAGAAGTTTCCGTTTGCGTTATCACCCGGCATGTTCGTGTTAAGTGAGAAACACGCCGCTCTTTTCACTGAAGGCAAACCTGCGCGCAAGAACGGTCTCGAGATGCAGGCGGAAGACGGAGACCCGTCCGGCTTAGTCGCCTCGCTTTTGGCTATGCACCACAGTTCGAATCTGCATGGCGTCTTCAATACACCCGTTGGCGGTATGGCCGCCGGTCCAATCCGCCCCGGCGATTCATACGAGTTCACTGTTACGGCGGCCCCCGGAATGAAACTCTTCATGACTCAAATGTTCGGCCAATCGAATGACTGGTTCTACGCGCCAGGGGCAAACGGCATCGCTCTGTTCGACGCCAAAGACATGCCCGTCAGTGGTGATATCACAGATCAGTTTTACTTGTGGGACGCCGGCACCGAGAAAGATGAAGAAATCGGTATTGGTCCAAACCAGGGACCACGGCAAAAAGGTCAGAACACCGGCGAAGCTGAAAATGGAATGGTCCACCGCGCGAAAGATGTCCGCTGGTCCGGAAGAAACACAGAGTACTTTCGAATCATGATCACACCGGAAGGAGGAATGTAACCATGAAAGCGAATACCAGGATTGCACTCATAGCTCTGCTGGTGTCAGGCGCAACAGTTTTCGCAAACGCGCAAACAGTTGAAAAGAAGGCTTTAACAATAGACGGCGCGAAAAGAGTTATTGCCGGCGCAGTCGCTTACGCAAAGAAGAACAACGCACCCGGTGGCGTTATTGCTGTAGTCGATGAGGGCGGCAACTTAATGGCGCTTGAACGGCTCGATGGAACGTTCGCGGCCGGTGCAAATATCTCGATCGGGAAGGCGCGTACGGCAGCGCTTTTCAAACGATCGACGAAGGCGTTCGAAGACATCATTAAGAATGGTCGCACCGCGATGGTCGCACTGCCTGATGCGTTCTTCACGCCATTACAGGGCGGCATTCCGATCACGGTCGATGGTCAGATCGTAGGTGGTGTCGGCGTGAGCGGAGCTGCCAGTGCGCAGCAAGACGAAGAGTTGGCAATCGCTGGAGCAAACGTGTTCTCGGAAGCGAAGGTGAGCAATATGACGCCAGCAAACAACTCGCCCGTTCTTTTCTTCGACGCAAAACAAGTGAGCACGTCCTTCTCTACGGGCTCGGTTCTATTGGACGGGGGTGACCGGCATTACATGGTCCACACCAGCCGTCGCGATAATCCTGGCTTAGCTGAGATCCATGCCCTCGACACAGACATCATTTACGTCCTGCAAGGTAGCGCGACGTTGGTTACGGGCGGCACCGCGGTCGACGCAAAAGATATCGCACCCAACGAAGTGCGCGGCTCGCGAATAGAAGGCGGAATCACGCGGCAGTTATCAAAGGGCCAGGTAATCATCGTGCCGAATAACACGCCACACTGGTTCAAAGAAGTTAACGGCGAGTTCTTGTATTACACGATTAAGGTTCGTTAAACCGAATAGGAAGGTTGAGCCATGAATCCACGCAAAATCACTTTAACACTCAGAGTCGCACTTCTGCTTGTCTTGCTCACAGCAGTTTACGTGGGTATCTCGTCTAACCTGACGCATGCGTCGGTGCCAGTTAAGACTTCGGCCGACGTTCCAGCGGGCAAACCGGATGCGATGATCGATCTGGGATCGACCGATGGCGTGAAGGCGGTGAAAGGTGAATGGCGTTACAGCGATACGAAGATCGTCGAAGCTGATTTCCGTGGACCCGGACCAGACAAGCAGCCGACAGGCGCGCCAGTCAAAACATACGATTACATGCCACACGCGGGTGGTGCGGATTTCGACGACTCAAAGTGGGAAGTCATTAACCCGACAACTCTGGATCAGCGGCGTGGTAATGGCCGGCTTGGCTTCAACTGGTATCGCATCAAGCTGACGATTCCAGATCGCGTCGGTGATTTCGATCCGACGGGATCGACGGCTATATTTGAGACTTCGCTGGACGACTATGCGGAGATCTGGGTTGATGGCGAGCTATCGCGAGCGTTGGGCCAATCCGGAGGGTCGGTAATTGCCGGATGGAATGCGGAGAATCATTTAGTCGTCGGCCGCAACGTAAAACCCGGCCAACAGATTCAACTCGCCGTTTTCGGCGCCAATGGTCCCCTCTCAAACCCTCCGACAAACTTCATCTACATCCGTTACGCAAGGCTGGCATTTTATAAGACTGAACCGGGGCCAGTGGCACTGACGCCAAGCGAGGTGAATGTCGAGATCGTGCGCAATGATCCAGCGGTGGATGAAATCGTCAGTCCTAATCCGAAAGTCTTCAAACTGGCGGAGGGATTCCAGTTTACTGAGGGTCCCATTTGGATCAACAAAGACGGCGGCTACTTACTGTTCAGCGATCCGAACGCAAACACGATTTACAAGTACACGCCGAGCGGAAATCAAGATGGCAAGCTCGAAGTGTTTCGCACGCCCAGTGGTTATTCAGGCGCAGACATCGCCGAGTATGGTCAACCTGGATCAAATGGACTGACCATCGATCCACTGGGGCGACTGACTATTAATCAGCACGGCAATCACCGCGTTGTGCGCGATGAAAACGACGGAACGCAGACTGTGCTTGCGGACAGCTATCAGGGCAAGCGACTTAACAGCCCGAATGATCTCGTGTACCGATCGGACGGCACGCTGTTCTTTACCGATCCCCCATTCGGTTTTCCAAGGCTCTTCAACGACCAACGCAAGCAACTCGGGTTCAGTGGTGTTTACTCAATTTACAAAGGCGAGCTGCAACTCGTGAGCAAAGACTCTACCGGACCAAATGGAATCGCATTGTCTCCGGATGAAAAGTATTTGTACGTCGGAAACTGGCCGCGTTCCTTAACAGGTCAGGAGTTGCGCAAACAAGATGAGCCCGTCAGCGAAATCGGAGACAAGCACAAAGCGATCATGCGGTACGAAGTGCAACCGGACGGAACGCTGAAAACCGGAAAACTCTTCTTCGATTTTACGAATGCCCCAGGTGAAGACGGACTCGACGGAATCAAGGTCGATCAAAAGGGCAATCTCTATGTATCTGCGCCTGGCGGGTTGTGGGTGATCTCATCGGAAGGTAAACATCTGGGAACCATCATCACGCCGCGTCATGCACATAACATGGCTTGGGGTGATGCAGACGGCAAAACGCTGTACCTGTGCGCTCGCGGAGGTTTGTATCGCATTCGCCTGAACATTCCCGGTGTACGATAAGTTCCAAGCCACAAAAAAGCTTGCTTCAAAGTCAAAATCGCAGTTGGACACAGTCAGTACCACCTCGCGGTAGCGGGTGGGTGCGCAGCCTTTTTGGATCGGAGCCTACGGCGTACCCACCCGCTACCGCGAGGTGGTACTGACTGTGTGCAAGTACGCTGTCCTGATTTTTAGCAACGCTCCTGTAAGGATTCGCGTCCAGCCCCGACCAACAATCGGTTACTAAATCTGAAGAGGAGAATACGAATCATGTCCAATCGATTGAAAGTGGCTCTACTCATATTGGTCGTTGCCGGTTTTGGCGCCTGGTATGCATTCAGGCCTGAGCGGATTTTCATCAATCAAAAAGTCAACGAACAGTTTCCGACTGCGTCCGCGGCTAGCAATCAACTAGCTTCCGGACAGTTCCACAGTGGCGCACATGAGACCAAAGGCATGGCTACGGTCTTTCAACTCGCCGACGGCAAGAAGACGCTGCGACTTACTAACTTTCAAACATCAAACGGCCCCGACGTACACGTCTATCTCGTTGCCGCCCAGGACGCGAAAGATAACGACACAGTGACGAAAGCCGAATTCGTCGATCTTGGTTCTATGAAAGGAAACATCGGCGATCAGAACTATGAGTTGCCGGCGAGTGCAGACCTCGCGAAGTACCGCGCCGTCACGATCTGGTGCAAGCGGTTCAGTGTGAACTTCGGCACGGCGCCGTTGAACTCGTCAATGCAATCGATGAACGTGCAGTAACTCCTAAATACGGAGTCCACCATGACCAGCAATAATCACTACGACGTAATCATCATCGGCACGGGCGCGGGCGGTGGCACACTGGCTTACACGCTCGCGCCCTCGGGCAAGAAGATCCTTCTCCTCGAACGCGGCGATTACGTTCCGCGAGAGAAGGACAACTGGAGCACGCGCGCCGTAAATCTCGAAGCGAAATACAACACCAAAGAGGCGTGGCGCGACAACGAAGGTAAAGAACTTCATCCGCACACAAATTATTTCGTTGGTGGTAACACAAAATTTTACGGCGCTGCTCTCTTTCGTCTGCGCGAGGAAGACTTTGGTGAGATTCGTCATCACGGAGGAATCTCCCAGGCCTGGCCAATCAGCTACGACGAACTGGAGCCTTATTACACTAAGGCCGAGCTTCTGTATCAGGTACACGGCAACCGTGGAGAAGATCCGACGGAACCCTGGGCCAGCGCGCCTTACAAGTATCCTGCCGTCAGCCACGAACAGCGCATTCAGCATCTGCACGAAGATCTCGAACGCGCAGGTCTAAAACCTTTTCACGTGCCGTTGGGAATTCGAATCGACGAGCAGAACGCGCGGAAGAGTCTGTGCATTCGCTGCAACACCTGCGACGGTCACCCGTGTTTGATTGGCGCCAAGTCTGATGCGCAGACAATCTGTGTTGACCCGGCTCTCGAACACGAGAACGTATCCCTGGTTACCAACGCAAAGGTGATGCGGCTCGAGACCAATGGTAACGCTCGCGAAATCAGCAAAGTGATCGTCGATCACGACGGCGTTCGCGAGGAATACTCGGGCGACATCGTCGTTGTCTCGTGTGGCGCAGTTAATTCCGCTGCGTTGTTGTTGCGATCGGCGAACGATAGTCATCCAAACGGACTCGCCAACGGTTCAGACGTTGTCGGTCGTCACTACATGGGCCACATCAATTCGGTGTTGATGGCTCTTTCGAAATGTCCGAATCCAACAGTCTTTCAAAAGACGCTCGCAATCAATGACTTTTATTTCGGTTCCAGGGACTGGGATTATCCGATGGGTCACATCTCGTTCGTCGGTAAACTCGACGCCGACACTTTGAAAGCGGGCGCTCCGGCGATAGCTCCGGGATGGACGCTCGATTTAATGGCCAAACACTCGCTGGATTTCTGGCTGACTTCTGAGGACTTACCCGATCCTGACAATCGCGTGACTGTCGATCGCGACGGTCAGATCCGCGTCAGTTACAAACTTAATAATGTCGAAGGTCACGATCGCCTCAAGGCACAGTTGCAGAAAGCACTGAAACAGACGAACTGTGACGTTCACGGACACGAGTGTCATAAGGGTCTGTTCGCGCGCAATCTGTACCTGGGCCAACGTCTGCCGTTGGCGGCAGTCGCACACCAGAACGGTACCGTGCGTTTTGGTAACGATCCAAAAACGTCCGCACTCGACCGCAACTGCAAAGCACACGAACTCGACAACCTTTACGTCGTTGATGCGAGCTTCTTCCCGTCGAGTGGCGCGGTGAATCCGGCACTGACGATCATGGCTAATGCGTTGCGCGTTGGCGATCACTTGTTGGAGCGAATGAAATGAAGCGGACCAAATTCACACTTCTCGCTTTACTGCTTGCGCTGGGCATCTTCGTTCAGACGACGACGGCCCAATACCTGCCGACGGACGCGCGTGCTCTCAGCAGTACGCGCGTCCCCCTCCTCTTGGCCGGCGAGCCGGCAGTTGTTCCATTGGTTGAGCAGGTCGGAGCGATCGGGATGACAGTTTCGGATATGGATGCTTCGGTTGATTTCTATTCGAGAGTCCTGTCATTTGAGAAGGTTTCGGACGTGGAAGTCACAGGCGAGGATTACGAACGGCTTCAAGGTGTCTTTGGTCTACGCATGCGCGTGGTGCGAATGCAGCTCGGCGATGAGTTTATTGAGTTGACGGAATATCTCGCACCGAAGGGCCGGCCTGTTCCAGTTGATTCCCGCAGCAACGATCGCTGGTTTCAACACATTGCAATCATCACTAGCGACATGGACACAGCCTACGCTCTGCTGCGCCGAAACAAAGTGGAACATGCTTCGACTGGTCCACAGCGTTTGCCCGATTGGAACAAGAATGCAGGCGGCATTAAGGCTTTTTACTTCCGCGATCCGGACAAACACTGGCTCGAGATTCTTGAGCTCCCGTCTGGCAAGGGCGATCAGAAGTGGCAGAGGAAAGACAAACTGTTTCTCGGCATCGATCATACCGCGATCGTCGTTAGCAACACCGAAGCGAGTTTGAAGTTCTATCGAGACGCACTCGGGCTGCACATTGCGGGCACGAGCGAGAACTACGGCACAGAGCAGGAACACCTCAACAACGTTTTCGGCGCGAGGTTACGCATTACGAGTCTTCGAGCTGGCAGCGGGGGGCCAGGAATCGAATTTCTCGAGTACCTTGCGCCGCGTGATGGGAGGCCTGCGCCTGTTGATGCGCGCGCATCGGATTTGTTTCACTGGCAAACCAGTCTCATCGTTAATACCGCTGACACATTTGCAAAACGGTTGCTTGCGGAGAACTCTCGCTTTGTTTCACCGGGGGTCGTGTCGCTGAACGATAAGAGCCTGGGTTTCAGTAAAGGTCTGCTAGCGCGCGACCCCGACGGCCACGTAATGGCATTACTTGAAAAGTAAGGAACGTACTGTAGGGGCGGCCCTCCGTGGCCGCCCTGCGTCGAACTCGATCTCTAGGCGCAAGCACGAACCTACACCTGCCATATTTGCCAAGATCGAGTTCCACGCCGGGCGGCCACGGAGGGCCGCCCCTACAGTACGTTCGACGAGGACCAGACAATATGACGGCAGAAGAAAAACGATTGGACGAGGCTCGCCAACGCACTAAGCACTGGAAGCGTTGGGGACCATACCTCAGTGAGCGCGCGTGGGGCACTGTGCGTGAAGATTACAGTCCTTACGGCACCGCCTGGGATTACTTCCCGCACGATCACGCGCGATCACGCGCCTATCGTTGGAACGAAGACGGCATTGCAGGCATCTCCGACCGTCACCAGAAGATCTGTTTCGCCATCGCACTGTGGAACGGTCGCGATCCGATTTTGAAAGAACGCCTGTTTGGTTTGACTGGCAACGAAGGAAATCACGGCGAAGACGTCAAGGAATACTACTTCTACCTCGACTCAACGCCGACGCACTCGTACATGAAATACTTGTACAAGTATCCGCAAGCAGAGTTTCCATACAGCCAATTGGTTGCAGAGAATCAGCAACGAGGAAAGCTTGCACCTGAATTTGAGCTAATTGATACCGGTATCTTCGACGGTGATCGCTATTTCGACGTCGTTGTCGAATATGCAAAAGCTGGTGTCGAAGACATTCTCGTTAAGATCACGGCGACGAATCACGGTCCGGAAGAAGCTTCGCTGAATCTGCTGCCGACAATCTGGTTTCGCAATACGTGGTCCTGGAATCAGAATGGAACGGCAAAGCCATCGTTGCGCAGCACGAACGAAGGTTTTATCGAACTGAATGAAGTCGAGCTTGGGAAACGATGGTTGTATTGTGACGGCACGCCAGAGTTGCTCTTTACGGAAAACGATACGAACACTCAGCGGCTCTTCAACTACACAAACGCTTCGCGCTATTTCAAAGATGGGATCAACGAATACATCGTTCATGGTAATCAGCAGGCAGTCAACGCTGAGCAGCGAGGTACCAAAGCGTCCGCGAATTACAAGCAGACCGTCGCGCCCGGTGCAACTGTGACAATCCGCTTACGACTAACGAATGAGCAACACGACAGCCAACAAGCTTTCACACAGTTCGACACGACCTTCGCCGATCGACTTCGTGAAGCCGGCGAGTTTTACGAAACGATAATTCCCAAACACCTCTCGGCTGATGCTCGCCTCGTCATGCGTCAGGCCTTCGCCGGCATGCTCTGGTCCAAACAATTCTATCACTACGTAATCGAGCAGTGGCTGAATGGCGATCCGGCGAACCCTAAGCCCCCCGGAGAGCGTATGCGCGGTCGCAATCACGAGTGGAAACATCTCCACAATGCCGATGTCATTTCCATGCCCGACAAGTGGGAGTATCCATGGTACGCGGCGTGGGATCTCGCATTTCACTGCGTGCCGCTGGCCCTCGTTGATTCAGAGTTCGCGAAAGATCAGCTAATCCTGATGCTGCGCGAATGGTATATGCACCCGAACGGCCAACTACCGGCATACGAGTGGGCGTTTGGCGATGTGAATCCACCAGTTCATGCGTGGGCCGCCTGGCGCGTTTACAAGATCGAGAAGAAGCGACGTGGAGTCGGCGACACAGTCTTTCTCAAGCGCGTCTTCCAGAAACTTCTTTTGAATTTCACCTGGTGGGTCAATCGCAAAGATGCCGATGGAATGAACATCTTTCAGGGCGGCTTTCTCGGTCTCGATAACATCGGCGTTTTCGATCGCAGTGCACCGCTGCCGACCGGCGGCCATATCGCTCAATCCGACGGCACTAGTTGGATGGCGATGTACGCGCTGAATCTCCTTGCGATCGCGATGGAACTCGCCAAAGAAGATCCTTCCTATGAAGACGTAGCCAGCAAGTTCTGGGAGCACTTTCTTTACATTGCGCATGCAATGAACAAACGAGGCGACGATGAGATCAGGTTGTGGGACGAGCAGGACGGCTTCTTCTACGACGTGCTGCACTTGCCGGAGGGCAAACCGTTTCCGATGAAGGTCCGTTCAATGGTCGGTTTGATTCCTTTGTTTGCAGTCGAGACTTTGGAACCGGAGCTACTGGATCGTCTGCCGGATTTCAAGCGGCGCATGGAATGGTTTATCCAAAACCGGCCCGACCTGACAGCGAATGTCGCGTGCATGCGCACGCCGGGAAATGCGGAACGGCGTTTGCTCTCGATTGTGAGCCAGGATCAACTGCGAAGTGTATTGCGATTCATGCTCGATGAGAATGAGTTCTTTTCACAGTACGGCATTCGCGCGATCTCGCGTTTCCATAAAGACCACCCGTACATGCTGCAGGTAAACGGCACACAGCATCGCGTCGATTATGAGCCGGCGGAGTCGAGCACCGGGTTGTTCGGCGGCAACTCAAACTGGCGTGGTCCAATATGGTTTCCGTTGAACTACCTGCTGGTTGAGTCGCTACAAAAATTTCACCACTATCTCGGCGAAGATTTCAAAGTTGAGTGCCCGGTTGGTTCTGGTCAGATGCTGACGCTCTGGGAAGTCGCCGGCGAGATCTCAAAACGGCTCTCACGCATCTTCTTGAAAGACGCTGATCTGCGGCGGCCAGTCTTTGGCGCTGTCGGAAAATTTCAAACCGATCCTAACTGGTGTGATCTGATTTCCTTCCACGAATACTTCCACGGCGACAATGGCTCAGGCGTAGGCGCCAGCCATCAAACCGGTTGGACCGGCCTCGTAGCCAAACTACTTCAGCAAAGCGGCGAATGAGTTTGTAAGGAATCACCGCCTCCACCGACTCATGATTGTTTGACGAACTCAACACGAGGACACAACAACATGAGAGATCGATGGGCAGTGATATTAGCGGGCGGGGATGGGACGCGTTTGCAGTCGATGACGCGTGCAATCAGTGGCGACAATCGTCCCAAACAATTCGTGCCGGTCGTAGGCGGCGCAACCCTGCTTGATCAGACCAGACGGCGCGTTGCATTGTCCGTGCTGCCCGCTCGCACGTTCCTTGTGGTCACTCAAAAGCACCGCCAGTTTTACAGTTCAGTGGCCCACGAGATGTCGCCACGTCTTCTGCTTCAACAACCATGCAACAAGGGAACAGCACCGGCGATTCTATTTGCCCTGCTGCGTGTCGCGACGAGATCGCCGAAAGCCATAGTGGCGCTGTTCCCTTCCGATCACTACTTCACCGACGACGAAGAATTCATGTCGCACATCGATACTGCTTTCGACGCCGTTCAAACACAGCCTGAGACAGTCACGTTGCTGGGGATTACACCAACGACGCCGGAAAAAGAGTACGGCTGGATCGAACCACAGAGATCGGTTCTGGGCAGTGCAGTGCGATCAATCACGCGCGTCAGAAGGTTCTGGGAAAAACCGGGTGCGACCCTGGCCGCTTCTTTGATGGAGCGCGGTTGCCTGTGGAACAGTTTCGTGATGGTAGGGTGTGTGGATGCGTTGTTACGGCTGACGCGAACGGCGCTGCCGGAGTTGTATGAAAATTTCGCTGCGCTAGCGCCGGCGTTTGAAACTGAGGCTGAGCGCAAAGCTCTCGCGGGGATCTATTCGCGAATCGACGATACGAATTTTTCGCACGAAGTGCTGGCTCAACGTCCACAGGATCTGGCAGTGATGCGCGTAGGCGACGTTGGCTGGAGTGATCTTGGCGAGCCATCACGGGTCCTGGCAACGCTCGCCCACATGGGCATTCAATCGCAACTTGCGGTCTCGGCTAGTTAAACAATTCTCGGGACGTACTGTAGGGGCGGCCCTCCGTGGCCGCCCGGCGTAGAACTCGATCTCCTCAACACGCCCGCGGCCCAGAACGGAATTCCACGCCGGGCGGCCACGGAGGGCCGCCCCTACAGAACGTCCCAAAATTTATGAAGGAATGATCACTATGAAAGCAATCGCAGTTAAACCTGGAATACCAAATACAGTTCACCTGACGGAGCTGCCGGCGCCAAAAGTCACTGATATACCGAACGGACGCGGCGTCCTGGTGCGCGTGCTGCGCGTCGGTGTCGATGGAACAGACAAAGAAATCAACGCCGCTGAGTATGGCCAGGCGCCCCACGGATACGACTTCCTGATCATCGGTCACGAAAGTTTTGGTCAAGTTGAAGCTATTGGTCCAAATGTAAGCGAACTCAAGCCGGGCGATTATGTAGTAGCGACTGTACGCCGGCCGGGTTCAAGCATCTACGACCTGATCGGCACAAACGACATGACAACCGACGACACGTACTTCGAACGCGGCATCAACCTGCGTCACGGTTACATGAGTGAGTACTACGTCGACGACGCTGAATTCATCGTGAAAATTCCTCGAGGTCTGAAGGAAGTCGGCGTATTGCTTGAACCGACAACAGTCGTCGAGAAAGGAATTGCTCAGGCGTACGAGATTCAACGGCGCCTCAGAGTATGGAGACCAAAGCGTGCGGCGGTGATGGGTGCGGGAACGATTGGTCTGCTGGCCACACTGGTCCTGCGTCTAAAGGGGTTGCAGGTGACAACGTTTGGCAAGATGCCGAAGCCATTTCTGAATTCCGATCTGATCGAGGCTATCGGCGCCACCTATCAATCAACAGACGACGTCTCGATTCTCGAAGGCGCAAAAAAATACGGACCATTTGACCTGATCTTTGAAGCAACCGGTTTCTCGCCGGTAGTTTTTGACAGCATGCAGGCGCTCGGGAAGAACGGCGTGCTGGTGCTGTCGAGCGTTACGGGCGGCGATCGCAAAGTCGAGGTGCCGGCTGACAAGATCAATCTTGAATTCGTGCTTGGTAATAAGGTGATGGTTGGGACTGTGAATGCAAATCGTGAATACTTTGAGCTGGGTGTTAAGGATCTCGCTCAAGCCGAGGCCGAGTATCCGGGCTGGCTATCGCGTTTACTGACGCATCCCGTCCGCGGTTTGGAGAATTATCAGGAGTTGTTCGCTAAGCTCACCAACCCTAACGGCGCAATCAAGGTGTTCTGTGAAGTGGCGGAGTTGTAAATCATGATTGAGTTCGATCAGGAAAGCTGCCGCGATCTAAACGTTGCTCTGACTCGCGAATGGCTCGAAACGAATGGGATCGGCGGGTTTTCTTCTTCCACTATTTCTGGACTGAATACTCGCCGGTATCACGGGTTACTTATTGCTGCCACGAAGCCACCGGTTGGTCGATTCCTCTTGCTCTCGAAGCTTGAAGAGGTACTACTGATCGATGGCCGGCGGTATGAATTATCCTCGAATCAATATCCGGGCGTGATACATCCGCAAGGCTTCAATTACCAGACTGGTTTTCGTCTGGATCCATTTCCGAGATTTACTTATGAAATCGAAGGCGTGCGCCTGCACAAGTCCGTCTTCATGGTGCACGGAGAGAACACCACAGTTGTTCAGTACGAGTTAGAGCAGTCGTTTGCCGTCAATAATAAGGACATCAAGTTAGAAGTTCGTCCACTCATCGCGTTCCGCGATTATCACAGTACGACACATGAGAATGGGGCTCTCAATGCAAGGATCGAGACTCATGGAGGTCTAACAACTTTTCAACCGTACAACGATCTGCCCGCGCTGCATTTGGCACATGATCCAGCCGACATCGATCCAAACGGATTCTGGTATCGCAACTTCCAATACGCGTTTGAGCAGGAACGTGGATTAGATTTCACAGAAGACCTGTTTAGTCCGTGTGCGTTGACATTCGATTTGAACGCACCGAGGAAGATTAGCATCATCGCTTCCACCGAGGAAAAGAATGCTATGGATGCTGACCGCTACCGCCAGGCTGAGATCAAGCGACGATCAACCATTCAGAAAGATGCGGATGCGACAAATAAGTTAGTTTCCCATTTGAAGACAGCTGCTGATCAATTCATCGTTGCTCGCGACCAGGGCGAAACAGTTATCGCCGGATACCACTGGTTTGCTGATTGGGGCCGAGACACGATGATTGCACTTCCCGGTTTGACGCTTGTCAACGGACGTTGGGACATTGCGAAGAACATTCTCGCGGAATTCTCAAAGCACGTCGATCAAGGCATGTTGCCGAACCGGTTTCCGGATGCAGGCGAAGCGCCTGAATACAATACTGTTGATGCGACGCTGTGGTTCTTCGAAGCGGTGCGTTCATTCGTGCAGTACACAGGCGACTATGAGTTCGTCAGAACGAGTCTGTATTCGGTGCTCAAGGAAATTATTGACTGGCACGTAAAAGGCACGCGTTATGGAATCCACGTAGATGAGGACGGACTACTGTTCGCGGGCCAGCCGGGCGTGCAGTTGACTTGGATGGACGCGAAAGTTGGCGATTGGATAGTGACACCGCGCCACGGAAAACCTGTCGAGATTCAAGCGCTTTGGTACAACGCATTGCGAGTGATGGAAAATCTCGCAAGCGGATTCAACGAGCCAAACGCAAAGCAGGAGTACGGCGCGATGGCGGACAAAGCGCGCGCCAGCTTCAACCAGTTATTTTGGAATGAACAAGCCGGTTGTCTTTACGATGTGATAAACGGTGAAATTCGAGACGCGTCGATCAGACCGAACCAGGTAATTGCGATCAGTCTGACGAACACAATGGTTCCCAAAGAGCGAGCTGTGAGTATTCTGGGTGTTGTCGAACGTGAATTGCTGACACCGCGCGGCCTGCGGACGCTGGCACCATCAGATCCGAATTACATGGGCCGGTACGAAGGTGGTCCAACCACCCGTGATGGTGCATACCACCAGGGCACCGTATGGCCATGGTTAATGGGCCCGTACATCTCCGCTTGCATCAAAACGCTTGGCAGGAAAGCAGGACGAAGACTTGCAGCGAAGTGGCTGGACAACTTCCGGCAGCACTTGCACGAAGCCTGTCTCGGTCAAGTTTCCGAAATCTTCGATGGCGACGCTCCGCACACGCCGCGCGGTTGCGTTGCACAGGCATGGAGTGTGGGTGAGTTGCTTCGAGCAATGGTCGAGCATTAGGCGGTGATCGATGTTTCGCTCACTTGGCAGGCTGAAGAACTGAAATTAGACAAATACGAACAATTTTTTACAGTGAACCTTCTTTTCTTTTCAAAGCCGCAGCTAAATCGGGAATCAAGGGCTCCCCTTCAAGCACCTGCGCACTTGAGGCCTTGAAGTCTTCGTTGAAGGGCTCGTATCGTCCGCCCAGGTGCTCATGAAAGAACCGCTCAGCTACAGCAAACAACGAGATCCAGTTCTCTTTGCGCTGATAGTCGTGTCCCTCATCCGGATAGAGGATATAGGTCACAGGCTTCCCGTGTTTTTTCATCTCCGCGACGAAATCATCCGAGAACTTACGAGGCAAGTTTGTATCTAACCCGCCGTGGGTAATGAGCAGTGGTTTTGTGATCCGATCGGTGAAATACAATGGTGATTGCGCGCGCAACTGAGATCTGCCCGCGTCCGTCGTATCATTCCCCACCAGACGCCGCCAAAAGGTCCCGAATGGACCACTTCGGCTTTCCATCATCGTCTGCAAATCCGTCGGAGAATACATCGCCATACCGCAGGCGAAAACATCCGGAGTAAAGGTCAGAGCCGCCAGCGTGGCATAGCCACCATAGGACCATCCCCAGATACCCACGCGGTGCCTTTCGGTAAGTCCCTGTTTTACCGCCCAATCCACCGCATCGACGAGGTCGTTGTTCATCTTGCGCCCCCACTCGCGCGCGCCGGCCTCGCGAATCTTCGTCCCAAATCCCTCGACGCCACGAAATTCAACCCGGAAGACAACATAGCCACGGTTTGCGAGCAGTTGCAGAGTGCGGTTGAGACCCCAGATATTCCAATCGAAGGCAACTGTTGGCCCACCGTGAACATACACCAGCATCGGCAATGGTCGATCCAAATAGCGCCCTTTGGAGGCGCGCGTCCATGAAGGCAGGTAGAGGTCGCCTGGCAGCTTCAAGCCATCACGTGTCGGCACCACTACCGCCTCACGCCGAGCGAGGGCAAATCTCTCAGTCTCCTTTTGCTCCGTGAACAAAAATCGTGCGTGACGGGACTGACGATCATAGGTGTAATATCGAGTCGGCCCCCCATCAAGAAAAACGACCAGCCAAACTCGATCATCAAGACTACGGCCCGCAATACCGACATCGCCGGTGTGGATTGAATTGAGATATCGGAAATCCTGTTTGATTGAATTATCAAAAAAGTGGCGGCGGTAGCGCGCATAAACAGCCGAAGCGGCTTGCAGTCGTCCGGTGCGCGGATGCAGCAGAAGCGAACTCCGGATATCCGCCACAGCGTCTGCGGCGATGGTGCGACCTTGTCCGGTCTTCAGGTCAATCGCCCTGAGAACGGCGGTGTCTGTACGTCGGTTATCAATCAGATAAAGTGTGGTGCCGGCTTTGTCCAGCGCCGCAGCTTGTGAGATACGAGCTTCTTCATACGTAAACCGCATCAGCGGTTCCCATGAGCCTGCGGAATTTAATCGGAATAGCTCATACCCCTGATCCTCAGTCTGCCGGCGGGCGACGCGTGGATGAAAGTCATAGTCACAAAGAAATCGGTCATAAGCATCATTCTGCAGGACCAGCTCCAACTTGCCCGTGCCCAAATTGAGACGGTGCAGGTCAAAACGGTTTGGGTCGCGCTGGTTGAGGCCAATCAGTATTTCCTCGGGATGTTCAGGGCTCAACTTTTCGATACGTGCGGACACTCCGGTAAGAGGTGTCAAATCACGCGACCGTCCATCAGCAAGATTGTAGACGAACAAGTGGACGTCTTTATCCACGGGCTGAAGATAAACAAACTCGCGAGACGTATAGGCCCATTGCAGATTGAAAATCGGAGCGCCAGTCTGCTTAAACAACAACCGCGGCTTGCCTGGATCTGCAAGCGAGGAGATCCATACACCCATCGCGTCATCAACTGGCCCCAGATAGCTGATGTTTCTTCCGTCGGGACTCAACCGCACGCTGAGTTTGTCTTCATCAGCAAAGAGAACGCTTCGTGGAATCAGCGGGTCAGGAGCCGGTGCCGCTTTTGCGCCAATGCCCAGCGCGATAGTGATAACAGCAATAGCGGTGAAACTTGAGCGCTTCAACATAGTCCTGAACGACATAGTGCGTGCCTCCATCTTCGTTTGTCCTTTTCATCGGCTTTGCCTCAAGAGTCGCTGTTGGACCAGGTCAGCTCCGTAACGCGGTAGCGTCGGGTCCGTCGGAATCAATAATCAAAGAATAACTGCGGTGATGAGACTTACCCGACGCTACCGCGTTACGGTACTGACCTCGTCCAAGCATGAACCTTAGTTTTGAGCCAAAGCTCCGTAACGCGGTAGCGTCGGGTCCGTCGGAATCAATAATCAAAGAATAATTGCGGTGACGAGACTCACCCGACGCTACCGCGTTACGGTACTGACCTCGTCCAGGCACGAACCTTAGTTTTGAGGCAAAGCTTTTTTCATCTGCGAGTTCGAACACAATACGTTCCTCGCTTTCATAAAGTTTGTATGCGACTTTATATCCTGTTAACACTCTCGGCGCTAGATGCGTCAATGCCTTTGAAGGCAATAATCTGCGCTTCAATCTCTGGGATAATCCATAAAACCGGATGTCTCGCTTCTTAAGTTCCTAACAGAGAGGCCTTATGAAAACCCGAAGAACCTCTTCCCTGCCAATTCTTTTGCTCGCTGCGCAGTTTTGTATTTATTTCAACTCAACCATTCCAGCGCAGGCTGGGATCGTCAGCGATACCATCTACGAAAAGAGGTTTGCGCAAAAATTTGCAGCGATCGAGATCGAAAACGCGAACGGCCGCACAGAGGTTGAAACGTGGAACAGCAACGGTATTCGCGTTTCCGCCTCGAGCAATACCATCGCTGATGTCAGGTCAATTGGTGCTCGGATTCACTTTCAGGTGAGTGACACAGACCTGAAGATCGAGGTTCGCGGAGACAGAAACGAAGGACCAATCAATTTGCTGGTATTTGTTCCGCGTGAAATTAGCCTCGCGGTCCGGGGTGACTCCGAAATGATTGCCATTCGAGGCATAACGAATGCACTTTCGGTGCAGACGGAATCCGGAGATGTTTCGCTCTCACTTCCGAAATCGGCAAATACCGATCTGTCATTGAGAGCACTCGACGGAACGGTCAGCTCGCAGCTAGACGTGCGCGCATTCGGCCCAGTCAATTCGCACAGCCTCGACGGCCAGATAGGCCGCGGTGGCGCTCCTATCATCATCCGCAGTACGCGTGGTTCCATTTCACTGATCGCCGACGAAGCAGGTCGGATAGCCCGGGCCGAACCACCGATGAGGAATGATGTGGGTAGAATCGATGCGCCGTTAATGAACGCATCATCCTTCTCACGTCAAAATGAAAGCGCAAGCTCATCGGTGCCAAGGCCGCCTACTCTGATAGATCCGAACGATCCACCTGTTGCCGACATCATCAAAATCGATAGTCGACTAGTCAATCTAAACGTAAGAGTGACCGACAGTGCCGGTAAATTGATCCCCAATTTGTCGCAGGCTGACTTTCAGATTTTTGAAAACAATATAGAACAACAAGTCGTCAGGTTTGAGCCCGTCACATCGCCTGTATCTGTCGTGCTGTTACTTGATGCGAGCGGTAGTACGAAGGAACACTGGAAAATCATCAAGAAAGCAGCGAAAAAATTTATCGAGACGCTAAGCGCGAACACGCCTATCGCGGTTGCTGCCTTCACCCGAAGGTTTATGGTTATTTGTGACTTCTCTTGCGATAGACAAACCTTGAAAGAGCGGATTGACAAAACCAGGAATCTTTCATCTGGAACCGCGTTTTACGATGCCACCTGGTCAACACTCAATCTCTTCAAGGAAGTGAAAGAGCAGCGCAAAGCCATAGTAATGATGACCGATGGGGTGGATAATTCACTTTCGGATGAGGATTACGAACCCAAGCATCCTTTTGACGAGGTATTCGCGAGACTCAGCGAGGATGAAATAACAATCTATCCAATCTACTTCGATACTGAATATCAAGTGACTGTCAGAATGCGTGGCAGTGATACTCACGAATCGTACGTCACGGCCCGCGAGCAACTAAAACGGATAGCGGATGAGACTGGTGGCACATTGTTCAAAGCTGATCGTGCTGAAGATCTTGACGGTGTCTATCAGCGCGTTGCTTCAGAACTCCAGACACTCTACAGCGTTTCCTATAACCCCGCGGACAAAAACTACGACGGCAACTGGCGGAATGTTGGCGTGAAGGTGAAACAGGGTGCTGCCATGGCAAGAACGAAGCGTGGCTTTTATGCCAGATGATGGCCTGAGACAGTAAACCTCAAAACAAGTTCTCAGGGTAGGTGTCCCTGCCAAATGTTTCCTTAGTCGTCTCGGTGGAAGATCGCCCTTCGGTTAGCGCTCACACCTTTGCAGCTTGCGAGACCGTTGAGTGAAGTGTGAGTTTTCAGGAGGCGTTAGGGATGACTTATGGGTGAGTTTTCCAAATGGCTAATTCATGATGATCGGAAAGAGCTATTTGACTACCTTTTTGCAGTCGCGGTGAACATGTTTTTTCTCGCGCTTACTACACTGGTGCTCTGGCCGTTCGGAAGGGCCACATTCGCGTTGCATTTGGCGAAGGGTTATTGGGTCTTTTGGACCGTTGTGATCATTACGAGCTCTGTGCTCGTCCTCGTTCGACGTTTTTTCCGGATGGACCTCTATTCACATTTCAACGCGTATGTAATTTCAGGCTCGGCTTTGAGCGGCTTTTTGCAAATCGGCTGGTCGGCGTTTGTGGCGCTCGCCGTACGAACTTCAATTACAAACATGTCTGTTTGGATGGAAATCCTGGTAATCGTGGTCGGCGTTGTTTCCTGTTATGTTGCTACAGTGATAGTGGGTGCGTATTACCCCGGCAGCATTTACCGTACAGTCAACCTGTGTCTCGCAGCTCTCAGTTTTGTTATCTTCATCATCTGGCCTGCAGCCGGCACCGCAATCTATGGCTGGTTCTTTGAGTTCGTAAGGAGATTCGATCCCTTCGGAACCTTGCGATAGGCACGGTACAAGCCTAGATCACGAAACAGGCATCGGACTGAAATATGACTAAAGACATCCTAAAAAGTGTTGGTGCGGTATTGGCGGGATTAATCTTTATCGGTATTACGCATACCGGAATGGACGCTATCCTTGAAAATACCGGAGTGTTACCAAAAGGTAATCTTCATGTGGGGACAAGACTGATCCTCATAGTCATTGGCTATCGGGCAGTCTTAAGTCTGATCGGATGTTACATTACAGCGCTGCTCGCTCCTAAAAGTCCGATGAAACACGCACTCGCACTTGGAATTGTGGGCGTGTTACTGAGCACGGTGGGCGCTATTGCCACCGCAAACATGAACCTGGGCCCATCGTGGTACGCCTGGACACTCGTAGTAATTTCATTGCCGATTGCGTGGCTCTCCGGAAAATTGTATGAGTTGCGAAACCCGTAGTTTAGGGTCGCAAAAACGACACAAAACTCCTTCTCGCGGTGTTCTTAGTAGGAAGAACCTAATGTGTAAGTAGACCGGCATTGAAGGAGACTCATGAGAAGACACTCACTAATTGCTTTGCTAGTAGTCTGCGGATTCGTCGCGCTCAATCATCTCAGCAGCGTACACAATGCCAAAGCCGTCGGAAATCGTCAGGACGAACCAACAACCAAACCATCGTTACCGAAACTCGGGACTGAACGGCCCGAACTTTCATTTCATTTGCTGTCAGGAGGACCGGACCCCACGTGGCAGACCCTGGAAGGACAAGTTGTGGTCATGGATTTCTGGGCCACCTGGTGTGCTCCGTGCATCGACTCAATTCCTCACTTGAATGAGCTCCACACAAAGTTTGAAAAAGAAAAAGTCAGGTTCTTTTCCGTCACCTATGAACCAGCACCGTACGTGCGCGAGTTTTTGAAAGAACATCCAATGGCGGCAGACGTCGCCATCGACGACTCGTTCAACACCTTCAAGACCTTTCGGGCCTGGGGCATTCCTGTCATCTTTATATTCGACTCCAAAGGAAAGCTCGTCGCGACGGTCCATCCCAATAACCTCACGCCGGAAGTGCTCCAAGCGGCTCTTCGGGGTGAAGTACCGCAAGTGAAACAGGCTACACCGTGGCATGATCCCGCTGGAGCAGAGGGCTACTTCCGCAAACTTCAGCTCGAGCTCAAGGAAAAATACAAGCAATAACTCCTTTTCGACCCTAAAGATTTATCAGCGGCAAGGTGCGACACTCACAACTCAAGCCGCTCAAGATTAGTACATAGCGCAGCTTTGCCTCAAAAGTGCAAAACATTCTTGGATCGGGTCAGTACACCTTCGGTAGCGGGTAGGTACGTCGTAGACGCGCTCGATTTCCTATGTTTTGTGAAGCTGATCCATTACCCACCCGCTACCGAAGGTGGTACTGACCCGATCCAAGCGACATCTGACTTTTGAGGCAAAGCAACATAGCGCGCCGCTGGTGCCAACCGTTATATTGCTATCCTCATGCTCCAACCAGAACTTGTAGGAAGAAACGATGTAAGCGAGCGCGATCTTTTTCTCCTCACCCCACGTTCCATCTCTGATGTGGCGGTTAATCTGGGTGTGTCAAGCAAATATTTCGGTGTACTGCTCGCTTGTGATGCGCGCAATATAGAAGACGCTGTTGTGGTGAACCTCGCGCGAACACTAATTGCCCAAGGCATGAGGTATTTCTGTGCCTGCGGTAACGATTGCGAACGAGTGCATGACTTGGTCGATTCGGTAATAGTCGAAAATGATCCGGATGAAACAGAAGATTCCGTCATCCTCACCATGTGGTTTGAGGACGAAAGCCTCGATGAAGCGCTGTGGAAATTTTTGTACGTTGCCTTTCCTGCTAATGACTATGCAGAAGACTGTCATGCCGATCTCGCGATCGTCGTTGGCAATCGTGAATGGACCGACGTAGCCAGGAACCGATTATCAGATTTGGATAAATTGATTAAAGACGTTGTCGGCGAGGATGAAGATCACTAAGCTGATAATGATCCTAGAAACGTGATCAAGGCCCCGTATTCAGGAGGCAATGCTTATCAGATCTTCGCCGCTCTCAGGCGGGAGTTAAAGAATAGCGCGGTCTGAATTTACATTTGGGGACTACGTGAGGTTGCGGCTTGTCGAAGAAGCTCGTGCGGGATGTTCGAGCCGGTGACCAATAACACAACGTTTCGACCTGCATACCCCACTGAGTTTTGAAGATATGCTGCGGTCGTTGCCGCGCCTGCGGGTTCTGCAACGATATGCTCTTCGTATAGAAGCGTGCCGATAGCGTGGACCATCTCCTCTTCCGACACCAGACACACGTCGTCAACCAACTCGCGGATCGCACGAACGTTCGGCTCCAGCGGGACATAAGTCGCTAATCCATCCGCAATCGTGTCGCACGTCCCCATCGCGACTACACGACCTTCCTGCCACGATCGCACATACGATGGGGCCTGTGCAGCCTGTACGCCAACGATTCTCACAGCCGGATGACGACGCTTTGCTTCTGACGCTACGCCGCGGATTAGAGCCGTATCGCCCATCGGTACGATGATCACGTCCGGCGCCAGCAGTTCGTCGAGAATTTCGGCGGCAATTGTGGCGGTACCAACAGGAACGAGAACATCAACCCCATCGTCGAGAAAGTAATAATCGTGTTCTTGTGCGAATGCCATTGCTGCGTTTCCGAGAGACTCAGGTTCCCACTCAATCTCCTTAACGGTCGCACCAAGTTCAACGATGCGCGAGCGTTTGATCGGGTTGGGGGATAAGGGAAGGAATATCGTTGCTGGAAGGTTTGCAAGCCGTGCGGCGTAAGCGACAGCCGAACCATGATTTCCGGTGCTTGCTGCGACCACGCCTCTTATCGGTCGCTCGCCATTCCTCGACCGGCGCTCAATATTCTTCATTAGAGTGTAAATCGCACCGCGAGGCTTGAACGAGCCGGTAGGCAAATCGATCTCGAGTTTAAAATGGATCCGGGCATCCGAATCCCGCCCCAAGCGTTGTGCTTGCACCAACCGCGTGGGCCTAAGAAACCGCCGCAACAATTCGCGCGCATCGTTGACTTGTTCGTTCGGACCAGTCACTAACGAGTTGCTCTCTCTCTCTCTTTTGATCTTTATAATAGACGACGATGTTACTACATCCGGATTACTAGTGAGGTCAATGATGAAAATGTATTGAGGCCACCTAATCCTGAAAGCCTGATCTCCTTTCTTCCGCAGTCGGCTCGAAGATTGGTGGTAAGAAGAGTTCTCCTTCCTCGAAATAGAACTCCCTTAAAACTTCGACGTTTACAGTTCGCGGTGCGGCACCGGGTATTTGAAGCGCGCCGGTATCTGTTGCTTTTTCTTTGAGACGCTCTTTGGCCGTATTGCCACGGTTGGAAAATACGATACGTCTTCCCTGACGCAGCTCCTCATCACTAAAAGATTGGTCTATCGTTTTGATCGAGATGATCTGATCAAAGTCATTGGGTTTGGTGATCAAGTGGGCCAGAAACAGTTCGGAACTTTTGCCGAAGAGCAGATACTCCAGTTTGGCAGGTTTGGCTGCTTTAGGATCGAACTCATGGAAATGCACGACGTTCACCACGTTGACATCAAAAGCGCCGCCTTCAGAAGGATTCTCGAAATCGCCGATAAAAGATTTACCGCCTCTTTCAAGATGACCGCGAATAAGCGCGCTGCCACGGAACTTTTTTATTGCTGTGCCTTTGGGATCAAGGTGCGAGAGCACAAAAAGCTCCGGATTGAGCGTGTACATCTTCACCGACGAGTTTTTCAACCGATCTTTGAAATAAACATCTGTCAGATTGCGTTCGCCATCAGTGAAGGTGGCTTCCAGTATTACCTGGAAGCGGTGAGGAGAATCGAACTCCGGCCCGGGACCTTTGTCGACGAACATGGGAAGGTGAGAAAGAAAAGCGCCTTTCGTTCCGATCAGCATCATGTTGTGCGTGTTAGGCGCATCTTCGCGATTGCGATTGATTACCAACGGCTGCGCCTTCAGGCTAAGGTTTAGACAACCGAGGCCAACGACAGCATTGACACTGTTTTTCAGAAACTCTCTACGGCTGTTGTCTGCTGACTCTGGATTACGCATCATGATCGATTTCTCACAGCTGTCTGGACTCCAGTGGTCAGGAATTTTTACGGCAGTGCATAAGCCACAACTTCATCAGATAGCACACTACTCAGCGATCTCAGAAATCCGCCACCGCCTGAGGCAATTACTACAAACTGCTTCCCCGTACTCCTTCCCTGAAACGTCATCGGTGTCGCGTGACCATTTGCCTCGAGTTGCGCTTCCCATAGTT
>Ga0105243_10001213_pt1 | contig 23212 bp, 23 predicted proteins | sample KBSM34metaG_FD_81525 | JGI IMG/M metagenome (GOLD analysis project Ga0105243, IMG submission 81525) | Miscanthus rhizosphere microbial communities from Kellogg Biological Station, Michigan, USA - KBS M3-4 metaG | ecosystem: Host-associated > Plants > Roots > Rhizosphere > Soil | place... | reverse complement strand
TCACCTCGGCCGACCCGGCGTGCTCACGGAGCAGCCGTACGTTGTGGGCGATCGCGTCGAGGTCCACCACTGCCTCAGCGGCCGCAGTGGGGGTCAGCGATAGTTCAGTCGTTTGCATGGTCATGTCACCACCGCCGATTGTCCCAGACCCAATTCCTTGTGCCGAACGTTCCTTACCGCTCGAGATTTCTGCCGAAAGTCGAGCGGTAAGGAACGTTCGAGGAGCGGGCTAGTGGGCGAAGGGCTGGATTTCGTTGAAGTGGCCGCGGGGCTTCAGCTCATCGAGGTGGGACAACGCGGTGATGGTGTCGTCGCGAAGTGCCCTGGCCAGGTCGGCGGAGAACCCTTCTCTAACCACGATGCGCAGCATCGTGACGTCGGTCGCACCCTCCGGCATGGTGTACGCCGGCACCTGCCAGCCGTAGGAGCGCAACGCATGTGACACGTCGAACTCGGTGTAGCCGAAATCACCTGCCAGTCGATAGCTGACCACCGGAATCGCCGAGCCGTCGGCCACCACCTCGAAGTGCTCGCTCGCGCGCAACTCGTCGCCGAGCCAGCGGGCGGTCTGCGACAGGCACTGCATCACCTGGGTGTAACCGGCACGGCCGAGCCGCAGGAAGTTGTAGTACTGGCCGATCACCTGGTTGCCCGGGCGGGAGAAGTTGAGCGTGAACGTCGGCATGTCGCCGCCAAGGTAGTTGACCCTGAACACCAGATCGTCGGGCAGATACTCCTTGCTGCGCCACACCACGAAACCGATGCCGGGATACGTCAGTCCGTACTTGTGCCCGCTGACGTTGATCGACACCACCCGCGGCAGGCGGAAGTCCCATTCCAGATCCGGGTGCAGGAACGGCACTACGAAGCCGCCGCTGGCCGCGTCCACATGGACGGGGATGTCCGGTCCCCCGCCCGCGGCGAGTTTGTCGAGTGCTGCACAGATCTCGCCGATCGGCTCGAGTTCACCGGTGAACGTGGTGCCGAGGATCGCCACCACGCCGATGGTGTCCTCATCGACGTTGTCGAGCACCTGCTCAGGCGTGATGACGTAGCGGCCCTTCGCCATCGGCAGATAGCGCGGCTCGACGTCGAAGTAGCGGCAGAACTTCTCCCACACGACCTGCACGTTGGAGCCCATCACCAGATTCGGTGTGCGGCCGTTGGCGTCCTTACCCACGCGTTCGCGCCAGCGCCACTTCATCGCCAGCCCTGCGAGCATCACCGCCTCGCTCGATCCGATCGTCGACACCCCGGTCGCGCTAGCCGGGTCGTCGTCGCGCAGGTCTTCCGCGTGGAACAGGTCGGCCACCATGCAGACGCAGCGCTGCTCGATCGCGGCGGTGGCCGGGTATTCATCCTTGTCGATCATGTTCTTGTCGAACGTCTCGGCCATCAGAACCTCGGCCTGCGGATCCATCCAAGTGGTGACGAAAGTCGCCAGGTTCAGCCGACTGCTACCGTCGAGCATCAACTCGTCGTGGATGAAGCGGTACGCGGCGTCGGGATCCATCGCCTCGTCGGGCATCCGCAGCGACGGGACCGGCGCCATCGCCAGCCGGCCGGTGTAGGCCGGGGTAATGCTCGAGGCGTGAGTCAGCTTGCGCGGCATGGCAAGTCCTTTCTATAGGGAGGCGACGGCGGCACGGACGTGAGCGAGGATGCGCGACGCCGACGTCGGCGCCGGCTGCGGCCCGGGGTCGGCGGCCGACAGGTTGGCGGCACGGGCATGCACGAAGGCGGCCGCAGCCGCGGCCTCACCACAGGGGAGCCCCGCGGCCAGCAACGCACCGATGACGCCCGACAGCACGTCGCCCGATCCTGCGGTGGCAGCCCACGATTGCCCCGCCGAGTTGAGGTAGACGGGTCCGCCAGGTTCGGCGATGACCGTGACATTGCCCTTCAGTAGCACGGTGGCGCCGAGCCGGTCGGCAAGGCTGCGGGTGGCGGCGATGCGATCCTCGCCCGGCGGAGAACCGGCTAGGCGCGCGAATTCCCCTGCGTGCGGGGTCAATACGGTCGGCGCCTCGCGGCCGGCCACCAGATCCGGGTGTCCGGCGAGGATGGTCAGCGCGTCGGCGTCGACGATCACCGGCAGATCGGTCTCAAGCGCGAAGTTCAGCGCGGCAGCCCCGGTATCGTCGGTGCCGAGTCCAGGTCCGACCGCCCAGGCCTGCACGCGACCCGATGCGCCGGCGCTTGGCGCGGCGATGACTTCGGGCCAGTGCGAAAGCACTTGTGGGCCTGCGCTTCCCGCGTAGCGGACCATGCCAGAGGTAGCGGCGACGGCGGCTCCGGTGCACAACACGGCCGCACCGGGATAGGTCGCCGAGCCTGCAAGCACGCCCGTGACACCCTGGGTGTATTTGTCGTCCTTGGGCCCTGGCTTCGGCCAGCGCGCGGCGACGTCGCCGGCGTCGAATCCCAGCATGTCGGTGGACGGGAGGTCGAGACCGATGTCGACCAGTTCGACGCGGCCGCAATCACCGAGGGCGTGAACGGGTTTCAAGCCACCGAACGTCACGGTCAGAGTCGCGTGCACGTGCGGACCGTCAGCGGCGCCGGTCTGCACGTCGATGCCGCTGGGAATGTCGACCGCCACCACCGGAGCAGACACGTTCGCGAACACCTCGGCCGCATTGGGTCGCAACGGCCCGGACCCCGAGATGCCGACGACCCCGTCGATTACCAGATCGGCTGTGCGCGGGACGGTTTCTACGATGCGCCCCCCGGCCCGGGTGAACGCGGCCAGCGCCTTTCGGTGGGTGCGCTCGGGGCTGAGTAGCACCGCCGCAGCGGCCGCCCCACGGCGACGAAGGAACGTCGCCGCCCACAGCGCATCGCCGCCGTTGTCGCCCGAGCCCACCACCGCGCAGATCTGCCGCCCGGAGATGCCGCCCGTAAGCAGCGCCAGTTCACGGGCGATCGCGGTGGCCAACCCGAACGCGGCCCGTCGCATGAGCCCACCGTCGGGCAGCGACGCCAACAGCGGTGCCTCGGCTTCGCGGATCTCATCGGCGGTGTAGTAGTGCCGCATCACAGCCAGGATTCCATGCCGGCGACGATTCACGGCGCCGACACAGGAACTACGCAGGTGACACTATGCGGTCGCGGCTCGGCGAACCTCGCGGCTGCGACAGCGGTCGTCGCGAACAGGCACGAGAAAAACCGGTTCAACGTCCGATCTTCTCGCGGCTGCGCCGCGGTGCAACGTGAACGTGCGGAACGGTCAACGGATGCATTGCACTGGTCGCACCGTCGGCAGGCACATGGCGGCCGGGATGATACGGCAAACAATCGCGCCCGCCAGTCGTCCATCTGTCTGCAATCACCACATCAGCGGTCAATCTATTTGCTGTGAATCCGTGTATCTGACTGTGGCAAGAACCTGCTGGTCCGCCTGGTGTATCGAAGACTGTCCTGATAGCCACCGCCGACTTCGCCCTGTCGGCTCACGAGATCTGGTAAATACCAGTTTAACTCGACGCAGCCCGGGGCATAACTGAGTAGACCCTATGTGAGATACCTCACATGATCGCGACAGCGTTGGGCAACTCTTACCGATGCTAGCTATGCTCCTGACGTCTCCGATGTTATTTGCGATCAGTGGATCTAGCGACGTCGTACAAGGGGATGAGGGTCGCCATCAGAGAAGCGGGAGCGTAGGTGACAGCAACGGAAGCGTCGTACGTGGCACTGATCGCGGACCGAGCACCGTCGCAACTGGCAAGGCTTACCGACAGAACCATGGTCGCGACATCTGTGATGCTTCTCGCCACCACCGCGGTACTGGCCGCACTACGACCCACTCTGACGGCACCCGACATTGCGATCGTCTCGATGCTGGCCACGCTGTGCGCAGCGGCGGGTTACGTCGGTTGGCTTCGCCGTGCCGCCAGGGCGCAGAGGCGAGGACTGGCGCTCATCCCGGTGCGCCCGGCAATCGAGATGGCGCTGTACCTGTCGCCCGTCATTCTGCTGACACTGGCCTTTCCCTTCGCCACCCAGCGCATCGCTGACACCCACGTTGGTGGAGCCCCCCTCGTCTCACTGTTGCTGGCCTCCTCGGTCACCGTCCCATGGCTGAGCCAGCCCGTCTGCCTTCCGCTCTATCGAGCCATTGGTCCGCTGATCCCTGACGGCAACATCGACGTAATCCAGCGTCGCTTCCTGCAGGTCTGGCCCACCACGTTTCTCCAGTCCCTGCCTGCGGTGGCCGTTTTCGCGGTTCCCGTTCAGCTCGTCATGGGTTGGTCGTGGCAGGCGTTCGGCGCCTTCCTGGGGTTGTGTGTGCTGCACGTGGCGTTCGTGCAATCCCTCATCGCCGCCAACGTCGATCGGCGGCGACTGCGTTGGGCCCTGGCGTGGGCGTGTTATGCGACCGCGTTGATCGCGATACCAGCGGCGTGGTACCTGCCCCCACTGGTCGGTCTCATCTCTCAGGTCGTGCCGATGCGCAGGCACCTGAGCCAGCTGCGGCGGACCATCTTGCTCGACAAGGTCGACGTAGCAGCCGATCTTGTCCGGGGCCTTCTGCTGGGCGCGGTGCTGTGGGCCGACAAGCTGTTGCTTTTCCTGAAGTCCGACGGCGTGTTTCAGGTCGACGCCATCTTCCTTGCCCTGTTGCCGGCGGTGATCGCCTACAACTACTACTTCATCCGCTTGGCACCCCACATCGACCGCGCGGTCGGCGACGTCCGCACGGCAGTGGAGATGGAGCCCACCGGTCTGACCGCGAGACGCTCGACCGTGGTGTCAAATGTCGTCGGCACCTCGATCAACCGAACGGCGTTTCTCGGCGCGCTGGCAACGCTTTTCGTCACCGTAGTCGCGGGCGCCCGTCACCCCGACGTGCTTGGCCTTGTCGGTGTCGTATCGATCGCATCGTTCCTGTTCATGATGACCACGCTCGCGTGCTACAAGCTCGACTACATCGGCTACAAGGGCCAGGCCCAGCTGTTCAGTGCCATCCACCTGCTCTTCTGCGTCGGGCTTTTCATCCTTCTTCCGGTCGGAGTGACCTTGTACGTGTGGCTCGCCGCCGCGGAAGCCGTGTTATTTGCCGTCGCCCTGTACGCATGTCTCAGGGAATGGCGAACCGCTGAGTACGCGCTGTTCTGGCGCCATGCGACGGCGTGGTGAACGACCCTTTATCCATGAGCATCACCGGGAATGACCTGATATGACATATGTATCGCGGCGCTCGCAGGCGCCGGCGGGGCGACGCCGCCGTGCCCCCCTTCCCCAGCTGGCAGCCCAACGCTATCCCGACGTCGACGTCGCCATCGTCACAGAATCCACCTACCCGTTCCTCACCGGTGGCCTTTCGGCGGTTGTGCACGACATCGTCAAGGGAAACCAGGACCTGTCGTTCGGGATCATTCACATCACCTGGGACAGGGACTCGCCGCACGAGGACCTCTACGGGATGCCGGACAACGTGCGCTGGCTGAGGCCCGTCTATCTGAGCATGCAGGAGCACCGGGACGACTTCACCCGGCTGAAGCCGACGAGCCTGCGGATGGGACCAAGAGCACGAACGCTGTTGTCCCACAGTATCTTCGACGCTGTCGAATCGATCGTCGCGGGCGATATGGAACCGATGTGGTCGCTGTATGACGACGGCATCAACCCGCGTACCCGGTCCTACCCGCTGTGGGCGGTGCTCGGCAGCAGAGAGTTCATGACCGCCGTGCGCGAGCGGCTGAACCTGGACCTGCCGCTCGCCAACACGTTCTGGCTGTTGCGCGAGTTCTTTTCGCTGATCTGCGCAGTATTGGGGGACGAGATGCCCCGGGCGCGGGTCTACCACGCCCACACCACCGGCTACGCCGCCTTGCTCGGTGCGGCCGCAGCCCGCGCCCACGGCAAGAAGTTCCTGTTGACTGAACACAATCTGTACGTCCGGGACACCATCAACACCTTGCTCGAACGGAATATGGCACTGCCGGTTACGGCACTGGACTGGCGGACGATGGACGTCAGTCCCATTGAGCGAGCCTGGATGATGTGGTGGATTGAGATGGGCCGGTTCTGTTATCCGAGCGCCGAAGCGATCACGTACCTGTACCCGAAGGCCATTCTCGAAGGCGCCGATCTGGGCACGCCAGTCGAGAAGAGCATCGTCATCCCCAACGGCATCGTGGTCCGTGACTTCTACGCCGTGTGGCAAAAGCGACAGCAGGTAATCCGTCGGATCGTGGCCGATGATGGCAGGCGGACGTGGCGGTTGGTTTACATTGCGCGCGTTGTGCCGATCAAGGGCCTTGCGGATTTGATTCAGACCATCCATCAGTTGGTGCAGCGCGGGATCACCAACATCCATCTCGACATCCTCGGTCCCACCGAACACGATCCCGACTACTACCGGTTGTGCCGCGAGAAGGCGCGTCGACTCGGCGTCGAGGACTACCTCAGCTTCCGGGGCACCGTGAATGTGCGTGCCATGCTTTCGGATTTCGACATTCTGGTGCTGTCCAGCTACAACGAAGGCCAACCGATTGTCGCGCTGGAGGCAATGGCGGCCGGCGTTCCGATTGTCTCCACCGACGTGGGCGGCATGGCTCAGCTGATCGACGACGAACTGACCACACCGGGTGGGCGCACCTGGGGCCGATGCGGCTACCTGGTTCCACCGATCTCGGCCGGACGGACCGAACGGTTGGCCGATGCGCTGCAAGCGTTGATGAATGATCCCGAGGCGTATGCCCGGATGGCGCACAACGCCCGGGGCCGCGTCTGGAGCTTCTTCCAACTCGAGGATGCCATGGGCGCATACAACCACCTCTACCGGGAACTGGGTGATCTCCCCGTTGCCACTCTGAAAGACGACACAGCCCCACAACGACTCATCGCAGCTGTTCCGCAGCGGTCGGGCAGATCCGGTGGCAGCCATCGAATGCCACGCCGGTCGAAAGGCAAGAGTTGAACCACTTACCGACACTGAGTTCGCCCCGAGCCGAATGGGCGCAGGCGATAGAGAGTTTCGGCACCGTGCGTCACGGCGCCTGGCTTCGCTACGGCGATCCGCTGACCGATGATGAACTGTCATTTGCCATCGAGAATTATCAGGTGGCGATCCTGCAGCCGTGGGAGACCGATGCGCTGTGTCGCCTGAAGTCAGCGCGGCCCGATATGACGGTGCTTTGCTACAAGTGTCTGTCGTCCACCCGCAGCTACGAGCCCGGTCCCATCTACAGCTCTGGCGTAAGCCATTCTGAGGCGCTGCAGGCGGCGCCGCACTGGTTCGCCCGGCGGCGTGACGGTGCCCTTATCGAATGGAATACCTATCCCGGCCATTGGCAGATGGCGGTGTGGGACACCGACTACCAACAGCGTTGGTGCGACAACGTGGTCCGGGAACTCGACGGCACACCGTGGGACGGTGTGCTGGCTGACAACGATGTCTTCGACGACTACTACGGCATAGCGCCGCCCATCGAGGGCGATCGAACGATGGCGGATTTCCGTCGGGCTCTGGACGAATTTGTCTCTCGTGCAGGCACGGAACTCAACCGCATCGGCAAGCTGTTGGTCCCCAACATCGCCGAATCCCGCCGTGACCCGGGCCGATGGGAACGCCATGCCAGATTCGGCGGTGGATTCGAAGAGGTGTGGCTGGCATGGGGTCCTGACGACTACCTCGACCCGCCAACCGCTTTGGCCCAGATGGAGGAAGTGTGCCGCCCCGGGCTCAACATCGTCAGGGTGGCCACCGACGGGACGAACGAGCACCAAAACTTCACGTACGGCCTGGCGGCCTTTTGGATCTTCGGTGGCGGCCAAGGCGGCGCCTTCACCGCCACCGGACATGACGACTATTCCGTCACACCCTTTATCCCGCAACTGAATTGGGACTTGGGACAACCGGTGGAGAAGCCGAGACGACGCGGATACGGGCGGTCACGCGGCTTTACCAACGGATGGGCGGCGGCCAACTTCAACTGTCATCCGCGCCGGGCGATCACCTTCAAGGTGCCGGAAGGCCTCAGTGCAGCTGACAGCTCCCCCGCCCCCAGACGCGTCACCCTCGAACCGCACCAGGGCGTGATCTACCGGCGAGGCTGACCGGCGTCACTGTGCGAAAAGCACTTGCGGGCGCGCGCTTCCCGCGTGCGCTCGGAGCGGTGTAGCAGTGCCGCAACACAGCCGGGATTCCATGCCTGCGACGTTGACAGCGAGGTTTTCAGTCGCGGCGGGTCTTGCTGTAGTGGCGCCGCGCCTTCATCCGGTTGCCACAGCCGCTCATCGAACACCAGCGGGCCGTCCCGGCACGGGAGTGGTCAAGGAGAAACAACCGGCACTCTTCGTTGGCGCAGGGCCGCAGCCGACCCGGCATGTCTCGCTCCACCTCACCCCAGGCCAGCACGATGCGAGCCGGCCAGTCGGCCTCGAGCGACCAGGTGACGCCGTCGGGCCCGATGTCGGGCACGCGACGAACGTCGCTGAGATAGCGACGGAGCACGGACGCGTCGGCCTCCATTCGAACGACGCGTTGCAAGTCATCGCGCACCGCCCGCATGGCACCGACATCCTCTCCTCTGCCCGCGCCGTGCGCGCGAAGCCACGAGCGTGCGGCGGCCCCGTCGGCGAGTCGGTCGACGGTCTGCCCGTCGATCACCGGCGTGGTGTTGAGCAGGTCCAGCAGAGCGACCTGCCAATCCACTGTGGAAGACATGCTAACCATCATAGAATACTTGACAGGTTAGGTTCAAGGGGTGTTGACTACGCCTAACTGTAATAACGGATAGAAAGGGTTAGGCATGGTCACCCATCATCGTTACGCCGACATCGCCGGCCGCCAGGTCTTCTACCGTGAGGCAGGCTCACCCGCCGCTCCAGCTCTGGTGCTGCTGCACGGCACCCCAAACAGCTCATACCAGTACCGCAACCTGATCCCCGCACTCGCCGACCGATACCACGTCATCGCCCCCGACTACCCCGGCTTCGGCCACTCCGACGTGCCGAGCGCCGACGAGTTCAAGTACACGTTCGACAACCTCGCCGACCATGTCGACGCGCTGCTGGACCACCTCGGCCTGCGGCGGTACGCGATCTTCGTCCAGGACTACGGCGCCCCGGTGGGCTGGCGGTTGGCGTTGCGCCATCCCGAACGCATCGCGGCGATCATCAGCCAAAACGGCAATGCCTACGTGGAGGGGTTCGTCGGCGACGTGATGGAGCCGTTGTTCGCCTACGGCCGCAACCGTTCTGAAGGCAACGCCGCACCATTGCTCGAGTTCATCAGCATCGATGGGGTGAAATGGCAATTCACCCACGGTGTTTCGGATCCATCGGTGGTCGACCCCGATGCCTGGGTCAACGCGCACTCGGCGGTGGCGAGCACTCCGGAACGGGTGGCCGCACAGCTGGAGCTCTTCGCGGACTACAGCTCCAACGTCGACCTGTACCCGAACGTGCACGAATACTTCCGCACCTCGCAGGTGCCGCTGCTGGCGGTGTGGGGCCGCAACGACCCGATCTTCGGGCCGGACGGCGCCCTGGCGTTCGCCCGTGATCTACCGAAGGCAGAGATCAACCTGCTGGAGGGGGGCCACTTCCTCCTGGAGAGCCGGCTGGCCGAGGTCGTCGCGCTGATCCGACCGTTCCTCGCACGGCATCTGCCGACAGTGGCTTAGTCGACGGAGTGCCCCTGGGTCTTGTCGGCGGCGGCGATCGAGCGCTGCTGCCACGGCCACGCGCCCGTCACCTCGAGCTGGAGCGAAAAGCTTAGGAACGTCCGGATCAGCACGATGCCGCCCAGTACGGCGACGCTCTCGGCGCTCGGCGTGACGGCAACGGTGCGGATGATGTCTGCGGCAACCAGGAATTCGAGGCCGAGAAGGATCGCGCGGCCCAGGCGCCGCCGGAAAAACTCATAGGCACCGCTGTCTTCCTGTCGAATCCGTCCAATCGTCAGGAAGACAGCGAGTATGGCACCACCTGCGATGACGGCGACACCGATGGCATCGATCGCCTTGCCGATTCCCTCGATGACCTCGACGACAGACACGCCGTCATCGTGTCACCGACGCCGCAGCTAGCCGGTCGACACGCCGGTGCCGGTCGCGCCGACCACGCTCAATTCGATGTGCGCGTAAGCGTTGTTGCCGTAGCCGCGGGGATTCCACAGAGCGGCCGGGGACTCGGGTTGGGTGACGCCGGTATCGTCCCAGGCGCGGGCGGTGATGCTCAGCGGTCCTGGAGCCACGTCGACGGTGGCCGACCAAGGACGCCATGCCCATCGACTCGGTGCGGGATGCAGGTTGGCCTGACGCCAGGCTCGGCCGCCGTCGAGGGACACATCTACGCGCCCGATCCCGCGGCCGTCGCCGGCCATCGCCCAACCGCGGATGGTCAGCGTGCCCGCCGCAACCTGGTCGCCGTCGGTGGGCACGAGGACGTCGCAGTTGAGCGGCAGCGTCGACAGCGCGATGCCTTGGCCCTCAGGGACAGTGTCGGGGTCTGCCTCAGGCGGCAAGATGCGGTAGTCGAGAGCCTGGAAGTAGTTCTCCGACGGCGCGGGTTGCACAGTGATCGCGTTGACCCACTTGACGCTGCGCGCCCCGATGTAGCCGGGCACGACCACCCGCACCGGGCCGCCATGTGCCCTCGGCAGCGGTTGGCCATTCATCTGCCAGGCCAGCAGTACCTCCCCGGATGTCGCTTTGGCCAACGGGATCGAGCTGCCATAGCACTGCACCGGCCGGGCCTCCTGGGCGACGTCGGGGGCGAGGAACTCGACATGCAGGCCGTCCTCGCGATGCACGCCCGCCGCGGCCAGCACGTCGACCAGTCGCACGCCGCGCCACTCCGCGGTCGAGATCGCCCCGTGCTCCCACGGGTCCTTGCCCGGGATCGGGCGCACCCGCAACAGCTCCGCTCTCCTGTTGCCCGCACAAGCAAGGGTGGCCACCACGCTGTGCTGCTCGAAATCGGTCGTCAGTTGGTCATAGGTCAGCATCAGCGGTCGATCTACCAATCCGCCCACGGTCAATCGCCATTGCTGCGCTGCGATGTCGGGAAACGGGCCGTGATTGCGCGCGTAAAACCCGTCCACGGGGGTGATCTCGCTGTTGGCCAACACCGCCGCGGGCGGCTCGGCATTGAACGGCGACTGCCCGCGGACGATCATGTCGTCGCGCTTACCCCATACCGCTGCACTGTCTGCCACTGCACGCTCGGACATCGTCTACTCCTCGGCTGGGCGGCCCCCAACGACGGCAAAACGCCTGTTAATCAGGCAGATACGCTTACGAATACCCTAGGCCGGCGGGGTGGCAATTGACCTCACCGCTAGCCATGCATCAGCGGTTCCGGGCAGCCACGGGGTCTCCTACCTGCTGGCTGGAATTTGCCGGGCCTCGCGACTACGGCGTCGACACACCCGTGCCGGATGCAGCGACCACGCCCCAGAACCGGCCTGCTCGCTGAGCGATCTCGTCCGGATACTCGCCGTTGATCGCGTGCGATGTCGAGCGAGCGCAACTGGTCGTCCGTGAACGACTTCGGCATCGCCTTCGAGCTGAACACCCTGCGCCGCAGGCGTTCCGGCTCGGCCCTTTCCGCTTCTCGCGTGCGCGGCGGCCATCGGCACTACTCGACGGTGACGGACTTCGCCAGGTTGCGGGGCTTGTCCACGTCGTAGCCGCGGGCTTGCGCGACGCCTGCCGCGAACACCTGTAGCGGAATCGTCGACAGGAGCGGCTGGAAAAGCGTTGACACCACTGGTATTTCGATCAGGTGATCCGCGTACGGCCGGACAGTGTCGTCGCCCTCCTCGGCGATGACGATGGTGACCGCGCCGCGGGCCTGGATCTCCCGGATATTCGACAGCAGCTTGGCGTGCAGCGTCGGGGAACTCTTTGGTGACGGCATCACGACGATCACCGGCAGGTCGTCTTCGATCAGCGCGATCGGGCCGTGCTTGAGCTCACCTGCGGCGAACCCCTCGGCGTGCATGTACGCCAATTCCTTGAGCTTGAGCGCTCCTTCGAGCGCGACGGGATAGCCGACGTGACGGCCGAGGAACAGCACCGTTTGCGACTGCGCGAACTGGTGGGCCAGTGCGGCGACCGGTTCGGTGGTCTCCAGTACCCGCGCGACCAGATCGGGCATCGCCTCCAGATCGCGGTACTCGCGCTCCACCTCGTCGGGGTACTTGGTACCGCGGGCCTGCGCAAGGGCAAGTCCGACAAGGTAGTTCGCCGCGACCTGGGCGAGGAATGTCTTGGTCGACGCGACGCCGATCTCCGGCCCGGCGCGGGTGTAGAGCACCGCGTCGCACTCGCGCGGAATCTGGCTGCCGTTGGTATTGCAGATGGCCAGCACCTTGGCCTTCTGCTCCTTGGCATGCCGCACCGCCTCAAGCGTGTCGGCGGTCTCGCCGGACTGCGAGATCGCGACGACCAATGTATGGCGATCTAAAACCGGGTCGCGGTAACGGAACTCGCTGGCGAGCTCGACTTCGACCGGCAATCGCGTCCAGTGCTCGATGGCGTACTTGGCCAGCAGCCCAGAGTGGTAGGCCGTACCGCAGGCCACGACGAAAACCTTGTCGATCTCGCGCAGTTCCTGGTCGGAAAGCCGTTGCTCGTCAAGCACGATGCGATTGTCGACGAAGTGGCCGAGAAGTGTGTCCGAGACCGCGGTGGGCTGCTCGGCGATCTCCTTGAGCATGAAGTACTCGTAGCCACCCTTTTCGGCAGCCGACAGGTCCCAGTCGATGTGAAATTCACGGAAGTCGACGTTCGGATCGCCGTGGAAATCGGTGATGCGATAGCTGTCGGCGGTGATCACCACCGCCTGATCCTGACCGAGTTCAATGGCGTCGCGGGTGTGCTCGATGAACGCCGCCACGTCGGAGCCGACGAACATCTCGCCGTCGCCGACACCGACAACCAGCGGCGTGGAGCGGCGGGCGGCCACGATCATGCCCGGCTCGTCGGCGTTGGCGAAGACCAGCGTGAAGTGGCCCTCGAGCCGGCGCAGCACGGCGAGCACGGAGGCCGCGAAGTCGCCGGCGGTGTCGCCGTGGTCGTACTGCCTGGAGACCAGATGAACGGCGACCTCGGTGTCGGTGTCGCTGGCGAACTCGACCCCCGCGGCTTCCAGCTCCGCGCGCAGCAGCGCGTAGTTCTCGATGATCCCGTTGTGGACGACCGCGATCTTGCCTGTGATGTCGCGGTGCGGATGAGCGTTGCGGTCGGTGGGCCGGCCGTGCGTCGCCCAGCGGGTGTGGCCGACCCCGGTGCTGCCGGAGAGGCTGTTTTCGTCCGTCTCGTCGAGCGCGGCCTCCAGGTTGGCCAGCCGCCCCGCCCGACGGCGCACCGTCAGACCACCATGCCCGTCCAACAACGCGACCCCGGCCGAGTCGTAACCCCGGTACTCCATGCGGCGCAACGCGTCGACGACGATGTCACGGGCAGGACGCTGCCCGACGTAGCCGACGATTCCACACATAGCCATCCAGGGTAGTGCAAGAGCTACGTCACACACCGTCTGCGCTACGGTTCGATGGTGGCCAGCACGAAGAAGCTGTTCAGCGCGTTGACCCGGCGCGGCCCGCATCGAGCATTACGCGGTGACCTGGCCTTTGCCGGACTGCCCGGCGTCGTCTATACCCCTGAGTCCGGGATGAATCTCGCGGGTGTCGCGCTCGGTCACGACTGGCTGGCCGGCGGGGACCGCTACGAGGGCACACTCGAGCATCTGGCGTCGTGGGGCATCGTCGCCGCGGCACCCAACACCGAGACGGGGGTGGCACCGTCGGTGCTGAACCTCGCGTTCGACCTGGGCACCACCCTGGACATCATCGCCGGCGTGCGGCTGGGCCCCGGAGAGATCAGTGTGCACCCAACGAAGCTCGGTGTCGTCGGGCATGGTTTCGGCGCGTCGGCGGCGGTGTTCGCGGCTGCTGGGATGCCCGCCAAGCCGAAGGCCGTCGTCGCGATGTTTCCGACGGTGACCAAGCCGGCGGCCGAGCAACCTGCGGCGGGGCTGACGGTACCCGGTCTGGTGCTCACGGCACCCGGCGACCCAATGACGTTGCGCTCCAACGCTGTTGAGCTGGCCCGGATATGGAAGGCCGCGACGCTTCGCACCGTCAACAAGGCCAAGGCCGGGGGCCTGATCGAGGGTAGGCGGCTGGCGCGCGTCGTCGGACTGCCCGGCGCGGACCGCAGCACGCAGAAAGTGGTTCGGGCGCTGCTGACCGGCTACCTACTGCACGCGCTGACCGGCGACAAGGCCTACGCCGACTTCGCCGACCCCGAGGTCGACCTGCCGAAGGCACCTGTGGTCAACCCGTTCGCCGACGATCCGGTGGCCATCGAACACAAAGTTGTCGCCCTTTTGAAGCCCTGAGGGTGGCCAACCAACCGGTTGGGGGTATAACTCGATGATGCGGACAGGGATCTTTCTCAACTACGCGGGCGGCTTCCTCGAGGCTGTCGACCAGGTCGTCGAGCTGGAGAAGGTCGGCGTCGACATCGCGCTGGTCGCCGAGGCCTACTCGTACGACGCGATCAGCCAACTGGGTTTTCTGGCGGCCAAGACGTCCCGGATCGAGCTGGGCACCGGTGTGGTGCCCATCTACATCCGCACGCCGTCGCTGCTGGCGATGACCGCGGCCGGACTCGACTACGTGTCCGACGGCCGCTTCCGGCTGGGTATCGGCACCTCGGGCCCGCAAGTGATGGAGGGCTTCCACGGTGTGCCGTTCGACGCGCCGCTGGGCCGGACCCGCGAGGTCGTCGACATCTGCAGGCAGGTGTGGCGCCGCGAGCGGGTCACATATGACGGGAAGTACTACCAGATCCCGCTGCCTGCCGACCGGGGCACCGGCCTCGGCAAGCCGCTACAGCTGATCAATCATCCTGTCCGCGATCGCATTCCGATCACGATCGCAGCGCTGGGCCCGAAGAACGTCGAGTTGACCGCTGAGATCGCCGAGGGCTGGCAACCGGTGTTCTACTACCCGGAGAAGGCCGACCAGGTGTGGGGCGAGTCGCTGCGGTCTGGGTATGCCAAGCGCGATCCAGCACTGGGCCCGCTCGACATCATGGTCAGCGCTCCGTTGGCCATCGGCGACAACGTGAATGACCGATTGTCTTGGGTCAAGCCACAATTGGCGCTGTACATAGGCGGGATGGGTGCACGCGGCCGCAACTTCTACCACGATCTCGCCACCCGCTACGGGTTCGGCGAGGTGGCCGACCACGTCCAGGACCTCTATCTCGGCGGGAAGAAGGCCGAGGCCATCGAGGCGGTGCCCGACGAGCTGGTGCGCAACATCGCGCTGGTCGGCCCGCGCGGCTTCGTCAAGGAGCGCGTCGCCGCCTACACCGAATCCGGAGCCACCACGCTGCTGCTGCAGCCGCTTGCCGCCGACCGAAGCGAGTCCCTGCGCTTCGTCGAGGAATTGCAGGACCTGCTGCCTTAGCGGGACTGTCAGCCCAGGTCGTATGACTCGCTCGACACGCGGAAGAAGTGGCCGGTGCTGGCGTCGGTGCACGTCACACCCGACGGCTCGCTTTCGCACGTGATCGTGCCGATCGACCGCTTCTGGCCATAGTCAAGCGGCGCTGGGGCGTACTGACCGGACAAGAAGATCTGAATCGTGTGGGGCCCCACGCACGGCGGATTACCCTGGGCGAGCTGCATATCCGAGCCCGGTCCCCCGGTGGCTCCCGGTACCAAGGCCTGTTGGCAGTACTCACTCGCCGACGCCGCCCAAGTGTGGTCACGGATCTTGCACACCACGAACGCCGTGCCGTCGTGGTCGTCCTCCATCTCGCAGCCGATGTTCCCGGATGGCGCCAGGAACTGAAAGCTGGTGACGTCGGCGTGTGCGGGGGCGGCCAAGCCGAGGGTCGCCGCGGCCGCCGCGGCCGTCAGCGTGATTGACGCGAAATTCCTTGCTCTTCCGCTCCGTCGCAACGACGTCGTCATGTCATAGTCCTTTCAGTGGTGGCGCCCACAAGGCTGCCGTCGAGGCCTTGGAGAATTCTTGGCCTCTAGATATCAGCCGCATTCGATTGCCGGGCCGTCTAGACGAGAACCGTCCCGCCGTCGACCGTCAGCACGATACCGGTGCCGAACCCCTGCTCCATGCAATAGAGATAGGCCCGAGCGGTGTCTGCCACCTCGCCCACGCGGCCCAGTGGAAGTCGTTGTGCGGCTTGGTCGTACATGTGCTGCCGGTCCCCCTCACTCATCGCGTCCCACAGCGGGGTGCGCACGACGCCCGGTGCTACGGCGTTGACGCGGATCGGCGCGAGCTCGAAGGCGAGCGCCTTGGTCAGCGCATTCATCGCGCCGCAGATGCTCACCGGCAGCGCGCCGAAGCCCGGTTGCTCGGCGGCGGTGCCGCTCGTCAACGTGATCGACCCGCCGGTCGTGATGCGCGGCGCGAACACGCGCACCGCCGTCAGCGCGCCGACGAAGCGGGTCTGGAAGAAGCCGGTGATGATCTCCGGCGTGAGGTCGGCCAGCGGCGCCAGCTCGAGTGTCTCGCCGGCGGTGAACACGAGGTGTTCGATCTCGCCGAGATCGGCGGCCAGCCGCTCAACAGCTGCCAGGTCGGTGAGGTCGACGGTGGCGCCGCGGGCATGATCGGGCAGCTGGGCCAGCGCGCGGTCGACGCTGGACTGCCGGCGCGACACCACGATCGGGATGGCTCCGCGGTCAGCCGCTGCGGAGGCGACACCCAGGCCGATGCCGGAGGTGCCGCCGATGACAAGGACGCGTGCGTTCTTCAGGCTCATGCATCCACTGTCGGGCCGGAATGTGGTCGGAGTCCAAGACCCTTTTCGTCGCGGAGCGATACCCTAGCGGTATGGTCGCACCCGACCTCGACATGCGCAAACTCCGTTACTTCGTGGCAGTCGCCGAGGAACTGAACTTCGGCCGCGCTGCCGACCGGCTGCACATCGCACAGCCGGTCCTGTCACGCCAGATCCGGTCGTTCGAAAGCGAGCTAGGCGTGCAGTTGTTCGAACGCGACTCGCGCGGAACTCAGCTGACCATCGCAGGTAAGCAACTGCTCGACGACGCCCGTTTCCTTCTTGCCGAGTCAAAGGCGTTGCAGGAGCGCCTGTCTCGTATCGCCGACCCGACGGTGACGGTGACCGTTGGCGTCATGCCCGGCCTGTTGGCGACGGCCGCCGCAACGGCGTTCGAGGCCGGCAACCCGTCGCGGCGTGCGGTCGTGGTGCAGGTCAGCTGGGCCGACCAGGTCGACGTCGTGCACCGCGGCGAGATCGACGTGGTGTATGCACGCGAGCCCATCGACCACCACGGGCTCGGCACCGCTCCGCTGCTGGAGGAACCCCGGGTCGTCGTCCTGCCTGCCGCCGATCCCCTGGCCAAGAAGCGCTCCGTTCGGTTGAGAGATCTGGCGTCCAAGCGGCTGCTGCAGGACCCGGCTACGGTGCCGGAGTGGCATGCGATCGCCACACCCGAGCATCGCCGTGCGGGCCAGATGGCGCACACGGTGGAGGAGAAGCTGGAACTCGTTGCGGCGCAAGCGGGTTTCGTGATCCTGCCGCGCTCGACGACGGCGTTCTACCGCCGACCGGATGTGCGGGTGCTGCCGATCCAGGACATCGGCCCCAGCCGGGTCACGCTGATCTGGGATGTGGCGACCGACAACGCGGCCCGCGACGCATTCGTCAGCGCGGCGCTGGCGTGCCGGAAGCAGACGATCTGACGCTCCGCTCTCGGTCCTTGGCCGCGATTTCGGCGAGCACCCCCACCACCACACCGAACGCGAAGTTACAGCGCCGGCAGCCACGGCGCCACCCCGAAGGACGCATTCGAATCGTCGGCGTAGCGGAACACCCCAACCCCGGCGAGCAGGGCTTCGACGATCGGCCCGCCGATCGCCGCGAGCACACCGCAGACCGCGCCCTCGAAGGCAGCTCCCGGGCGGGTGAGTAGCCATCGGAAGTAGTCGGCGATGGTGACTCCGGGGCCGAATCTGGAGCGGGCGCACGCTTGCGTCTTGTCATCAGTAGCCCCTTTGCCATCTGGCCTTGGCCGCAGTCTTACCGGCCTTAGACCGACGAGCAGCCTCGTCGGCGTCTTCGTCGTTGTCGGGCAGGCCCAACCTGCCCAGTAACTGAGCCTGTACGGCTCGTTGCACCCGGGCTTCCGCGATGAACGGGCTGGTCACGGGTTGACCCTGCGAACCCCTCACAGTGAGCGGTGCCTCGTCTGCGGCGTCGTCCAGCTCGGCGATGATGTCCGCCACCCGGCACGCTTGAGTGAGCAGATGGACCTTTCCAGGCTCCTCCGAGAAGTCGAAACCTGGTGTATCGACCGCCATAGTTTCTTGCCGGCTTCACCTAAACCTGCTGGTGAGCGCATGTTTTCTCCTTATCTACTGACACTGAAAAATGGGCGTATGCGATCGCATCGGGTCGGGCAGCCGCATTACATCCCCGTCGACGTGAGCGGGCGGGGGTATACCCCCTGGGGTAGAGAGGGGGGCGTGTCTGCGCAGGTCAGAGCGGGTAGCCGGTGCACACACAGCGCGCAGGCAGCAGACAGGGCCAGCCACGCTGCACGCGCACAACCCCCCCAGGCGCGCACCCCAGGGCGCAGGAGGCACCCAGCACACCCCGGCGCAGCTGCTAGCCGGGGGCGCCCAGAGGCCAGGCGGGACCCGGGCACCCTGCCACTACCTCCTGTGCCCTGCCCCCTAGCCGGGGTCCCTCCCCTCCTCGTCCCGGTTCGTTAAAAGGCCTCGTCAACCGCCAGGTTCGGCCCCGCCTTATGCAACACTCCGAGGTATGTACTTCACAGTGGAATGGACGGCACGGGTCGACGGCCCAGGCCCGCAACCTGGTGTCCCGCAGTGGGACGAGGACTCCCTGGTTATCGGCGGCACTCACTACGTACAGGCTGAGTGGAGCACCATCACGATCTACTCGGACGCGACACCGACCGAGCCGCCACCGCGAGAGAAGACGGGCGACGATCCGGGGGAGTAGATCAGATGGTCAGTGGCTCAACCGCGCTTGATCGTCCGCCACTGCTCTTCGGTGAAACCCTGCTTCAGCGCCGCTCGAAAGAGCGCCCGTTCGCCCCTGTGATACCGGCTCAAGAGATCCCCGAGCTGAGTCGCCGCAGCCCAATGCTCCGTGGTCGCGGGTGATGGGCCTAGTGCTTGACACGCCCGCTGAGACCGCGACAGTTCCTCGTCTACGATCCTGCACAGCATCGAACACCAGCGGTGGTCGCTCGCCGCACGTCGCTGGCAGGACTCGCGCTCGCACGAGGGCCTGCCCTTCGCTCGGTTGTTGCTCACGCTGGCTTGCACTGCCTCTCTCGTTTGGGGGTGGGTTGAACAGCAGAAAGCCCCGGGCGGTTAGACCCGGGCCTCTGCCTCAGTGCTCGATTAGGCGGCGTCGACGTCTTCTCGCAGCTGAAACAGCTCGGAGTGATTGGCGCGCAGCCGGTTTCCTAGCGATGTCCGCCATGGTGGAAGAGGAGCAAGCCGCCACCGAAGTACGGGAACTGCGTGTTGTACTGGACCGGGGGCGGCGAGGTGACGATCTGCGCATTTCCCGGAGTCTGACAGACGGTGCTGTTGGCGCTGGGATAGGTGCAGGATTGTTCAGCCAGCGCGGTGGGTGCGGTGGCGATCGATGCCGCGGCAGCTGCCGCCAACAGCATCGGTGGTAGGTAGCGTCGCTTGATTGTCATGATTGACTCCTTGGGCGTGGACTCGCCCTAGATACGGCCGCTCGCTCGCCGCGATCGAGTTGTCGGGCCCCGGCGGGGCGCTTCCGGAGAGAAACATAGAGTCCCTATGCAAACTAGCGCTGGTGACTGTGCTTCTATTCCCGGCAGCAGAAAAGCCCCGGGGGTTGCCCGGCGCTTCTGCCTCATTCAGTTGTTGATCAGGCGACCGTGACGGTCAGGTCACCCGTGGGCGTACCTGCTGTCAGAACCGCAGGCACGCTCTTCGGATATCGATATAACCGCCGCAGCGTCGCCAACGATCGCTCATCGACCACCGCATCCCGCACCAGACGCTGCGCCAACGAGGCCGGAATCGGACCGTACCCATCGAGTACCGCCGGCGCATTGTCCCGTCCCCACAACACCTGATCCGACATCACCAGATTCAGCGCCACCGATTCGGCCTCTTCGGCCGGTCGCCCCGTCACCCGCTCCACCAGAGTGTCGGCCATCACCTGGCCGCACCGAGCGTCGAAGGTGGCGTCGGCGGCGCGCTTCAAGACCATCAGGGTGATGCCACTACTGACGGAAAGGAACCACCTATGACCGCAATCATCACACCACGGGTCTCCCCCCACCCGCTGCCCGACGCTGATGGCCTCATCCTCCGCGACGGCTACGGCCCCGTCCACGAGATCACCACGGTCACCCTCGACGAATACACCGGCCGGGTGTGGCGAAACGTGCACCGCGACGACGACGGCATCCATGTCGAATTCGATGCCACACTCGAGCCGCTGGCAGGCGCCAGCGATACGGGCTTCGCCGATCCGGATCGACTCAGGCGCATAGCCGCCGTCGCCCAGGCCACCGCAGACGAGCTCGCGGAAGCGCGGGCGCGGCAACGGCATCCGGCCGGCAGTGGGCTGACGACCGCCTGACACCCGCAACAGAGAGGAGGCCCTGCCCAGGAATGTTGGGCAGGGCCTCTGTCGTGAGTTTGTCACCCGCACTAGCTGGGGGCGGGCCGCCGCTGAACCCGCCTAGGTCACGTTGGGTCGAGCGCCGCCTCGGAACCGATGCCTAGCTGTTGGTAGATGTCGGGGAGCACGGCTTGTGTCTCGGGCAAAATCGGGGCGGCCGCCCAGTCGTGCGGTTCACCATTGCGGAGGATGAAGGTAAAGTCGGCGCCCGGGGTCGCCAACGCCTTGTCTTGGAGGACAAGCACATCGGGGGCGACGATATCCCGGCTTCCGGCGTAGACCGCGGTCGGCGGAAGCCCCGCCAATGACCCGTACAGGGGACTGACCAGCGGATCGGTCAGATCGAGGTCGCCGGCCCATTGTTGGGCAATAGTGTGCAGAGTCGGGAGGAGACCCGCAAATAGGGGGTCGTCGACAAATTGAATGGCCGGGTTACTCAGCGTGGCGTCGAGCGCCGGTGAACTCAGCACCATGTGCGACGGCACGGGGTCGCCGCGACGCACCAATTCCTGCACAGCGGCCAGCGCGATGGTGCCGCCGGCGGAGTCGCCGTACACACTGACGTTCTCGGCCCCGTGCTGATCGATCTGCGCGGAAATCAGGTCGGCCATGGCCGGCACGACCGAGCCGGCGGTGCCGCCCTCTGGCACCAGTGGGTAGAGCGGCACGATCACGGTGGCGCCGGTGTCGCGGACGATGGCAGCGTAATAGAACCAATGGAAGATGGTCGGCTGCACAATGAACGCGCCCCCGTGAATGGCCACGACCGTCTCTTCCGACGTTGACCCACGCGACTGCAAGGTCCACACCGGCATTCCCTCGAACTCGCCGTGTTGCACGTTCAGTCCCAGCGTGGAAAACCACGGCGGACTGTCACTCGATATCAGCCGTAGTACCGGGATCCGTAGCTCCACTCCCAAGAAGTCTCCGACTGCGTGCAGGACCCGAAAAGCCGCGGTGAAGGCCCGGGACACAATCGATGGTTTGCCGGTAAAGGTGGCCGGCGCCGCGGTGGCGTCGAGCTGTGCGTTTACCGTCAGGCCCGACAGGGCCGAGGTAGGTGCACCGATGTTGCCGGTGATCCCTGGGTCGATCGACTGGCCATCAAGCGTGGGCGTTTCGGTGACCAGCCCGTTGGTGATTTGACCGGCCAGCGGGTTGACGGTCGGCGCCCGGTTGACGGCCTGCCCGAATTCGCGGCGCGCAAAGGCCGCCAGCGTCCACAGCGTCGGCGCCTCCACCGGCGTCCTCGGCGCGTCATTGGCGAACGGCGACAGCGCGTTGACCACGGTCGACGCAATGTCTGACACGACAGTGTCAGGGGTCGGGGGGGAGCCAGAGGAAGACATGGCCGCAGTCGCCGCCCTGGTGACGGCGGAGAACACTGCCGCCTTGGTAGTGGTGGCGGTCGACGCGACCGACGGCGTCGTTGACGCCGATCGCCGCACCGCGTCCGCGACGACCCGACCGACGTCCACCTTGATGGTCGGCCCCGCCCCCGAGGCGGGCACCGACGCGAAAGCCGATGCGCCGGTGTCGTTCCCGGATGCCTTACCCGACCCGGCCGACGACCAGGGGCCGCGCCGGTGAGAGGTGACGTCTGCACCGCTGGCTTTCGAACCCGTGACGGGTCGGGTCGCGGCGGTATCGGCATCCCGGGGTGTCGTGGAGCCCCTTCGGGCCCCGCCGGTGCCCAGCGCCACACCCGGCTCGGCTGAGCGCGTCGCAGCATGCCGTGTTGATATCGCCCGCCTGGTCGGCGAACCTGTGGACGTTTCGGTCGATCCCGACCTGGCCGACGGTGCGGACGCCGACGGGCCCTTTACGGTGCCGGTCCCCGCGGGCGTCGCGTCCTGCGAGGACGAACTCAAACCCGATTCGGAGGGTTGGGCAGATGCCACCCAAGGTGTGGCGGCCAGTCCCGCCCCGATACCCAGCGCGAAGGCTAACGCACCCACCCGGCCGATAAACCTGACGTCCCCCATCGTCGTTGCCCTTTCGTCCCGTTACGTTGATGGGGCAGAAATTTACGCTTCCGTCACTGACCCTCGCAGCTGATTCACAGCGAACGAGTAGCTTCGGTCTCGGCGGCCAGCTAGCGCCAAGTCATCGCTTAGACCGCAGCCAGGTCCCGTGGCAGGTGTCGCGGTTCGCGCTTCCCTGGCGCCGATGCTGGCCGAGCTGGTGGCGGTGTTGCGCCATTTCGGGGAACTGGTCATCGATGAGGACACCGCGGCGCTGTTGATGTCGATGTCGGTGGCCACCATCGATCGTCGCCTGGCCGGTGAGCGAGCCAAGTATCGACTCAAGGGACGTGTCTGCACCAAGCCGGGATCGCTGCTCAAAAGTCAGATCCCGGTGCGCACCTGGGCTGATTGGGACGAGGCCCGACCCGGGTTCGTGGAGGTCGACCTGGTCGGCCACGATGGCGGCAACCCGGCCGGACCCCATGCGTTTACGCTGACGGTCACCGATATCGCCACCGGCTGGACCGAGAACCGCTCAGTGCCCGACAAGACCGGAAAATGCGTCCTGGCCGC
>Ga0105243_10001209_pt1 | contig 23242 bp, 20 predicted proteins | sample KBSM34metaG_FD_81525 | JGI IMG/M metagenome (GOLD analysis project Ga0105243, IMG submission 81525) | Miscanthus rhizosphere microbial communities from Kellogg Biological Station, Michigan, USA - KBS M3-4 metaG | ecosystem: Host-associated > Plants > Roots > Rhizosphere > Soil | place... | reverse complement strand
GTCATCGTGGCCACCGGGCCCCTGACGTCGGACGCGCTGGCCGCGGAGATCGCTGCGTTCGTCGGGCAGACCCACCTCTACTTCTACGACGCGGTGAGCCCGGTCGTCGACGCGGAGACCATCGATTTCTCGCGGACGTTCCGCGCCTCTCGCTACGGCAAGGGCGGCGACGACTACGTGAACTGCCCGCTCGACGAGGCGGAGTACGACGCCTTCTTCCGCGCCCTCACCACCGCCGAGTGCGCGGAGTTGCACGCCTTCGACCACGAGTTCTTCTTCGAGGGCTGCCTGCCCGTCGAGGTCATCGCCAGCCGCGGCCGCGACACGCTGCTCTTCGGGCCCATGAAGCCGGTGGGCCTCGTCGACCCCCGCACGGGACGGCGTCCCTTCGCCGTCGTGCAGCTCCGGCAGGACAACCTCGCGGCCAGCCACTTCTCCGTCGTGGGCTTCCAGACCCAGCTCAAGTGGGGCGAGCAGAAGCGCGTGTTCCAGATGATCCCGGGCCTGGCTCAGGCCGAGTTCGTGCGCATGGGGATGATCCACCGCAACACGTACGTGAACTCGCCGTCGACGCTGGAGCCGACGTTCGAGACGCGGAAGCGCCGCGGGCTCTTCTTCGCCGGCCAGATGTCGGGGGTGGAGGGCTACGTGGAGTCCGCGGCCTCCGGCCTCCTGGCCGGAGTGGGCGCCGCCTTCCGCGCGCGAGGGGAGGAGCCGGTCGGGTTCCCGGAGGACACCGCGCTGGGCGCGCTGGGCCGCTACATCGCGCGCAGCGACCCCAAACACTACCAGCCCACGAACATCGCTTTCGGCCTGCTGCCCGACCTCCCTCAGCGGATTCGCGACAAGGCCCGCAAGCGGATGGCGCTGGCCGAGCGGGCGCTCGGCAGCCTGGAGCAATTCCAGTCCCGGCTGCGTGAGCTGGAGTCGGCGCCGGCTCCGCTCCCCGCGGTCTCCAGAGCCTGACGTGCAGGCGGAGATCGCCGCCTTCCTCCGCCATCTCGACCGGGAGCGCAACGCCTCACCCCACACGGTTCGCGCGTACGGCGAGGACCTCGAGCAGTTCGCGCGCCACGTCCGCTCCGAGCTGGGGCGGGAGGGGCGGCCCAAAGACGTCGATCACCTCCTGATCCGCGCCTTTCTCGCCCGCCTGCACCGTCAGGGGCTGAAGTCCGTTTCCGCCGCCCGCAAGCTCGCCACTCTTCGGACCTTCTTTCGGTATCTCTGCCGAGAAGGCGTCCTGGACCGGAACCCGGCGCGGTCACTGCTGTCGCCACGCCTGGAAAAGCGGGTTCCCACCTACCTGGACGAGCGCGACGTATCCCTTCTGGTCGAGATGCCCGGTGAAGGCCTCGCCGCGGCTCGCGGCCGCGCCATCCTGGAGTTGCTCTACGCGACGGGGATTCGGTGCTCGGAGCTGGTCGGCCTCGACGTCGCCGAGGTCGATCGAGCCTCGCGGATGATCAGAGTGCTGGGTAAAGGCAGAAAAGAGCGAATTGTACCGTTTGGCGGGCGGGCAGGAGATGCGATCGATGCCTATCTCCCCCTTCGTAGCCAGGCGCGGCCACGGACGGACGCGCTCTTCGTCAACGCCCAGGGCCGTCGCCTATCCGACCGGTCGGTCCGGCTGCTTGTCCGCCAACGTACGCAGGCCGTGGCACTTGCCAGGCGGGTCAGCCCTCATACCTTGAGGCACAGCTTCGCGACGCACCTCCTGGAGCGAGGGGCGGATCTGCGAGCCATCCAGGAGTTGCTCGGGCATGCCAGCCTGTCCACGACGCAGCGCTATACTCACGTGAACACGCGTCATTTGCTGGAGATTTACAATAAGTCCCACCCACGCGCCAAGTAAATGTGTAGATAGACAGGGATAAGACCGGACGGGCCGCATTCGCGTCCAATACCAGCGGAAACGCATGACTCCGACCGACGAAGAGCTGGTCGTGGCCTTCCAGTCCGGCGATATCCCCGCATTCGATCAGCTGGTGCGCCGCTGGGACCGCAAGATCCAGGGCGTCATCTACCGCATCGTCGGGAACCACGACGAGGCCCGCGACCTCAGCCAGGAGGCGTTCCTCAAGGCCTATCGCGCCCTGGGCACGTTCAAGCAGGAGGCGCGCTTCTCCTCGTGGCTCTACCAGATTGCGATCAACGCGACCCGGGACCGGTTGCGCCGGCGCCGTCGCCGGAACGACCTGAGCCTCGACGACGTGGAGGAGAGAGCGGAGAGCTCGCTGCGGGACGCGGGCCCGAGCGCGCTCGACCTCATCGAATCCAGCGACCTGTCGCGCGTCGTGGCCGCCGCGATGGCGGCACTGCCCGAGGAGCAGCGCGAGGTCGTGATCCTCAAGGAATACGAGGGGCTCACGTTCCCCGAGATCGCGGAGACCCTCGACGTTCCCCTGTCGACGGTGAAAACGCGCCTCTATCGTGGGCTCGGCCAGTTGCGGGTGCGACTCGAGAGGCAGGGCATCCATGGGGGTGCCGCCGTACCGGTTCCCAGCGCATGAAGGAGCGAGGAGACGTGATGGACTGCGACGCGATTCGAGACGACATGCTCGACGTGCTCTACGGAGAGGGCGGAGAGGCGGCGGTGCGCCGCGTGGAGGCCCACCAGGCCGGCTGTGCCGAATGCCGCCGCGAGCTGGCCTCCCTCCGCCGGTTGAGGGGAGACCTCGCGCAGTGGCGCCTTCCCGAGCGGCTCGGGGTCAGTCCGGCCGCCCCCGCTCGTCCCCGCCGCCTGCCCGTGGGGCTGGCCGCGGCCGCCGCCGTGGTCCTGGGGGCCACCGCCGCTCTCGCCTTCTCCGGCGCCGAGCTCCGCTACGACGCCGCTGGGTTCTCGCTGCGGCTGGGGCGGGCCTCGGAGTCGCCCGCCCTCGCCGACCTCGAGCGCCGCCATCGCGAGGAGATGGCCGCCCTCCGCGCGGAGATCGCGTCCGTCCGCGCCCCGGACGATGAGCATATCCTCCGGACGGTGGCCGACATGATCCACGAGAGCGAGGCGCGGCAGGACGAAGCGCGCCTGGCCAGCCTGCGCGTGCTCCAGCAGCGTGCGGAGACCCAGCGGCAATACGACCTCGCGCGCATGAGCGCGGGACTCTCGTACCTGGACGGCAAGGCCGGCCTGCAGGCGGCGCGCACGACGGAGCTGGTCGGCCATCTCCTCCAGGCCTCGCAGCAGAAGTAGGAGCAGAGGCCATGACCCCTCGCCCCGCACTCGTCCTCGTCGCGCTGCTCGTCGCGGCCGCGCCGCTCTCCGCGCAGCCGGCGCCCCGGCCGGCGCCGGCGTCGCCGCGCACGGAGCTGGAGGACCTGCGCGCCGCTCTGGAGGCCGCGATGGGGCAGCCTGGGCGGATCCGCCTCGCGGCGCCTGCGCGCAACGCCGGCCGCGTCTACCGCCTCAAGGGCTATGGAGCCGTCATCGTCCTCGCCCCCCGCGCCTTGCCCTCGCGCCACTTCGTGCGCGGCGGCCCGCAGAAACCCGGCCGCCCCGCGCCCGCAAGTCCCCCTGCCCCGCGTATCGTCATCAACATGCCCGACGGGACCTTCGACCTCGGGGTCATCGACCTCGGCGACTTCGAGCGGGAGATGGAAGCGCAGATGGCGGCCCAGGCCGCCGCCCTGCGCGAGATGGAGACCCGGCAGCAGGAATGGTCACGCGCCCAGGAGGAGGAGATCCGCGAGCACGTGCGCCTCGTCGAGCAGCAGGCCGAGGCCTTCCGCCTGGAGGCGGAGCGGGCTCGCCGCAAGGCGGAGCGCGAGGTCCGCACCCGCCTGGCTCCGCCCACTCCTCCCGCGGCCCCGGCGCCGCCCGCACCCGTCGTGGCGCCGCCGCTCCCTCCGATGCCAGACGTCGCCCCCGTGCCCGAAATGCCCACGTTCAACGTGGAGGTTCCCTTCCCGCCCGAGCCGCCGGACGCGCCTCCGCCGTGGCGCTTCTGGTTCGACCTCGCCGACGGAGGCGATCTCGTGGCTCCGGACGGTGGCGATGCGGAGGCCGTCGTGACCTCGGTCCAGGAGCGGGTGGTGGCCGGGCTCGAGTCCTATCGACGCCCGCTGGCCTCCCTGCGCGCGGAGGACTTCGTCACCGTCGCCGTGGACCTCGTGCCCGACGTGCTCCTGCGCGCCCGGCCCGCCCGCACCCTCCTCGTACGCGTACGCGCAGGCGACCTCCAGGATCGGAGAGCGGGGCGCCTCTCCTCGGCCGACTTCCGCAAGCGCGTCGATTTCGAGGAGAACTAGCGGAGCAGGAAGAGGGCGGTGAGGACGGCCAGGCTGCCGTCGGTGACGGCGAAGAGGAGGAAGCTCGCGGGCGAGGCGTTCTGGAAGTGGTCGAGCACGAAAAGGGCGGCGCCCAGGGCCTTGGCGAGCACTCCCGCGACCCACAGGTAGCCGCGCCGCCCTTCCACGTCGCGCGCCGCCCAGAAGTAGCCCGCGGCCAGCGACAGCGTGAACACGCCGTTGAGCTGCGCGTTGATGAGGGGGACCGGAGGCGGCGCTCCCATCATCGCCGCCACCTGCGGCGCGATCAGCAGCATCGGCACCGCCAGCAGGAGGTCGTACACGCCCGACACCAGGGCCAGCGTGCGCAGCGCCCGCGTTCGTTGACCGCCTTCCATGCGGACCCTATACTAATCTTTTCGCCGCGCACCCCAGAGGCGCGCATGTCCACCGCCAGAGCACTCCACGGTACGACCATCCTCGCCGTACGCCATCGCGGCGGCTGCGCCATCGCCGGCGACGGCCAGGTCAGCATGGGCCGGACGGTCATGAAACACGGGGCCAGGAAGATCCGCCGCATGCACAACGGGCAGGTCCTGGCCGGCTTCGCGGGATCGACCGCGGACGCCATGGCCCTCTTCTCGAAATTCGAGTCCAAGATCGAGGAGTATCGCGGCAACCTGGAGCGCGCGGCCGTGGAGCTGGCCAAGGACTGGCGGACCGACCGCGTGATGCGCCGCCTGGAGGCTTTCCTCATCGTGGCCGACCGCGAGTCCTCCTTCCTCCTTTCCGGGGCCGGCGACGTGATCGCACCCGACGACGGGATCGTGGCCGTGGGCAGCGGCGGGACCTACGCACTGGCGGCCGCCCGCGCCCTGGCCCGCCATACCGAGCTCGATGCGCCGACGCTGGCCCTGGAGGCCATGAAGGTGGCGGCCCAGATCTGCATCTACACCAACGACCAGATCACGGTGGAGAGCCTCTAGGTGCGCCTCGCCCCCGGATGGGCCGCCTGATGCCCATCCAGCTCCCCGCTTCCAGCGAAGAGCTCGCCTCCCTGGACCGGCTTTCCCCGCGCGAGATCGTGGCCGAGCTCGACCGCCACGTCGTCGGCCAGGCGGCGGCCAAGAAGGCGGTCGCGATCGCGCTCCGCAACCGCATCCGCCGCCAGCGGCTCCCGCCGGAGATCGCGGCGGAGGTGACGCCCAAGAACATCCTGATGATCGGGCCCACGGGGGTGGGGAAGACCGAGATCGCGCGGCGCCTGGCCCGCCTCAGCAGCAGCCCTTTCCTGAAGGTCGAGGCCTCGAAGTTCACCGAGGTGGGGTACGTGGGGCGCGACGTGGAGTCCATGATCCGCGACCTCACGGAATCCGCGGTGGACATGGTGCGCCGCGAGAAGCAGGCCGAAGTCCACCGGCAGGCGGAGGCGAACGTGGAGGAGCAGCTTCTCGACCTGCTCCTGCCGCCGACGCCGGCCCGCGGCCCCTCCACGCTGGACTCGGCGGCGGACGAAGCGGCGCGCGCGGCCGAGCAGTCCCGGTCCACGCGCGAGAAGCTCCGCAGCCAGCTCCGTTCGGGCGCCCTGGACGCGCGCTCGGTCGAGATCGAGGTGCGCGACAAGAGCTTCCCCGGCTTCCAGATCCTCTCCTCGCAGGGCGTCGAGGAGATGGACATCAACGTCAAGGACATGCTGCCCGGGCTCTTCGGCAACAAGACCAAGCGGCGGCGCCTGACCATCCCGGAGGCGCGGGCCGCTCTCGTCCAGGAGGAGCTGAGCCGCCTCGTGGACACCGAGCAGGTCGCGCACGCCGCCGTCGAGCGCGTGCAGAGCTCGGGCATCCTCTTCATCGACGAGATCGACAAGATCGCCGGCCGCGAGGGCAGCCACGGCCCGGACGTGAGCCGGGAAGGAGTCCAGCGCGACATCCTGCCCATCGTCGAGGGCACGACGGTGTCGACGAAATACGGGCCCGTGCGCACGGACCACATCCTCTTCATCGCTGCCGGCGCCTTCCACGTGTCCAAGCCCGCCGACCTCATCCCCGAGCTGCAGGGACGGTTCCCCATCCGCGTCGAGCTGGAGGCCCTCACGGAGCAGGACCTCGTCCGCATCCTGACCGAGCCGCGCAGCGCGCTCCTCGGCCAGTACCAGGCCCTCCTCTCGACGGAAGGGCTCTCTCTCACCTTCACCGAGGAAGCGGTGCGCGAGATGGCCCGCTTCGCGATGGAGGTGAACGAAGCCACGGAAAATATCGGGGCCAGGCGACTCGCGACTATCCTGGAGACGGTGCTGGAAGACCTTTCCTTCGAGGGGCCCGAGAAGGGCGAGCGCAGCGTGCGGATCGACGGGGACGAAGTCCGCCGCCGCCTCGCCGCGCTCGTCCGCGACCAGGACCTGAGCCGGTTCATCCTCTGAAAACCGGTAACGCCGTGGCGCGCCTCGGCCGCTGGACCCTGACCCTCGCCCTGGCCGCGCTCGCGCTTTCCGCCTGCGGCAAGCGCGGCGACCCCCTGCCCCCGCTGCCCGTGACGCCGCAAGCCGTCGGCGGCCTCAAGCTCGCCCAGCGCGGAGACATGCTCGAGATCTCGTACACGACGCCGCGCGCGACCACCGGCGGCGCCCGCCTCGGTCTGCTCGACATCGAGATCCTGCGCGCGGACGCGGCCGGCGACTTCCAGAAGACGGCCAAGCGTTCGAAGCGCCGCGCCGCGCCGGGGGAGAGCCTCACGGAGACGTCGCCCCTCCCCCCGCCGGGGACGACCGTGCGCGTGGCCGCGAGGGCGATCGATCGCGGCCGCGTCTCCGCCCTGTCGCCGGTGGCGACCCTCTTCGTGCAGCCGGTGCCTCCCGCGCCCCACGATCTCGTCGGCGAGCTCAAGGCCGAGTCCGTCGCTCTCGCTTGGATGGGCACCATTCCGAGCCCCCCGCCGCCGAGCCCATCGCCCAGCCCGTCCCCCGGCGCGTCACCCCACCCGTCGCCGAGCCCGTCCCCTTCGGCGGCGCCGACCCCCTCGCCCGGCGTCGGCTCGTCCCCGAGCCCGTCCCCGAGCGGCCTCGCGTCACCGCGTCCGTCGCCCTCACCGTCCCCTTCTCCCACGCCCAAGCCGCCCGCGCGCGGCTTCCTCCTCTATCGCCGGCCCGATCCGGGAGGGTCCTACGCCGGGCCCATCCGATCCGAGCCCTTCACCACGAACGCCTTCGAAGACAAGACCGTCGCGCTGGGCCAGCGGTGGTGCTACGTCGTGGGGACCGTTGCGTCCACGGAGCCCGTCGCCGAAAGCACGCGCTCGAACGAGGTCTGCGTGTCCGTCGTCGACATCGTGGCCCCCGCCGCGCCCGGCGGGGTGGCCGCGCTCGGCGCGCCCGATGGGATCGAAGTCTCCTGGAGCCCGTCGACGGAGCCGGACCTCGCGGCGTATCGCTTGTACCGCCAGGCCGGGGGTGGTCCGCGAGAGAAGGTGGGCGAGGTCGCACCACCGGAGACGTCCCTGCGCGACTCCACCGCCGCCCCGGGCACGCGCTACGTCTACACGGTGACCGCGGTCGACCGGGCCGGGAACGAGAGCAAGCCGTCCGCCCCCGCCCCCGGCGGGCGCTGAGGCCGCGGGTGCTCGCGCCCCGGCGCGGCGATATCATTTCGAACGAGGCCTAGGAGGGCTCCGGATGCCGCTCTACGAATACGTGTGCGCCTCCTGCGACGGCAAGTTCGAGTGCTACGTCCGTTCCTTCGGCGAAGAGGTGACCTGTCCCTCTTGCCAGGGCCATGATGTCGAGAAGCAGCTCTCGACTTTCGCGTTCGCCGGAGGCGGGGGGTCTTCCCCGTCCGGTGGAGGCGGATGTGGATGCGGCCGGGGCGGCTGCGGTTGTGGACATTGAGCCAGCCCACCGACACCCTGGCGGACAAGATCCGCCGCGCGGAAGAAGGAGGAGGAGCGGAGCGCCGGGAGCGGCAGCACCGCGACGGCAAGCTCACCGCGCGCGAGCGGGTCGACTTCCTGCTCGACGAGGGCACCTTCGAGGAGCTCGACATGCTCGTCGAGCACCGCTGCCTCGACTTCGGGATGGCCGACCAGAAGGTGCCGGGGGACGGAGTCGTCTCCGGTTATGGCAAGGTGGACGGCCGGCTCGTCTACGTCTTCGCCCAGGACTTCACCGTCTTCGGCGGCAGCCTCTCCGAGACGAACGCCCGCAAGATCTGCAAGGTGATGGACCTCGCCATGAAGATGGGCGCGCCCATTGTCGGGCTCAACGACTCCGGCGGCGCGCGCATCCAGGAAGGCGTGGCGTCCCTGGGCGGCTATGCCGACATCTTCCTGCGCAACACCCTGGCCTCGGGCGTGGTGCCGCAGATCTCCGCGATCCTCGGCCCCTGTGCCGGCGGTGCCGTCTACAGCCCCGCCATCACCGATTTCAACGTGATGGTGAAGGACACCGCGTACATGTTCGTGACCGGCCCCGACGTCCTCAAGACCGTGACCCACGAGGAGGTGAGCAAGGAGGACCTGGGAGGGGCGATGACGCACAACGTCCGTTCCGGCGTCGCCCACTTCGCGGTGGACGACGATCGGGCGTGCCTCGCCCTCATCCGCGAGCTTCTCGCCTACATGCCTTCGAACAACATGGAGGAGCCGCCGCGGCTCAAGAGCGACGATCCCGCGGACCGCGAGGACGCCGCCCTGGACACGCTCATCCCGGTGGAGGCGAACAAGCCCTACGACATCAAGCGGCTCATCGAAGGGGTGGTCGACGACGGGCGCTTCCTGGAGGTCCACGCGCACTTCGCACCGAACATCGTGGTGGGGTTCGCGCGCTTCGCCGGGCAGAGCGTGGGCATCGTGGCCAATCAGCCCGCGGTCCTGGCCGGCTGCCTGGACATCGACGCCAGCGTCAAGGGCGCCCGCTTCGTCCGCTTCTGCGACGCCTTCAACATCCCGCTCGTGACGTTCGAAGACGTTCCCGGGTTCCTGCCCGGGACGGCCCAGGAGTTCGGCGGGATCATCCGCCATGGGGCCAAGCTCCTCTACGCCTTCGCGGAAGCGACGGTGCCGAAGATCACCGTCATCACGCGCAAGGCCTACGGCGGCGCGTATTGCGTGATGTCGTCCAAGCACATCCGCACCGACCTCAACTTCGCCTATCCGACCGCGGAGATCGCGGTGATGGGCCCGGAGGGAGCGGTCAACATCCTCCATCGGCGCGAGCTGGCCCGGGCCGACGACCCCGACCGCCTGCGCCGCGAGAAGGTCGAGGAGTTCCGCGAGAAGTTCGCGAACCCCTACGTGGCCGCGGACCGCGGCTTCGTGGACGAGGTCATCTTTCCGCGCCAGACCCGGCGCAAGATCGTCGCCGGCCTGGACATGACCCGCAACAAGCGGGACCGCAATCCGCCGCGCAAACACGGCAACATCCCCCTGTGACGCGCCTGCGCAAGGTCCTCATCGCGAACCGCGGCGAGATCGCGGTGCGGATCGCACGCGCCTGCCGGGAGCTCGACATCGCCTCCGTGGCCGTCTACTCCGAGGCGGACCGGGCCGCCCTGCACGTGCGCATGGCCGACGAGGCCGTGGCCATCGGGCCCGCGCCTTCGCGCGAGAGCTACCTGCGCATCGACCGGATACTGGATGCGGCCCGGAGCCGCGGCGCGGACGCCGTCCATCCGGGTTACGGCTTCCTGGCCGAAAACGCGGAGTTCGCGCGGGCCTGCGAAGACGCGGGCCTCGTCTTCATCGGACCGCGCAGCGAGACGATCGCGCTCATGGGGGAGAAGACCTCGGCCCGCCGGCTGGCCGTGGAGGCGGGCGTGCCCGTGGTGCCGGGCACGCTGGAACCGGTCGACGACCTGGAGGCGCTGCGCGCCGAGGCCGCGCGCATCGGCTTCCCGGTCATGCTCAAGGCGGCGGCGGGCGGGGGCGGCAAGGGCCTGCGCCTCGTGCCCGACGCCGCCACCCTCGCCTCCGCGGCGGAGCGCGCCCGCTCCGAGGCCCTCTCCGCCTTCGGCGACGGCAGCCTCTACCTCGAGAAGGCGCTCGTCCGCCCGCACCACATCGAGATCCAGGTCCTGGCCGACGACCACGGCCACGCCGTGCACGTCTTCGAGCGCGAGTGCTCGATCCAGCGGCGGCATCAGAAGGTGATCGAGGAGAGCCCGTCTCCCTTCGTGACCCCGGAGCTGCGCGAGCGCATGGGCGCGCTGGCGGTGGCGCTCGTGCGGAAGGCCGGCTACCGGAACGCGGGCACCCTGGAGTTCCTGGTGGACGCCGGCCGCAATCCCTACTTCCTCGAGATGAACACGCGCCTGCAGGTCGAGCATCCGGTCACGGAGATGGTCACCGGCCTCGACCTCGTCAAGCTGCAGATCGCGATCGCGCAAGGGGAGCGGCTGCCCTTCGCGCAAGGGGACCTGCGCCAGCGCGGCCACGCCATCGAATGCCGTGTCTACGCCGAAGATCCCGCCCAGGGCTTCCTCCCCAGCCCGGGACGCCTCGTGGTCCTGCGCGCGCCCGCCGGACCCGGCGTGCGCGACGACAGCGGCGTGTACGAAGGTGGCGAAGTCCCCATCCACTACGACCCGCTGATCTCGAAGCTGGTGACCTGGGGCGCCGATCGCGCGGAGGCCCTCGCGCGGATGCGGCGCGCCGTCTCCGAATACGCGGTGCTCGGCATCACCACGACCTTGCCCTTCTTCGACCGTGTCCTCCGGCACCCGGCGTTCGTCGCCGGTGACATCGACACCGGGTTCATCGAGCGCCATCGGAGCGAGCTCTTCGCCCCCCCCGCGGCGGACGTGCGGGAGCTGGCGGTCATCGCGGCCGTGGTGCGTGCGATGCGCGATCGCGCGTCCGCCCGCGCCCAGCCCTCGGCGGCCTCGGGGACGGGCTCGGCCTGGCGGGCGCAGGCCTGGCGGGATCTCGGACGGCCGCGGTGATCTACGACGCCGCCGTCGACGGCTGGACCGTGCGCGCGGAGGTGCGCGCGAGCGGCGAAGGCCGCTACACCGTGCGCCTGGACGGCCGGGCGGTGGAGGTCGACGTCCGCGACGCCGGCCCGCACGCGATCAGCGTGATCGCGGACGGCCGCGCCTGCGATGCCGTCGTCGAACGCCGCGAGGGAGGCTACCGCGTCCTGCTGCGCGGCCAGGCCATCGAGGTCGCCCTCACGGAGGCGTCGCGCGGCGCGGTGGCGGCCCGGAGAGCGGCGGGCGGGCCGGCGCGCGTGCAGGCGCCCATGCCGGGCAAGCTCGTCCGTGTCCTCGTCCGCGCGGGCGAAGACGTGGGCGCGGGCCAGGGCCTGGTCGTGATGGAAGCGATGAAGATGGAGAACGAGATCCGCGCGCCGCGCGCGGGCCGCGTGAAGGAAGCGCCGGTGCGGGAGGGGCAGGCCGTGGAAACCGGCGCCCTCCTCGTCCTCCTGGAGTGAACCGCCCGCTCTCCCCGGGTCCGCCATGAAGCGCCGCACGATCGTCTTCGGCCTGCTCGTCCTCGCCCTGGGTGGAGCACTCCTGCGCGTACCGGTCTGGACGGCGAGCGCGCTTTCCGACCGCCTGGCTCGCGTCTTCCACCGGCCGGTCTCCGTGGGGGGTGTCCGCTATCACCTCGTGCCCCTGCAGATCGAGGTCACGGACCTGCACATCGGCGGCGCCACCGCGGAGGCCGCGCCCTTCCTGGAGATCCCGCGCCTGGCCGTCACGCCTTCCCTGGCCGCCCTCTTCGATCGCCGCGTCGTGCTGACGCGGGTGGTGGTCGAGCGCCCACGCGTCCGCGTGCACGCCTTCAAGCAGGGTGGGGACGACCTCCCGCGCCTCACGCTCGGCGGGCCGGGACGCGAGGTGCAGATCCGGCGGCTCATCGTGGCGGGCGGGGAGCTCGAGCTCGACCATCAGCGCGTCCCGCTCGACCTGGAGCTGCCGGACGTGGGAGGACGGCTCAACCAGCGTCGTCCGGGTGTGCTGGCGGGCACGTTCTCCTTCGGCCCCGGACCCGCGCGATTCGGATCCGCGCCCCCGCTGCCCCTGCGCACGCAGATCGAGCTGGCCCTCGAAGGATCGAACATCACCATCGAATCCGGCTCCCTCACCGGCGACCGCACCGACCTCACCTACCGCGGCCGCGTGGCGCTCTCCCCGCTGGGCGCGGAGCTGGGAGTCGCGGGCGAAGTGGACCTCGCGATCCTGGACCGCCACGTCCTGGCCAGCGATCTCGGCCTCGAGGGCCACGGGCAGTTCCGGGGAACGGTCCACTACGAGCGCGGGAGGCTGCGCGTGGCCGGCCGCCTGGATGGGACGCATGGATCCTTCGACGGCGTCGCCGTGCCCCGCTACGCGGGCGACGTGACGTGGGACGAGAAGGGCATTCGCGTGCGCGGCCTGGAGGCCGCGCTGCTGGGCGGGTCCGGGAAGTTCGAGATCGAAGTGCCGCCCGCGCCGGGCGCGGCCCGCATGGACGCGGAGGTCGAGGGCATCGACGCGGAAGAGGCGGCCAGCCACCTCTTCGGCATCGGCAAGGCCGGCCTGGGATCCGCGGCCACGGGCGAGGTCTCCGTTCGCTGGCCGCGAGGCCGCCGGCGCGCCCTCAGCGGACGGGCCGCCTTCGACCTCGTGCCCCGTGACGACGGCCGCACGCCGCTCCGCGGTCGCGTCGTCTGGCGCGCCCAGGACGGCGCCCAGTTCGTGGAGGACGCGCAGCTGCAGACGCCGGCCGCCCAGGCCCACGTACAGGGTCCCATCACCATCGACCGCAAGACGGACCTCGCGCTCGAAGCGCGCAGCACGGACGTTGCGGCCGCGGATGCGCTGCTCGTGCGCGTCCGCCGTGCCCTGGGGGCGTCCGGGCCGGAGCCCGTCGGCCTCGGAGGCGCGGGCGTCTTCGAGGGCCGCTGGCGCGGCACGCTCGATGCGCCCGTGTTCGAGGGCCGCTTCACCGGCGAAGACGTCGCGTATCTGGGAGTCCGCTGGGGTCACGCGGAGTGGGTGGGCGCCTTCGACGCGCGCGAGGTGCGGCCGCACTCGCTGGTCCTGCGCCGCCCGGGGGGCGAGCTCTGGGTGGACGGGCGCGTGCAGACGGGCGACCTCGGGGCGGACGACGCGATCGACGCGCGCGTCCGCATCGCGAACTGGCCCGCGCCCGACCTCGTCACCGCGCTGGGGTGGGACATCGCGGTGGAGGGGCTCGTCTCCGGCGAGGCCTCGCTCACCGGCCGGCGCAGCGAAGCGCTGGGCAGCGTGCATCTGACCAGCGGGGCCGGCCGCTATTACGGCGTGCCCTACGAGGACCTCGACCTGCGGGCCTTGCTCCATGGCCGCGTGACGGAGGTGACGGCGGGCCGCGCGCGCATCGGCGGCGGCAGCCTGGACTTCGCGGGGACCGTCACCGACGACGGCATCTACGACGGCCGTGCGCGCGCGGAAGGGCTCGACGCGGGCGCGCTGGTTCCCGCGAAGGCCTCTGCGCTGCGCCTGGGTGGTCGCGTCTCGGGATCGGTGCTCCTGCAGGGGACGCTGGCCCGCCCGCGCGTCGAAGGCGAGCTCACGGCCGCCCGCGTCTTCCTGGGAGACGAAGGCCTGGGCGCGCTGGAGGGGCGGATCACGGGGACGGGCGACGGTCGTGTCGCCCTGGACGCGCGTTGCCGGTCGCCGCGCGTGGACCTCGCCCTGAAGGGCAGCGTGGGCGTGGCCGCTCCCTACGAGGCCGACCTCGCCCTCACGGCCGACGGGACGAGCCTCGACCCGTTCGTGCGCGCCGCCGCGACCTTGCCCGCCGCCGTCGGCATCGTGGCCTCCGGTGCCCTGCGCGTGCGCGGCCCGCTCGCCACTCCGCGCGCGCTCACCGCGGAGGCGGACGTCCGCGAGCTGCTCGTTTCGTTGCCCGACTACCCGGTCAAGAACCGGGCTCCGCTCCGGTTGCGCCTGGCCGACGGAGAGCTCGACGTCCAGCGCCTGGAGCTCTCCGGGGAAGGGACCGACCTCGCGGTGGCGGGCACGGCCGCGCTCGTGGGCGACGGCGCCCTCGGCCTCACCGTGCGCGGCAGCGCCGACCTGCGCGCCCTCTCCATCGTGAGCACGGAGCTGCGGGGGCGCGGATCGGCCCGCGTCGAGGTGGCGATCTCCGGCCGCCGGACCGCTCCCGTCGTCGAAGGGACCCTCGACGTGGACGGCGGGGGCGTGCGGCTTCGCGGGTTCCCCCACGGCGTGGAGGACGTGAAGGGGCGCGTCCTCTTCAACGGGCACGCCGCGCATTTCGCGGGCATCACCGGCACCGTCGGCGGGGGCCCGGTGGAGATCGAGGGCCAGGCCGCCTACGCGGGTGGGCGGCTCACCTCCTTCGACCTGCAGGGCAACGGCCGCGGCATCGCCCTGCGCTATCCGGAGGGCCTGCGCAGCGTGCTCGACGCCGACCTGCGCTTCTTCGGCGACGCCGCCGAGCAATGGCTCACGGGCAAGGTCGCGGTGAAGGACGCGGTCTGGACCCGCCGCTACGACGTGGCCTCGGAGCTCCTGGCCATATCCGGGCCCGCCGTCGACGCGGCCACCCTTGGCGGAGGCGTGCGCTACGACGTCAAGGTGGACGCGCCGGGCACCCTCAAGATCGACAACAACCTGGCCACCCTGCAGGCCCGCGCCGACCTGAACCTGCAGGGGAGCTATGCGGCCCCGGTCGTGCTTGGCCGCGCGGAGATCGACCGCGGCCGCGTCTACTTCCAGGGCAACACCTACACCGTCCGCCGCGGCACGATCGACTTCACGAACCCGCAGAAGCTGGATCCCTTCTTCGACGTCGAAGCCGAGACCCGCGTCCGGTCCTACAACGTGACCCTGAAGGTGAACGGCACCCTCGAGCGCGTGTATCCGACCTTGAGCTCCGATCCGCCCCTCAGCACGGTGGGGATCCTCGGCCTCCTGGCCGGCCTCGACGAGAGCCAGGTGGAGGTAGCGCAGCAGGTCCAAGGCCGTGTGGACAAGATGGCCGGGCAGGGCGCGGCCACGCTCGCCGCGGGTCGGCTCTCGGAGCAGATGGGCCTCGAGAAAGGCGCGGCCCGCCTCGGCCTCAACCGCTTCTCCATCGACCCCAACTTCCTGCGCGGTGAAGGCGGCGGCAACTCGACGGCGCGCATGACGCTGGGCAAGCGCATCACACCCGACATCAACGTCGTCTATTCGCAGGACCTGACCGGAACCGAGGAGCGCCTGGTGGCGGTCGAATACACGCTGTCCGACCGCCTGTCCGTCCTCCTCACCCAGTCCCAGACCAGCGGCTACGGGTTCGATCTGCGCATCCGCCGGCAAGCGCGATGAGCGCGTTCGTCCTCGCCGCCCTGCTGGCGGGGACGGCGCCGGCCCCGCCGGAACCGGTCCCGTCACAGGTCGTGACGGCCGTGCGCATCGACGGCGATCCGGCGGACCAGTCCCGGCTCGGGCGCTACGTCGAGATCAAACCCGGCCAGCGGCTCGATCCCGAGCTCGTCCGCCACGTGGTGGAGCTGTTCTACGCGACGGGTGAGTACGCGGACGTCGTGGTGGAGACGACGCCGTCCGCGGGTGGCGTGGAGGTGGTGTTCCGCCCCGTCAAGGCACCGCTGCTGGACGAAGTGCGGGTCGAGGGCGACCGCCTGCTCAAGCCGGACGTCGTCCGTCGATTGGCCCGCCTCCGTCCGCGCGAGCCGCTGTGGCCAGCCCGGCTGGAGCAAGGGGCACGCGACGTCGGCGTGGCCCTGTCGCAGCGCGGCTACCTCGAGGCGCGCGTGAGCGCGGCCATCCGCCACACCGGCGACGGCGCGGACGCCGTCTTCACGATCACCGGCGGTCCGCGCGTCCGGGTCGTCTCGGCACGGGTGGCGGGTCCGCCGGAGGTCATGGCCGCGCTCGAGCCGGATGTGCGCCCGAACGTCGGCGAGCCCTTCCGGCGCGAGAAGAGCCAGGCCGCCGCCCAGCACATGCGCGAGGACCTGGCCCGGCTGGGCTACTGGCGGGGCACGGTCACGGTCACGGAGTCCTACGACCCGGGCGCAGGCACGATGGGGCTCGTCTTCCAGGTGGACGCGGGGCCACTCGTGGACGTCGAGGTGCGCGGCTTCCCCGAGAGCCGCCTCCGCGGCCGGATCCGCGACCTCTTGAAGGAAGGCCGCCTCGAGTCGGACGCGGTCGAGGAGGCGAGCGACCTCCTGGAAGAGGAGGCGCGACGCCTGGGACACCGCCTCGCCCATGTCAGCCATCACGAGGAGCAGCGCGAGTCACGCCTCTTCCTCGTGTACGACGTGGAGGCGGGCCCGCGCGCCCACGTCGCGTCCGTGCGCGTGGAGGGCGAGGGCACGGAGGGACTGGAAGCCGCGCTGAAGACGCGGCCGGCGGAGCCCCTCGTCGAGGCGACGGTGGCCGAAGACGTCCGCGCGCTGACCCGCGCCCTCGAGGAGCGCGGGCATCCCGCCGCCCGCGTCGACGTGGAGGTGGCGGACGGAGGCGGCGATCTGCCCGTCGTCTTCCGCGCCCGCCCCGGCCCCGCGACGCGCGTCACCTCCGTCCGCATCGAGAGCCCGCAGCCCCTGCCCGCGGAAACGGCGCCCCAGGAGCTGCGCCTGCGCGAAGGCGGTCCCTACCGGCTGGCCGACCTCGCCCGCGACCGGGACACCGTCTTGTCCGCGTACCGCAACTCGGGATACCAGCAGGCCGACGTCGTTCCGGAAGTGACTTTCTCCGAGGACCGCGCGGGGGCGGCCGTCGTCCTGCGCGTGGCCCCCGGAGCGCCGACCACGGTGGAGCACGTCGTGATCAGCGGGCTGGAAACGACCAAGGAGGAAGTCGTACGGCGGGAGCTCGCGGTCAAGGAAGGCGAGCCGCTGGGGCTGGACCGTGTGCTCGAGTCCCAGCGCCGCCTGGGCGCCCTGGGCCTCTTCGACCGCGTGACCATCACCGAGATGGACCCCGACTCGGCGCAGCGCCGCAGCGTGATCGTGCGCGCGGAGGAAGCGCCCCTGACCACCGTGTCCTACGGCATCGGCTACGCCGAGCAGGACTACCTGCGCGCCAGCGTGGAGGTGACGCGGCGGAACCTCTTCGGCATGGACCGCCGCCTCTCCGCCTTTGCGCGGGCGAGCTTCCGCGGCTTCCGTATGCTCGGTACGTTCCGGGAGCCGTACCTGCTGGGCCGCAAACAGGAGCTCTTCTTCACCGCCTTCCGTGAGGAGGAGGAACGCGAGGCCTTCAGCTACATCCGCACCGGGGTCACCTTGCAGACGGCGCGGAATCTCTCGCACAGCTGGAGCCTCATCCTGCGGGAGACCTACGCGGAGACGCGCACCTTCAATACCACCGAGGACTGCCTGGCCTTCGGACGTGAGTTCTGCCCGGGCACGCTCTCCGGCCCGTCCGCCTCCCTGGTCCACGACACCCGGGACGACCCCCTGGACCCGCGCCGCGGCCATTTCCTCCTCACGGACACCCAGGTGTCGCTCCACCTCCTCGGGGGCAACACCCTGGTGAAGGGCTTCGTGCAGGGCGCGAGCTATCACCTCCTCACCGCGGACACGCTCGTCGCCCTCTCCGCGCGCCTGGGCCTCGCGCGCACCTTCGGCGAGGAGCAGCTCCTCGTGCCCGCGCCCGACCGCTTCTTCGCGGGCGGCGACTATTCGCTGCGCGGCTTCGGCCTGGACGAGGTGCGTCCGGACGGCGGCAACGCGCTCGTCCTCGGCGGGATCGAGCTGCGCCGCCACCTGCTGGGCGCGTTCTGGGGCGCCGCCTTCGCGGAAACGGGCAACGTCTATCCGCTCGCCTCCGACGTCTCGCTGGGCGACCTCCGCTACACGGCGGGCCTGGGCCTGCGTTACAAGAGCGCGGTCGGCCCCTTGCGCTTCGACTGGGGCTACAAGCTCGATCGCCGGCCCGGCGAGAAGCCGTACCATCTCCACTTCACGATCGGCCATGCTTTTTGACCTCGCCGCCGTGCTCCTCCTCCTCGTCGCCCCCGCCCGGGCGGGCGTGGTGGAGAGGATCCTGGCCGTGGTCGACGGCCGTCCCGTGCTTCTCTCCGAGGTCCTGCTCTTCGCGAAGGTGCGCGGCGAGACGGAGCGGCAGGCCCTCGACGGCTTCATCGACGAGCAGCTCATGTATCGGGAGGCGGCCCGTCTGCCCCAGGCCGCGCTGACCCCGGAGGAAGAGCAGCGTGCCTTCGAGAGCCTGCGCGCGCGCCTGACCACGGCGAGCCCGGACGACGAGGAGCAGCTCCATCGCCTGGCCCGGCGCCAGGCCGCCATCCTCAAATACGTAGGGTTCCGGTTCCGGCCCCAGGTGCGCGTGAGCGACGAGGCGGTGCGCGGCGCCTACGAGGCCGGCGGGACGGGGGATGCCGCGTCCTTCGCGGAGGCGGCGCCCGCGATCCGCGCCCGCCTGGTCGAGGAGGATCTGTCGCGCCGCATCGAGGCGTGGGTGAAGGAGCTGCGGGAGGCCGCGGAGATCCGCTACAACGCGGAATCGGCGGACGCGGTCGCGGGCCCGTCGTAGGCTCCGCGCCAGTCGTTCCACCGGATGCGCGCGAGGTCCGCGAAGGCGATGGCTCCCTTCAGGGTGCCGACACGGGTGGCCTCGTCGTTGCGCCAGGTGACGGGCACCTCCGCGATGCGGCAGCCGTGGCGGCGCGCGATGAAGAGGGCCTCGACGTCGAAGGAGAAGCCGTCGAGGCGAGACGGCGCGAACGCCTTCTCCGCCGCCTCCGCGCGGAAGAGCTTGAAGCCGCACTGCGTGTCCTGCAGCCCGGGCAGGGCGAGGAGGCGCACGCAGAAGTTGAAGAGGCGGCCGGAGTTCTCGCGGTACCACGGCTGACGGACCTCCACGTTCGACTCCGGCAGCGCGCGCGAAGCGATCACGACGTCGTAGCCTTCGTCCATCTTGGCCATGAGGCGCGCCAGCTCTTCGATCGGGGTCGAGAGGTCGGCGTCCGTCATGAGACGCCGCGCGCCGCGCGCCTGCAGCATCCCGCGCCGCACCGAATATCCCTTCCCTCGATTGCCTTCGTTGCTCAGCACCGTCGCCCCGGCCGCCTCCGCCCGCGCCACGGTGTCGTCGCGGGAGCCGTCGTCGACGACGAGGATCTCGTGCGGGCGTCCCTGCAGGTATCGCTGGATCTTCTCCAGCGTCGGGGGCAGGCGCCGCCCCTCGTTGAAGGCGGGGATGACCACGGAGAGGAGCGGGGCGCTCAGCGCGCGCCTCTCGCGAGAGGGGCGAGGAGTCCCTCGAGGCCGAGGCGCACGTCCACGAGGCCGAGGTCGCGTGCGCCCCATCGGACCTCTTCCATCAAGTAGCCCATGAGGCCGCCTTCCGTCGCGCGGTCCGCTTGCAGGGAGGCCACGGCCCGCTCCTTGCCCCCTTCCACGGAGCCCAGGAACCCGGCCAGGGCCGCGGCCGTGGTCGCCAGTCCGTGACCCTCGCGCACGTGGACGGCGGCCAGCGTGCCGATCGTCTCCCGGAGCCCGGGCGAGGCGTAGAGGTGGCGCAGGAACGCTTCGAGCTCCGCCTCCTCGCGCGCTCCGGGATCCACGGGCACCACGACCCCTTCCGGGAACTCGTCCGCGGCCGCGCTGCCCGCGCTCACCAGCACGGGCCGGCCTACGCCCAGGGCGCGCACGACCGCGCCCGACATCTCGCCGTGAGACGGGAAACGCAAGGCGAGCACGACGTCGGCGGCGGCGAGGTGGCGCTCGAAGTCGGCGAGCTCCAGGCGTCCGGTCACCCGCAGGCCGTCTCCGAGAGCCGCCTCGCGCGCCCAGGCGTCCAGGGGAAGGCGAGGATCGCTCGCGCCCGCGACGACGAGGACCGCCTCCGGATGGTCGGCGCGGAGCCGCGCCATCACGCGCACGGCCACGTCCAGCCGCTTGTTGACGGTGGCCAGCCCGGGTGCGGTGACCACGAAGGCCTCCGCGGGCAACCCCAGGCGCGCCCGGCTCTCCGCCCGCGCCGGCGGCGGCTCGATGGGCAGCGAGAGGTGGTGAGGCAGATGGAGCTGCGGGCGGCCGGGCAGGCGCCGGGCGACGCGCCCCGCGGTCTGCCGGCTCAGCGTCACCACGCCCAGGCTTCCTTCGAGCACCCGGTCGTTGAGGGGGAAGAGGGCGGGAAGGAGATCGCCGCCCAGAGCGCGCGCGACCTGGCGGCCGACGAACGCTCCCGTCTCGCCGTAGGCGCGCCGCATCTCGCGCAGATAGCCCGGCACGTCTCCCCGCTCGACCGTCTCGTGCAGCCCGAGGTGGTGGAGGCTCCAGTCGTGGAGCACCACCACCCCTGGTCGCGCGCGCGCCGCGCGGTACACGAACCCGTGGGCAGGCGAGTTGCCCAGGTGATAGAGATCGAGATCCGCGGGCGGGGGAGCGTCCCGGGGCTCCTCACTCACCGTCACCACGTCGAAATGGTGGGCGAGGGCGGGCAGGCTCTCCGCCACGTAGTCCGCGATCCCCGAGGGCGACGGCGGCAGCGGGCTCCAGACGGCAAGTTTAGTCATCGACCCCCCACCCCATCCCTCCCCACGTAGGGGGAGGGAGATGTCGTGGCAAGGTCGGTAGCCGGATTCAACGGATCGACTCCGTGAGCCGGTCGATGACGACGTCCCAGGAGATGTCCGCCACGCGCGCATGGCCCGCGTCGCCCATCTCACGGAGGCGCGCCTCCGGCCAGGACCAGAGGGTGTCGATGGCGTCGGCGATCGCTTCCGGCGTCGGCTCCGCGACCACGCCCGTCTCGCCCGGGGTGACGAACTCGAGCACGCCGCCGGCATCCGTCGTGGTCACCACGGGCTTGCGCGAGAGGAACGACTCCACCGTCACGTAGCCGTAGTCCTCGTTCAGCGGCGCGTAATAGGCGGCGCGGGCCCCCGCGTAGAGCCCGATCAGCTCGTCCGCGGAGACGAAGCCCAGCATCTCCACGCGGTCCTGTACGCCGAGGCCTTCGATCTGCTTGCGCAGCTCCTCGGCCAGCGGCCCCGCCCCCGCGATCTTCAGCCGCGCGCCGCCGCGCACGCGCTGCATGGCGTCGATGGCGAGGTCGAGCCGCTTGAGCCGGTCCAGGCGGCCCGCATAGAAGAGGTAGTCCCCGTAGGCGTCCGTGCGGTACCGCCCGAGGTGATGGGGCGGGGGATAGAGCGACTCGCCGGCGAGGCCGTTGTACTTCCGCAGGCGCTCGGCCACGTTGCGCGAGATCGTGTACACGGCGCGGCATTCCGTGAGGGAGGCCGTGTCCATGGCCTGGATGGCCGTGCGGACCTGCACGTCCTCGGGCGTGTCCTGGAAGGAGCAGTAGGGCGTGCCGAACAGGTCGTAGGCCTCCCGATGCTGGTGGAACAGCCAGGCCACCTTGCGGGGGTGGCGGACGAGGAAGCTGGGGAACTTGGTCGGGATCACGAGGTCCACGCGGATGCCGCTGCTCTCCGTGACGTCGAGGAGCCGCCAGGCCAGGGCCTGGCGGACGAGCTCGGAGACGGGGTACCACTTGAAGGGTACCGCGGCCACGTCCGTGCGGAACCCCCGCCGCTCGAGGTTGGCCCGCAGCTCCGAGACCAGGATCTCCGCCCCGCCCGTCACGAACGGCGCCTGGGCGGCGCACACCAGGACCGTCTTCATCTCGCGGAGAGCCGCTCCTCGAGCTGCCGGGCCCGGTCGCGCAGCTCGCGCACGTCGCGCTCCAGGCCCAGCCGCCCGCGCTCCGCCTCCGCCAGCACGAGGTCGATGCGCCGCACGAGGTCGTGGACGTGCGTCACCAGCTCTTCCTGGAGGATCAGGTGCCGCTCGTCGATCTCGCCCATGTGGCGCCCGTGCAGGCCGAGCACCTCGTCGTAGTGCCGGTGGGTCGCGGTGAGGCGGGCGTCGATGTAGTCGAGGATCGCGTTGTCGAACTGCACCTGGCGCGAGTTGAACGACTCCTGGGCGTCGAGCACCCGGGCCAGGACGCGGCCCAGGCCCCGCGCGAGGAGCCGCCGCCAGCCCCCGCCGCCCAGGGTGTCCCGCACCCGCCATCCTTCGTTGAGGGCGGCGTTGTCCGGCCGCGGCGTGACCACGATCGGCGCCGGAGGGTCGTCCGGCGGCATGGGACCGGGCACCTGGACCGTGCGTGCGGCAGGCAGCGTCGCCGTGCGCTCGTGCAGCGCCCGCGCCCGCACCGCCTCGCGCACGCGCCGCAGCTCCTCCGCGACCTGCTTCCGGTCGTTCATGCGGCTCCGCCCCACATGCCGGCGATTCTAACCGCGGGCCGCAGTGGCGCCCCCGCGCGGCTTCCGCGCCACCGCGAAGACGCTGGCCCCGACGGGGAGGGCCAGGTGACGGACCAGACGGGCCTCGATCCCGAGCAGATGGCGGAACGTCCACTCCAGGGGCGGGGGCAGGAAACCGACGTCCGAGCCGTGGCGGTGCAGGAGGCGGTCGAGCGTCCGGCGGGTGGCGATGACGGGGAAGAGCAGGGTATTCGCGTAGGTGAGGCGGGCGACCTCGAGGCCTTCGTCCTCCAGGAGCCGCCGCACCTCGCCGCGCGTGTAGCGGTGGCGCGAGTGCACGGCCTCGTCGTGCGCGCCCCACAACATCTTCAGGGCGGGGACGCGCACGAGGAAGAGGCCGCCCGGCTTCATCACGCGGACGATCTCGCGCACGGCCACCCGGTCGTCCTCGACCCAGCGGTGGTAGAGGACGTCGAACGACGTCACCGCATCGAAGCTCGCGTCCGGGAAGGGCAGGGAGAGGAGGCTGCCGCGGGTGGCGGCCACGCCGCGGCTGCGGCAGAAGCGCAGCGCCTCGTCGGAGAGGTCCACGCCCACCGTGCGGCCGAAGCGGCGGAAGTGCGAGAGGTTGTTGCCCGTCCCGCAGCCGGCGTCGAGGATGCGCCGGTCGTCGGCCGCGCCGTCCGGCCACTCCGCGGCGAGGAGGGACAGGCTGATGGCGCGCATTCCCGCGTACCACCACTGGGTCTCCTCCGCCTCGTACATGCGGCCGTATTCCTCGAGGTTCATTCCGAGCCGCCCCTGGGCATCACCTGTATGGCGTCCACGAGGGCCCGCCCGCCCG
>Ga0105243_10001201_pt1 | contig 23318 bp, 15 predicted proteins | sample KBSM34metaG_FD_81525 | JGI IMG/M metagenome (GOLD analysis project Ga0105243, IMG submission 81525) | Miscanthus rhizosphere microbial communities from Kellogg Biological Station, Michigan, USA - KBS M3-4 metaG | ecosystem: Host-associated > Plants > Roots > Rhizosphere > Soil | place... | reverse complement strand
TGCCAGCGGGCGAAATCGTCGGACTCGTCGGTGCCAACGGTGCCGGAAAAAGCACGCTCATGCGCATCTTGGCAGGCGTAACGATTCCCGACGCGGGCCGCATGGAATTTGGCGGCCAAGCGGTCGACTTCGGCACTTTTTCTCCCGACAGGGCACGCAAGCTGGGTATTCGGATCGTGCATCAGGAACTCTCCCTGTGCGACAGCCTGTCGGTCTCCGAGAATTTCTACATTGAACAGCCTCGTTACGGCGGCCTTCATCCGGCTTGGCTTCATGACTACCAACGCTTGGCATCCAACAGCATCGCTTCGATCTTTCCCGAGAGCGGAATTGACGTTGCAAGGCCGGTGTCGGAACTGAGTTTGCCGCAGCGCCAAATGGTTGAAATCGCGCGCGCAGCCTGTGACCCACTGCTCAAGACCTTGATTCTCGACGAACCGACCTCATCGCTGGACAGGCTGCGCTGCGAGCAGCTGGCGGGATTCATCAAAAGCCGCTCGGCCCTGGGCGTGGCTGTCATTTTCATCAGCCACAAGCTTAAGGAAGTTGCCGAAATAGCCGATCGGTTGCTGATTCTGCGCAACGGTACCCTGGCGCGCGACACCGACATGGGATCGATCAGCGTGCCCGAGATGGTTGTTGCTATGGCCGGCGAGGCCGGCAAGGAACTTGAACGGCTTCACCGGACCACATTCGATGCTTCGGGCGAAGTGCTGGTGCAGATTGGCGCACCCTGGGCCGCTGAACCTTGGCAGCTCCGGGCGGGACAAGTTGTCGGATTGGCAGGGCTTGAAGGAAGCGGCCAACGGGAATTTCTTCGATCGCTCCATGACGCAGCACGCGGCCGAAAATATGAGGGGCTGGCTTGCACCCAGTCCGTCTCGTATGTGCCGGGGGACCGTAAGGAAGAGGGCATATTTCCCCTATGGAACGTGCTGCAAAACGCCGCCATCAGCCTCACCGTTTCCAGAGCCGGCAACAGCATCGTTCGCGGAAAATCGGAGAGATCCGCGGCTGACACTTGGCTCAAGGCCGTGGGCGTTTCGGAAAGTCGACTGGAGTCCCCGATCCTGGAATTGTCGGGAGGAAACCAGCAGAAAGTCCTGATGGCCCGGGCCTTGATGACGGATTGCGATTTCATTCTGCTGGACGACCCGACCCGCGGAGTCGATGTGCACATCAAGCGCGATTTCTACCGGTTGATCCGAGAGATCGCCGGGTCCGGCAAGCTGGTGGTGTGGTACAGCTCCGAAACTATCGAATTTACCGAATGCGACTATGTTCTGTTGTTTCATAACCGCTCGGTAAGACGCGCCTTGACCGGTAATGATCTCTCGGAAGATGCCATCGTCAACGCCTCGTTTTCGGAGAGGCGTGTCGCAGGCGATTCTCCCAGATCGCAAGTGACCACAGGCCGCGCGCGATCGGCCGCTCTGTCGGTCCTGCCATTCTTCACTGCTGCGCTCATGCTGACGGTCATTGGCCTGCTCAATCGGAATGCGATCTCCCCCCTGGGCCTTGATCTCTTGATGACTGCCGCCGTTCCCCTGGCGCTAATCTCCTTCGCCCAACTGTTCATCATCGGCGGCAGCGAGATCGACCTTGGAATTGGCGCATTTGCCGCCCTGATCAATGTCATCAGCGCGACATTTCTGGTCACCGATCCTATGATGGGTTCGGGCTTTCTGATGTTGGCCCTGGCTGGATACATCTCGTTCGGCCTGCTGGTGCAGGCGCGCTCCATCCCGGCGATCGTCGTCACGTTGGGTGCCTCGTTTGTGTGGCTGGGCACTGGTTACACATTGCAACAGACTCCCGGGGGAAGCGCCCCCGATTGGCTTGCCCGATTTGCGGCCTTCAGCTTCCTGAATGTTCCGGCTTCGGCGCTTTGCCTGGTTGCAGCATCCCTGATTGCCGTGATGCTCAATGGGGCAAGGCTGGGTGTTGTCCTTCGAGGATTCGGCGCCAGGCCGCAATGCATGATCGAGAGCGGATGGTCGCCATTTACCGCCGCCGTCAAGAGATATGCGATAGCCGGGTGTTTCGGCCTGGCGGCGGGCCTGGCGATGACGGCGATCAATACTGCCTCTGACATAAATGCCGGAAGCTCCTACACTTTGCTCAGCATTGCCGCAGTGGTGATTGGCGGCTCGGCATTGACGGGAGGACGCATCACCCCGTTGGGAACCTTGTTTGGCGCCATCAGCCTGTCTCTGGTTGGCAGTCTTTTGGGGTTGCTGGATGTCAGCACCGATTACAACGCCCTGGTGCAAGGCGGCTTACTTGTCGCCATGCTTTGGCTTCGCAGCATTCTTTCGCGGGGGGCTCAGTGATGGGCCTGGCCTGGATGCGAATCAACCGCTGGAGCTTTTCCGCCATGGGCGTGGCGGCGCTGTGGCTCCTGTTGTCCGTCATCACCAATCACTTCAACTTGAACAGTCTTTCCGGCGTTGCCACGTCCGCGTCATTTCTTGCGATTGTCGCCATCGGCCAGATGTTCGTGGTCGCAAGCGGCAGCGGCAATATTGACCTTTCGATACCCAGCGTCATGACGATATCGGCATTCGTCACCATGATCTTGTCCCGAGGAACAGATGCCGGCCTTTTGATCGCCGTACCGGCGGTCCTGGCCATTGGGATTGCGACTGGGGCAGCAAACGCATTTCTTGTCGTGAAACTGCGTATTCCCGCGATTATTGCGACGCTCGCCGTCGGATATGGACTCGACAGCTCGGCATTGATCGCCAATCGAAGCCTGGACGTCTATACCGTGAGCGCACTCCTGCGCGGCGTTTCCAGCGCAAAATTGGTTGGAGTGCCATCAATACTGGTTCTTGGTGTTGCCTTGGTCGCTGTCGCAGCCGCCATAATCAAGAAGACACCATATGGGCGCGGCTTGATGGCCACCGGTCAAAATGCGACTGCGGCCCATCTTGCCGGCGTCCGGGTTGGCCGCACCATCACGATTGCCTTTTTGACGAGCGGCGTTCTGGGCGCGTTCGGCGGCGCGTTGTTATCCGCCCATGCCGGGGGCGCATTTTTGCAAATGGGAGAACCATACCTGCTGCAATCGGTCGGTGCGGTTGTGATTGGAGGCACGCTGATAGCCGGTGGAAGCGCCACGGCCTTGGGGACTTTTTTCGGGTCCATCCTCTTGGTCTTGATAGTTACCACCATGCAGGTCAGCGGATGGTCTCCAGGCATGCAACAGGTCGTGCAAGGTGCCATCGTCATCGCCATTCTTGCGGCCGCAGGGGGCGGCTTTGGCAAACGTGCGGCATGAAGGAATCGCGTGAGCGTTTCCGGCTCACCCCCGCATATCGACAAAGGCAACAGCAAACGGTTCCAACGTGACATCAGAGGCCCGATCCACTTCGCTGCCGTCCAGCCATCCTGGGTCATGGATCGCAGACCAAAAGTTCCGAGAATCGAGAATCCGGATTTCTGCCGCCTGAGAAAGGCGGACACGAGAAGTAACTGTCCCGAGATTTGTCAGCACTAGGCGCGAAGGATCCTTGGAAGCGACCCCTACCACTTCCTTTTGCGCTGACCGAACGGACTGGCGCGCGGCTCCGGCCATGGTGTTCATGAAGCGAACCACATGAAAAATGGGGTACACCCCATCCGCGCCGCTATCCTGATAGATCGGCTGCGCCCACGATTCGCGCCGGTGAATCAAGCCGAAAGGCCCGACGAAAGCAGAAAGCGCCAGGGAGGACACTCCGTATCCCTGCGTCGCGGCTATCGCACCCACTGCCCATGCCGCAGCAAAGAGGCCGCGCTGCCGGGGATCGGCACCTGCCATCGCGACACGCGCTTGCCGGGCGTTTTCCATGACGCCGGCGCCATAAGGATTCGAGCGCATACCGATCGCGACAAGGCCCAACCGATAGTCCTGTCCGCCCGCCAGCGCACGCGCGCTCCGAAAGATGTGGGAAAGGCCTTCAAGGCTTTCGATAACCGACCTGTCGTCTGCGGCATGGGTAATCGCCGTCGAGCCATGCGCAATATAGTCACATGCGGAAGGATCGGGACGGCACCGATTGAGCTCCGTGAAGTAGGTCAGCACGCCCCCGCCAATCCCGGCTCCCGGAAAAGCTTTGCGGGCACGCGCCACGAGATGCTGTGGCGTGGGGCCGTCCGGCCAGGGACCCGACGGTTGATAGCTGCGCAAATAGACTTCCGGAAGCGCCAAGACACGGGCGACGGGGAGCGACGCATGCCTGCAATTTTCAGCGACGCGCTGGAGAGACGCGTCCGGGTCCTCCGCCGAAGGAATGACAATTTCCAACTCAACTTCGGTGTCATTGGAAGCGGCGATTGACTTTGCGCGCTCATAAACAGCGCGCGCTGTTTCGGGCCTCACCCGCAATTGCAGGATCTGCGTATTGATCAGTTGCACGCACTTCCGTGCGTTCGCGTCAGGGATGGTGTTCTCATCCATTGCCACCGCGATCCGCGGAACGGTTCCCAGGGCTGGCCCTATTTCAATTCCATCGGGGGACGCACCGATGGAAGCCTTCGTCCGGCCGGTAGGAGTGCCCCGGAAACGGATATGGATTTCTTGGCGCTGAACCTCCCCCGCCCGGATCGTATAGGGCATCGGCAGAGACAAGGGCCGGCAATAAGTCTTGAAGGACGCATCGCTCCAATTGCGCTGGTCCTCCATTTCAAAGACTTCGCCTTTGAATGTCATCTCGGACTCAATCCCGTTCACCGAATGGCGCAGGCCGGTTATATCGCCGGCGACCTGCGTGGGAGAGATCACCAAAGGGAAACAAGAAGGCACCTCGGAGCCATCCGGATGCTTGACGCTCATCGGTGTCCCGGCCACATCCTGCAAGGGATGGAGGATCGTGAACCCTGCCCGGTTGGTGACAAAGTCGCGCTTGGCCGACATCTCGGCCGTCGCGCTAAAGAGTCCGTCCGAATTTGCCGTGAAAACAAGCTTCACGCGAAGTGCCCCGTCGGCAATCAGGCGGACTTGCGTAATTTCAAATCCGCTTGGACTTGTGGTGACACTCTCGTCGTTCAGCACCGAGCCATAGGTGGCCCAGTTGGCGTCTCGGATGGGACAGGCAATGCCGCGAACAACTTCGGTTCCATGCCAGGAGAGAGCCCGAACGGCGCCATCGGAAAGGACCAGAGAAAGCGCCCCTGCGGAAAACCTTTGTTCCGCCGGAGGTGGCTCATCCGTGCCGAAAGTGACCAGTCTGGTGGAAGGCATTGGACTTCGCGCGGTAGCTTCCTGCGGGAAAAGGGCAATCTAGATCGCGGCTTTGAAAAATGCCAACCCAGCTCCAGGCTGGACTTTTAGGCAGCATTTTCAACCGGCTATTGCGATTGTTGGCGTGGGAAAATCTTAGGCCATTAGCCTTGTGTTGCGTGCGCCCGGTTCGACATCTAGTTTCGCGCCAGGTGTAACGAAAGTGATCAGTCTTGAGCGGACGGGTGAATGCATCGTCGCGAGGCGGAAGTGAGCGCGATGCTGGAGTTTGATGATGTCATCGCACCGCTGACGCGGGATCAATTCTTTGCAGACCATTGGGGACATTCCTTCCTGGCTGCAAAGGGCGCAGCAGGGCGCTTTTCCGGCCTCATGGATTGGGACGAACTCAACGCAATTTTAGAGCAACACCGACTCAGCCCGCCGCGATTTCGATTGACGAATGAGGGCCGCACTATTGAGCCTTTCCGCTATATGTCGCCTGGCCCTGGCGGCGCACCGCAGCTGAACTCCGGCAAACTCGCTGCCTGCCTTTCGGGTGGTGCCACGCTTGTGCTCGATTGTGTGGAGGAAATGGCGCCCAGAGTGCGTACGTTGGCTGCTTCATTTCGAGATGCGCTGCATGCGGGCAATTACGTCAATCTCTATGCGGGCTGGCATAGCCAGAATGGCCTCGATCTGCATTGGGACAGCCAAGAGATCATGGTCCTGCAATTGGCAGGAAGGAAGCGCTGGCAGGTTTACCGTCCGACACGGTTGAATCCGTTGCCGGATGATTTGGAACCACCACCGAGACCCGTTGCCGCTCCGGTATGGGAGGGAATGCTTGAGGATGGCGACATGCTCTATATTCCCCGCGGATGGTGGCATGTGGCCTTTCCGGTCAACGAACCAAGCCTGCATCTCACAGTGGCGACCGTGCCGCCGCACGGCATGGATCTGCTTCAATGGATCGTCGGCCGGTTGCGTCGTCATGAGGCGGTGCGGGCCGACCTTCCGGGGCTGGACGATGTCAGGCGGCAGAAGGCTTACTTGAAAACCTTGCGGACCTTGCTTGCCGAAGCCTTGGCGGACGATGCGATTTCCCAATTTCGCCGCGAATGGGAGGGCGACTTGCGTCCATTCCCGAAGATCCGCCTGCCCGACATGCCATATGTTCAAGTCGAGACTTTAAGTGACGGCCATTGCATCCGGCTGGCAGCGGCCCATCGCCTGCACTTCGAACGAAATGGTACAGACATGGAATTCAAGGCGCACGGCGTCTTATGGGGAGGACTTCCTCCAAACCTTGTAAAAGCACTGGAAGTGCTCAACGACACGCATGCCGTGAGCTTTGCCGAACTGTCCTCCCGCATTGACGGCGACACCGCCAAGGCGCATTTGCGGCAAACGCTTGCCGCACTTGCACGTGCCGGTGTTGTTTTGGTCGAAAAACCGTAGCCGGCGCGGCACTTGGCGGTTGGATGCGGCGCGGTATCGTGGTAGCGCGATCAATCCACGGGCGCGCAGCGAGGATTGTCTTCCTCTCAAAGAGCGATGGACTGCGTTAGCCGGCCTTGACCAGCGACTTGTCGCTCTGGATATCGAGGACTACGATCACCGTCGCGTGGGGACAAGCGCTGCCAACGAGGGCAGGACGACAAGGAAACACTGCAACGGGCCTCCGGCCTCACGGGGAGATCATGAAAACTTCGCTGAAGCTCAATCTGGGCGCGTCTTTTGCTGCCCTATTCGCAGCCGCAACTATGACCGCTGCAGATGCACAGGAGACGAATGTAGCAGCGGATTCGGTGGAAACGGTGACAGTGACCGGCACGAGCTTTCGAGGCATAGCTCCGGTCGGCGGAAATTTGGTTTCGGTGGACCGCGCGGTCATCGAGAAGACCGCGGCGCAGAACGCGCAACAGATTCTCAAAAATGTGCCCGCGATTACGGGCCTTGGCATGTCGGGCGTGACCCAGAATGCCGGCAACTCCTATTACGCACCGACCATTCACAGCCTGGGCGCCTCAGCATCCAATTCGACACTCGTGCTGATTGACGGCCATCGCATCCCACTGGGCCATATCTCGCTGGCGCTGCCCGATCCCAGCATGTTGCCGCCCATCGCCATGGAGCGGGTGGAAGTGCTGGCTGAGGGCGCATCTTCGGTCTACGGCTCGGACGCTGTCGCAGGTGTGGTCAACTTCATCACCCGCAAGCATTATGAGGGCCTGATGGTCACCGGCCAGGTGGGCACTGGCGACAATTTCGGCACTCTATCGGCCGGGCTATTGGGCGGCACCAGCTGGGAAGGCGGTTCGGCCCTTGCGGCCTTGGGTTATTCCTATTCCGGCTCGTTGCGCTACGACTACAGCACCCGTCCCTATCTGTATCCAAACAAGACGGCGTTTGGAGGGACCAACTTCCTGTCCTTCAACTGCTCGCCGGCTGCGATTCAGCCCTCGGGTTTTTCGACGATTTTCAGCTCACCGACCGCAGCCAGCGCGATCGCCAACACCACGGCGAATTCGCCATGCGACAGCACGCAATATGGCCGCGTTTACGGCAAGGAAAAGCGCTACAACATGATGTTCCGCGCCCAGCAGGACATCGGCGACAACATAACCATCTCGGGCGATTTCGTTTATTCAAGCCGCCAGACCTTTACGCCCAACGCACGGGGCACCATCCAAGCAACGGTGTTCCGCACTGGCACGCAGGCAAATCCCTTCTATGTCAATCCGCCGGGTGTGGTCGCCGGCACCACCGCCGGAAATACCCAGACGATTCGTTGGGACGCCAATGAGCTGCTTGGACCGGGCGCCTATACCAACAATACCGCGCCCGTCTGGTACGGCACGCTCAATGGCGAATGGCGAATTGACGATAACTGGCGCGCCAACTTCATGTTTCTCGAAGGGCAGGATCGCACCTCGCAAGTCGTTGTAGGCGCATTATGCCAGAGCTGCGCCACGCTGGCGCTCAATGGCACGACCAACACCGGCGGAAGCCAGACGGCAGTGGTGCCCGGTACCGCGCTGGCGCCGCTGCAGCTTCCCTTGACCGCCGCCAACGCGTTGGATGTTTGGAATCCGGCTTCCAGCAATCGAACTTCGCCTGCGGTGATAAAGACACTTTCAGACTCGCGCAGTTCTATCAGTCAAATCAGCAATCTTCAGCAGGCTCGCATTGGCATCGACGGCACCCTCTTCAAGCTGCCGGCAGGAGATTTGCGCGTGGCCGTTGGGGGAGAGTCGCTGCTCTACGTTCTCAACACGGATGTGGTCGGTCCGCTCAATGCGGGTCCGGCTTCGCAATTTTCAACTTTTCGCTATTTCCCCCTGAAACGCCATGTCGAGTCCGCCTACTTCGAGGTGTTGGTGCCGGTCATCTCTCCGGAGATGAACAGCTTCGTCTACAAGGTCGACCTCAGCGCTTCGGGACGGTATGACCAGTACAGTGACTTCGGCGACACCTTCAATCCCAAATTTGCGGCGGATGTGGAGTTCGTTGACGGGGTGAAGCTGCGCGCCAATTGGTCTACGTCCTTTGTGGCGCCGTCGATGCGTGCCATGGGCGACCCGCTCTTTGGCACCTACTCCAACTCCACCGCCCGCTTGTTCAACACCGTGACGCAAGTCTCGACAGCGCGCTTTCCCACCATCGCGCAGATTCCAGGCATTGCCTGTTCGGGGGGCAACTGCACCATCGGCAACACCATTCAAGGCATCGTGGTGGATACCGGCGATCCGAACTTGAGCCCGCAAAAAGGGGAAACATGGTCGGTTGGGCTGGATGTTTCGCCGCATCTGCTGGAGGGCTTCACCGGTTCGATCACCCTGTTCAACAACCTGCTGCGTGGCGGCATTACCTCGCCCTGCGCGCCGGGCTGCATTCTGAACAATGGCGCCTTGAACTATCAATTCACCGTTTATCCCAACGGCGCCACACCGGCCGAGATCTCGGCCAAGGTGAACGACGTGCCGATCGTGACCGTTTTTCCGCAGACCACCTATTACATCTTCCGCCGCGCCCAGACCAACGCGCTGGATCTGGATGTCACCGGTATGGACATTTCGGCCAATTACGTCTTCGGCACGGATATCGGCAACTTCCATGTCGGCGGTTCGCTCACCCAATTCCTGCGCTATATGCAGGCGTTCGGCGGCGGTGCGAAATACAGCATCATCAATTCCGTCGGCATCAACTCGACCTTCCCGGCGATCGCCCGTCAGATGCGGTTGAACACGGGCTGGGACATGGAAGACTATTCGCTGGACGTTTTCGTCAACAATGTCGGCGGTTACAAGAATTGGGGCGGCGGCACGGTCAACGCATTGGTGCTCGATGCCAACGGCAACGTCTCCGGCGGCGGCGACTACGTCCATTCCTGGACCACCGTCGACCTGCACGCCTCCTGGGATTTCTCCAAGGGAGGAATGTTCGGCGAGGACCAGGTCTATATCGACGTCAACAATCTCTTCAACGAGGCCCCGCCCTTCTTCAACAACACGAACGGCTACGATCCCTTCGGGGCAAATCCGTTGGGCCGGGTCATAAGCATAGGCATCCGTGGACGCTGGTAAGGGAGAACATCATGCGACTCAATGGCGAACTGCTAACCACAACAGTTTTTGCAGGATTGTTTCTGACACTCGCACCGGCCGTCGGCGCAGAGCGCGAGATCGATCCCACATTCATATACCGCGACTCCAACAAGGCACCGGAGCGGCCCGCCGACATCACGACCGCGAATTGCCATTATCGCCCTTTGTTCGGTATGGGCGAGAAGCAGACCTCGGTGCTTGGAGCCATAGCACGCTACGGCATCGTGGACATCGATCCCCACGGCGCCTGCAAGCCGGTCCAGTACGCGGATGAAGAACAGCTCTATGTCGTGTTGAAGGGCGGCGGCGAGGCAAGCTATGGCGGCGAAAAGGTGCCCCTTAAGGCCGAAGACTTCGTATATCTTCCCGCGACCGTCAATCATGGCTTGTCCAATCCCACGGACGCCCCCTTGAAGGTGGTGATCATGGGATTTCGCACCAAGGGCTTTCCGTCCGGGCCGTTGCCGGCGCACGCGTTGAAGGACAATATTCAAAACGTTCCGATCGAGTTCGTCGGCGGCCATCCTGACAGCTCTCACTTCCGGCTGCTGACGGGCGATGCGCCCCAGACGCGCAACCGGTTCAATGTCGGCTATGTGGTCACCAGCCTGTTTCTCATGGAGATTGATCCCGGCGGCACCAATTTTCCGCATCATCATGCCGACGCCGAGGAAATTTATCTGATCATGGACGGCCATGGCGAACAGGTCGCAGGCGCCGGCGCGGACGGGATTGCCGCGCGCCGTCCAGCCAAACCTGGCGATGCTTACTTCTATCGCATGAACGCCACGGTCGGTTATTACAGCGCGCCGGGAGTGAAATCGCGCATTCTGTGTGTTCGCTCATTCAATCCCGGAAAGGTCGCTGGGAATCGCAAAGCCAGCTGATTGCAATCGCCTAGTCCCGCCTGACTCCCAGGCGAGATCGGGCTTTGTACCGGGCGGCAGAAGGACGCCAGCAATGAAACAGCCACGGTCGGGATTTTGCGCGCTTGTTCTGGCATTTTCATGGGCAGCTTCAGTCCCGGCTTGGGCTGAGCTTGCGATTTCCGGAAATGACGGCAAACAACCGCAGTTGGGTGACGCGCCGAAGGACATAAAACCCGACACTGTCACGGTGATCGATCTGGGTTCCTACCCACCCAAGATTCGTGGTCATGTGGAAGTGCCTTTCAGCATGATCGGGGAGCCCACCAGCGTGGCAGTGGCGCATAATGGCCGCTTCGCGCTTGTGTCGGCCTCGCAAAAGCTCGATCCGGCCGATGGCACGAAATTCGTTCCCGACGACAAGCTGTCCGTCATCGATTTGGCGTCTCCCGACCGCCCCACCGTAATCCAGACGCTTTCGGCCGGCATGGGCGTGACGGGCATCTCCATCAACAAAAGGGATACGCTGGCGCTCGTCGCCAATGTCGGGGACGGGACGGTCATGTCCTTTTCCATTCAAGGCAAGAAACTGACTCCGGCCGGCAAGGTGCAACTGGATGCCAAGATTGGACCGGTGGATGTGGCCATCTCGCCCGATAGCCGCACGGCATTGGTCACACAGCGGCGGGGCAATGGCGTTTGGCGGCTGGCGATCGACGGCAACCGGCTCAGCGATCCCGGCATCCTGATTCCGACCGGCGTCCAGTCCTATGGCGCCCAATTCAGCGCCGATGGCCGCTATGCCTACAACACCAATCTGTTGGGCAATCCTCTCCCAAATGAGGGCTCCGGCGAGCGCGGCCGCATGCCGCGTATCGGCACTGTCACGGTGATCGACCTCAGGACAAACACGGTCGTCAATACGATCGAGGTCGGTCCCACGCCAGAGCATCTGGTGCTTTCGCCGGACGGCAAGTACATGGAGGTGACCGTCGTCAACGGTTCCTCTTCCCGGCCGACCGCCCCTGGATATCAGGACTACGGCCTGATCAAGGTGTTTCGCGTCGAAGGAGCCAAGCTTACCCAAGTTGCAGAAGCCAAGACCGGGCGATGGGGCCAAGGCGCAGCCTGGAGCAGAGATGGCAAGGTCATCCTGCTGCAGGGCGCCATCGATAGGAATATCGAAGTCTATCGCTTCGACGGCAAGAGTCTGACTCGCGACAACGGCGCCACACTTTCCATGCCTGGTCGTCCCGGCGCGCTCGCCACAGCCTATAGCCGATAAAGATTCAAAGGGGTGCTTTCATGAAGACGCTACCGTTGGCTGCCTTGGCATTGGCATTGATGGCCAGCGCCGCCTTTGGCCAGGCTGACCGGCTCGCGATCCAGTCTGAGCCGGCGAGGAACGGCAACATCGCTTGGACGCTCGGCGGCAGCTTCCCGGATCCGGGCGGCTCTACCCTGGTGGAACAAGACAGCACCGTCACCGTCATGCCGCGCGAGCGGCGGCCCCAGCCTGTCCGAGCAGGCTCGGATGCGGCGCAAAGTCCGGCTTTTTGTCGGCGTTCGTTGGTCTGTGGCCGGCGCGGGTCGCCGTTCCAGCGATCCGCGCTGGCGCGTGTGAAATGGCAGCAGAATATGGGCTATAAATTTTCCTATCCCTATTTCGTGCCCAAGGGCTTCGGCGGCATACCTGCCGTGGCGCTCGACAGCAAAGGCAATCTGTGGGTTTACAAGCGCTCGCTTGTTGGGGTGGTGCAGCTGATGAAGTTCGATCCCAACCACAAGCTGATCCTTGAGGTTCCGGAAAGCGAGATCGGCCACCAGGACAAGGCGCATGGCATGGCGGTGGATTCCGAGGACAATGTCTGGATCATGGACAATGGCCAATCCACGGTGATGAAACTGTCGCCGCAAGGAAAACTGCTGATGACCATTGGGACGCGCGGTCATCGCGGCGATTGGGTGGAGGAAAAAGGCCAACGCCTGTTGTGGCAACCGGTCATGGTGGCATTCGCGCCCAACGGCGATCTTTACATCGCCGAAGGTCATGCCAACGAAAGTCCCAACGACGTGGACAGCGACGATCCGACCAATGTCGAAGGCGTGGCCCGCGTGCTGCACCTGACCAAGGACGGAAAATTCGTGGGTCAGTGGTTCGGCAATGAGGTCGGCCAAGGCAAGTTCGATTCCACCCACGGTTTTGCCATCGATCCCAGCAATGGCGATGTTTGGATCGGCGACCGCGAGCAGTATCGCATCGTCGTTTACACCAAGGACGGTAAGTTTGTCCGCACCATGCAGATGAAGAACCTGGTCTGCGCGCTCAACTTCGACCACAAGGGCAATCCCTGGATGGCGTCGGGCCAGGACGGCCAGTTCCTCAAGCTGACACGCGACGGCAAGGTAATCGGGGCTGTGGGCAACGGCATGGGTATCGGCCAGGGTCAGTTTATCGAGGCGAGTTATTGGGTGTTCGACAAGAACGACAATCTGATCGCCGGTGACACGTCGGTAGGACGCGTCACGGTGATGAACAAATAGCTGGCGGCCGGGCTGGCTGGCCTGATGGCTTGAGGCATCTGATGCGCTTCCCCTGTCTATTGGTAGCTTATACGGGCTTGTTGATTCTCGGTTGCGCCGCAGCGCAGGCACCCACTTCGGACTCGACCAAGCCGAATCCTAGCCCCTTCCTGGCGCATGTCATCGCCAGCGGCGTCACCGGCGGTTATCAGGTGATTGCCGCGGATATCAACCACGACGGGAGGATCGATGTCGTCGGCCTGAGCCAGCGGGGTGATTTGGTCTGGTACGAAAATCCGGCTTGGACGCCACACGTCATCCTGGCGGAGTCGCAAGCTCGCGCGATGATCGGCCAGGACGCCTGGCACATGGTGAACGCCGATGCCGCCGATTTGGATGGCGACGGCTATCCCGAAATCGCGCTGGCCTATGGGTTCAACGCCAATGGCCCGCTCAGCCCGGGAAATATCGGCATCCTCCGCCAGGACGGAAAGGGCGGTTGGACGCTGAAGGAAGTTGGGCGTGCTCCCACCGGACATCGTGTTCGCTTCGGTGATATCGACGGCAAGGGCCGCAAGGAATTTTTTGTGGCCCCGGTCTTGAATGAAGCAGAAACGGGCGGATTGGCCCTTCCCGGCCACTTGCCGGTCTCCCTATGGATGCTGCATCCCGATTCCGGCGAGCCTAGTGGCTGGAAGCAAAGCCTGGTCACCCGAGAGAATATGGGACTGGTGCATGCCGTACAGCCACTGGACTGGGACGGCGATGGCCACGACGATGTCCTGACGGCGGGCTTCAGCGGCGTTTTCGTGCATCATTCTAGAAAAGACGGGACCTGGGAGCGGCGCCAGATCGCGGTAGGAGATACTGCGCCATGGCCCGCCGGTGGCGCCAGCGAAGTGCAGGTGGGCAAGATCGGAGGCAAACAATTCTTCGTCACCATCGAGCATTTCCACGGCGCGATGGTGGTGGTCTACACCCCCAACGGTAAGGGCGGCTATCAACGGCAAGTCATTGACGACAAGCTGGCAGGCGGACATGCCCTGGTGCTGACCGATTTCGATGGCGATGGTAGACCCGAAATCGTCGCAGCCGGCACCGGCGGCCGCGCCAATATGTTCTATTACAAGGCCGAGGATGCCGCAGGTCAAAAATGGTCCAGGTCCCTGGTGGACGATGACATTTCACCCTCGAGCTGTGTGAGCGCGGACATCAATGGCGATACCAGGCCGGATCTCGTTTGCATGGATGGGCGCAGCCCCAACCACCTCAAGTGGTACGAGTATCCTCGCTAGCATGTGAATGGCTCGCCTCCGGGAGGGCAGCTTAGACGCCCAGTTGGCTCGCCAGGTCCTCCATGTTTTTCGCGGCGAAGTCGACAGGCACGCTTGGGGCAGATTCTCCCCTGCCCGGACCGCTCTCGTTCGGCCTTGCAATATGGGCCGTGCGCAGCCCATTCGACGCGGCTGCCCTCAGATCGTCGCTGTGCGCGGCACACATCATCACCTCTTCCGGACGCAGATTTAGCGCAGCCGCCGTCATCAAATAGACCGCCGGCGTCGGCTTGAAGTTGCGGGCGATTTCGGAGCCGAGAACGGCATCCCACTTGAAGTTGTTGTGCCGGGCGATATCGACCATCAGCGCAATGTTGCCGTTGGAGCAAGGCGCGAGGATGAATCTCTTCTGGAGCCGGGTGAAGCCGGGAACGACATCGGGCCAAGTGTCGATGCGATGCCAGGCCAGATTGAGATCATCCGCAACCTTGTTGTCGAGTTTCTCCAGACCGAATTTCGGCCTAATCCGATCAAGCATGCGGCGATGCAAGACGTCGAGTTTGACGAAAGGCTCCCGGCCTGAGCGTACCTCTTCCATACTCGGCTGATACAGCGCGCGCCAAGCATCGGCGAATGCAAGCCAGTCGATGTTATAGCCAAGCGGCTTTAAGATGCGTGCCGCGTCGCGCGCCACGCCGCTGCGCCAGTCCGTGCAGGTGCCGAAAACATCATAGACAAGCGCCTTCACCCCTTCGGAGGTTGCGCCGGGCTTGGGTTGCGCGAAAACCTTGGTGGGAGAAGCGACCGCCGGGACAGCGAAGACCGTCGCTGCAGTGGCCGCCTTGAGTATGCTGCGCCGGGATACCCATTTCATGGTTGCCTCCGCTACCATATGTCATCGAGCCAGCTATCGCGTCGCGGTCGGCTGATGCCTCTTAAGGAAGGTGCGCCCGCGGTCTATCGTTCGGGTCTTCAAATCTGCCGGCTCTTTCCAAGGAAAGACCGAGATCTCCGCATTCGGTGCAAGAGACGCAATATCGACGGCTGTCTGATACGGATGGGCGGGAACATCGTCCGGCAATACGAGCATCGGGGTCCGGCACGAACGCGCGAAATTGCGTGATACGCTGTAAACGAAGTCGGGCTGCACCCGGTAAAGGTTGTGCAGGTATTTCTCGATCGTTTCCATGGGGACGTCGGGCTTGCGGGTGCGGTATTCCTTGGCCCACACATCCCGGCTGGCGTTGTACATGACGTCCGGATTGTCCGGCCGATGCCCAATAGGTTGACTCAGTATGCCCGCGAGTATGCGTTCGGGAGCCCGCTCCATCAGCTTCAATGCGAACGAGCCGCCGATGCAGTTGCCGAAAAAGAAGAATTGGCGAATGCCAAGATGATCCATCAGCCCCAGCTGGTCGTCTGCGAAGGCATCCCAGGGATTATCGACCGGAACCGGGCCGACAGATTCACCGTCAGTGGCATTGCGCTGGTCCATGGTGATACAGCGAAAATCAGTGTTGAACTCCTCCATGGCGTTGATGACCGCGGCCGGCCAATTTTTGATCCGCGAATTCAGGCCGCCGCCCGGGGTGACCAGCAGTGGGAAGCCCGAGCCGGCCTCTTGGTAGCGGATGCGAACGTTACCTCTTTCATAAAAGGAAAAGTTTGTCGCTGCTTGGGCGGCTGGTTGGGCAAACGATGCCGGGGCAGCAGCCATCGCGGTTGCCGCCGCACCGGCCGTCAATATGTTTCGCCTGATCTGGTCGATCATCCCCACCTCCCTCAATGCGACTTGTGCGTTCAACCCCTAAAAGACACCGCAAATATAGCACATGGAATCGATAGGCCAGAGGACAATCACCCTGGATTGCGCCATGATGGCTCCATAGACGGGGGATGTGATGAGGGGCAAGAATATTCTGGCTCTGGCCTTTTGCTTGCTGGCCGGTCCGGCATGGGCACAGGAGTCCGTTGCCGCCAAAGTGCGCCGCTATGCCGACATCCATCGCGCCGCCATTGTCACCGAATTTCTCAAACTGGTCGCGTTGCCGAATATTCATGGCGATGCCCCGGCGCTCCAGCGCAATGCGGTCCTGTTGCGCACCATGATGCAGCAGCGTGGACTGGAGACGGAGTTGTGGGGCACGTCGGGCGGCGTGCCGGTGGTGTTCGGGCAAAAGATTGTCCCAGGCGCCACCCGCACAATCCTGTTCTACATCCACTATGACGGCCAGCCGGTAGATCCAAAACGGTGGGCCCAGCCGGACCCTTTCAGACCTGTCATCCGCACCGCCAGCATTGAGGCGGGCGGCATGGTGGTGACCAACCTCTCGGACGCAAAGTTTCCCGACGATTGGCGTATCTATGCCCGCGCCGCCGGTGACGACAAGGCGCCGATCGAGGCCATCCTTTGCGCCCTGGATGCCGTCGGCACGCCCGAGCAGAATGTAAAGATCATCCTGGATGGGGAGGAGGAAGGCGGCGGTCCAGGCCTACCGGAAGTGATCGCCAAGTTTCCGGATAAGCTCAAATCCGACCTGCTGGTGATCCTGGATGGGCCCCAGCATCCCAGTGGAAGACCCACCATGTTCTATGGAGCGCGAGGCGGCGTGGCACTGAATGTAACGGTATTCACCGCCAAGCAAGGCATGCATAGCGGCAATTACGGTAATTGGATGCCCGACGCCAATGTCAGGCTCGCTCAGCTCATCTCGGCTATTGTGGATCCGAGCGGCAAAGTGGCAATCCCCGGTTTCTATTCAGAAGTATTGCCCTTTCCGCCTGCGGCCCGCGCCATGATGGGCGCGGTGCCCGACCAGACCATGCAAATGCAGAGAGATTTCGGCGTCGGATCGCTGGACGGAGCAGCCTCGTCGATGCAAGAGGGGCTGAACATGCCGAGCTTCAGCGTCCATGACATGAAGGGCGGCGAGGTCGGTGGTGTGATCCCGGCGAGCGCTTCCGCCCAGATTGAAGTGAGGTTGGTCAAGGACAATGATCCCAAAGCGATGGTGGAGCGCATCACCGCCTTCATTCGCGCGCAGGGCTATTTCATCACCGACAAGGACCCCGATGTCGTAACCTTGGCCGCCCACCCACGTGTCGCCAAAGTGGTGCGCGGAGCCAGGAACGGAATGGCGTGGCGTACGGAGCCCGGCGATCCGCAGGCGATGTTTGCCACCGAAGCACTGCGGGCCGCATGGGGCGACCGGCTGGTCCGCATCCGCACGCTGGGCGGAAGCGTTCCCGCCGCGCCGTTTATCGAGGCGTACAAGGTGCCGACCATCGGCATCTCCATCGCCAACTATGACGACAACCAGCACACCGACAATGAGAATGTTCGCATCGGCAATATCCTCGAGGGCATGATTACCTTGGCCGCGCTGATGATGCACTAGAAGGATGACGGATGGATATTCCGAAGCCGAAACTCCTTTACGACCGGTGCACGTTCCTGAAACGGCTCGGCATCATACTGATGGGCGTCGGCGTTACCTGGACTGCGCCGGCGGCCGCGCAGGACCATCAATACAGCTCCGAACAGATCCAAGCCGGCTATCGGATCTATGTCAGCCAGTGCCAGCTCTGCCACGGCTTCAATGGCGATCTGATAGCGCGGGTCAATCTCTCCCGCCAACAGTTTCCTCGCGCTGTCACGGACGAGGATATTCGCAAAGCGATTACTGCGGGCAACCCCGCGGGTATGCCGCCCTTCGCCTTCAAGGCGGAAGAGTTGGACGCTCTTGTCGCATTTGTGCGCTCAGGTATGGACCAAGCGGGCACCAGTTTCCGGTTGGGCGATGCGATCCACGGCAAGACGATCTATGACAATTCGGGCTGCGCCGCCTGCCATCGCCTCGGCGGCAACGGCCCTCGAACGGCGCCTGTCCTCGACGATATCGGCTTTATGCGTCGCCCGGGACAGATTCTGACATCGCTTACCGACCCTACAAGGGGGACCATGCCGATCAACCGGGCCGTCACCATCGTCACGCGCGACGGGCGCACGATTCAGGGCCGGCGTTTCAATGAAGACACCTTCTCCGTGCAGCTGATCGACCAGCAAGAGCGTGTTCAGTCCATCGATAAAGCGGCTATCCGTCAGTATGACGTCAGCATGACATCCCAGATGCCCTCCTACCGCGGACGACTAAATGAGGACGAACTGGCGGATATCCTTGCCTACCTGGTTTCGTTGAGGGGAAAATGATGCTTCGCGCGATATCATCCGTGCTTGCGATATTCGCCCTGATCCTCACACCAGCCTGGGGCCAGGTCACCTCTCAGCGGCTTGAACGAGCGGCCAGCGAGCCTCGCAACTGGATGACCTATGGCGGCGGTTATGACAACCAGCGCTATAGCGGCTTGCGGCAAGTCAACCGGAACAATGCGAAAAAGCTGAATCAGGTCTGGGTCGTACAGAATCAGGTCCCGGGCGCGTGGGAATCCAATCCGCTGGTCGTTGACGGCATCATGTATTTGACCCAGCGGCCCAATGACGTGATGGCGCTCGATGCCAAGACCGGCAGGCTGTTCTGGATTTATCATTGGGCGCCCGACGCGGGCGCGCGCGTCTGCTGCGGCTCCAACAACCGCGGCGTGGCGATTTTGGGCGACACGCTGTTTATGGGCACGCTGGATGCCCACCTGATAGCCATCGATGCCAAGACCGGCAAGCCCCTATGGAACACCGTGGTGGCCGATTTGAAGAGCGGCTATTCGATCACCATGGCGCCTCTGATCGTGAAGGACCAAGTTCTGGTCGGCGTGGGCGGCGGCGAATACGGAATTCGCGGCTTCGTGGCCGCGTTCAATCCGCACTCTGGAAAGGAATTGTGGCGCTTCAACGTAATTCCTGGCCCGGGTGAATCCGGCTTTGAAACCTGGAGCGGTGACGATTGGAAAACCGGCGGCGGATCGATCTGGACGATGGGCTCTTACGATCCGGTGTTGAATTTGGTCTATTGGGGCACGGGCAATCCCGGTCCCGACTGGAATCCGGCCCAACGGCCGGGCGACAATCTCTACACCGACAGCGTGGTGGCGCTGGACCCGAACACGGGAAAATTGAAGTGGCATTTCCAGTTCACGCCGAATGACGGCTATGATTATGACTCCACCCAAGTGCCCGTCCTGGCGGATATGGATTGGAACGGCAAATCCGCCAAGCTGATGCTGTTTGCGAACCGCAACGGCTTTTTCTACGTCCTGGACCGGGCAACGGGGCAGTTCCTGCAGGGAACGCCTTTTGTGAAGGTGAACTGGGCAAGCGGGCTGGACAAGAATGGCCGGCCCATTCAGACGCCGCCTGCTTCGGGCACGCCCGTCTGGCCCGGCAACCAAGGCGGCACCAATTGGTACCCGCCTTCCTACAGTCCCCGCACCGGACTGTTCTATTTTTCGGTGTGGGAGAATTACGCCACCACTTATCGGCGTGAGGAAGCGGTATATGAGCCCGGCCGCGTTTTCGTCGGCGGCGCCCCTGCTGGAATTTCCCCGGCACCCGGCGCGCCGACCGTGAGTATCGGCCGCCGCGGACCGATCGACTATTGGACCAGCGAGGTGGGCAGCGGCGCGACGGTCGCGCTGGACCCGCGCACCGGCAAGCGCGCCTGGACTTTTTCCCAGTATGACGTGACCGATGCCGGCATGTTGACCACTGCGACCGACCTGCTCTTCACCGGTGGACGTGAGGGTTATTTCTATGCCTTTGACGCCAGGAACGGCCAATTGCTGTGGAAGACGAATCTGGGCGGCTCTATCGTCAATGCGCCAATCACTTATGAGATAGATGGCAAGCAATATGTCTCGGTCATCGCCGGCAATATCTTATCGACCTTTGCCTTGCGGGACTGACCTTGCCGCTCTCGGGCCTGCTTAAAGTCCGAAGGCCAAAGCAACATTTATCCCAAAGGTCTCGCCGGGTATCACGGTGAATGCGATACCGGTCCTATTGAGCATTTCATATTCGGAAAAATGATTGCCCGTTATTTTTACCGATAGCGCACCCAAGAATGGATCGACGTCGTTGCGACCTTTATAGCCGCCGTTTAGATCAAGACCCAGCATCACGCCGGTATCAATTTTGATGCTGGAAAACTCCCACGCGTGAATCGAGTAACGAGCGCCGCCGATGACGGTATTTCTATAATAGCTGTTCGTAAAATCTCCCAGAAGGATGGACCAATCCGGAGACAGTGCTACGTCAACCAGTGCGCCCCAATTGTGATCGTTGAATCCTGCGACTGCCGGTATGTGGCGGGTATAGACCGGCACTTCGACGGTGATTCGTGACAGCAATGTTTTTCCCGCAGCCGAGGGTGCTTCCTCTTGGGCGCTAACGCCGGCATTGAGACATGCGAAGACTGCGGCACCGACTATGAATTTGCGGACCAGAGTTGACCTTGCCAACGGGACGAAGTGGTGAGAACGCGCACGCAATTCGAAATTCATTCCGAGACTCGACATTGTGATGCCGATCGCAAAATGCGCGAAAGGGTCTTAAAGAATCGCCCTCATCCTTTCGTAAAGTCGGGCGAAGATTTTGTCTTTTCGGATGTTCCGGAAGTTCCCATCATCTGAACCTGCAGCTCGGGCGAAAGCCACGCGCCACGCCTGCCATCCTTCGGCGACAAGGCTGATTGGTAAGGAAACGCCTATGGCCCGACGCTGTCGCGCCAACCGATCTGGGATGCCAATGGCCCGAGCTTGGTCATCAGCCAGTCGAACCCTGCGCGGCTCTTCTGGTCGCCCAGCAAGGCGCCATAGCCCAGATTGCCGACCTGCTCGCCAATGTACGACATGGCCTGCCCGGCTTGATAGATGGGACCCGTGCCGTCGTCCGTCGGTACGCTGTTTAACCTCGCCAGGTCCGCCCAATCCTTGGCGCCGACGCCGGTGACGGGGTCCTTCAACACATAGAGCCTGTACCAGGCTTGCTGAAGCACTGGCCATCCCGAGTTGGGATCGACGCGCGCCAAATTGCTTTGCCTCTTCCAATCGCGCAGGGTCACGAAGCCGACTGCGCTCTTGACGGGAGCCTCGGACAGATGATTCAGCACGAAGCCCACATAATCCTGCTCCCACAAGCTGATCGTATCCCACTCGCAGAATGAGAAAAACCGGGGGTGAGGCTGTAACGAGCTGTTGGCCGGGGCGTTCATATAGTCACGGATCACCGCGGCGAGATACCCTTTCACAAGGCTTTGCCAGTAGGCGATCGGCAGACCGGCGGCCGGCTTGGGCGCATTCTGCGTCTCGTAGAAACGCGCCAATTCGGCGTATCCGAAGTCCCTGACCTCCCAGGCCCAGGCGCGCGGCTCTCCGTCGCCGCAGCCGCCGCCGTTGAGGAAGTCGTTGGCCAGCCCGCTCACCTTGTAGCGGTTGGCGCCATGCTGCAAGTTGGCCTGGAACTCGACACTCTCCATGTGCCAATCATCTCCCGTCAGCAGGTAGGCCAAGAGTCCCAGCGCCGGCGCGTGGTTGCCCGAAAAGGCGGGAATATTCGGCAAGAGGTTTGGATCGTCGGCCTTGAGCGAAATGTTGACCGGATGGGCGGTCTGGCTGGAGCCTTGGTCCGTATAGAAGCTGCGGTCCGTGTACCAGAACGGGTCATTGACCCAGTCCGGCGGCAAGTGCGTGCGACTGTCGCGGAAAAAGAGGCTCCAGGAGCCTGCGGCCTCGGCCTGAGCCATCAGGGAGGCCAAGGCGAACGGGTTCTGCGTCGCGACGTACTCGGCTTGCACCTCGGTCATGATCCCGATCTCCGGACGCTCCCCAGTCTGGCCCATAAACCCGGTCAAGCCGGCAAGGCCAAGTGTCTTGTAGCCGGGGGACGAGGTCGTCGAATTTTGGCCGGCGTGCAACCGCTTGAAGGCCGGCACCATCTTGGCGGCGCGCAAGGTGGCGATGTCCGTGACCAGCGGCCGGTCCCAGGCCGATTTGCGGAAGCGTTGTCCCCAAACGTGTACGATACCCTTCTCGCTCACCTTATCTTGGCCTTGCACCGTGACGGTGTAGTCGTACTTCAGGATGCGCGCCGGAATCGTGAAGTCGTTGACGTTCTCGCTGCCGTTTTCGAAACCAACCTCCCAGCGCGGCTTGCCGCCCACGTCCGGTTTGAAGATTACCACCAGCGGGTAGCCCGGCAGTTGGACGCGGACATTCTCGTGGGTGAAGCCACCCAGCTTTCCGGCGAAGGTGCGCCGGCCCATGTTGACACCCGCGGGGTCGTTGCCTCGGAAGACGCGGGTCTGGCCGTCATTCTTGTCAATGACCGTCACCACCATGTCAGAGAGGTTCACCTGTTGCGCGGGTTGGTCTCGTATCTCCGGGTAGGTCGGTGCGAGGAACGTCGTACCGGAGATCGCATTACTCGTGGTGGCCGCGGTTGCCGTACTGGCCCCGGTTGTCTGGGTCGTCGAGGTTGCCGCGGCTGCCGCCGTTTCCGTGGATGCCGTGGACACAGTGGTTGCCGCCGATGGAGCGGGCGAAGAGGGCGTGGAAACTGCCGCCGTGCTGGTGGTCGTTGAAGCGGAAGATGATCCCTGGTTCGAAGTGGAAGACGATGATGAACCCCCGCCGCCTTGATTGCAGCCTGTGAGCATCAGGGAAAAAGCAAGGGCGGCAGCCAGTTGAACGGCCATCAAGGTCGGACGGGACGCGCGCATTTCGAAAAGCATTGTGAAAACTCGACAGTGGAATGCTGTTCGGGAAAATGCGCGCCAGGTCCTTAAAGATCACCGTTGTCCGTTGAGAGAATGCGAGAAGAATTTTCAGCGCTTTCCCGAGCAATCGCGGCGCGGACTCACTAAGTTCCAGAAGTTCCACGAGTTCCCGC
>Ga0105243_10001197_pt1 | contig 23346 bp, 24 predicted proteins | sample KBSM34metaG_FD_81525 | JGI IMG/M metagenome (GOLD analysis project Ga0105243, IMG submission 81525) | Miscanthus rhizosphere microbial communities from Kellogg Biological Station, Michigan, USA - KBS M3-4 metaG | ecosystem: Host-associated > Plants > Roots > Rhizosphere > Soil | place... | reverse complement strand
GTATCTGTCGGCGCTGGTGGACCGCGCCACCAGCCGCATCGCCTTCATCGTCTCCACCGAAGGCGGCATGGACATCGAGGAAGTCGCCCACAAGACACCCGAAAAAATTCACACCTTCCAGATCGAGCCGGCGGCCGGCTACAGCCCCTATGTCGGCAATGAGATCGCGGTGGCGCTGGGACTGAAGGGCGAGCAGGCCAAGCAAATCGGCAAGGTGGTGAAGGCGCTCTACGAAGCCTTCCTGGCCAAGGATATGAGTCTGCTGGAAATCAATCCGCTGGTGGTGACCAAGGACGGCAGCATCATCTGCCTGGATGCCAAGCTGAACTTCGATGACAACGCGCTCTACCGCCACAAGGACATTCAGGAACTGCGCGACCTGGACGAGGAAGACCCGGCGGAAGTGGAGGCCAGCAAGTTCGAACTGTCCTATATCAAGCTGGATGGCGAGATCGGCTGCATGGTGAATGGCGCCGGCCTGGCCATGGCGACCATGGACATCATCAAGCTCTATGGCAGCGAACCGGCCAACTTTTTGGATGTCGGCGGCGGCGCCTCCAAGGAAAAAGTGACGGCGGCCTTCAAGATCATCGTCCGCGATCCCAATGTGAAGGGAATCCTGGTCAACATCTTCGGCGGAATCATGAAATGCGACATCATCGCCGAAGGCATCATCGCCGCCGCCAGGGAAATATCGCTGTCGGTGCCGCTGGTGGTGCGGCTGGAAGGCACCAATGTCGAATTGGGCAAGAAAATCCTGGCGGAATCGGGCCTGGCGATCACTTCCGCCGACAATCTCGCCGACGCGGCGCAGAAGATCGTCAAGGCCGTGAAGGGTTCGAAATAATGTCCATCCTCGTCGACAAGAACACGCGCGTCATCTGCCAGGGCTTCACCGGCAACCAGGGCACCTTCCACTCCCAGCAGGCGATCGCCTATGGCACCAAGATGGTGGGCGGCACCACGCCCGGCAAAGGCGGCACCACCCATTTGGACCTGCCGGTGTTCGACACGGTGCGCGAGGCGAAAGAAAAAGTCGGCGCCGATGCCAGCGCCATCTATGTGCCCCCGCCCTTTGCCGCCGACGCGATTTTGGAAGCGATCGACGCCGAAGTGCCGCTGATCGTCTGCATCACCGAAGGCATTCCGGTGTTGGACATGGTCAAGGTGAAGCGCGCCTTGTCAGGCTCCAAGTCGCGGCTGATCGGGCCCAATTGTCCGGGCGTAATCACGCCGGACGAGTGCAAGATCGGCATCATGCCCGGCCATATTCATCGCCGCGGCAGCGTGGGCATCGTCTCACGTTCGGGCACGCTGACCTATGAAGCGGTGGCGCAGACCACCGCCGTGGGCCTGGGCCAATCCACCTGCGTGGGCATTGGCGGCGATCCGGTGAAAGGCACCGAGCATATCGATGTGCTGGAAATGCTGTTGGCCGATCCGGAAACCAAATCGATCATCATGATCGGCGAGATCGGCGGCAGCGCCGAGGAAGATGCGGCCGACTTCATCAAGCGCTCCAAGGTGAAAAAGCCGATGGTGGGCTTCATCGCCGGCGTCACCGCCCCGCCGGGCCGCCGCATGGGCCATGCCGGCGCCATCATCAGTGGCGGCAAGGGCGGCGCCGATTCCAAGATCGAAGCCATGAAGGCGGCGGGCATCCGGGTGTCGCCCAATCCGGCAGCGCTGGGTACGACGCTGGTCGATCTCTTGAACGGCAAATAGGCCGCCTCCGTCACGCCAACGTCGCAGCGTGTGCGCAAATTATGAGCGCGCGAAAAATGGACGCTTGGGCATGCGCGAGAGGCCCGGCCGTTGCCCTGATTTTGCCGTGCAAACCGGCCCTGTTGGGCCCATATTAACTGTATTCCGCGTTGAATCGGCCCCTAGAAGGCGCTACCACCCGAGCCTCGTGCATCCAGGAAGGGACGAGCCCAACAAGCCGTCCTGTAAGCATTTGAAATGACAGAACAATCCCCATCAGACCGGCTGAATCGCGCTTCCAACGAAATCTTCGAGGCGACCTCCTTCCTCAACGGCACCAATGCCGCCTATGTCGAACAGATGTACGCCGCCTGGCTGGCGAACCCCACCTCGGTCGATGCGAGTTGGCAGGCCTATTTTTCGCAAGCCGGAGACCAGGGACTTTCCCCCACCCAATTGGGCCGCGGTCCCGGTTGGAAGCGCGACAGCCGTCCCGAAATCGCCAGCGGCGACCTGATCGCGGCGCTCACCGGCCAAGACCAGCCTTCGCCGAAGGCTTCGGCGGGCAAGGCCCCCAAGCAGGCCGCCGCCGCGCCGGGCGCAGACGCGGGCGAGGCCGCCAAACATTCCATCCATGCCGTCCAGATGATCCGCGCCTATCGCATGATCGGTCATCTGGAAGCCGATCTCGATCCCTTGGGCATCACCCCGCGTGTGCCGCAGCCGACGCTAGATCCGAAAAGCTATCAGTTCGAAGGTCCGGTGCTGGATCTGCCCATCTATGTCGACGGCATTTTGGACTTTGAGCGCGCAACGCCGCGCCAGCTTTTGCAAAAGCTGCGCTCGATCTATTGCGGCCGCATCGGCTATGAGTTCATGCACATCAACGATCCGGAGCAGCGCTTCTGGCTGCAGCGCCGCATCGAGGGCGACACGGTGCATTTCACGCCGGAAGGCAAAAAGGGGATTCTCAACAAGCTGATCGAGGCCGAAGGGTTCGAGAAATTCGCCTCCAACCGCTTTGTCGGCACCAAGCGGTTCGGCCTGGACGGCGCGGAATCCACCATTCCCGCTCTGGAACAGATCATCAAGCGCGGCGGACAGCTGGGCGTGAGCGAGATCGTGATGGGCATGGCCCATCGCGGCCGGTTGAATGTGCTGGTCAATGTGATGGGCAAACCCTATCGCCAGCTGTTCCATGAATTCCAAGGCGGCAGCGCCAATCCCGACGATGTCGAAGGCTCGGGCGACGTCAAATACCATCTGGGCGCCTCTTCCGATCGCGATTTCGACGGCCATAAGGTCCACCTGTCGCTGACCCCCAATCCTTCGCATCTGGAAATCGTGAATCCGGTCGTGCTGGGCAAGGCGCGCGCCAAACAGTGGCAGCTGCACGACATCGATGCCCGCACCACCGTGCTGCCCATCCTGATCCATGGCGATGCCGCCTTTGCCGGCCAGGGCGTGGTGGCGGAATGCTTCGCCATGTCGGGCATCAAGGGCTTCCGCACCGGCGGCACGGTGCATTTCGTGATCAACAACCAGATCGGCTTCACCACGGCGCCGATCTTCTCCCGCTCCTCGCCCTATTGCACCGACATCGCGCTGATGGTGCAGGCCCCGATCTTCCATGTGAATGGCGACGATCCGGAAGCGGTGGTGCATGCCACCCGCATCGCGGTGGAGTTCCGCCAGAAATTCAAGAAGGATGTGGTGCTCGACATGATCTGCTACCGCAGATTCGGGCATAACGAGACCGACGAGCCCAGTTTCACCCAGCCGCATATGTATCGGGTGATCAAGGATCACCCCTCGGCCCTGCAGCTCTATACCGGCCAGCTGGTGAAGGAGGGCACGCTCTCGCAAGGAGATGCCGATGCCATGATGGCGGACTTCAACAAACGGCTGGACGAGGAATTCTCGGTTTCGAAATCGCACCTGCCCAATCGCGCCGACTGGCTGGACGGCCGCTGGCAAGGCTTTGAAACCGCGCCCAAGAACAGCGACCGCCGCGGCGAGACCAGTGTCGGCGACGACGAATTGCGCAATGTGGGCAAGGCGCTGGTCGCGGTGCCGCAAGGCTTCAACCTGCACAAGACCATCTCCCGCCAATTGGAAGCCAAGGCCAAGATGTTCGAAACCGGCGAAGGTTTCGATTGGGCCACCTGCGAGGCGCTGGCCTTCGGCACCCTGCTCAATGAAGGATTTTACGTCCGCCTGTCGGGCCAGGATTCCCAGCGCGGCACTTTCAGCCAGCGCCATGCCGCCCTGGTGGACCAACAGACCGAGGAGCGATATTTCCCGCTGGACCATATCGGCAAGAATCAGGGCTGTTTCGAGGTGATCGACTCGCTGCTGTCGGAAGAGGCGGTACTGGGCTTCGAATATGGCTATTCCACCGCCGAGCCCGATGCGCTGGTGTTATGGGAAGCGCAGTTCGGCGATTTCGCCAACGGCGCCCAGGTGGTCGTGGACCAGTTCATCGCCAGCGGCGAAATGAAATGGCTGCGCATGTCCGGCCTCACTTTGTTGTTGCCGCATGGCTATGAAGGCCAGGGCCCGGAACATTCCAGCGCCCGGCTGGAGCGCTATCTGCAGCTTTGCGCCCAGGACAATATGCAGGTCTGCGTCCCCACCACCCCGGCCAATTATTTCCACATCCTGCGCCGTCAGATGCATCGCAGTTTCCGCAAGCCCTTGATCGTGATGACGCCGAAATCGCTGCTGCGCCATAAGAAATGCACCAGCTTTTTCACCGACATGCTGCCCGGCACCTCCTTCCATCGCGTGTTGCGCGACCAGGCCGAAGTGGTGCCCGGCGCCACCACCATCCAGCTGGTGCCCGATCACCAGATCAAGCGCGTGGTGCTGTGCACCGGCAAGGTCTATTTCGACCTGATGGAGGAGCGCGAAAAGCGCGGCGAAAACCGCATCCAGATCCTGCGCATCGAGCAGCTTTATCCCTTCCCGGAAAATGTCTTGGCCCAGGAGCTCAACCGCTTTCCCAAGGCCGAGTTGGTCTGGTGCCAGGAAGAGCCGAAAAACCAGGGCGCCTGGAATTTCGTCCGGCCATGCATCGAAGCCACCGTCGCCAAGCTGGGCGGTAACGCGAGCCCGCGCTATACGGGACGGCCCGAATATGCCTCCACCGCCGCCGGCCTGATGAAGCAGCATTTGGCCGAGCTGGCCGCGTTCCTCAACGAAGCCCTTTCCCTCTGAGAGACTAAAGTCAAACCATGACCGTCGAAATCAAAGTGCCCGCAATGGGCGAGTCCGTCACCGAAGCCACCATCTCCAAATGGTTCAAGAAGGAAGGCGATGCGGTGAAGCGTGACGAGCCCTTGCTGGAACTGGAAACCGACAAGGTGACGGTGGAAGTGCCCTCGCCCGCCGACGGCGCCATTGAATCCATTTCCGCCCAGGCCGGCGCCACGGTGCAGGTGGGCGCGCTGTTGGGCGCCATCGCCGAGGGCAAGGCAGGCGCGGCTCCGGCCGCCTCCAAGCCGGCCGCCCCGAAAGCGGAAGCGCCCAAACCCGCCGCCGCAGCCCCCGCACCGGCGAAAGCGGATGCGCCCGCTATGCCGTCCGCCAAGCGGATTTCCGAAGAGTCCGGCATTCCGCTCTCTTCCGTTGCCGGCACCGGCAAAGACGGCCGTGTAACCAAGGGCGACATGCTGGGCGCACTTGCCGCCCGTTCGTCCGCTCCGGCTCCGGCAGCTCCCGCCGCGCCTGCTGGCCCGCGCGCCAATGAGGCCCGCGAGGAGCGCGTGGCGATGACCCGCCTGCGCAAGACCATCGCGCTGCGGCTGAAGGAATCCCAGAACACAGCCGCCCAGCTCACCACCTTCAACGAGGTGGACATGACGGCGGTGATGGGCCTGCGCTCGACCTATAAGGATGTGTTCGAAAAGAAGCACGGCGTGAAGCTGGGCTTTATGGGCTTTTTCACCAAGGCCGTCGTGGCGGCGCTGAAGGACTTGCCCAACATCAACGCCGAGATCGAAGGCGACCATATCATCTACAAGAATTACCACGACATCGGCATCGCGGTCTCGACCGAGCGCGGCTTGGTCGTGCCGGTGGTTCGGGACGCCGATCACCTGTCGCTGGCAGGGATCGAAAAGGCGATCGCCGATTTTGGAGCGCGCGCCCGCGACAACAAGCTGAAGCTGGAGGAACTCCAGGGCGGAACCTTCTCCATCACCAATGGCGGGGTGTTCGGGTCCCTGATGTCGACGCCGATCCTGAATTCGCCCCAGTCCGGCATCCTGGGCATGCACAAGATCCAGCCCCGGCCCATGGCGGTGGGGGACAAGATCGAGATCCGCCCCATGATGTATCTGGCGCTGTCCTATGACCATCGCATCGTGGACGGGCGCGAAGCGGTGACCTTTCTCGTCAAGGTCAAAGAGAATCTGGAAGACCCCCAGCGCCTCATCCTGGACGTCTAGCGCAACTCAAAAATAAACTTTTGCGACTGTCGGAACCATTGGCGGCTTCGCGTCCTTTGAGGGACAACCCCCCAAAAGGAGATGGCGATGGCCTATGTCGACGGTTTTGTGATTGCGGTGCCCAAGGGCAAGCTGGACGCCTATAAGGCGATGGCAAAGGAATGCGTGCCGATCTGGCAGGAATTCGGCGCCCAGGATTATGTGGAATGCGTGGGCGACGATACGCCCTATGGCGAGGTGACGTCCTTTCCCCGCGCCGTCCAGGCCAAGGATGACGAAGTCGTGGTGTTTTCCTGGATCACTTACAAGGACCGCGCCGCGCGCGACGCCGCAAACAAGAAGATCATGGAAGATCCGCGGCTGAAGAAGATGATGGAAAACCCGCCCTTTGACGGCAAGCGCATGATCTTTGGCGGGTTTAGGCCGTTCCTGGGCTTGGACGCCTAGGCTACGCGCTTTTCGAGGGCTTCGAGCTTCGCCAGTTCGACGTGAGCCCTGAGCTCAATCTGATCCAGCACGTCCTGCAGCTTGGGATCGGCAAAGGCTTCATGCCTGCGGGTAACCGCGGCCGCCAGCCTGTTCAAGGTCGCGCGGGGAATGCCGCCCGCGAGAAGGCCGTCGCGCACCGAATCCAGCAGATCGAGCAATTGTTCGCCATGCGCCAGGCCCTTGGACTTTCCTTGGGTGGAATCCTCCATACCTTGCAGCATCAATATGGAATCCAGCGCCGCGATGGGGCCAGGACCGGCCACGATCTGGGCATGGGTGTCGCTCTGTTCAGCAATGGTGAAGCCGCCGGCCGGCGCGCCGGCGGGCGCCTTGCGCTTGATGGCGGTTGTTTCAATCCGGGCAGGGCCTTTGATTTCCACGGGCAAGGTCCCAATGCGACACGCCACCATCGCGCATCATGGTTAAGGAAACGTTAGAACGAACCGGGACCGTGCCCGGTTGGCACGGAATCCTTCTCAAAATCCGGCATACGGCTTGAAAGACACCGTCCGTAACGGATGGAGCAAGATTGCCCATGCGTGGCGATCTCAGCACTTCACTGACGGTCTTGCTTTTGGCGATGCTGGTGGTCCTGCTCGCCTGATCGGCAAGTCTATGCCCGGTGATATGGGTGTCCCGCCAAGATGGTGAGGGCGCGATAGACCTGTTCGGTCAAAAGTGCGCGTGCCAAAAGGTGCGGCCAAGTCTGCGGGCCAAAAGCCAGGCTGCGGCCGGCCTTCTTGCCCGGCAGAGGCGCCAGCCCATCGGGCCCACCAATCACAAAAGCGATATCCTTGGTGCCGACATCACGCAGCGAGCCCAGCATTTCGGCAAAGTCTTCGCTGGTCATGCCTTTGCCGCGTGCGTCCAGCAGCACGACATGGGCGCCCTCCGGCAATCGCGCCGCCAGCCGCTCGGCCTCATCCTTCATGCGCGTGGCCGCGTCACGCTGCTTGGAAACGGGCAGTTCTTCCAGGGTCACGGCCGCGAAGCCCATATTGCGACCCAACTTCCGGGCGCGATCGCAGAAATCCTCGCACAGCCGGCCTTCGGGCGTGCCGCGCATATGACCGATGGCGTAAATGGAAAGACGCATGCCGGCTATTTGCGCCCGCCGACCGACCACATGCCTTCCAGGTCGTAATAGTCGCGCACTTCCGGGCGGAACAAATGCACGATCACATCGCCGGCATCGACCAGAACCCAGTCGCCCTGGGCCATGCCGCTGATCGGGCGGGTGCCGTATCCACCCTCCTTCAGCCGCCGAGCCAGATGCTCGGCCATGGCGCCGACATGGCGCGAAGAACGGCCCGAGGCGATCACCGCGGCATCGCACAGGGCGGTGCGGCCTTCCAGGTCGATGGTGACGACATTCTCGGCCTTGTCGTCATCCAGGGACGCCAAAATGCGCTTGAGCAGATCGCTTGGCGGCGCGGCTTTCCGAGGCGCGGCGCGCGGGGCTTTCTTGGCGGATGGCTTTTTGGATTTCTTGGCCGGGACCTTCTTGGCGGCTTTGGCGGCGGGTTTCTTGGCGGCGGGTTTCTTGCCGGCGGCCTTCTTGGCAGTTTTACGTGTCAGGGCTGAGATCCTTTGCGTTCAGGAAGCAAGGTTTAGCATGGCCTCACGCGCCGCACCAAGAGCCTGGGTGCGAAGCTCGGTGGAGCTTTCGTTGGAGCGCGGCCCATCCAGCACCACCAGCGACGGCGCGGAACCAAGCTGTTGCGAAGGCTTTAGCCGCCGTGCCAAGGGCGCATGCAGCGAAGCGAGAACCGAAGTGGGGCGGCGCACCACCGCGATGGGGATACGCGCGGCGATTTCTTGCCACCGCCGCCAGCGTGAGAATTGCTCCAGATTGTCACTGCCCATCAGCCAAACAAAGGCCGCCTTGGGAAAACGCCGCTGCAGCGCGGCGATGGTATCGACGGTGAAGCGCGTGCCGAAACGGCTTTCGATATCGGTGACAATGATGCGCTTGCGCTGCACGACCAGACGCGCCCGTGTTACGCGCACATCCAGCGGAGCCGGCTCCGGTTTGAGCGGGTTTCCCGGCGACACCAGCCACCACACATAATCGAGCTTGAGGCGCTTGAGCGCGATGCGGCTGACATAAAGATGACCGCCATGGGCGGGATCGAAAGAACCCCCTAATAAGCCGATGCGCATGCCATCGCTGAGCGGGCCGGGAGACGTTATCCAGTGCGAAGAGTGGCGCAATCAGCGCTCGCGCTCGGAAGTCAAGGCCGGGCCATCATGGACGTGTTTGGCCGCTGCCGCGCACCACATATTTGAAGGTGGTGAGCTGTTCGGCGCCTACCGGACCGCGGGCATGCATCTTGCCGGTGCCGATGCCGATTTCCGCGCCCATGCCGAATTCTCCGCCATCCGCGAATTGGGTGGAGGCGTTCCACAACACGATGGCGCTGTCGACGCTGTGCATGAAAGTCTCGGCCGCGGCAGCGTCTTCCGTCACGATGGAATCGGTGTGATGCGAGCCATACTGCTCGATATGCCGGATCGCCTGTTCCAGCCCATCCACAACGCGCACCGCGATAATGGCGTCGAGATATTCGGTCTTCCAGTCTTCTTCCGTGGCGGGCTTGGCGGCGGGATAGGCGTCGCGCACCGCTTCATCGCCTCGAATTTCGCAGCCGGCCTTGGCCAAATCTTCCAGCACCGGCACGCCATGGGAGGCCAATACCGCGCGGTCCACCAGCAAAGTCTCGGCCGCGCCGCACACACTGGTGCGCCGCATCTTGGCATTGAGCGCGATGCTGCGCGCTTTGGTGAGATCGGCATTGGCATGGACATAGACATGGCAAAGGCCTTCCAGATGGGCCAGCACCGGCACCCGCGCCTCGTTGATGACGCGCCCGGTCAGACCCTTGCCACCGCGCGGAACAATCAAGTCGATCGCGCCATTCAAGCCATGCAGCATCATGCCGACCGCGGCGCGGTCGGTGGTTCCCACCACCTGGATGGCGGTCTCGGGCAGGCCGGCCGCCTTCAAGCCGTCGGCCATCGCTTTCTGGATGGCGCCCGACGAGCGGATGGAATCCGAGCCGCCACGCAGGATTGCGACGTTGCCGGCCTTGAGCGCGAGCGCGCCTGCATCCGCCGTCACATTAGGCCGGCTTTCATAAATGATGCCGATCACGCCGATAGGTGTGGCGACGCGCGCAATGTCCAGACCGTTGGGGCGCGACCAGCGCGCCAATTCCCGGCCCACCGGATCGGGCAAGGCCGCGACCGTCTCCACGCCTTGGGCCATGGCTTCGATGCGCGCATCATTGAGCGCCAGGCGGTCGATCATGTTGGACGCCATGTTGGCCGCCTTGGCGGCTTCGATATCGCCGCGGTTGGCCTCCAAAATCTCGGCGGCGCGGCTACGGATGGCTGCGGCCGCGACTGTCAGGGCCTTGGTCTTGGCTTCGCCGCTTGCTTCGCGCATGGCGCGGGCGGCATCGCGCGCGGCGGCGCCGATGGCCATCATTTCGGCGGCGAGCGCGTCGGTGGCGTTGTGGACCGTCATGTTCCGTTTCCCGTCAAAACCAGGTCGTCGCGATGGATCATTTCGTCCCGCCCACGATAGCCCAGAATGGCCTCGATTTCGACCGTCCGTTTGCCCGCGATCCGTTCCGCGTCCGACGCATTATAGGCCACCAAACCGCGGGCAACCTCGCGGCCGTCGCGGTCTTTCACCAGCACCGCATCGCCGCGCTCAAAGCGCCCGTCGATCTGGCGGATGCCCGCGGGAAGCAGGCTTTTGCCCTGCCCCAGAGCGCGGACGGCGCCCTCGTCGATCACCAGCGCACCCTCAGGCCGCAGTACACCCGCGATCCAGCGCTTGCGCGCCGCGGACGGTGTCACCGACGCCTTGAACAGGGTGTGACGCGTACCGGCGGAAATGGCGCCCAGCGGATTGAGCGTTTCACCCTTGGCCAGGATCACATCACAGCCCGCGCCCATGGCGATCTTGGCCGCGATGAGCTTGGAGGTCATGCCACCGCGTCCAAAGCCGGACACCGAACCGCCCGCCATGGCTTCAATCTCGGGCGTGATAGCGGCGACTTCGGCAATGTGAGTAGCCGCAGCGTCGCGCGAGGGATCGGCGGTATAAAGACCATCGACATCCGACAGCAGCACCAGCCGGTCCGCGCCCATCATCGAGGCGACGCGCGCCGCCAGCCGGTCATTGTCGCCGAATTTGATTTCGGCGGTGGCGACGGTGTCGTTCTCGTTGATTACCGGCACCGCGCCCAGCGCCACCAAAGTGCCCAAGGTCGCGCGCGCGTTCAGATAACGACGGCGTTCTTCGGTATCCCCGAAAGTGAGCAAGACTTGCGCCGCGACGATGCCGCGGGTGGCGAACATGTCGGCATAGGCTTCCGCCAGCCGCACCTGTCCCGCCGCCGCGGCCGCCTGGCTTTCTTCCAGCCGCAATTCGCCGGCCGGGAGGTTGAGCAGCCTGCGCCCCAGCGCGATGGAACCGGAAGAGACCAGCACTACGGACAGGCCTTGCTTTTTGAGCGCGGCGATATCGTCGCAAAAAGAAGAGAGCCAATCGCGGCGCAATTCGCCTTTGGCGCCATCGACCAGCAGCGCCGAGCCGACCTTCACCACCACAAGCTTGGCGCCGGAAAAAATATCGCTCATCGCCGTTGCTTCTTTTTCGTCCGTTGCGCGGTCTTGCTGATCGCCTTGGGTTTGGCTTTTGCCTTGCCGGTGCGGATTTTTGCCTTGGCTTTGACCGGTTTGGTCTTGATCTTGCTGTTCTTCTTGGCAGCTTTCGACTTGGCCCTGGCCATCGCCGTCATCACCCTGGGGGTCGCTGCTTTCTCATCCTGTGGCGCCGCCAACCTGGCCTTGGGCACGACGGGCGCCTTGAAGTTGACAGCCTGGCGCTCACCCCGGGTTCTAGGAATGGGCGCAGGGCGCGCATCTTGCGCTTCTTGCGCACGCGCCATGCGGCGCCGGCTTATCTCCCGTGCCATGGCACGCAATACGGTGTTTATGCCTTCGCCGGTGACGCCGGAAATTACATGCACTTTGTGGCCACAGGCTCTCTCCAAAGCGGCGCGCTTCTTCGCCAGCTGCGCGGCAGGGATGGCATCCACCTTGTTCAGCGCCACGATCTCGGGCTTTTCGTCCAGCCCCTGGCCATAGGCTTTCAATTCGGCGCGGATGGTCTTGTAGGTCTTGGCGATCGCATCGCCGGTGCCGTCGATCAGATGCAGGATCGAAGCGCAGCGCTCGGCATGACCCAGAAAGCGGTCGCCCAGGCCCACGCCCTCATGGGCGCCTTCGATCAGGCCCGGCAAGTCGGCCAGCACAAAATCGCTTTCGTCGATCTTCACAACGCCCAGTTGGGGCTCCAGAGTGGTGAATGGATAATCCGCGATCTTGGGCCTGGCGGCGGAGACGCGGCTGAGAAAAGTGGACTTGCCGGCATTGGGCATGCCGATCAGGCCCGCATCGGCGATCAGCTTGAGCTTGAGGATGAGGATCTTTTCCTCGGCCGGTTGGCCGGGCAGCGCGAATTCCGGCGCCTGATTGGTGGCGCTCTTGAAGTGATAATTGCCGAAACCGCCATTGCCGCCCTTCAGCAGGCGATAGCGCATGCCGGGCTTGTCCATGTCGACGATCAGGCTTTCGCCGTCTTCCTCATAGACCTGGGTCCCGACCGGCACTTTCATGACGGCGTCGGCGCCGCCGGCCCCGGTCATCACCTTGCCTTTGCCGCCTTCGCCATTCTTGGCCTTCACGTGCTGCTGGAAGCGGTAGTCGATCAGGGTGTTGAGATTTTCCACCGCTTCCGCAATCACGTCGCCGCCGCGCCCGCCATCGCCGCCATAGGGTCCGCCATATTCAATGAATTTCTCGCGCCGAAAGGCGATGCAGCCGTTACCCCCGGCTCCACTGGCGGCATACACCTTCGCGACATCAAGAAAACGCATGGGACCCTCTTCAAGCGGCCTGTTTTCGCAGGAAATCGGCCCGCGTCAACAGCATGTCGTGGCACAAGACCGCCATGCCCCGGGCGCGGCAATCCCGCATGGTCGAGCCATTATGGCGCGCGCCCAGCTTGGCCAGAACATGGCCCGAGGCCGGATTGTCATAGAACCAGCCGGCATGGATTTCGGCCAGGTCCAGCGCCTCGAAGGCGAACGTCACCAGGCGGTGGGCTGCTTCGGTGGCATAACCAAAGCCCCAAAAAGGCTTGCCCAGCCAATAGCCGAACTCATAGCCCCTCTCGCTGTCCAAACCAGTCATGCCCAGGAACATCCCGTCGCTTTTGCGCTGGATCACAAAGCGATGCGCGATCGGCAGCGCCAAAAACGCCTCGGCATCGCCTTCATTGTAAGGATGCGGCACGCGCGAGGTCATGCGCGACACGTCATAGTCGCTCAGCCACACCGTCATGCTTTGAATATCCGCAGGCCTGGGTGGCCGCAGGATCAATCTGTCACTCTCCAAAATGCACATGTCATTCCCCGCTCACTTTCGTTGCGAGGAAAGAAAAAGGGAGATGGCGGACCATCTCCCTCGCTTCAAATGGGCCGCCGATTTTATCGGCGGCCTATGTCTTCAGCCGCCTATTCTGCCGCGATCTTCGCCATCGGGTTCGCGTTGGCCGGAGTCACGGACACGAACGTACGGCGCTTGTAACCGGTCTTGAACGAGACTCGGCCGTCGCGGAGCGCAAAAAGGGTATGGTCCTTGCCCATGCCCACGCCTTCGCCGGCCCAGAACTTGGTGCCGCGCTGGCGCACGATCACATTGCCGCCCGACACGGCTTCGCCGCCGAACAGCTTGACGCCCAGCATCTTGGGATTGGAGTCGCGCCCGTTGCGCGAAGAACCGCCGGCTTTCTTATGCGCCATGACCTACTCCTTGCCAGCCGTGATACCCAGCACCTTCACGGTGGTGAAGTGCTGGCGGTGGCCGCGCTTGCGATGGGTGTTCTTGCGGCGCTTTTTCTTGAAGGCGATGACCTTCTCGCCCTGGCCATGGTCCAAAATCTCGCACTGGACACTGGCACCCTTGACCAGCGGGGCGCCGATTTGGGGCTTGTCGCCGCCCAGCATCAGGACCTCAAGGTTCAGCTTGGAGCCGACCTCGCCCGACAGGCTTTCGACCTTCAGGACCGAGTCCTTGGCCACTTTATACTGTTTTCCGCCGGTGCGGACGACCGCGTACATGGGTTAAGCCCTTGACAATAAATTGGTTTCTGAGGAACCGAGTCCCCCGGAGAGCGGCGGACTATACGCAAAGACGGTTCCTGGTCAAGGACCGCTTTGTGCCTGCCTCAGTCGGCGCTGTTGGCGCTCCTGCTGGCGGGCCAGCAGGGCACCCACGCCTAAGGCCAGGCCGACATAAACCGCCACCCATTTGGCATTGGAGACCGTGAAAGCAATCCGCGCCAATTCGTCGGTGGGGCGCGACAGCATCATGCCGAACTGCAACGCATTCTCGATCGCATCCAGCACGGCTCCGGCGATCGGCACCGCCGCCAGCAAGGTCAGCATGCGGCGAAGCCGTCCCGGCCGGGGCGCGAAGGCCTCGCGGGTCAGGATGCCGGAATAGAAAAAAGCCACCGCATAAAGCGGCATCAGCAGATAGTCCAAGCCCCAATTGAAGCCGGCGCGCACCGCATAGAGCGAAGGCCAGACCAGAAAAGCCCGCCGGTAATCCTGGGCAGTGGCAAAGCCTTGCAAATCCTGGGTGCCGAAGCCCGACAGGCTTTTCAGCCGGAAATCCGACCAGGCCAAGACGCCGAAGACGAGGACCGCCGACACGCTGGAGAGCAGCCAGCGGTTGGTCAGGCTTTGCTTGGTGATGCGCATGGCTTTTCCAAATATGCTAATTCCAGTCTATGCGATCGGGCCATCTGCGAACAATCGGCGACCTGCTCTACAATTTCCACTGGATAGTCCCAGGCGAAGCCGCACGGGCGATGCAGGCCTGGGCCGGCGGGCTGGGACCGTTTCTCAAGCGCCGCCAGATTCGCGCCATCATCAATCTGCGCGGCCGCAATGACGATCTCGGCTGGTGGAAAAAGGAGACCGCCATCGCCAAGGCGGGCGGCATTACCCACCTCGATGCCATGCTGGATTCCCGCAAACTGCCGACCCGCGCCATGCTGGAGCGGCTGGTCGAAAGCTTCGACAGCGCGCCCAAACCCTTCATGTTGAAATGCTCGGGCGGGCAGGACCGCACCAGCTTGGCGTCCGCGCTCTATCTGATCCATCGCGACGGCTGGCAGGCTATGCCTTCGGCACAGGCGCAATTCGCGCGCTTTCCCTATCTGCACTTTCCCAAGACGCACCAGCGCTGGCTGAGGCCGTTCATGAATTTCGCGCAAGAAAGCGCGAGTGGGCGGCCGCTGGCGGATTGGATCCGGGACGATTATACGCCGGAAAAATTGAAGACCTGGCTGGACACACATGGGCTGGCCGACAGCTATGCGGCCATCTTCACCGCACCAACACGTTCTCCGTTTCAGTGGTAGGCAAGATTGTTATCGCTCCAGGCGTGATCTTGTGGCGCGAGAGATTCTCTCCGCTGCAGCAAAGGCATTTGCTGGACGACGTGATGGAAAAGCTGAAGCAGGCTCCGCTCTATCGCCCCGTCATGCCGGGCAGCGGTAAAGCCTTTTCGGTGGAACAAAGCAATTTTGGAAAGCTTGGCTGGGTCTCGGACAAACGCGGCTATCGTTATCAGCCAACTCATCCGGTCACCGAGACGTCCTGGCCCGCCATTCCCAAGCCGCTGCTGGAGCTGTGGCAAGAGATCAATCCGCCGCCGGGGCCGGATTGCTGCCTGGTCAATGTCTATCGCGCCCACGCCAAGATGGGCTTGCACCAGGATCGCGACGAGAAGGATGTCAGCGCCGCGGTCATCGGCATATCGCTGGGAGATGAGGCTCTGTTCCGGATCGGCGGCACGGTCCGCAGCGGCAAGACCGTCGGGGTGCCCTTGGCGTCCGGCGATGTCATCGCCTTTGGGGAGGGGGCGAGGCTTGCCTATCACGGCATCGATCGCATCCGCCCCGGCACCTCCCGGCTGGTGCCCGGCGGGGGACGGATCAGCCTGACGCTGCGGCGGGTCACCCCATAAAAAAAGCCCCCAGCCGGGGGGCCAGGGGCAAATGCGCTCGAATAGCGCGCGGAGCGGCCGGGAGGGGATGACCGGCTACCCCAGCGAAGAGGAGAACTGAAAGCGAGCGGGGGGCAGTGCCAGCAGCTCAACCGTCTTCGAGGGTTAATCTATGCAAAGATGCAACAGTTTTCAAGAAAATTCGGTGGCCTGACAGAATTATAATGACAGTGGCATTTCTGTCATAATCGAAATAAGGCGAATCCCTTGATTCTGGCTGTTCCCGGAACCCGGAAACGCCAGCTCAACCCCATGATTCCTTGACGCCCTTGCGCTTGCCGACTGCGGCAGGCTCCAGCGGAAATTCCTTGAGCGGTGCTCCCAGCCATTTGCCCTGGCCCTGGTGGAAACCCATCTCGCGCGCCGCCTTCGCGGCCGCTTCGCTCTCGATCCATTCCGCGATGGTGGTAATGGCCATTTCACCGCACAGCTTGGCCAAGCCGGCCAGGAGCGCATCGTCGCGCTTGGAGGCGCCAATCTTCTTGATCATCGCGCCGTCGAATTTCACGAAATCCACCTGCAGGGCATGCAGGTAATTGATCGAGGCGCTGCCGGCGCCGAAATCGTCCAGCCCAACCCGATAGCCCATGGCGCGCAGGGCCGCGATGGCCTTGGCGGCACTTTCCATATCCGTGATGGCCGCCGTTTCCGTCACTTCGATCAGGATGCGCGAGGCCATCTTGCGGCCCTTGGCGAGAATGGCGGCCAGCATGCCGAAACTGGCGGGCGTGGAAACGGTGGTGGCGGAAACATTGAAGGCGATGTGGGCGCCCGACCTTTGTTCCACCAGGCTCAGAACCTTGCTGGCCACCGCCAGGTCGAATGTGTTGGCGATGCCCAGCGCTTCGATAAAGGCCACCGTCGCCTGCGTGCCTTCCGGATTGGAAAAGCGCGCCAAGGCCTCGTAATGGGAGATCTTGTTTGTGGCGAGATCGCAGATCGGCTGGTAGGCGATTTCGAACGCCCCCTCGCCCACGGTTTTGGTCATCGCGGCCAGGCGGCGCTGGGTCTCTTCCATCATGCCGGTGAATATGCCGGCGATATCGCCGTTGGCGGCGTCGATCTTGCCCTTCTCGGAAAAGCGATCGATGACATAGCGCATCGCCAGAAAGCGTTGCTCCGGGGAAATGTCCGCGCCCTGCAGCCCCAACCGGGTTTCCGCGATCTTGGGAGGTATCAGTCCGCCGGCCGCGATCGCGTCGCTGACTTTGCCGGCAATGTTCAACGCGCCGGCGGTTGCTGAGGCAAGGGCGCCAAAGCTTGAGTCCGAGATACGGCCGGAGGCGCGCGCGCCCGCGGTCTGTATGCTGTCGCCAATGCGCCGCAGCAGGGCGTCCGCCTTATCCGGCGGAAGCTGGGCGCAAAGCTCCGGCAGGCCGGGGACATGCACCAATGTGATCGCATCGCGGTCGCCGGCTTTCTCTGCAGCCGCCATGAAGCCTTCGCGCGAGGGAAGACCTGTCTTGGGATCGGTCCCGGCGCTGGGCGCGCGGGTGCCGGGCCGCGCCAAGCTGCAGGAAATGTTGGAGCCGTTTTCAGGCAACCGGAACATGGCGAGATTGGCATCGGCACCGGTGGCCAGGGTGAGCTTGAACGGACCGGCACGGTCGCCGCTTTGCAACGCTTTGGCAAAGGTGGCGAATTTGACGCCTTCGGAGGGCTTGAACAGCTTGCCGGCGGGCTTGCCGATCAGCGCCTCGCCGCTTTCCTTGACCAGGTCGTTGGCGGCGCCGGCGGCAAACAGGATGGTGCCTTCCGTGTCCATCTCGAACAGGAAATCGGCATTGGTGAAAGCAAAGCCCAAAAGACGGGCCGGCAAGGACATGCAACACCGGAGTCCTGGAAGCGCTCGACCCTGTCAGCTATTTGTTAGGATGCTGTAAATGGAGAAAGCATCACAACGCCCGCGCGAACCCGGCGAAGATCGCGCAGCTGAGAGGATCTTCGGCAAAGCGCCATTCCGGATGCCATTGCACGCCTAGAAGAAAAGCCTTGGCACCAGAGTGAGATACCGCCTCGATCTGCCCGTCGGGAGCCAACGCTTCGGCTTGCAATCCGGGCGCCAGACGGTCCACCCCCTGATGGTGTAAGGAATTGACCATCGCTTGTCGCAATCCGGACAACCTGGCCAAGACACCGTCCTGCGCGAAGGTGACGGGATGGGCCTGCGCATATTCCGCATCGCGCGAGGCATTTTGCGGCTCGCGGTGATCCAACCGGCCGGGAAGCTCGTGCAGATGCTGATGCAGGCTGCCGCCTAAGGCGACATTCAATTCCTGAAAGCCGCGGCAGATCGCCAGCAGCGGCATGCCGGCTTGCGTAGCTGCGCGCAGCAGCGGCAAGGTGGTGGCGTCGCGAATTTCATCCAGCTCGGTGCCGGCGCGCGCGCCGGCGCCATACTGCGAAGGCGCGACATTGGAGGGAGCGCCGGTGAACAGCAATCCATCCACCATCGACAGGATGGCGGCGGTATCCAGCGGTCTGTCCGTCGAAGGAATGATCAGCGGCATCGCGCCCACGCCGTCGCGGACCGCCGCCACATACTCGTCATTGGCCTGGTGCACCGCCATGCCATCGAATAGCCGGCGGTCGGCGACGATCCCGACCCGCTTCACCGCCTGCTGCTTTGCTTGACGGTCTTTTGCGGGGCGGTGAAAAGCGCCGTATCCAGGCTAGCGCCGGTCTGCAGGCCTTGCAGCGCCACGGTGGTGTTGCCGCCCTGATTGTCGCGCACCGTCCATTGGCGGAGCTCGATGCCGGGCGCGGCGAAAACCAAGGTGATGTTGGAGTCGTTGCGGTTGGAACTGCTGCGGGCGCGTACCACGATCGCGCCATTCTGCTCGGCCACGCCGATCACCGCCTTGTTGGTCTTGAGATCGACGCGCTCGTTCAACAGCAGGCCCAGCGGCGTGTCCGAGAGATCGTAATGGTCGAGCGTGTTGAGGCGGGAATTCTTGACATACATGCTGCCGCCGGTGGCGACGATCAGGACGGGGCTGGGCGGCTTGTATTCGAAGCGGATCTGGCCGGGCTTTTGCAGGAAGACCTCGCCTTGGACCATGCCCCCATCCGGACCGATTTGGACGAAAGCGGATTTGAGGGTCTTGATGCTGTTGAGATAGGCGCTGACCTTGTCGAGGTCGGCCTTTTCCTGGTCGCTATAGGCCTGGTACAGCCGCTTGGGCGCGGGCTGACCGGCGCCGCCCAGCAGAGCGGCGGACACAAGAACGGCAAGGCAGAGCGAAAAACGGCGCATTCGCAACACTCGCACCAGAAGATGGAGAAATTCTGGCCTAATTGCGCGCCCCAAGATAGATTCCGCGCCCGAATAAGCAACTGACGAATCTCCGAAAAGCGATGTTCCTTCCCTGATGTCCCCGTCCGGCTTTTCCCATATCGCGGTTTTGGGTGCGGGCGCCTGGGGCACGGCGCTGGCGCTGGCTGCGCACCGGGCGGGGCGCAAGACCACATTGTGGGTACGGGAAGAGGATATCCTGGCCTCGCTGAGGGCCGGCAAGGAAAACCGCTTCCTGCCGGGTGTGACGCTGCCCCAGGATCTGGCGGTCACCGGCGATTTGGCGCAAGCCTGCCAGGCCGCGGCACTGCTGCTGGTTGTGCCTGCGCAGGTGCTGCACGGCTTCGCCGAATCCTTGCGGCCCCATTTGAAACCCGGCCGGCCGCTGGTGATCTGTGCCAAAGGGATCGAGAAAAATTCCGGCAAGCTGGTGACCGAAGTGGCGGCAGAGGCGTTGCCCGATGCGGCATTGGCGATCTTGTCCGGACCGTCTTTTGCCCGCGATGTGGCGATGGGACTGCCCACGGCGGTGACCATCGCCGCACAAGATGGCTTGGCGGAACAGCTGCAGCAGGCACTCGGCTCGGCGACCTTCCGCCCCTATGCCAGCGACGACCTGACCGGCGTGGCATTGGGCGGCGCGGCCAAGAATGTCTACGCCATCGCTTGCGGCGTGGTGGAGGGTATGGCGCTGGGCGAAAACGCCCGGGCCGCGTTGCTGGCCAGGAGCTTTGCGGAACTGTCGCGGCTGGGTGAACAGCTAGGGGCCAAACGCGAGACCTTGATGGGACTATCGGGCCTGGGCGATCTGGTGCTCACCGCCACCAGCAAATCGTCGCGCAACTTTTCCTATGGCGCGGCCTTGGGTGCGGGAACGCGGCCAGGCGCGGCCCTGGCGGAAGGCGTCGATACCGCGCCCGCACTTGTCCGGCGCGCGCGCGCTGCAGGGGTGGAACTTCCCATCGCGGAGGCGATGGCGGACCTGCTGAGCGGAGCGCTGCCTTTGGGCGAGGCGGTGATGCGGCTGATGAGCCGCAAGCTGACCGTGGAATAACGACAAAGGCCCGCGATGAAATATTGGCTGTTGAAAAGCGAGCCCGAGACCTGGTCTTGGGAAATGCAGAAGAAAAAAGGCGCCAGGGGCGAGCCTTGGAGCGGGGTGCGCAACCACACCGCCAAGCTCAACATGATGGCAATGAAACAAGGCGATCTGGGCTTCTTCTACCATTCGGGCGACGAGAAGGCGGTGGTGGGGATCGTCGAAATCATTGGCGAGTATCGCCCAGACCCCAGCGACGAGAAGGGCTTGTTCGGAATGGTGATCGTCAAGGCGATGAAGGACGTTCCCCGGCCCGTCACCTTGGCCGAGTGCAAAGCCAATCCGAAATTGAAGGAGATGAGCCTGGTGACCAGCTTCCGCCTCTCGGTGCAGCCGGTGACGCCGGCGGAGTGGAAGGAAGTCTGCAGGATGAGTGGACTCTAGCTCAGCGCCCCTTCGCGAACTTGGCGGCAAAGAAGTCGCCCTTGTTCCAGGACGGCCGGGGACCATCCGCCAGCTCGCGCGTGATCTCGTAATTCAGCCGCGCGAATTTCGCAGCCGTGTCATAGCGGATGGGCTGGGAAAGGTCGTCACTGGGCTTGTGATAGTGCTCGGCCATAAAAAGCTTGGTGGCCGCCTCGCCGCCATTGGCATAGCCGGTGGCAAGAAACACCGCGGGCACACCCTGCTCGACAAAGCGGTAATGGTCCGAGCGGGTGAAGAGGCCTTCGTCCGGCGTCGGATCCGGCGATAGCTTCACATTCATGCGGGCCGCGGCGCGCTTGACCGATGGCCCGATACTGGAGCGGTCGGCGCCGAAGGCCACGACATCGGTGAAGTCATAGGTGAGAATCGGCATATCCAAATCGACATTCGCGACAATCGCCGATTTCGGCACAGGAGGATTGCGGGCGAAATATTCCGCGCCGATCAGGCCCTTTTCCTCGGCCGTATCGATCAGGAACAACACGGAGCGCCGCAAGTCCTGCTTGCTGGCGCGTAGCAGGCGCGCCACTTCCAAAGTCGTGGCGACTCCCGAGGCATTGTCCAGGGCGCCATTGTTGATGGCATCGCCTTTCACCGGCGGGGTGACCCCGATATGATCGAGATGCGCGGACAGCACGACATATTCGTTCTTCAGCCGTGGATCGGTTCCCGGCAGAAGGCCCACGACATTTTTGCTTTCCACGGCGCGGATTTCGCTGTGCAGGACCGCATGCAGGGAGAGGGGCAATTCAACGCCCTTGACCTCGCCTTCCTTTGTTTCGGCGGCGGCCAGAATCCTGTCGGTGTCCGGCCCCAACAGCTTATGGGCGCCCGCCACGCTGACGGTGGCCAGTGTCGGGATCGACGAGGCCATGAAAGGCTTGCCGTCGGGCTTGCGCCACGTCATGCCCCAGCTTTGATACTGGCGCACGGCATTGGCGAAGGGGTAGAGCTTTTCCCCTGTGAGCGTATTCACCGAGACAAAACCCACCGCGCCCCGCGCCTCCGCGGCGGCAAGTTTGACGCGGGCATTGCGGTAATAGGCGCGCTCCTCGGTCTGCAGGAATTTGGGGGCGCCCGACAGCGCCACCACGATCTTGCCCTTCACATCCAGCCCGCGATAGTCATCGCGGCCATGCTCGGGCGCCACCAGGCCGAAGCCGACAAACACCAGCGGCGCATCCCGTTCCAGCTTGGGATTGAGCGGGTTGCCGCCCACCAGATAATCCTTGCCGAACACCAGGCGGGTGACGCCGCCTGTTTTGCTCTTCAGGCTGAGCGCGCCTTGGTCAACGGTGCGAAACGCCACCAGCGGCACCGGCTGGAAAAAAGTGCCGTCGCCGCCCATGGGCTGCAGGCCGAGCCCCTTCATCTGCGCCGCCACATAGCGCGCCGCAAGATCGAATTGCGGCGTGCCGGCCTCGCGTCCCCGCAAACTGTCGCCGGCGAGATATGTGATATGGGCGCGGACATTGGCGGCGGAAAGATCGGGCTCAGGCGCCGCTGCGCCCACAAGCAAGGGCAAGGCAAGGAGGGCTGCCAGCTGTTTCACAGATACCTCCGCATAATCGTGACATAAGGCGCATAGCCGGCGCCTTCATAGGCGCGGATGGCGGACCGGTTGTGCGACAGCACGCCGACCGTCAGAAGCCGGTGGCCGCGTTCCCGCGCCCAGGCTTCGCAAGCTTCGATCAAGGCGCGCCCCAGCCCCTTGCCGCGGGCTTCCGGCAACAGGAAAAGCTCGGTCAAATAACCGTGCCGGCGCTCCGGCTCGACCACGAAGACTTCTGCCCTTTCGTCATGGGCGAAGGCCCAGCCCACCGGCTTCCCGGCATCTTCGGCGATCAGCATGATGCCGTGCTTTTCGGCACAGCGATGCTGCAAGTCGCGCCAATGTTCGATAGCGAAGCTCGGGTCGCGGCGGCGGTCGGGCTCGAACGCCGCTTCATGGTCCTGCAGTCCGATGATGAAGGACAGGATTGCCGGCTCGTCGGCGGGAAGCCGGGCTTCTCTTATCGCGGCGGCGCTAATGGTCGAGCGCCTTGACGACTTCTTCCGTCATCTTCTTGGCATCGGCGAACAACATCATGGTGTTGTCGCGGAAGAAGAGTTCGTTTTCGACTCCGGCATAGCCCGAGCCCATGCCGCGCTTGATGAACAACACGGTCTTGGCCTTTTCCACGTCCAAGATGGGCATGCCGTAGATGGGGGATTTGGGATCGGTCTTGGCGGAGGGATTGGTGACGTCATTGGCGCCGATGACATAGGCGACGTCGGCCTGGGCAAATTGGCTATTGATGTCTTCCAGCTCGAACACTTCGTCATAGGGCACATTGGCTTCGGCCAGCAGCACGTTCATATGGCCGGGCATGCGGCCGGCCACCGGATGGATGGCGTAGGACACCTTGACGCCTTCCTTTTTCAGCTTGTCGGCCATTTCGCGCACAGCATGCTGGGCCTGGGCCACCGCCATGCCGTAACCCGGCACGATGATCACGCTGGCGGCATTCTTCATGATGAAGGCGGCATCATCGGCCGAACCCTGCTTGACGGGGCGGGTTTCCTTGGTGCCGCCCGCCGCTGGCCCCGTATCGCCGCCAAAGCCACCGGCAATCACGCTGACAAAGCTGCGGTTCATGCCCTTGCACATGATGTAGGACAGGATCGCGCCCGACGAGCCCACCAGCGCGCCGGTGATGATCAGGGCGGTATTTTCCAGCGTGAAG